>Ga0208958_1002421_pt1 | contig 16103 bp, 17 predicted proteins | sample RifOxyB1_FD_184032 | JGI IMG/M metagenome (GOLD analysis project Ga0208958, IMG submission 184032) | Soil microbial communities from Rifle, Colorado - Rifle Oxygen_injection B1 (SPAdes) | ecosystem: Environmental > Terrestrial > Deep subsurface > Rock core/Sediment | place: Rifle, Colorado... | reverse complement strand
AAAGATACCGCTACAAAAAGAGCCCTCATGTCTGCTGCCTCGCGTCTCGTCGAAGTTTCAATGGACGAGGGACTGGCGGCAGGGGAGGCTTTGGATAGGGCCGAAAGTGAAATTTTTTCTTTAAGTCAAAAATCTCTCAGTAAAGCATTTATTTCGGTAAAAGATACTTTGGCGGAAAGTTTTGACCGTCTGGATGAACTCCACAAATCGGGTGCCGGAATAAGGGGCGTACCTACCGGGTTTGCCGACTTGGATGATGCCCTGGCGGGGCTTCAGCAGTCTAACCTGTTAATTTTAGCGGCCCGTCCCGGAGTAGGAAAAACTTCGCTTGCAACGAACATAGCACAATATGTGGCGGTGGATCTGAAGCGTCCTGTGGGATTTTTTTCCCTGGAAATGAGCAGGGAGGAGCTTGTGGACAGACTTCTTGTGGCCCAGGCGGATATTGATGCCTGGAAATTAAAAACCGGCAAGCTTTCGGAAGATGATTTTACGAAACTGAGTAACGCGATGGGGGAGCTGGCCGAAGCCCCCCTTTTTATTGACGACACTCCTGCTCTTTCCATTTTGGAAATGCGCACCAAAGCCCGCCGGCTTCAGGTGGAAAGCGGAGTGGACCTCATCGTCGTTGATTATCTGCAGTTGGCCCGGAGTCGTCAGCTTGAAAATAGGGTTCAGGAGGTTTCCGAAATTTCTCAGGGACTTAAAAACCTGGCCAGGGAGCTTAAGGTTCCCGTGCTTGCCCTTTCGCAGTTAAGCCGGGCCGTGGAAACCCGGGGAGGCAAAAAGCCCCAGCTTTCGGACCTTAGGGACTCGGGGAGCATTGAACAGGATGCGGATGTAGTTATGTTTCTATGGAGGGAGGACGAAGAAAACAGCGAAAACATGATGCTTGATATTGCAAAACACAGAAACGGGCCCCTTAAAAGCGTTCCCCTCCACTTCAAGGGGGATAGGATCAAGTTCTTCGGACGGGAGACGAAACATACAAAATAGGCGCTTGACAGTGTTGTATCCTAAGCATACAATATTTGTATGTTAACCACCATAAACATTTCATTACCGCAAGATATGTATAAAGATGCCAAAAGGGCCTTAGCGGCCAAAAGGTACAGTTCTGTCAGCGAACTAATAAGAGATGCGCTTCGCAAGACTTTGTATGGGGAAATTACTCAAAATGGATTTACAAAAGGATTTGAAGACTTTGTTTTAGAGTCGTCCCGGGAACCCGAAAAGAATGACCTGGTTTTTAAATCGGAAAAGGATTTAGAGAAGTACTTCAATGGTAAAAATAAGATTATCCGGAAAGTTTGAGGTCAGTTATAAAGAGTTAATTCTTACCGAGCCGGAACAAAAAGTCGTCATTTGGGATCAAATAAATCTTTTTCGAAGACACCCCTTGGATACCCGTCTCCGGAACCACGAACTTAAAGGAAAATTGAGAGGTAAATGGGCATTTGGTATTACGGATGATATTAGAATTATATATGAGTGGAAAACCAAAAATGTAGTCAGGTTTCTGGTAATAGGAAGGCACGAGAAAGTTTATGGTCGGGAGACAAAACATACAAAATAGTCAGTACTATTTTTTAGGCTCTAAATATTCGGGGACTTCCGTAAGTATTTTAGAAAGCATCCATCCTGCGACAGCTTCTTTGTCTTTATGATCTAAAGCAAACCCTCCAAGCACGCCATGAAGACAGGCGAGCTGTTGCTTTCTTTCTTCCTGATTGTCCGTTGCCCATTTCCAGTTACTGATGTTGGCGCCCCCAAAGAAAAGTCTTGAAGCGTATTCTGACCATGGGTTTTCTTTTTTTTTGAATTCCCCGGGACATACCTGTGCCAATTCTTCCTCGTTCGATAGTCCTCCAAAATAACCCGGTTTACCCGAAAATAATATTTCTACCGGATCTTTTTCTTTCATTGCGGCTATTTTGTGTCGGGAAGGTATAAATGTCAAGACTGAAAATATGATAAAATAGCCATGAAGCCGAGGTGGCGGAATGGCAGACGCGTAGGTCTCAAAAACCTATGGGGCCTTAAACCTCATGTGGGTTCGACTCCCACCCTCGGCACAAACCGTATCTGAACTTCTAGATACTTGCAAAAGCCAATATAAGTGTTGTATTATTTGTACAACAGGTAGAAAGGGGGTGATTGATTATGCCCGAATCAGCATTTGGAAACTTTGTCAGAACATTAAGGACAGGCTCTGGAAGCACTCTCCGTGGTTTTTGCGAGCGGTATGGTTTTGACACAGCTTATATAAGTAGAATAGAGAATAATAAACTAAAACCGCCATCTAAGGAAAAATTGATACCCTTGGCTCGTGCCCTTGGGTTAAAGTCAAATTCGGTGGAATGGATCAAGTTTTTTGATCTTGCCCACCAGTCTAGAAATGAATTGCCGCCGGATGTTACAAAAAATGCCCCCGGGGTTATAGCCCGTCTTCCATCTTTTTTACGAACGCCTGACGGTAAAAGAATTAGCGAAGACAAAATAAATAAGCTGATAGAATTTCTAGAAAAGCGAGAAGAAGCATAATGGAAAACGTAATCCATCCGAAAGTTCTATATTATGAACAGATTCAGCGTGTGGCAGACCGATTCTTAGATGAACACTGTCCCTCGCTAGGACTTCCGATTCCCATAGAAGACATCGTTGAACTTAAACTTGGCATTAAGTTGAGTACGCAGATAAATTTAAGAGAAGAGATAGGCGCGGACGGGTTTTTAAATTCTAATAACGAGATTATCATTGACGACTTTGTTTTTAACAATTACGAAGAAAGAGCCCGCTTTACTATCGCTCATGAATTAGGACATAAGTATTTACACAATCCAATTTACGAACCTCACAAGATTATTACAAAAGAAGATTACTTAAAATTTCAGAACTCCAGATCGGAAGAAGACCAAAAATGGTTGGAGATACAGGCACACGCCTTCGCGGGAAATCTCCTCGTTCCAACGAAAAAACTAAAGGAAGAATTGGCGAAAATTATGCACAAAAATTCTGAAAAGGCGGATCTCTCCCTACCATATTTGATTGAGTTACCCTTGAGATTTAAAGTATCTTCTTATGTGATTTTACGGAGACTGGAAAAGGAAAAGTTGATTTCTGAGGACGACTTTCTCTCGAGGCGTAAGTAAAGATCTTAAATTTTACAAACCCCATAAGGGTTCGACTCCCACCCCCGGCACTCTCCAATTAGTTTCTTAACCAGAAGATGACTGCCAGGACGGTTATGACCTGTGTCAGAAGTCCCCAAAATGGGGTTGTATCATTTTGAAGAGATTTCTGAAAAGCGATCCATTTTTTGATCCAGTTGGTCCTCAGTTTCAGGAAAAAATACGGGCCTTCCAGTACATCGGGCAGTACCGCGGCGAAACAACATGCGAGTATGAGAACCGCTTGCCCTATGTCGGGAAGCGCTTGGTAGGCAATAAATGATCCGGAGGCAAGAGCAAGGGTGGAATCGATAGCGGTAATAACCGTGCTTCTTCTTGTAGGTTGGCCGTATTTTTGCGTTTCGGAGTTAAGATGCGGATTCCAGTGGGGGATCATCTCAAACAGGAAATGGCTGGCAAAGGCAAGGGGAATGGCAATGAAAGGATCCGGGATTTTGGAGGCGATGGCTGCGCCTATAAAAACATGCGGGGTTTCGAGCATACTAAGAAGTAATAATAAACGCTTTTCACATAAAAAGCCAGGGAAGTGAGGTATAATCATTTAATGTTAATGAATTTGGCGGTAGCGGTTTTAGGAATTTTTACATTCCTGTTTCTTTTTTGGAAGCGTCTTAAGGAAGATTACGCAGGCGAAATTATTTTTAGATCAGCCTCTTATATTTTAGTGGGGGTTACGGCCGGCTGGGTGGTTGCCGTTAATTTTTCCCCGGGCTGGTTTTTTTGGGCGTCAGCCGCCGGGGGAATCCTTGGCCTATCGTTCGCGATACTCCGGTTCAGGGTGAAATTTTACGAGACTTTGGAAGCTTTCATTATTTCGCTTCTACCGTGGCTGGCTTTGGTTTTTTTAAAAGATTCCGGAGTGCGGTCTTCTTTCAGTTCTTTCCTGGCTTTTTGCGCAATACTTATTATGCTTTTTATTTCCTATTATCTTGACACGCACTATAAAGGGTTTACCTGGTACCGGTCCGGCAAGATTGGTTTTGCGGGTCTTGCGGTTGCCGTGATATTTTTCTTGATCCGAACTGCTATTGCTATGACTAAAGTTACTATGATATCCTTTGTCGGCCGAGGGGAGGCAGTAATTTCGGGGATAACGGCGCTGGCCGGTTTTTTGTTACTGTTTAACTTAGCAAGGATAAAAAAATGAAAAAAAAGGAACGTAGTTTAAGATTTCCCTCGAACGTGCTGGAGCCCGTTGCACATTTTTTGACTGCCAGACTTCATACTTTGGAAAAGAGGAAGAAGGAAATTTCCAAAGAGGACCCTTTTGCCGACACCTCCAGGGTTGACGATAATGCCGCTCCGGATATTGAGGCAGACGAACAATTCGGACATGCCAGAACCTCGGCGATTAAAAAAGAAATCTCCAGAAGCATTGTAAGCGTCAGAAAAGCTTTGACCCGGATTAAAGTAGGGAAATACGGAATTTGTGAAGAGTGCGGGCAGATGATAGATACGGCCCGCCTCATAGCTTTCCCTGAAGCAACCCTTTGTGCCAAGGATGCCGCGAAGCGCGAAACATAACCCCAAATGGAGCCTAAAATTATATTTCAGGATGAATCTTTCTTCGTTGTCGGTAAACCCAGCGGTTGGATTACCAATGACGCCGCAACCGTAACTACCCAGCCCGTACTTCAAACGTGGATTCGGACCAATTTTGACTACCCCCTGAAAGAAGAGAGGGTTTTTAGGAACGGGGTAGTGCATAGGCTTGACAAGGAGACCAGCGGGATAGTTATTGTGGCAAAAACCAAGGAGGCATTTGAAAAACTTCAATCGGAGTTTAAGAATAGGGGAGTCGAAAAAACATATATTGGCCTTTTGCATGGGAAGATCGAAGGTAGCGGAGAAATTAAAGAAACAGTCGGGCGGCTTCCTTGGAGAAGAGACAGATTTGGAGTTATTGCCGGGGGGAGGGAGTCGCAGACACTTTATAAAGTTTTGAAATTTTATCCGGGTGAAAATGGGGGACACAGTTTGGTTGAGTTTTATCCAAAAACGGGAAGAACTCACCAAATTAGGGTTCATGCCAAACACATCGGGCATGCAATCGTAGCCGATGAATTCTATGCCGGCAGAAAAACCGCCAGAAATGACAGAAAGTGGTGCCCAAGGCTATTTTTGCATGCCGCCTCGATAAAATTTGCTCACCCGTTAACAGGAAAATCTGTGGAATTCAAATCCGTCCTTCCACCGGATCTGGATGATGTACTCAAAAAACTCTAGTTCTATTTGTAAACCCGCTAAAGGTAATTATATAGAATGGTTGGTTCTAACGGCCGGAGCTCATCCGGGCCGTCAGAAGATCTGAAAAAGGTTCTTCAAGTTTTGTAAAGTTTCAGTATGTAGAGTGCGTAGATTGCCAGGAACATTAAGCCATACGCCCTTGGGATATGGGTCCCCTCGTATTTATGGCTTAAAATTATGATTGCAACTGTTGTCCCCGCCATGATAGTCAATGCGAAAGGGTTTATGGCTTGTGTGTTGTTGCCAAAGACAATAAGCAAGAATCCGATAACTGATAGATTGTAAACAGTGCTTCCCTGAATGTTGCCATAGAGAAGCTTCCAGTCCTTGTTAATTCCGGAAATTATAGTCGTAGCAAGCTCGGGGAGGGTAGTACCTAATGCAATTACAGTCAGCCCTATTGTTTCATCACTGACTTTCAAAATTTTTGAAATAAGTACCGCCGAGCTTACCAAATATTTACTGCTTAGTATCAGACCAAACAGCGAACCTATAATTCCTATCAGGTAGATAAAAACGCTTCCCTTTGGTTTTTTCATTTTAGCAAGAGTCTTCCTGTCCTCTTTCAGGCTGCCCATTTTTCCCCAAAATAACTCAACTACAAGGAAAACCAAATAGAAAACTATAAGCCCAATTCCGTACATACTTCTTTGGGCTTGAGGAACAAAAAGCAAGGCAATGAAAAAGAATGTTAGTACAAGAAGGATGATATTGTTCTTTTGAGTTTTTTGGGTACCTATTCTGACGGGAAATACCAAAATTCCAAGACCGAGGATCAGGCAGACGTTTGCGATATTTGATCCTATGATGTTCCCGAAAGATATTTCAGGTACGTTTTGGGCTATTGCGGACAGGGCAACGGATGTTTCAGGCAGGGAAGTTCCGATTGCGATTAGTGTGGACCCAATTATCAGGGGAGAGACTCTGATTTTGGAAGATAATCTTTCGACGAATTTTAATAGCAGGTTTGCGGAAATGACCAAAAGGCCAAGCGAACCAAAAAATTCTATATAGATACTATTCACGGCAGTACAGATATATTACCAAATTTCACGCGCACTTTACATAAGCTCACCCAGATCTTAAACTGAGACTGCAGAGATAACATGTTTCAGGATGAAGTAGGATTGTCCCATGAAGAAGTAGGAAAGAGACAAGCCCAATATGGCAGTAACACATTGCCTGAAAAACCGCCTCCAAGCCAGTTCTCCCTCTTTATTCAACAGCTAAAAAACCCTTTTGTATATGTTTTGCTTGCGGCCGCCGTTGTTACCTTTATTGTCGGTCACTTTCCCGACGCTTTAATTATTTTCCTCGCAGTACTTATTAATACGGTTTTGGGGTTCATTCAGGAAAGCAGGGCAACCAATGCGCTTTATGCTCTTAAACATTACATTACGAACAAAGCGGTTGTTATCCGGGACGGGAAAAGGGTATCTGTCAATACGTCGGATATTGTTCCCGGGGACACGGTAATTTTAGATCAGGGAGCAAAAATATCCGCCGACGGGAAACTTACTTTTGCCAACCGTCTCTACATCGATGAGGCCGTACTTACCGGTGAAAGTTTGCCGGTTAATAAAAATAAAGGTGACACGGTCTATATGGGTACGGTGGTTTCCTTCGGGCAGGCAATTATGTTGGTTGAATCTATCGGCGCAGCTACAAAAATGGGGGGAATTGCGCTACAAATACAAGAAAAAGAGGAGGATACTCCGCTTCAGAAGCAACTTAAAATATTTAGCAAACAGTTGGTGGCGATAATTAGCATATTAACGGTAGTAGTTTTTGTTTTGGGTATTTTATATAGATTCAGCCTGAAAGAAATGTTCATTACATCAGTGGCACTGGCCGTATCGAGCATTCCCGAGGGGCTCCTTGTTTCGCTTACCGTAGTACTGGCCATTGGGATGCAGAAAATAATTAAACACAAAGGATTGGTAAGAAAGCTATCGGCTGCCGAAACCCTTGGCGGGGTGACCGTTGCTTGTGTAGATAAAACAGGCACACTTACGCAAGGGAAAATGGAGGTGATAGACTACGTGGGGGATAAGGAAAAACTTGCAGAGCAGGCATTTTTAGCAAACGACCTGGATGACCCCATTGTTATTTCGGCGTTTGAGTGGGGAAAAACAATTATCGGCGATTTTGTTCCGGAGCACCCCCGGCTTGACAGCATTCCCTTTTCCGCTAAAGAGAGGTTTTTTGTGAGTCTTCATGAATGGCTTGATAACAATAATATACTTTTTGTAAATGGCGCCCCGGAACTTTTACTCGGTTGGACAACATTGCCGGAAACAGAGAAAAAGAAGATTGCTAAAAATATCGATAGCTTGACAAGACAGGGGAAAAGGCTGATAGGCTTTGCAAGGAAAGAAGTGCCTTTAGGTAAAAAGAGTCTGGAGACAGGGGACGCCAAGGGAGGGCTTACCTGGGTTGGGATGCTGGCCTTTAATGATCCTGTCCGGTTAGGGGTTAAAGAAGCGCTTGAACAAACCATATTGGCCGGTATCAAAACAATCGTAATTACGGGCGATTATTCAAAAACATCCGAGTTCGTGCTGCGGGAATTGGGAATTGAAATTAGCAAAGAGGAAATAATGACAGGGAGCGAACTGGAGGGATTAACGGTTGAACAACTGACGCAAAAGGTTAAATCAATAAAACTTTTTGCCAGAACCACGCCTGATCAAAAACTGATGATAGTAGAAGCACTAAAAAGAAACGGAGAGATTGTTGCAATGATGGGTGACGGAGTTAACGATGCACCGGCCCTGCATAAAGCAGATATCGGTATTGTTGTGGGAGACGCTACCGATGTTGCTAAAGAATCAGCGGATCTTGTTCTATTGGATTCCAATTTTTCCACCATAGTTGGAGCCATAGAAGAAGGAAGGGCAATGTTCGAAAACATCAGAAAAATTATCTTATATCTTATGAGTGACGCTTTTGCCGAAATTATTGTAGTTATTGGGAGTATCATTATCGGACTGCCGCTGCCCATAACCGCCGTGCAGATATTATGGATAAATTTAATTTCCGACGGTTTTCCCGATCTGGCTTTGACAATAGACCCGAAAAGGCCTGACATTATGAAGGAAAAGCCCCGCTCGCCAAAAGAACGCCTGATAAATAGGTGGTCGATAACTCTAATAGGTTTTGTGAGTTCGATAGCGGGTTTTATTGCACTGTCTTCTTTCATCATCGTCTACAAAATAACAAATGATATTGTCACGGCTCGTTCGGTGGCCTTTATTACTCTTGGCCTAAATTCACTTTCTTACGTCTTTTCGGTCAGGGGACTTATGACTCCATTTTGGGAAAATCATCTTTTTGAAAACAGGTGGCTGGTAGTGGCAGTTCTCGCCGGATTCGGATTACAGGTTTTGCCGTTTACCACACCCCCGTTTAGGCAATTTTTCGGATTAAGCAGTCTTAGCCCGGTCTATTGGGCAATAGCAACCGGCCTATCAATCTTGATGTTTTTTGTGATAGAAGTGTTTAAAGCAGGCTACAAATTAAATGTGGCGAAAAGGTTGTTGAAATAGATAGAATTGATATTTACCCCGACGAGGCTAATAATTTCACATCCACTTTACACGAGGTGAGCCAGAACCTAAACTGAATGTATGGATTTGACCCTGGGGCTTTTTTTTGTAGTTATCTCGGCCGTTGCCGGAGGATTTCTGGCCAAGGCGGTTAAGGTTCCGGGGCTGGTCGGTTATATTATTGCGGGGGTTGTTGTCGGTGCAATTTTACCGCCGGGTCTTAAGGAAGTTTCGGGCTTGGCCCAGGTCGGAGTAATCCTTTTACTTTTTTCAATCGGGGTTGAGCTTTCTTTTGACAGGCTTTCAAAATATTTACGGATCGCGGTTTTTGGCGGTCTAATCCAGATTATCCTGGTTGCTCTTTCCAGTTATATCATCCTGCATTTATTTGGATTTTCGTTAACCGTTTCCCTGGTTCTTTCACTGGGTTTTTCGGTCTCCTCAACTGCCGTTCTTGTCAAAGTCTTGGCAGATAGGGGAGAGACGGATACGATGCACGGGGAAATTATGATTGGATGGCTTCTTGTTCAGGATCTTGCGGTGATACCCATGATGGTGGCATTACCTTTTTTAGCCGCAACGGGCGGGGACTGGGTGGGCGGGGCAGCACTCTCGGCCGTAAAGGCAATATTGGTCATTTTGGGAGTAATCTTGCTCGGTAAAAAGGTTGTTCCTTATTTTATCCACACTCTGACGGGAACAAATTCAAGGGAGTTGCTTCTTTTGGCGTCCATTGCATTTGCCTTGGGAACTGCCGCGGTAACGTCTCTTTTCGGAATTTCGCCTGCACTGGGGGCATTTTTGGCGGGAGTGGTAATTTCCGAGTCGCAGGAGCACCACGCAATTTTTGCCGAAACGCGTCCTTTGAGGGACCTTTTTGTGGCGCTTTTTTTCGTAACTTTAGGATTTTTGGTTGCCCCCGCGGTAGTTATTTCCAAATTCGGACTCATTTTAATTTTAACGTTAATAGTTATAACCCTGAAGATTCTGGTTACATTTATAGTCAGTTCGGCCTTTGGGTATAAAGGAAAAACCGGGATAGCGAACAGTTTTGGGTTGGCTCAAGTTGGGGAATTCGCATTTGTAATTTTTTCCGCTTCCCTTGTCCTCCGGATTTTAAGTCCGGAAGAAACCTCAATCGGTATCGCGGTTACTCTTTTGACTCTAATTTTTTCACCTATTCTATATAAATCGGTTGTGCCTTTTTGGCGGAAAATGAAGCTACTGACCGTAAAATATCCTGCCCTTTCCAAATTATTTACGAGCGGGGAAAAACGCGGTACCGATGTAAGCGTTTTCGAAGATCATATTGTCATTTGCGGATACGGCAGGGTAGGGAGTTGGGTGGGGAAGGCATTGAAAGAATATGGGATCCCGTTTGTTGTGGTCGATTATAATCAAAAAGTTGTCCAGGAGTTAAGGGATGCGGGGGTAACGGTTATCTACGGGGATCCTACGGAACCGGAAGTTCTTGAGGCAGTAGGGATTAAGGGCGCCAAAGCGATTATTCTTGCGATTCCTGACAGGGTGGTTCAGGAAACCCTTATAACTTATGTGCAGACGGTGGCTCCGGACGTCAAAATAATTTCCAGAGCCCACAGGGACGAGGATTGGGAGAAACTGAAAACGCTCAGGGTTGATAAAATCGTTCAACCCGAGTTTGAGGCCGCCCTCCAGATTATCCGCGGCGTCCTTGTCAGCCGTGGAAAAAATAAAGACGAAATAAATGATCTGATTAGGAGTTTAAGGCTGTCACACAGCAGGTAGTTTTATTTTTAATATGCGTTCTGCCCGACGCCGTGCACTGATTGAAAAAAGAAGAAAGACCGTGAGGTTGTCCGGAATGCTTCTTAAGATTTTTTTACCAATCGTATTAATATTGGGAATTTTTGCGTTTATTAAACTTAGTACAAAGTTTTGGGACGGACAGGATAAGTTTGCATTTGCATACCGTTTGGAAAATGGCGACGTGGCGGTATCCGTACTGGACCCGAAACTTTCGGAACTGACCACATTGGTCATTCCCGGGGACACTCAGGTTGAGGTTGCCGGAAATTACGGTGAACTGCGTATTAAAAATGTCTGGCAGCTTGGGATGAACGAAAAGCTTGGGGGCGGTCTGATGTCCGCTACAATTACCCAGAATTTTTTGTTTCCTGTAGTTTTATGGAGCGATAGCGATGCCGGCGCACTTACCGATTCAAACTCTTTCGGGATCTTCCGTTTTATTTTTTTCCCGAAGTCGACCAATATTGCCTTCGGGGATAGGGTTTCGGCCGGAATATTTTCCTTGAAGACAGGCGTAACCAACAAGAATTTGCTGGACTTGGGAAAAAATCAGTTTTTGGTAAAGCAGAAACTTAACGACGGGCAGCCGGGATATATTCTTGCCGGCAATATCTCCCAGCGGCTGACTGTTTATTTTGCCGACAGCAACTTTGAAAGCGGAACTTCCTCCGGCAAAAGCTTAAGAGTTGTTATAGGGGATGCTACGGGAGCGCCCGGTGTGGCGGACAAAGTCGGGGCGATAATTGAGGTAATGGGGGGAAAAGTCGTGGCGATAAATAAAAAAGACGGGACAGACACCGATTGCACCGTCTTCGGATCGGACGCAAAAGCCGTTAAAAAGGTTGCAAGTATATTTTCCTGCAAAACGGGTGCTGATAGAGGCAGCTTTGACTTGGAAATTGATTTAGGCCAAAATTTTGCGAAAAGGTTTTAACTTTCTTTTTATTCGTCGGGAGTTTCTTCAAGATTGGGAGTTTCGGGTGGGTTCTTATGGATAAGTTCGGGGGGGGTAAAAGAGACATAGTCAATTTTTTCGGTGGGGAATGAAGAAATATCAGGCGCTTTCGGTCCTTTTTCCAGTTCTCTGATAAAAACTTTTATTTCTTTCGGTTCAACCGACTTCATCAGGACTTGATATTTGTTTCCGCCTTTAATCAAGTTTCTAAGTCTTGCGGCCAGGTCGTCCGGAAGCCGCCCTATATACTTGCCATCCAGGGTATTTATTGAGACCTTGTGCGCGTGTGAAAAAAGCTTGACCTCCTCGCCCGGATCGAGGTTGGCAAAGATTTTGGCATCTCCCAAATTAAGCAGGGTAACAAGCCTGGTTTTTCCCGGCTCCTCCAGAAAAGTTTCGTTGGAAGTCGGGTTTGCAGAATGAACGCTGGGGTTACTGACCGATTTCCATTTCTCAACACATTTTAGGGCGATTGGATTACAGGGATCGATTTTTAGAACTCTATTTGTGGCTTCGCGGGCTTCCGATAGTTTACCCAGTTCCCAGTAAGCCCTTGCAAGTCTGTTGATGGCATCGACGTCCTCGGGACTACCCGAGATTATCTCGAGGTTAACTTTTACGGCTCCCGACCAATCGCCTGAAAGTGCCAAATTGATGGCTGTTTGAGAGGCAGGTGTGTCCATGTGTATTAAACTGTACTTGAGTATAAATGGCGGGCAGTCCTTGTCAATAGGGGTAAGCCCAGCCACTTCCAATATGGTCAATATTTAGTTATAATCGAGCCCTAGAGGATTTATGAGCGGACATTCACACTACGCAACAATTAAACGTCAGAAGGCAACCAACGATGCTGCCAAAGGGAACCTTTTTAGTAAGATGGCCCGGGCTATTATGATCGCAGCAAAAAGCGGAGCGGACCCCGATATGAATTTTAAACTCCGTTTTGAAATCGATAAAGCACGGGCAATCAGCATGCCCAAAGAAAATATTGAAAGAGCCATAGCCAAGGCCACTACGGAGTCGGCCAACCTGGAGGAGATAACCTACGAAGGTTTCGGTCCGGGGGGATTTGGGGTAATGGTTGAGGTTATGAGTGATAATAAAAACAGGACGGCTCAGGAGATTAAAAACGTTTTCGAGAGGGGAGGGGGGAGCCTTGCGGGTCCCAATGCGGTGGCCTTTAATTTTGAAAGCAAAGGATTCATGCTTATCAAAAAGACTATCGACCCCGATACCCAAATGCTGCAGTTGATTGATGCCGGGGCAGAGGATATAGAGGATACGGAGGACGGGCTTGAAGTTTATGTTGCCCCCGAGAATCTGGGGACGGTACACAAGAAACTGGTTGAGAAAGGCTTTGAAATTATAGAAACCGAGCTGCAAATGAAGCCCAAGAATTTTCATACAGTCGCAAGTCCCGCCGAGGCGGCAAAAGCACTAAAATTTTTGGATGACATGGAAAATCTTGATGACGTGCAAAAAGTTTTCTCCAATTTAGATATTCCCGATGAAATAGTAAAACAGATCCCTGCCTAATATGAGCAAGCGCCGCCGTTTTATCGTTACATCAGTACTCCTTTCACTTGGATTTATCGCAATCCAATTTTTAAACGACCAAAACCGTTTCTGGGCGATAGGTGCCCTCGGAGTTTTAACCGTGGTGCTTTTCTATTGGTCTCTTATGGAAAGCCTGGGACGTAAAATGACTCTTCTTACACTGGTTCTACCAACCATTTTTACGCTGGGTGTCGGGGTTTTCTGGTTCCTCCTCCCCGCAAACGTATTTGCCCGGATACCTATCGTTATATTTTACGCAATCGGCATCTACGTCCTGTGCTTAACTGCCAATATTTATTCGGTAGCATCTGTCCGGACCATTGCCCTTCTAAGAGCGGCTAGGGGAGTAGGTTTTGTACTCAGTTTATTGGCATCATTCCTTGTATTTGACGCAATATTGTCAGTCAAAACCGAGATATATTATTTACTTCCTTTCATCTTTGCCGTTTCCTTTTTACTCTATCTCCAAGGTTACTGGACGGTGCTTTTGGAAACCAAACTCTCTAAAGATCTCGTAATTGTCAGCGCCATCTCCTCACTTTTGACAATGGAAATTGCAGCGGTTCTATATTTTTGGCCGGTAACGGTTGTTACCGGGTCCCTTTTTCTGACGGTGACTTTTTATATGCTTTTGGGACTAGGACAGGCGAAGCTTGACGGCAGGCTTTTTTCCTCAACCGTTAGGGAACACCTGATTGTGGGAGTCTTGGTTTTTGTAGCAATGTTTTTCGCCACACACTGGGGAGGTTAAACTTAAATAAATAGTTAAACGGGTAAATTTGGGAGACATACAGGCAGGGGAGGAGGGTGGTAAACACCCTATAATTATAGGATAGTGTAGTCTCCTGACGGTTTCGTTTTCACGAATATTATAGGTAGTTTTCACGATTTGCGACGTATCGGGCTTGGCGAAGAAAAACCGAACACAAAATTTATAGAGGACATGTATAGTCTGATATAGTTCCTAGCCTCAAAACCCTTTCGTCTCTGCTTCAAGGCCTCAATATGTGGATAAGTAATATGTAGAGGTTGTATAACATTTAGTTCTCTTCTTCGGGGAAGAGACCCCAGAAGGCCGGCTTCCCCGGGAAGACTCCGACACTCCCTTAGGACCCCCGTAGCTCTTTTATCAAGACAGTCCGGGCAGAGAAGCTAATGTGTATATAGTCGTACAATGTAACTTTTGCGACGTTGTCTAAACCTGTGAGTGAGTGGGGTGTTTTTCTGCATTGCTTGGGCCGCTTGCATTATTAGTTTATTATTTTTTTATCATTTATTCTTATTTAATACCCCTAAATAATTGTCTGTCTCAAAACCCCTTTCCGAACAAATACCGAATGAATTTTAAGGGTTTTCCCCGACTCCCCCGCTTTTCGGCAAATATATGAAATATTTAAGTTATTCCGAAATATTGGGATAATCGGACGGTGAGTTAACCGTCTTTTAATTTACATAAGCTTTAAAATTGATTTGGCGAGGTTTCGGCTTCATATTAGGCATGGATTTAAGCTAAAAAATGTGATAAAACGGCCTGTCACGGCAAATGCCGATGAAATATGGAAAGATTACCTTACCGTTTTCCAGAACTTTTTACCGGTGACTGGGATTTATTTAAAGAAGTCTTGCAAAACAGAAAAACAGTATTTGCTTATGACATGGATGGAATTTTGGCTAACTCGGCAAAAATAGTTCTAAATAGATTTTCCGAAAAAACCGGCATTGCCGCAAAACCGTTCGAAATCGACGGATGGGACTTCCTGACAAAGCTGGCCAGAAGATCAGGGTTAAGTGAAGACGTTATAAAACATGCCGAAGATGATTGGTTTAATGCGGAAGTTTTGAAGGATGCCCAGAGATATTTATATATCCGGCCCGTTGTCCAAAAAACCGTCAGTTTCTATGGAAGCAGGAATAATTTTGTCTTAACCTCCAGAAACCATACCTTGACAGAATCAACTTATGCCTGGTTTAGCAAAAAGCTTCCGGAAATTCATTATATAAATATTATTATGAGGAAGGAAGGAGATCTACGTAAACCAGTGGCATTTAAGGTTGACAATCTTACAAATTTGGCCGAGACTGCGCCTTGGGTCGTTTTTATCGACGATCATATAGATTTTATCAAGGGAGCTCTTGAAGCAGGAATCCCAAATTGCCTTGTAGTCTATATCCCTCTAGGTAAAATTATGCCTGATATACGGCACAAAAGGCTTATCGTGATCAAAAGATATCCTAACGAAATTCAGGCAATGTATCCTTTAATGGACGCTATCGGAAGAGCCACCTCCCAAAACGGTAATAATGATAGCGTCGCACATTCTTGACAGTTCCCCTCCGATGTTCTAATATCTTTGTACCGAGCCCTATATGGCTGATACTGTCCCAGGCCAGTCCGAGATAGCACTAAAAGTAAACCAATTTTTGGAATACTTGCAAGTGGAACGTGGGTGCTCTCCCCTAACGATCAGGAACTACAGACATTACCTGAGCCGATTTATGTTATGGATGGAATCTCAACACATTCACGAAGGCTTAAAAGATATAAATCCCGATGTAATAAGAAGCTTCAGGGTGTTCTTGTCCAATCTTCCGGGTGAAAATAAGGCTCAAATGAGCAGACGCACACAGGGGTACCATGTAATTGCCATGAGAAGTTTTCTTAAGTGGCTTATTAAAAATGATTATGCAGTAATGGCTCCCGATAAAATTGAACTGCCGAAAATTGAAGAGAGGCAGGTAAAGTTTCTCAGCGGAGAGCAGGTGGACAGACTTCTTAACGCGCCGTCTCTTTCAACCATTCAGGGCAAAAGGGATAAA
>Ga0208958_1002416_pt1 | contig 16132 bp, 31 predicted proteins | sample RifOxyB1_FD_184032 | JGI IMG/M metagenome (GOLD analysis project Ga0208958, IMG submission 184032) | Soil microbial communities from Rifle, Colorado - Rifle Oxygen_injection B1 (SPAdes) | ecosystem: Environmental > Terrestrial > Deep subsurface > Rock core/Sediment | place: Rifle, Colorado... | reverse complement strand
CATTATTGGTTGTAATTTATCTAACCCGTAGTGTTCTAATATTTTAAAGAGTAAATATGGTTTTTGTGATCTTGAAATTGAAATCTTGCCACCAAAGTTCAAAAACATATCTGCGAATCCCTCTATTGATGGGTGAGGTAGCTGGTTGGGTATTGAGCAAATCAGGCTCTCTATGACCTCAGAAATGAGTTCTATGCGTGAAATTAAAGCCTCAAACAGTTTTGTTTTTTCAAATTCTGAATTGTGCAATAATTCTAACAATTTTATTCCTGAAACCGTCGGGTATTTAGTATCGTATTTTTCAATTCTTCTTATTGTTGCATCCATTATGGGAGAATCTGGCCAATTGTATTGGTTGATATAATCAAGAATTGATGCGCACTTTATACAATCCAATGCGAATGGTTGTTTTCCTTTTAAAAATCTGGTTGATAATGACACAGTTGCTCGATATTTATCTCCCTTGAACATAAAATTTATCTTTGGGTTCATCGTGAACCCTGTTTTTTCTGTTAATTTTTTATCAAAACTACAAGTTCCACTCCAGTTGACATCTTGACGTGCTATTAGCAGGTCGATTATGTTGATGTTTTCTTTTTCAAGCATACCTAGCAACGCTTTTACTCGTATTTCATTAGTTATTCCTTTCTTTAATAGTCTATTTAATTTATCACTAAGTTGCATAATCCTCCTGTGTTTTCGGGGTTCTTTTTCAATAATTGACAAATTCTAAAATGACTGCAAATTTTGGTTCATCATCGTTATCACACAGATTTGTGATTCCATCTTCAAAATAATTCTCTTCAAAAATACCATCTGTCCAAATATCTAACGGTTCGCTCACATTGTATTCTGCTTTATTTTCTGCAAAAACTTGAATTTTGATCCATTCTTCTTTTTCGAGTTTGTTTTCGATAATGTATTTTTTTAGCAACAAACGAACTTCTTCTTCCATTTTATTTACATGGTTTGATATTTCTTGAAAATATAATTTAATTTTTGATTCTTCATTTAATTCGGTAAAACTATCTGTAAACCCAAAATATGTCGTGAATAATGCTTCTCTGAAATAGTCTCCGTTTGAACTTAATATACCAGAAATGTGGAAATTAAGATGAACAACTTCGTTATTATCGTTAAGTCCTTCTGTAACTGTTTTAATTGCTTCTTGTGGCGTATTGGCATTTACTACAACTATCCGCAAATTTTCAATTTTTCTCATGAAAACACCTCTTAATTTTTTTTGGTTCTTCAGGTTTAGCAAGCCGCACCCTTCGTACGGCTTTCGTTAAAAATTATTTTATTCGTATCGCGGTTTGCTTTTTGTTTCGTTTTCGGCAATTTCATTTTCGATGCAAGCGATAATTTCCACACCACCGCGCACGCTGTTTAAATCGCCTTCGGCGTATTTTTCTTTGAATAGTTCTTCAATCATTGGCCTTCTAATTTTATTATCGTCGAATTTAAAGGCAGCAATGTGCTGGTGCTGATCATACCACCAACCGCCTTCTTCCGGGCCGCCATAGCGTCTTGTGACCGCATAGACATTAACAATTTGATTATCGCTTATCTTTTCCATTAATTCAGTCGGTTGTATTAAACTTCTCCATTTATTATCGTGGTGATACCAAAAATCTTCTCCGACTAATTTTGCCACATCTAAAATGTTAATTGCATCTTCAAGTTTCATGTCGTTCGGCATTCTTTTTAAAACATCAAGATTAATCATCTTTTTTCCTCATTTTAGGTTTTTAACGTATTCTTTAATGAATTCCTCAAAATCTTCTGGTAATGGTTTGTCTTTTTCATAAATCTTTTCAAACAACAAACCTCTGAAAACATCTTCCAAAATTTCATTATCATCTTCAAAGCCACTTGCCAAAACATCTGGGGCCAGCCCATCCAAATAAACAATCCAGTCTGAGTGAGATTCTTTCTTGGCTTGTGTCATAATTTTCTCCTGTAGTCTAAGTGTTGAAATTTTTTCAATTCTGAACTCATGTGTTCCATAACAGCTTCTTCAAACCATTTCAGGTGTGCGATATTTCCTAAAATTTGATCAAATTCGGTAGCAACTTCACAAACCAAGGTGTCTTGTCTTTCAATTGCTGCTCTCGCATGTCTTCTTAGGTCGTCTATTGTTTTCATTCAATACCTCTAGTTCTTCAGGTTTTTACTACCCGCCGTAGCGGGTTTCTAAAAGGTTTTAAGATGTTTGTGGATTAATGTCAGACTGCTTCTTCTTTTTTATCTTTATTGTTTGGCATTGGGTCAGGAACCCAGGTTCCATTTTTGTGCTTTTTCTCTTGCTCTTCTAACCATGATCCTACGCACAAAAGACTAGAACCATCTTTCGTAATGAAAACACCTCCACCAGAAAATGCATCAACATGCATTTTGCTGCATGTTTCTGACCATGTGAATTTAATAGCATCGTCTCGGTTTGTCTTTTTCAAGAATTCTTGCAGAAGGTCAACCATAGGATCTATTAGAGCTCCTTCTTCCATATAGATCCAAAGTTCATCTTCCTCAAATTCCCATGTCCAACCAATCAAATTTTCAAGTAATTCAAGTTTATCAACATCTTTGTTGAACAGTTCTTCACCAGTTACTCCTGCTGCGAGCCTTTGGAAAATTTTGAATTCTTCTTCTGTGCAAGGTGTTGTAAAGCTAGTTTGAACATAGTTGTTTGGCATTTTAAGCCTCCTGAAAAATTTTGAATTTCAATGTTATTCCGTCTTGTTGAGTACCTTTTCGCGCCATGTTTTCGAGTATCCGCCTAATTCTTCTCTCCATGGCACCATCTTAAGCAGTTTCTTTGGGCAATCGTAAAAACACGGCCCAACCGTTTCGTCCATGTGCTTATACATCCATTCATTGGCCTTTTTGTTTATCTTGATTAGTGCCACTTCTACCAAAAACGGTTGTCCATTCTTGAATGTTGCCCACCATACCCGGTTGCTTTTCCAACAAAATTCTTTTCTTTCATACTTATCTCCTTTTTCTCCGTCCCATGAAACACCAATGCTACTTAGAAATTTTTCTTTGCTAAACTGTCCGTACAGTCCATCCCATCCCATGATAGCCTCCTGTGTTTGTGGTTCTATTAAATAATCGAGCCATTCTCGATTAGCTTTTGAATGATGGAAATTTTTTGCAAATACGACATTTTCTTGAATTTTTCAGTGTTCTGCTGATTCATTCTAGTTTCTAACATTGAAATTCTCGCATCGTAGAAAGCGCATGATGCCCAGCCAAGCTTTTTTCGCACATCTTTTGAAACTTTGTCGCCTCCACAACTTTTGCACATCCCAACTCCTTCATCAAACGGGTAGGGTTCTTCACCAAAGCAAACATTTTCTTCTTTGTTGTTTTTCACACCGGTTCCGCAGCATGAACACACAAGATATTCTTGTTTCATGGTTGCCTCGCATTTTGGTTTTTTTATCCCAATCTTCCTTTCGGTAGGACAGGGTTTAATATTTCTATCTCGCCAGTTCCTTTGCATAGGTAACAGGTTTCAAATTGATGTATTTCTTCTATTTTTTCAGTTTGACCTGATCCCAAGCAATGTCTGCATAGTTTGTGTAGTTGTCTCTTTTTGCCAAATAAATCAAACATACCTCCCCATGTATTCCAAATCTCTGATTCTACCTTTTCTGGCTTTGTTTTTCCTGAGCCATCACATATTCTGCATGGCACTGGTGACCCTTTTCCAGTTCCATTACATTTCCTGCATATATTATCATTTATCTTTCCGGTTCCTTTGCATGGATAACACTTATCGAAAATTCCTGTTCCTGAACAGGCTTGACAAACAAAACTTTGAGGTTCATAACCTGTTCCTTCGCAATAAGAACACGCCTTTCTTCTTAGTTCGTATTTTTGTCTGTACCCCTTTCCTTTACACTCTTCACAAGTAATACCGTTTCTGGTTGGCCCAAGTCCAAGTCCAAGGTCTTCCAGTTTGTGTCCATTGATTGTCGTTATTATTGTTCTATCGTCATTGATTATGGAACTGTCATCCTTTAGAAAGTCATAGGCTTTCTTTATTAAAATAAAATCTTCTGGTTTTCCTCCATGGTCGGGGTGATGCAATTTCACCATCTCACGGAATGCGGTTTTTAGGTCGGTAATTGAACAGGGTGGGTGGAGTCTGAAGATTGAAAATGCTTCATTTCTATTCATTGTTTTACCTCATTATTAAAAAGTATCGCATTTCGTTACAAATAATGTTGCTTGAAAACTTCCGATCCTATGTAATACTTTTTCCACTTTGTAGATTATTCCAAAGTTTTCAAAATATTCTCCGACATTGATCGGTCTGTCATGTGAAATGAAAAGATTTAATCCTTTTTCATTGAAAGCATCGTAGTTGTAGCTTTTATCGCCCATATTAAAAACCTCCAAATTTTGATGGGTTCTTCAGGTATGACAAGGCCCATCGCTGGGCCTTTCTTGATGGGTTATACTTTGGCTCTTTTGATTATTTAATAGTCTTATTAGCTTCAAGAATTTTAATCGCTTCAATAAGTGCATTCTGAACATTACTGTGGAAATTGCCTGTTAATTGTCTAGGAGGGCCTTCAAGATTGGGATTCATCTTGCTATACGAATTAGTGAAAACAAGGAATTTTTGTTCCATAGGAAAATAAGTGCAAACTGCTGTTGGGTCAGCTTCTTGCATCCGTTTTTCAAGTTTATCAGTGTGTTCAAATTCTCTTTTCATGTCGCTACATAAGGCACCATCATGCACTCTTCTGTCTCTTGCTTTGTATACTTCTAAGTCGTAATTCATTTTGTTTTCTCCTTCAATTTCATGAATTAATAGCTTCTACCAACGCTTTTACGAATTCCCTTCCAAAGAACATACGCATTTCACCGATAACCAATGTCGTCAGTAATCGTGCTTCTTCCTTGCTAACTTCCTTAATTGAATCTTCTTTGAGCACTTCTCCAACATTTTCCAAAACATCTTTCCAAAGCTTAGCGATACCACGAATGAGATAATCGTCACTATTTGTATGTAGGGCTACCTTATCAAATCCTTGTCTGAACCAGATTGAGAAATCACTTCCTTGCAGGTCTTTTTGGATGAAATAGGCTTTCGTTGCATAGAAAGCTATTAATTCTCTTTTGATTTTATTCCTTAACTGGTTTTCTTTTTTGGTCATTTTGCACCTCGCTCGACTCCCTAGTTTGTATTATTTCATCTTGCAAAAATGTCACAGTGCGCTTCCTTAATTAATCTAGCAGATTTCCATTTGCATATTTTCTCATACATTTCTTTTCCCTTTGAATGCTGAGAGATAATCCTAATTATCTCAGGTGGGGTGTATGTTGGGTTTGTTTCAAGCCCAACATCTTTCGTCATCAGTTCTTCCATTCTATTAAGGATTGTCAATCCTGTTTCTTGACTTCCACCATCACAGTCATATCCACCACCAAGGTCATAGTCAAGCCACAATTCATCCCAATGGGTATTGGAGAAGAGAGCCTCACAACCTTCTTCGAATGTTCGAGCAATTTTGGTTGCTCCGTAACATTCTTTGTAATCATCGATTGCGAGAATTTGTTTCATTTCATCACCTCTTGTCATCACCAGCCTTTCGCTTTCACTAATTCACGACACTCCACAATAGAGCCTTCAAATAGAGTGAAATCCATATTATATATAGGATTTATTCTGTAATTAAAGGGTTTTGTGGTTGCAAAAGTATGTACTCTATATCCATTCCATGTTAATGCAGCAGGATTGTGTTTTTTTGCCCATTGTTTCCATTTTTCAATAATATCGTTATCGTTATGTGTTGTAAAATTTGTTTTTTCTTCGCATATTAGATTAAAAGTATGTTTTAGTTCGTTATACACATCTTGCTCAGTTACAAGACGTGATTCTAGGTGAGTGTAGTTATGAGGATAATTCTTCCATAATGATTTGCTAACAATAAATCTTTCTTGTGAAGCGAAACTGAAATCAGAAATTGGTTTAACATGAACTACATAATGTTCTCCTGTAAATGAAGATGGTTTTTCTTCATTAAATGTGAATAATTTATCAAGATCATCAAGAGTTACTAGCATTTTAATCTCCTTCTTTTTTATTTTTCATTAGTGGAATGATGGGCCTACTTGGAATCGAACCAAGATCACCGGATTATGAGACCGGTGCTCTAACCATTGAGCTATAGGCCCGATAAAAGGCCCAGGCATAGGTACTTTACCGAAGTCTTGTGGTTGCCTGGGCGAAAAGCTTTTCAAAAACTTCTTAATCCAAACCATGCAAATACTGGTCCGAAAATTATCGCAAGCGTAATTCCGAAAAAGGCATCCATGTGACCTCCGTGTTATCTTTCAAACCTGCCGCGCTCATGTTTCTTTTCTTCGATTCCGCGAATGTTTCGCGTAACCGCTGCAACGTTCTCCACATTTACTTCTTCGGCGCAAGTTGGGCAAAAGCGTTTTTCTTCAACAATTTCACTTCCAATTGAGGTTTTCTGCGGGCTGATGTAGGTGACCTGGCGCATTTTCGTAACCTTCAATTCTCCATCAACAGCATTGACTTGGCAATTTTCGCATTTAAACATGGTGCTCTCCTGTGTGTGTTGATTTTTCTTTCTCATTTATCTTTGCTGATTTTTGGGAAAATTTCAAACAATCATGGCTCTTTTCTCCCAATCAAAGGTTCTGTATTTCATCGGCAAGTTTGTTGAATCTTGGTATGAAAAATAATTATCTCCAATAATGATATGGTCTAAAAAATCAATTTGCAGCAAAGAACATGCTGCTCCAAGTTTTTCTGTAATTTTGTTATCTTGATCCGATGGTAGTTGATTTCCTGATGGATGGTTGTGAACAAAAATAACTCTTATTCCTCCAGCCAACAGTATTGCTCGAATAACATCTCTTGGGTAGATTTGAACTGCTTCTTGTGATCCTTTGTGAACGAGATGTTTTCCTATGATCCTATTACCAACATCTAATACAACTACATAAAAATGTTCTTGTATTTCATTTCGTAAGTATTTGAATTCTTCAGCTATTAAACTTGAATGAGTGTATTGTATTGTCGGTTCACCACACTTTAACATCTTAAATTTTAATTCTCTCATGCCTCACCTCCTCGTAATGATTCTATCTGTTTGCGATATTTTTTGATCCTTTCGCGTACAATTTTTTCTTGCTTTATTGTCAAAAAGCCTCTATCAAGCACAAATTTTGCCATTGATGACAAAATTCTTCCATCACAGCTATTGAATCCAACATTGTTTAAGTGTTTTGTGGTTTCTGATGATTTTTCATCTTCAGTTTGCATTTCGTACAGTAGAATCAGATCATCTACAAAACTATGATTTTTTGGTTGTGGTTTTTCTTTTTTAATACTGAAAAGTTCTATTTGTTTTTCGGGGTTCTTTTTTAATAATGCTTTTCCTATCGATTGAGCTTCCGCCTTGCTGAACACCGTCCTAGTTAATAATTGAAAGCATGGCGAGCCCTCTTCCATCTGATACATCGGCAATGGCAGCCTGTACCCTAATATATTGGTATCGGTCGCTCTAAGTATGTACCAATAGTTCGTTGTTTTGTAAAATAATGTTTTTTCATGGTGTGCCCAAACTTTCAAATCTTTTGTGATGTTATCTATTATCATCGCATTAAGTTTTTCATCTTTGAAAGCCAGGTTTCCAAGTGTTATGTCTTCCAAAAACCTATCTACAGAGAATTTTTTCTTGAAAAACATAAAAACCTCTTTTTGGTTAAATTGTGTATGTCATGCGAGAAGGTCTTGAACCGTCAAGGTTCACCATCAATGTAAATTCTAATCGTTCATTTAATCTGTCTTTGAAAGAATTTAGCAAAAATTCTTTTTTCACTCGTGTTGCCCATAGTGCTAAAAGATTTTTAGAACGTCCAATTTTTGTGCTTCCAGCTTTTGGATACTGGTAAACATCAAATTCTAAATTATGAGATATAATTTCGCTTATGAAAACGATAAAATCTGTGTAATGATTAAAATCTGAAACATTATCCAATGTGCAAAAAAGTGTTTCTTGAATGATTGTTTTTTCTTTTGTTAAATAATTTTTCATCAAAAGATCTGCAACAGTATCATAGAGAACAGACCTTTGTAGGTCGTTTAGCGAATGTTCTTTGAAATTTTTGAATAATTTTTTAATGAGTTTCTTTTTATTCATTTATTTCTCCTATTTATCAGATAGCAAGCGATAAGTCTATTCTTTTATCTTCTATTGAAATACACATTGAGAAAATCAATTTATTCCTGGGATCTTTAATTTCTATTAACGTATTAACATCTGGAATTGAATTGTATTTTTTGTCAAAATCATAACCAACAATTCTTTTGTTTTTCTTAAAAATTTTATCGAAGCAGTAACAATAGATTTTTTTATCGTTCATAACATTGATTATTGATCTTAAAAAATCAACAAATTTTGCAAAGTTATCTACGTTTTTTCTACTTTTACAACGAGAAGAACAATCTAACACTGCGTTATCGTTCACAAAACACGCAGAATGTAAGATTTCATTCATGAATTTCTCTTTTAGCAATTGCATTAAATAGATCCTGTGCAATTGATTCATTTTATCTTGTTCAAAGAATTTGAAAAGTTTCCTTATTTCTTCATCTTTATTTTCCATAAAAACCTCACGCAATTATCGAAATAAAAAATGTGTTTCTTTTTTCATCTTTGAAAACTTGTAATGATAAGCAGAACTCAAGAAGATAATACGGGTTGTAGATTTTATCAAAATAACGCACAATTGTTTCCATTTTTGGAAAATGATGCCATTTGTATTTTCCATTTGCAGTTTTGTGTGATTTATCAGAATCTGGCAAATTAGCAGATTTTTCAGAATTCATCCAAAGATGTGCATTCAGTAAGATTTCAACTTCTATTTTGTTTTCTACGGTTAATTGTCTAAATTCTTTTAAAAAATCTAAGAAGATTTCTCTATTTTCGTGACTATGCGGTACTTTGCAAAATGCATTTATCTTCATTGGTTGACTAAAGGTGAATACGCTAAAATATTCTCCAAACAATTCTTTAGTTAGAATTAAAATCGTATTATTTATCAATTCGTTTGAATTGTTCTCACCAAACCTTTTCATCAAAGGTTGAAGTTTTTCTTTTGTTTTCATCTTTGCCTCACTTTTCGAGACTCTGTGAACTAATGTCTTAGAATGAATAAGCTACTTTTTCTTCAGGATTCTTCAGTCTACGGCTAGTCCGTTTCGGTTGTGGACCACGGCTCCTTCCTAGAACCGTGGTCCATCCTTTATCTTCACTCAAATACTGTTCCAAATGTCTTTTTTGGAGTATCCGTGTTGATTTCCTTCTACTAGGTACACTTTGTCTGAACTCTGATTGTCTTCTTTATCTGATTCTTCATCATCGCGTGATTGCATTTCTTTTTCAGAAACCACTCCTGCAATGCCGTATTCCATCGGATAACTTGGTTGACTAGCGATAACCACTTCTAACTCTCCATCATATTCTTCAAGTTTTTCAATAAGGTCTCGCACTTTCATTATTTTGTCCTCTGAAATTTTAATTTTCGTCGCAATTGGGGTTATCGCAAAGGTCATAAAGGCTCGGTTCTTGATCTACCTCAATCACAAATAGCGTTGCATCATCGAGGTTCTTGATTTCATATTTTGATGAACTAGAACCAAGATTTTCTGGCTTGAAAAATTCTTCGTTTTTTACGCCTTTTGCGGCAATGATAAAATATTCTTTTTCATTTCCTCCAAATTTAGCTTCATCCAGCTTATAAAAAATGCGTCCTGTTTCTTCACACCAGGCTTTGAAATACTTTAATTCTTCTTCAGTATCTACTCTTTCATCAAATCTCCAAACTCTTATTGTTTCACCATCAGCACATTCTATATTGTATGTGAAATTTTCCATCCAAATTTTAAATTCTTTGATACGATTTTCTTTGTAATAAGACATTGCTTCTTTTTTCCATGCATCTATTTTTTCTGTCCACGTTGCACACCTTGATCTTTTTGAAACTTCTATTGCATAGTTCTGCATTTCTTCCTCAAAAAGCTCATCCAATTTTGACATATAAATCTCCAAGTTAAAAATTCTTCAAGGCCAAATTGTCTTGGCCTATGCGGCTAGTTTCTAGCTAGCCGCATTTCTTAATAGAGAATATGTCTTGGGTAGCTGAATCCACATCTGCGGCAAGTCATGTCGATATATCCTGTTTCTGGCGTGGCACAGCCTCGATCCTCTAGGTCATGGCCTTTGATTTTACATACCAAAATATTTTTCCAATGCAATGGCATTGAACACAGCACAATGATCCAAGCAACTATCTTGTTGTGTCTCATGTGTTCACTCCTTTTTCAATTCAACCCAATCTTGTGCGTGCGCATACCCCCTTGGGGCTTTGATGACTTCTCCGAATTCCCTCTTTCCAACGTGGCGGTATCGTGTTCCTTCGATTTGCTCTCGTTGAATGCTTTCTCCTTTGTAGAGGGTGAAGAATTTTTCTCCAATTTTAACGCCTAATTCGTAGTTTCCATCACCCTCATCGTATACAATCCATTCAACGTCTTCTTGTGAGATCGAACCTAAAGGACCACTCCTCATTTCTTTAAGGTCTTCTTCGGCAACCGATACAGCTTTGGATAAATCTTCCAATATTTGTTTTATCAGCAATAATTTGTATTCTAAATTCGAGCTTTCAAAATTTAATCCAACTAACATTCTGTAGTTCATAATTGCTCCTTTGTGATTTGTAATCCATTATCAGTTTGACGGTACTTTCTCACATGGTTTAAGGTCCATGGCCCATGGAGAACTGTTTTGGTCGGATTGTGTTTCATAATTGTGTATCCTTACCGGCGTAAATTTCTCAAGCGTTCTGTCAGGAATGCCGTGTCTACGTGAGGAAATAGTTACACATACTTCTTTCTTTTCATGATCGAATTTGTATCGAATGAGATTTTTAGCACAGGACATCCACTGGATATAACGATGATGCATCAATACTTCATCTGGTATAAGTGTGGGATCTGCACCACACCATCTTCCGGGGTTACTAACAATTCCATCCAAGGGTGATAAATAATAATCGCCCCATCCATCCTTTAAATCACTTTTTCTATGAAGTATTCCGGTTCCATATCCATCTCCTGAGTTCATCGCATAATAGGTGTCATTTCTCACCATGTTGAATGCACTTTCTCTTGCGGCTAAGTACGCCTCTCCATTATAAGTTGCTTGATAGTACATGAAAACCTCCAAAAAAATAAGTGTTCTTCAAGTCCAATCCGGCCAAGCCCCTTACGGGGCTTTCTGTTGTTTTTCTTGTTTTAGTTTTGCATTAACGTATCTACAATAATGCATATTCCAACATTGCTGTTATTAATCTGCCAACGTCCTCCATTATCTATCAAACAACATCCTTCGTGGTAATCTCCGTACCAATAAACGCTCGGTTTACGCCAAACATTACCTCTTGATTTGCGTACTTTGAACAAAAAACCACCGTTTCTGCTATATTCTACCATCCGGCTACTTTCGCTTTTTGTGAGCGAATATTTATTCACCAAGATTTCATCTAGGTTAGCAATGAACTTCACAAATCCTTCATTTGCTCCGTTCTTTGATTCGATTTCTGACGCTGTTGCTTTATCAAAATCTTCATCGTGATTTTTCTTGGCATATTTCAGCAGCAAGTGTCCTGCTACGTATTCAAGCCGTTCAACAAAATCCATCTCGTGTGTTTCTATTATGCAGCCTTCTTTGTCTACATGGGCAAATTCGTGCATTATCACCCCAAGGCAGTAGGGATTTAGCGGGTTCTCTGTATTGAAACCACTCTTACGGTTTATATCCATTTGATATGTATTATCGCAACAAAATTTCTTTCCAATGCAAGCAACTTTTGCTTCCTTGATGAAACACTCTTCTTCAACAATTATTACCTCTAAGGTAAAAGTTTTGTTGATTTCTGCCCACATTTTCTTTATCAATTCTATGGTCTTTAGTTCCTTTTGAGTCGGTTCAACTGTCTTTGTTTCTGTATTTTCTTGAACGTTCTTCATGAACTTCATTGTCGTTAGCCCAACACTATCTGCATATTCTTTTACTTCGTAGCCAAGTGCCTCTGGGTCTAAAACTTTCATTCCTAATTGCTTGGCCCTATCGTTAACAAAATCATCATCTGTTCCTATGAGTGTATTTTCTCCAAAAACCTTGTTGAAAACTGCTTTTTTAACTTCTCGTGACAAAAACCATTGTCCCATGAGCTTTTTTACCCATGAAAAGCTGAGTTCTTCGACAGTAAGTTCTGTATAATATTTCTCTAAAAAGCTGGCATAAAATTTCTGCAATTCCCAGCTAGCCATCTTATCGCGGCCATCTGTTATCGGCAATCGTTGAAGCACATTTAGGCTGTACGGCGTTTCAATCTCCTGCACTGGAATTTCCATTTCAAAAATCTTTGCAGGTCCATCGGTCTTTATTACCTGCACAGTACATTCATGTTCTTCTTGTGAAATAATAAAGTTCTTGAAAACAACCGTCGGCAATTTTGCTTTATATTCTAAAATGACCTTTGCTTTCTTATTTTCTTTTCCGTTTATGATGATTCTCTTTTCCGTTGATAAAATTTCTTCCAAAAAATTAATGGTCTCAAACAGATTGTGATTTTCTTGAGTTTTTATCCTTGCATTTACCGTGGTTCCTACAATTTCATAGTCTGTTTGCTGTAGCGTTCTTCCATCAGCATCAAATTGAACCACAAAATTCTTCGTGGCTATCGTGCTTTTTTCGCTTGCTGAAATCAATTCCTTTAAGCCACGGCCCAATCTACCGCGCTTCTTCGGGTCATCTTGTTTGTCTGACATGAAAACAGTATCCACTGCTTTTATGTCGGCAAAGCCTGATCCGTTGTCTCTGATTGTAATATCAAAGTAATTATAATCTCCAGCAACCTGTTTAATTTGTACATTAATCTCAGTTGCGGTTGCTTCGTCCATCGCATTCTGAATGGCTTCTCTTACCAGGTGGTGCAATGGCCTTCCTGCATTCAGGCTTTTCCAGCCTTCGTCACTAATCCGAAACCAATTCTTGCTTTGTTCAAGCGTTTTCATCTTTGCCTCACTTTTCGGGGTTCTTTCACAATAATGTCTTTTCTGACATTTTTACAGGTATTTCTGACATTCCTGGTTGATCTTGCATCCTAATTCCGCAATCCTGTACAGATTGTTTTGATTTTGAAGATCGCACTTCTCTACCAGGATCTTAAGGCTTTCTACCATCGCTGTTAGATCGCTGCGCAGTTTCAGTTCTTGAAGCCGCGTAGCTCCTGATCTTTCAAGAATTTTATCTTCCAAATTTTTCTTTTTATCGTGCATCATTAAAACCTCCAATGAAAGCTCTTCAAAACCAGTTTATCTGGTTGAGCCCCTACGGGGCTTTCGGTTATTTGTGTATTATCTTGACGTACCAAAGGTGCGGTTTGTGCTTGACCTTCCAAGTGGATAAATTCTTGATAGGGATATCTTTTCGATGTCGATTTTTGGGTTTTCAATCTTTGTTGCGTAGGGGTGCATCGGGCTGATGCAATCGTATTCATACGTTTCAATCGCTTTTCCATAAACATTCAAAAAGGTGATCTTGAATGATTCGCTGCTCCCAAGTCTTGCCACGGCTCCTTCTGGTGGCTCAATCGACACTGTTCCCTTTCCAAAGTATACCTTCTTGGGTTTGTCGATCTTTGCCAATTCAACCAACTTTTCGTACACGTTCATGGCTCTCTCCATTAAAATTGAGGTTCTTCAAGCCGGGTTTTTCCGGCAAGCCCCATTGTGTCCGGGGCTTTCTTGGTGTTGAATTGCTTTCTTAACCAAACACTTCGTCTTGACACTTTTGACATAATCCGCTGATGCGTGCTTCTCGCTCTGATATTTCATCTTTAAACTCACCCAGCGGCTTTTTGCACATTGGGCAGATCTTGGTTGCCAAGGCTTGGTTGCAATCCAATCCTGTTGCTGCCTTAATAAACTCGTTGATTGACATTTTCTTCTCACTCATTTTTATCTCCTTAAATGTGCTGCATTGTCGTGAATTTGACCCGCAGGTGCTCGCGCACCATTTGGTCTGCCAGTGCTATGTCCTCTAAACTTGGCGTTTTAGGCCAAGTACCATCTGATGCTGGTTTTGAGTCCGTTAAGTCAAGGTACATCTCATAGGCTTGCTGTTCTATTTCAGCAAGTTCTGCAAAATGCAACATTCCTACATTGCCAAAGCTTCTGAAAAAGCTCTTTTTGATGTCTGACATTAAAACAAAAAACTTCTTGAATCGCATAAAAACCTCTTAAATTGTTAAAGTTGTTATCGTGCTGAGCTTTTCCAATTCAAAGTAGGTGTTTCCATTGAAGCACAGCGTCTTTTTGATGCCTCTGTCTAACACTTCAATCCAAGCCACGCTGCAACCGGGCTCGCCTTCATACCGCCTTCTTAATACGCGCCAACCTTCTGACGCTTTGGGGTTTCCCCGCACATTACCCATTCTCATCTTAAACCTCATCTTCAGTTGTTGAGTAAAAGCCCCGTGAGGGGCTTTCTGGGGTCTGTTGTGATCTACATTGCTGGGCTGGGGCATGGTGACATCGTACATTCACCACACCCTTCCTTATTTATTCTTTGATGATGTTGAGGTGAATGTCCCTCAGTACGGCGGTTTCTTCATCGTATTCGTAACCCAGGTTTTCCGATTTCATCACCGCTTTGATCTGTTCGTAGGTCAGGTCCATCGGCACCGCTATCGCCAGCATTTCACGGTCCCCGCCGTGGCCATTTTCGTCAAGCAGTATCACCTTCCTGAAGAAGCTTTCTCCAAGCTCTTTAATATCATCAAAAAACTCTTCTTCCTCATTCCTCCTGTCCCACAGGTGAGTTTTGATGTTGCAATTTTCCGTCGTGACATCATCCCAATCCAACTTCATGCTGACCTCCTGCGGCTTCTAAGCCGCTTTTTAATGTTATCTTTTGAGGGCGGCCCCATCTACCGGGGCACCCCTAATCTAATGCTGTTGTTGATTCCTGAGCGGTCAAATCCACAAAAGCAGCAACATTCTGAACAGCTCACATTTCTCATTGGGTAGGTTGTTCCGCAGTTTTTTCATGCTCTTGTAAATCTTTTTGATATGCTCTCTTTCCATATGATACAACAATGCATCAAAGCTTAGAAAATCCATTTGACAAGGAAAACACTTCGTGTTGTAATGTCAAATGGATATGTTAAAGGAGTATTAAAACTATAAAATGATGCTTGTTGAAAGACATATTGTCAAGAAAAACAAGCAGATAGATGAATTATGCTTTTTATCAAAAAACCTCTATAATTACTGTAACTACTTGCTTAGACAAGAGTTTTTTAAGAATAAAACATTACCTAAAGAATATAACCTTACAAAACAATTAGCTAGTGAAAATCAATCTGATTACAGAGCATTACCAGCACAATCAAGTCAGCAAATAATCAAAATTCTTTTTAAAAACTGGAAAAGCTATTTCAAACAATTACAGAGTTTTAAGAAAAACCCTAATAAATTCAATGGTAAACCTAGATTACCAAATTACAAACACAAGGTAAAAGGTAGAAATATCGTTGTATTTACAGATCAACAATGTAAATTGAAAGATGGTTTTATTTATTTTCCAAGAAAAGTTCTCAAACCTCAGAAAACGAATGTAAACAATCTTAAACAAGTAAGATTAGTACCTCAATGTGGATGTTATGTTATTGAAATTGTTTATGAAAGAGAGGTAAAGCATGTCACCTTGAATAAAAACAAATACTTAGGTATTGATTTAGGGATAAATAATCTTGTAACAATGTCAGATAATTCTGGTTGCTTGCAACCAATTATTATCAATGGCAAGATTGTTAAATCCATAAATCAGTTTTACAACAAGAAAAAAGCAGAATTACAGGCTAATTTATCTGGTAATCAAAAGACTTCAAGACGTATTCAACATTTAACTTTTACAAGAAACTGTAAAATCAATGACTTATTACATAAAACTTCAAGATTTGTAGTTGATTATTGTGTAAAGCACAGAATTGCTAATATAATAATTGG
>Ga0208958_1002413_pt1 | contig 16156 bp, 16 predicted proteins | sample RifOxyB1_FD_184032 | JGI IMG/M metagenome (GOLD analysis project Ga0208958, IMG submission 184032) | Soil microbial communities from Rifle, Colorado - Rifle Oxygen_injection B1 (SPAdes) | ecosystem: Environmental > Terrestrial > Deep subsurface > Rock core/Sediment | place: Rifle, Colorado... | reverse complement strand
AAAAGACTGGTTTATATCCGCAATAAATTTTTTTAAATCAACGTCCTCAATAAAAAAGTGATTAGTCGTTAAAAAATCGTGTAGATTGAATTTTTCATCCACCTGTATTTTTTTGATTTCTTTACCAGTTCGGTTGAAGAGCGATATATTTAAATACATCTGATATCCTTGAAAGTTTTAACCATGCCCACCGGATAAAAATGGTAGATCATTATTAATATGTTTGGAAATATTGTCTTCTAATAATTGGAAATATTCAACCAGATAATTATGGACATTGGCGTGTCCTGACAAAGTAAAAAGTTTTTTTCTAAGGCCACTGGCCCCTGGAAAGCCTGCGGTTATCCAAAGAGCATGTTTTTTAAGTTGGATTTCAAGGATCCGGTCTTTTTCATAAAATTTTTGCATATAAGAATATAATTTGTTAATCACTTCCAAGTGATCTGAGGGAGTGAAAACTATTTTAGGATCGGTGGTATCTGGGTTCAAGGCTTCCAGAAATAAAAAAGGATTACGCAAAGGCCCACGCCCCAGCATAAATGCGCAACAAGACGAGTTTTGCAATTTCATGCGCACGAATTGAGCGTTGTGGAGATCACCGTTCCCTACTACCGGAATTTTGGTATTTCTCGCGATATCCTCAATGTAATCCCAATTGGCAAACCCACTATAAAGTTGATCCTTGCTGCGACCATGCAAGCAAATAAATTCAATTTTTTCATCGTAAGCCATATCAGCAATTTCTTTGGCCACCAATTCGTTTTTAGACCAACCAGTTCTTATTTTAAGGGTTAAAGGAATGGAGATATTTTTTTTTACCGCGATAATTATTTTTTGGAGAAGTTGGAGATCTTTCAAGAGCGCGGCTCCGGCACCCTTTCCTACTACTTTTTTAACCGGACAACCTACATTTATATCAATAAAATGCGGATTCAGCTTTTCACAAAATACGGCAGCTTTGGCCATATCATCAGGATTTTCACCAAAGAGTTGGATACCCACATTCTTTTCAGCTTCATTAATTTTGAGCATCTTGACAGTTTTTTCGTTATTATAGTTGATTCCATGACAAGATATTAATTCAGTGACCGATCCTCCTGAACCTAGATCTTGCATAAGTAACCGATATGGAACGTCGGTGATACTGGCCAGTGGTGCGAGTAGCAGTTTGGATGAGAAATTGATCCTGCCTAACTTAATGGCCGTTTTTTTTTGATTTAAAAAATCAATTTTTTCTTGTAATTTATTAGAGAAGTTATATTCCATCATTTTTTATAACTGGTTGTGAAAAAAGAAGGTGGCTCAGACCGTCTGTGCAATTTTATAAAAACATGTTATATACTCTAAAACATCTATTGAAAAGGAAAGTGGAATGTTTGATATTTTAAGTGAAAAATTCTCAGATGCTTTCAAAGTTATACGGGGCAAACACAAGATCAGTGAAGATAATATTGAGGAAGCCTTAAGTCAGGTAAAAACGGCCTTACTAGAAGCGGATGTTAATTTCAAAGTTGTTAAAAACTTTGTAACAGCAGTAAAAGAGAAGGCAATAGGGGAAAAAGTTATAGCTGGTGTTAATCCACAGGAACAGTTTATCAAGATTGTTCACGACGAACTTGCTAGCATTATGGGCAGTGCCAATATTGAACCTAACTTGGATAGAAAGGGAACCTTGCCGATATTGGTGGTTGGATTAAATGGACAGGGCAAGACTACATTTTCAGGTAAACTTTCTTTACATCTTCGAAAAAAGAAAAAGAAAAGTGTACTTTTAGTTCCCGCCGACACCTATAGACCAGCAGCCAAAGACCAACTGATATCCCTTGCCAAATCCATAGACATAGAATGGTTTGATTCAGATTTATCTTCCTCTCCCAAAGAAATTGCTCTTAGTGCAATGAAATACGCCACCGATAATAAAATTGATGTCACCATTATAGATACCGCCGGTAGGCTTCATGTCGATGAACATTTAATGAATGAACTTCGAGATGTTAAGGAAGCACTTAATATTTTTAATCCAGAAGTGTTAATGGTGGCTGATGCCATGACTGGCCAGGAGGCTGTGAATGTGGCCAAAACTTTTCATGAGTCCATCGGCTTGACTGGGGTTGTCCTTTCCAAAATGGATTCAGATGCCCGTGGAGGAGCAGCGCTCTCTATAAAATATGTAAGTGGGGTACCAATTCAGTATATTTCCACCGGAGAAAAGATGAAAGATCTAGAACTCTTTCATCCAGATCGTCTGGCCGGAAGAATTCTTGATATGGGTGATGTTTTATCATTGGTGGAAAAAGCAGAAGAAGAAATTGATGAAAAAGAAGCCGAAAAAATGATGAAGCGTCTTGAGAAAAATAAATTTACGGTCGATGATTTTCTCAATCAGATGAATATGATTTCCAAATTAGGTCCACTGACGTCTATAATGAAAATGATTCCTGGAATGGGGGGAATGCTAAGAGATATCGGCGATCTAGGTCCCGCTGAAAGCGAAATGAAAAAGATTAAAGTCATTATTTCATCCATGACCAAAGAAGAAAGAGATAATTATAAAATTCTAAACGACTCTCGTATCAAGCGAATTGCCAGAGGTTCGGGAAATCCAGAAGTATCTATAAAAGATTTCATTGCAAAATTTAAGCAAATGGAAAAAATGATTGGCCCGATGATGCAAATGATGAAGGGTGGTATGCCAGACATGGCGGGAATGGGGATGCCTGGAGGTATGCCGGGAATGGGACCTCAAAAAGGTTTTAGACAGTCTCAACCCGATGCGTCCTTTAAAAAGAAAAAAAATAAAGGGAAGGGCAATTGGGGTAGTGGTTATTTTTCACGCTGAGCTCTCTCATTATATCCCTGATTGGATGTTTAATACTATTGTATTCAAAATACCTTTAATTTTAGTTATTTACTCTATTTTAGAATACTAATAATCTTTATATTCTTCTTGACTTGTAAGATAGGCCGGTTTATTTAATTACCACTATTATTATCAACTATAAATTTTACTAATGTTAGGAGTTGTTTGTGATTAAGATTAGATTAGCGCGAAGAGGAAGAGTTCATACACCTATTTATTCCATTGTTGCCATTGATTCTCGTTCTGCCAGAGACAGTCGTTGTTTAGAGCAATTGGGACAATACGTTCCAACTGAAAAAGAAGTTTTAAAAAATGTTAAAGCAGAACAAATTTCTGCTTGGGTAAATAAAGGCGCTGTACTTTCAGATACAGTAAGATCCTTATTCAAAAAAAATAATGTAAAAATCTAGTGATTACTGATGGTCGAAGGGACCGTTAAATAACATAAGACCCTAGGTCTTAATAGCGTGGGAGTTTGAGCATGTCTGAACTTAGAGATCTGATAGAGTACGTAAGTAAGTCTTTAGTGGACATACCCGAAAAGGTTGATGTCACTGAAATAACTGGTGAACAGACCACGGTTATTGAGCTAAAGGTTGATAAAACTGACCTCGGTAAGGTGATTGGAAAGCAAGGCCGTACAGCTAGAGCTTTAAGGACAATTTTAAATGCCGCTTCAACCAAAATAAAGAAACGTTCGGTTTTAGAAATTATCGAGTAACGCTGAAAGAGAGACCTGAATTGGTCATTTAGCAGTTATATCGCATATAGAGTGTTGTTTTCAGTTGCTTGATCACAACACTTTTTTTTGTATCTACTCTTAAGTTTTTGAATATTTTCCAGGGAAATAATCTTCTAATCTTTCTGCTTTTAATTTCTTATATTTTGAAGAGGAGGAAGATTTTGAGCAATAAGGCCAGATAGCTATGCCACCTCTTGGGGAAAATTCGCCAATGACTTCTATGAAGTTAGGCAAAAGCAGCTTAAATAAGTCCTTACAAATTACATGAATGCAGTCTTCGTGAAAGGCACCATGATTTCTAAAACTAAAAAGATAAAGTTTTAAAGATTTTGATTCAATCAGTTTTTGGGAAGGAATATAGTTGATATAGATTTTGGCAAAATCTGGTTGATTAGTTTTGGGGCAAAGGGAAGTAAACTCGTTACAAATAAGACTTACCCATGCATCATCTTTAGTATTGAGACAGGTGATACTCTCAAGAATTTCAGGTGAGTATTGGGTTGGGTATAATGTATTAGCGTTGCCCAGATTGAGTTTTGCTAATTCTTGGCTATTTCTTTTACTAATCATCGTTTGACCTTTCATTGATATGAACTAATAATCAAAGTCCTATATCACAGAGGATTTAGATGGGAAATAGTGATTGTAAACTTATACTATTGCAAATCGGCTCACCGGCTACATTGAGTGAAGAGGCAATTAAGACTTATCTCACTCAGTTTTTGTCCAATCGTAAAGTGGTTGATATTCACCCGCTTATCTGGCTACCCATATTGAAAACTATTATTTTAAGATTTCGGGCCCCAATGCTTCTCAAACGTTATGAGAAAATTTGGGATGGAAGTGAGTTTCTCCTAGTCAAACAGACCCGGTTGTTGTGTGAAAAACTGCAAGCAGAGCTTAAAAACTTCAACATTGAATGTGACTATGCTTTTTATTATGGGAAGAAAAACATCAGTGAACTGATGTTAAAGAAAAGTCCTCATCAGAAAAATTTGGTGCTTCCTCTTTTTCCTCAATACTCCAAATCAACTTGGGGAATTGCCGAGGATTTTAAAGGATTCAATTTTAAATTTCTTCCACCTTTTTATGAGGAAGATTTTTATATCGATAATGTACTAAAAATGATTGATAGAAAAATTAATGAAATTAAAAGTAATCAGCAGAAGATTGATGTGGTGTTAATTTCATTTCATAGTGCACCTTTAAGGCAAATCAAAAAGCATAAGGACCCATATCTTTTTCAATGTAAAAAAACCTTTCAAAAAATAAAATTGAAGTTAGCAAAAAGCGTACATGGGGTGGATATTATTTTGTGTTTCCAGTCAAAATTTGGGAAAGGACAGTGGGCAGGGCCATTGCTTTGCGATTTGATCAGCAATAATTATAAAGGCAAACAAGTGGTGGTGGTTTCACCTTCATTTATAACGGATTCTCTAGAAACTGAAGTGGAAATTAATCAGGAATTACGGGCCATTGCTTGTGCTAATGGAGGGCAATTGCATTACGTTAATTGTCTTAATTCAAAAAGAGAGTGGGTTAGGGATTTGGCAATTTGGATTAATAAAGAAATTTAAGTTAAATAGGGGTTATATTTTTTTTCATCACCAATATTGGTCACTGGACCGTGTCCGGTAATAACGACGGTTGCATCAGGATAGACAAATAATTTATTTTTAATGGAGCTTACGATTTGATCAAAATCGCCTCCAGGTAAATCGGTTCTTCCTATGGATAGCTTAAACAAGGTATCACCTGCAATCAGCAGCGGATATCCAAAGTTTTCTGTGTAAAAACAACACCCCCCTTGGCTGTGTCCTGGAGTGTGGATAACCTTAAGTGACAAGGTGCCCTGGTCAAATTCAATAATTTGATTATCACTTAAAAAGTAATCAATAGGAGAAACATTAATTTTCAGGGAATATCCAAATAGGTTCGCTTGGTTAATGAGATCCTTGTAAAAATGTTCATCTCCTTGGTGAAGATAAATAGGTGCCTTGGTCATCTCCCTAAGCTCTGATGAGGATGTTATATGGTCAAAGTGTCCATGAGTGTGGAGGATATGAGTGACTTTTAATTTATTTTTTTTGATGAGTTGATTAACTGGGTCTATGGTGAAACCCGGATCAATCACAAGCGCGTTTTTAGTTACATCACTAAAAATCACCGTGCAATTGGAAGCAAAATCACCTACTGGAAAAGTGACAATATGCAGATTATCTTTTTTGGTTTTGTAAACTTCCATCATTTCCCTCTTAATTTAGTCCGGTTGAGATTATTTCCTTGGCCACATTATTACCAGTAACGAACTCCATTTGTCTAAATCCGGGCACTAAATTTATTTCCACCACCATAAATTGATCTTGCCATAAAAAAAGGTCTAGAGCTGCGTAATTGGCCCCTGATTTTAAGAAGGCATTTTGGGCAAATTCTACCAAACCAGAAGGAAGATTGTTTAATTTACATGCGGTACCATGATGAGCATTTGCTCTGAAATCATTTTGATCAGGGGTCCGTTGAATTGCTCCTAGAACGTTTGTTTGGGTGGTTAAAATCCTATATTCAAAGGCTTCTTTAAGAAAAGGTTGGATAAGAAAATTTTGATCCCTGATGGCCCACAAAGTTTCTAGGAGGCTTTTTAAAGATTTAGTTCCGTTAATTAAATTGGTGCCGACGCCTTGATTGCCTCTAGTAGTTTTGATGATGTAGGCGGGGGGAGTTTTTTTATCCAAATGATAAGGTGATAATTTCTCAATTATGTGATCAACTTCTATTTGAGTTAATCGTTTTCGTACGCTAAAGGCCGGAATGACTGGAATTTTGTGTTGACGAAAAAAAACTGCTTGTTGCTCTTTATCTCGAAGTTTTTCAAAAGCATCAAGGTTATTTATTATTTTTGCTCCTTTTGCTTGGAGCATTCCGGAAAAATTTAAATCAAAATTTTGATGTTTAATTCCTGTAACTCTATGCATGACCAAAGTTTCACTTAAGTCTTGGCCGGTAGGAGAAGATAAATCAAGTAAAGATTCATACGGATTGATTACTTGGGTCTTAAGCTTGAGAGATTCTGCAGTTTCCAGTAAGCGCAAAGAGCTTTGAATGTCAGGATGTTCTGAGAGTAAAATAAAATTTTTCATTTGAAATTCTTGCTTTTTAATAATATTGTTACGGCATTAAAAAAATTTGAGCCATGCTATCACTAAGTTGTTTGTTTGAATATGGTAATTAGTAGATTATGGAAAATATAAAATATTTTGTTGCGCAAACTATCTTGATTCTTTTCATTTTAGGAGGTGCCTGTGCTAAACAACATATAGTAGAAGATGTACCTCAATTACAAAGCACAGAAATTGCACAACCGGAAAAAAGTATTGAAAAAATACCAGCAGATGAGACCTCTGTTGCGATTAATACTCCTAAGGTTATTGAGTTTTGCAAAAAGATTGAGAAAAAATTTGATCAATTAGGATGGATTTCTGCTCGTTGTGAAAAAAATAAATGGCATCATGTGCGAAACTCATATCTGGGGGACCCGTTGATGTGGGTGGTATTTGGTGATGAAAATGCACACAAGGCAGACAAAAAAGATTGTACGATGTTTTTTTGTGGCGTTCATGGTGACGAGACAACTACCATAAAATTTTGTTTTGATTTAATGGATACCTTGTTGGAAAAATCACCAGAGTATTTCCATGAAAAACTGGTAGTGGTGGTACCACTGGTAAATCCCGACGGTTTCTTCGCTGACATCCCAAGTAGGACAAATCATCGGGGTGTTGATATCAATAGAAATTTTCCTACCAAGGATTGGAATAAGAGTGCCCTAAAATTGTGGGATAAAAAGTTTAAAAAAAATAAGCGACGTTTTCCTGGCCACCATGCCATGAGTGAGCCCGAAACTGTTTTCCATATCAACATCATTAAAAGATACAAACCAACCAAGATTGTCTCGCTTCACTCTCCGCTGAGTTTTGTGGATTATGATGGACCAGGTGATTTTAAAAAAGAGACAAACAAAATTGGCACCGAAGCGAGTAATTTACTTTTACAAATGAGTGAAAGCTCTAAAAAATTTCGTATTTCTAATTATCCTTTTTTTCCTGGAAGCCTGGGTAATTGGGCAGGAAATGAAAGGGATATTCCAACGTACACGCTCGAATTGCCTTCTTCCGATCCACTGAAAGCTACTCGCTATTGGGTGCTGTTTAAAGATGCCATCTTCAAAGTCATTGATAAAGATTTAAATGTCATGGATAATTCCCAGTTACAGAAAGTGGATATTGAAAAATTTGAGGATTAATATACTTAGTTAATCTTTTTGTTGGTGCCAGATTTATAATAGCTATAAGCTAACTCAATTTTGTAATGCACTTATAACATCAATAAAAAGTTTTCCATATCTTTTTAACTTTTTGGGCCCAACTCCGTAAAGATCTTCAAGTTCATGGAGTTCTGTCGGACGGCGCTCAACCATCTCCATTAAAGTTTTATCTGGAAAGATTTTATAGACTTGAGTGCGTCTTTGCCGGGCCAAGTTTGTTCTAAATATTTTAAGATTTTCTAAAAGAGTTTTATCAGTACCGTCAACGGCATTATATGTTTTCTGCACACTTGATTTCTTCTTTACCTTTTTATTCGTTGTTGATTTAACAACTTTTTTCATTGGGGCAGATTTTTGACCAATAGTTTTTTTATAATCAGCTCTAAGAAAAACCTCTTCTCTTCCCTCTAAAACTTCAATAGCATTTAAAGTAAGTTTAAGTTGACTCTTACCATCCATCACCATTTTTAGATGTCCAAGAGCGATGAGTTGTCTAAAAACTGAATACCAAAGTGCTTCATCTTGATTTGCACCTGCTTTAAAACTTGGGCATTTATCATAATTATATTGTTTTATAGAAAGAGTTGAATTACCCATTAACACATCGATCATATAATGAACATTAAACTGTTGTTTCGTTTCATAAACACAGGTTAAGGCGGTTATAGCAAGCTTTGTTGCATTAATTTGCTTGGTATTTGGAGCATCACAAGTATCGCAATTTTCGCAGGGACCTTTGTAATTATCATCAAAATAATTTAACAAGACTTCTCTTCGACATTTAGTGGTTTCACAAAATCCAAGTATTGCATCGAGCTTTTCTTCATTCACTCTTCTTCTAGCAGCACTGCGAATGCCTTTACTGGTAAAACTTTTTAAAAGAATTAAATCTCTCATCCCATATAACATCCACGCATTAGCAGGAAGACCATCACGACCAGCGCGACCGGTTTCTTGATAATATGATTCTAAGCATTTGGGTAAATCCATATGAGCAACAAAACGCACATCGGGTTTATCAATTCCCATTCCAAAAGCAATCGTTGCAACAACTATTGAACTTTTCTTTTTAAGAAATCGATCTTGAACTTTGTCTCTTTGTTTTTGCGAAAGTCCGGCATGATAGGCAAAGGCCATATATCCGGCCTGCTTTAAATATGCAGCTATCTCTACTGTGCTCTTTCTTGATAAACAATAAACAATTCCAGAATCCGCAGGATGAAATGAATTAATAAATTTTATCAGTTCAAAAATATTTTCGGTTTTGGTGGTCTTTTTTGAAACTGAATATTTAATATTTGGTCTATCAAATGATCCTATATAAATTTTTGCGCTACCAAGATTCAAACATTTAATTATGTCTTCTCTCGTGGCAGCTCCTGCTGTGGCGGTTAATGCAATACGAGGAACCTTAGCAAAACGCTCAGCTAAAATACTAAGTTCCATATATTCTGGTCTAAAATCATGGCCCCACTGAGAAACACAATGGGCCTCATCGATAGCAAACAAAGAAATATTCACTTTTTCAATCAAATTTAAAAAATACGGGGTCATCAATCTTTCAGGAGAAACATATAAGATTTTAATATTCCCAGCAATAAGAGACCTCTGTATTTCATTTTGTTCACTAAGACTAATTGAAGAATTTAAAAAAAAGGCCTGTACTCCTTTGCCCCTTAAAGCATCGACTTGATCCTTCATTAAGGCAATGAGTGGAGAAATAACAATGGCCATTCCTTCCATAATCAAAGCTGGGACTTGATAACACAAAGATTTTCCACCGCCAGTTGGCATTAAAACCAGAGCATTATTTCCAGCAATAACTGAATCAATAATCTCTTTTTGATCCCCTCGAAATAAATCGTAACCAAAAATTTCTTTTAAAATTATTTGTGTGTTTGCCATAGGCCATAGTATCCTATGCTGGAGTATAAAACTATGATATATTTATTACAGTTCAAGATTGAAAAAATGTGTAAACTTTTAAAACAAGGAGAATACTATGGCAAAGGGACAAGACAAGGGCGGAAAAGACAAGTCACAGAACAAAGAGAAGAAAAAACTTACCATCCAAGAAAAGAAGAAAAAGAAAGATGAAAAAAAGGCAGCTAAGAAAAGTTAAATAACTGTTAACACAAAGATACTATCGAGCGCTCGTTTGAATTCATTAAAAACATCATCAAAACAGATTCATTAATTGAATCAGACGAGCATCATCTTTGTCTTCAAATTGAAAATCAATATACTTTAACTGGAAACTATTTATTTTCATTTTCAAAGAAGTTATGAAATAGGTTAAAAATAAACACTTTTATGAATTTGTTATTTAATTATTGTAATAAGATAACTCATGAGATCACAAAGATATGAATAATAGGAGAACCTTGGAGTCTTAAATGAGATTACTTATTGTAACACTATTTGCTATGGCTTTTTTTACAATCACTGCACAAGCATCATCATTGAATAATTCTAAAATTCGTTGTAGCACCAATCATAATAATGGCAATTTTTCTATTTTTGTTGGAGCGATTTCTGAAGAAGGATTGAGTGGATATCTTTCACGAGGCGTGAATACCAATGATGGCGTCGGTTCTGCAACCTTTGAAATCATTGCTCCACTAACCACATCTGCTGATAGCGGAATTCTTACTTATCAATTATCTTCGGACTTATTCATGCCAGCACCACTTGATTCGATTGGTTGGCAGACACCAACATTTACAGTAGGTAAATCACTTCTATCTATTCTTCGAGGTGGAATGATTGAAATGGGAACAGTGTTTCGATACAATCAACCAGCGCAATATAGATTTGAGTATAAATGTATTGCTCTTTAGGTAGGTCAAATTGCCTGCGCCGCTATAATTAGTGACAAAATTTTGAAAGCCTTAAAGTTCTCGGTAATCCTGACTATTAAAGTCTACGATTTGGTGGCGTTTACAGCAGCGGCAAATCTTTTAACTAATTAAATTTAAAAGAAATTTTGATAAAATGCCAAACATTATGGGCATTTTTTCTTTAGATTTATATAAAGGTGCCGAAGAATCCCTAGAGATTTTTTATGTCATAACGTCAAAGGGGATAGTTATGTTGCTTTCAAGCTTTTCAGAATTTAAATTTTATCAATCATTTAGAATACCAATTGAAGAAGCAGATGATCTTCGCTTTTTGGTGGAGATGGATAACCAGGCCGGAAAATCTGAGTATATTGAAGATGCCTTGATTAAGGATTTAAGTGTGACGGGGCTCGGGTTTCAAACTAAAACGAGATTATCGGTGGGAACACCTCTTGATATTTCATTGCAATTTAAAAAAGTCCATCTTGATTTGGTAGGTAGAGTTGTGCGCGCCTTTTCGGTAGGGACTGGGGATGAAGAGCTTATTTACGGTGTGGAGATAGATGAAGAAAAGAAAATTTATCGTTTTTTAGAAAATTTTATTTCTAGTTTTTCGGCAGAGAGATTAAGAGACTGCTTGATCGAATCTGCATTGAAAGAAAAATATACTAAACCCAGTGATGGTTTTGAGATGTTTTCACTTTTATTGTCACTGTTTAAAGATATCACTAATTTTGCAGATAAAGATGGGTTTGTAGATAGCATGCTTTCGGAAGTGGTGCGAATTTTAAATGCGCAAAGAGGATCCATTTTTTTAATTAACCCTGAAAAAAATGAATTGGAAGCAGCTTCAGCGATTGGCGTAAATAAAGAAGATCTGCGCTTTGATTACCGGCTTGGTATTGCGGGATCGGTATTTACCACTGGGGTGGCATTAAATATTGATACACTTAAAGACAAGTCGAGATTCAATGAATTTTTTGATAAAAAATTTAATTACGAAACCCGCTCTATTATTTGTTATCCGATTCATAATCGGGAAGATAAGGTGGTCGGAGTCATTGAGGTTTTAAATAAGAAGAACCAAGATCTGTTTACGGTGGAAGATGAAAAAACTATGAAAGTTTTGTCACTTATTTTTTCAGCGGTCTTTCATCAATATAATCCAATTACAGAAAATTCTCTGATTAGAAGATTTTCAAATCCCAGGGCCAGAGATAATGCCATGATCGGGAATACTCCTCATATTAAATCGCTTAGAAACAATGTTATCAAATTAAAAGATCTGGATACCCCAGTAGTTATTATGGGAGAGGTGGGAACTGGTAAGACTTTATTTGCAAAAATTTTACATTTTGAAGGACAAAGAGGACTTCAACCCATTGAAATAATCGAATGTTCTGAGAAAAATATGGAAAAAGTTGAAGATCAGTTATGGGGAGCGGGTTCATTCTTAAGTAAATGTAAAGGTGGAACTGTAGTGCTTCGGGATATTTCAAAACTACCAATGTCATTTCAAGAAAAACTTTTTGATGTGTTAGTTAATCGAAAAATACCCACTATGGATAATTTGACCTTAGATGTAAGAGTGATCGCTACGACTTGTGATAATTTAGATCACATGGTGGATGATGGGGAATTTCATCGTGATTTGTATTATTTTTTAAATCGATCATATATTCATTTGGAACCACTCAGAAGAAGGGAAGAAGATATACCACTTTTGGTTGATTATTTTTTAAGGCATGAGTGTAAACGTCAAGGGTTGTTACTCAAAAGTTTTTCAACTAGGGCCATATCGAAATTGAGCAATCATAACTGGCCTAGAAATATTGAAGAATTAAAACATTGTGTAGAGCGGGCCGTACTCTATAATCCCAAAGCTCACATTATCACTGAGTTTGAACTGACGAATAATTCAGCACCACTTTTTGATATGTCGGAAAAGGTTAGTATGTTTGGTGATATTCCTTTTGTCAGTGATCATTCGATTAGTTTAAAAGATCGTGTTGCCATCATTGAAAGAGAAATGATTCTGGCAGAGATTAAAAGATTAAATGGCAATAAATCACAAGCCGCTAAAACTATGGGTATCAGCCGAGAGGCGCTTCGTAAAAAACTCCTTTTAAGCCGGGATGTTTTAGAAAGCATGAAGATCGTGGACAAAAAAGCCGCTTAGTATTTTAATGCCGCAATTCTTCGATCCAAATCAGGGTGCGTGGAAAGTAATGCAATAAATTTGGATTTGTTAGAAATTTGAAGTGCAGCAATGGCCTTGTTTTCTTTTTTACTTTCTTGTAAGACATGATAGTTTCGTTTGAGAGCTTCAAGAGCAGCGATCATTTTGGGTTTACCTACTAAATCAGCACTTCCTTTATCAGCGCGAAATTCACGTATTCTGGAAAAGAATGCTACGATCATGGTTCCGATCAGACCAAAGATTATTTCAAAGAAAAAGACTGCCATCATGTGGCCAAAGAAACCGAGTCCCCCTCCACGATCGTCATCTTTCCTTAAGGCTGAATCAAGTAGATATGCGGCAATACGAGCAAAAAACATGACGAAAGCGTTCATGATTCCTTGGATTAGTGTCATGGTGACCATATCACCATTGGCGATGTGGGAAACTTCGTGTCCAAGTACTCCTTCAATTTCGTTTTGATTCATTTTATTTAATAGTCCGGTTGATACCGCTACCATAGAGTTGTTTTTTGAAGGGCCGGTAGCAAAAGCGTTAATGTCAGGGGATTCATAAATTCCCACTTCTGGCATAGTACTTAGTCCGGCGGCTTTAGATAGTTCATGCACTTTCATTACCAGCTGATTGTTTGGTCCAGTCATGGATAGAATTTTTACCCCATAGACAGTTTTGGCCATCCATTTTGATATCCATAAACTAATAAAAGCTCCACCAGTACCCCACACTAGACAGAATATAAAAAGTGACGAGTAATCAATTCCATATTCTGATAGATATGGTTTGACTCCGAGTAGATTCAAAATAAGAGAAAGCATTACAATAATACCTAAATTTACTAGAGCAAAAAAGGTCATGCGTTTAAACCAAGTCATAATATCTCCGTTATTTATTTATTTAATATACACTAAATTCTAACATCACAATGATAGTACTTATATTTTTGTCAAGCTTCTAGGTATATCATTTCTTATAAAATAAGTTGCAATCCGAAAGGAAACATTTCATAAATGTTTTTTATTTTTTAAGGATTAGACCTTTTTTATTTTTGCTGCTATAAAATGACGTAATTTATTTTAATATATGAATAGTTATTGGGAGTCATGAGATGGGAAAAAGAAAATTGTTTGGTACAGATGGAATACGCGGTAAGGCGAACATATATCCAATGACGTGTGAGGTGGCAATGGCGCTTGGCAGAGCAGTTACCTACTATTTTAAAAAAACTTCAGGAAAAAACAAGCAACCACTTATAGTGCTTGGAAAAGATACTAGGCTTTCATGTTATATGCTGGAATTGGCCTTTTCTTCGGGAGTGTGCTCGCAGGGAGGAAGAGTCGTTTTAACTGGTCCGTTGCCTACACCAGGAGTGGCCTTTGTTACAGGTTCGATGAGAGCTGATGCTGGTGTTATGATTTCTGCTTCACATAATCAGTATGAAGATAATGGAATAAAAATATTTGATGGAGAGGGATATAAGTTGCCTGATAGTGTGGAGTTGGAATTGGAACAAATGATATTGAATCCTGAATTGATACCTGCGGTGGCGGGTTCAGAACTAGGGCGTGCTACGCGGTTGGATGAAGTGATCGGACGATATATAGTTCAAGTCAAAAATACTTTTCCTCAGGTTTATAATTTGTCTGGAACCAGAATGGTATTAGATTGTGCCAATGGTGCCAGTTATAAAGTTGGACCAATGATTTTCGAAGAGCTAGGTGCAGAAGTTATTTGTATTGGTGATAATCCTAACGGGCAAAATATTAATGAGGATTGTGGTTCTCTTTATCCTGAAAAATGCCAGGAAAAAGTGGTGGAATATCGGGCTGACCTTGGTATTTGTTTGGATGGAGATGCGGATAGACTCATCGTTATTGATCAAAATGGAAAAATAATTGATGGAGATATGATTATCGGAATTTCAGCTAAACTGATGCTGGATAAAGGAGAGATCAAAAAAGGTGATACCGTAGTGGGTACGGTTATGACTAATCTAGGTCTTGAAAAATATTTAGAATCCATTGGGCTTAAGTTGCATAGAACCCAAGTGGGGGATCGCTATATCATGGAATATTTAAAAGAATCAGGGGCCATTTTGGGAGGAGAACCTTCTGGACATTTGATCTTTAAAAATTATGCTACCACTGGAGATGGAATTTTAGCGGCACTTATTGTGATGGAATGTTTGAAGCGCTATCAAAAACCTATTGGTAAGTTGGTGAGTGATATTAAACTTTATCCACAGATATTAAAAAATGTTAAGGTTGAAAAAAAGATACCTTTTGATGAAGTACCTGGACTGCAAAATGCAGTAAAAACTATTGAAAATAATTTTGCGGGAAAAGGAAGAGTACTACTTAGATATTCAGGTACAGAAAATCTTTGTCGGATCATGGTGGAAGGAGAAGATTTTCAAGAAGTGGAAAAAGTTTGTGAAGCCTTAGTGAAAGTGGTTAAAAGAGAATTGGTCTAATGGGAATAGAGAAAAAAATAATAAAAAGTTGGAACTGCCAAGAGGAAAGCGACCTAGCTTTCATTGCTAAAGATTTATTAAAGTATACCAAAACACCGATGGCGGTCATTTTAACTGGTGTTGTGGGAGCGGGAAAAACTACTTTCTCTCAGTATTTTGCTAGAACGATTGCTAACGATAGTGATGAATATGTATCCAGTCCAACCTATTCAATCATTAATGAAATGGAAAATTTTGTGCACGCGGATTTTTTTAGAATAAAAAAATCTTCTGAAATAATTCACTTGGAAATCCCACTTTACATAGAGGGGAAAAATTATTTTTTTATTGAATGGGGAATTAATTGGCTGAGTGAAATAAAAAAAGAGTTAAGTTATTCATTTACGATTTATGAATTAGAAATAAATATTTTAAAAAAACAAAATAATCTGAACCTTGATGAACGTATTTTTAGTTTGTATGTTCTTGATTGAAAACTGTTCAAGTGAACTCGGAAATATATTCCGACAGAATTAATCAGATCTATTTTTTGTTGGTAAAAAAGCGTCCTGTACATTAGTGTGAATGTAGTATAACTGCTTGTAATTAAAGAATAAAAAATTTTTTTGTCAGGAAAAAAAAAGTACGTAAAAAATTAAATTTTTTTTTAATAAAATTTGTTTGACTTGACCCTTTTGGTCGGGTCATACTAATCATGTTGAAACAAACTGATCTTGTAAAAAT
>Ga0208958_1002412_pt1 | contig 16166 bp, 14 predicted proteins | sample RifOxyB1_FD_184032 | JGI IMG/M metagenome (GOLD analysis project Ga0208958, IMG submission 184032) | Soil microbial communities from Rifle, Colorado - Rifle Oxygen_injection B1 (SPAdes) | ecosystem: Environmental > Terrestrial > Deep subsurface > Rock core/Sediment | place: Rifle, Colorado... | reverse complement strand
CCAGATAAGAACTCTAGATGTGGCTTGGTAGCTCAGTCGGTAGAGCAGCGCCCTGAAAAGGCGTGTGTCGACGGTTCGATTCCGCCCCAAGCCACCATTCAATACATTAGTCGAACCGGCGACATTCCCTCGAAATTTTGAAATTGAAATTAACTGACCCACAGCGGGGCCGCCTTCCTTGGCGGCTCCATGGGGGTTTTTTGTTTGTAGCGTCGGGGCATAAAGCCCGAACCTGATCCGGGTCGGATGGATTTCAGCGAATTTTAGCATATTCTCAATAATCGGCCGCTGCTTCTCGACGGAGGCCGACTCCAGGCGGTTCACTGCCTCGGCCAGTCTTGCCCGAAGACCGTCCACATCAATGTCTTTGGCGGTGACTTGGCTCAATTGCGCCTCAAGCCGTATTTTTGCAGATTTTTGCTCGGCAATTTTCTCGCTCATGACCCTCATCTGATCATAGATCGGCCCAGCCACCACTTCAGGCGGAAGATCGGCAAGCCTGAGGGTCAGGTTTTCAAGGCGTCTTTCGGTGGTTTTGATGTCTGATGCGATCGCCTTGAGCCGCCCTTCGATGCCGGGAAGGTCACTGGTGGCCTGATTCCGATACGCCCGGATCATTTCCTCGAATTTCTCAGGTGAACTCAAAACCGATTTAAGGGACTTGAGTACGATGTCCTCAATCCTCGCGGCCTGAACCCTCTCCAGCCGACACCGTTTACGGTGATTCAATCCGTCGGTTTTAAGGTTCCTGCAATGTGCATAGTAAAAATGGGTCTTGAGCTTCCCGTGGGCAGATTTTCCACCCAGCGACTTGCCGCATTCGCCGCACACCAGCGTCTGCGTCAAGGGATACGGATAGGTTTTCCAGTCATCTGGCTTGTAGCGGGATTTGTTCCCTTGAAGCTTGACCTGCACATTCTCGAAAATATCGGTATCCACGATGGCCGGCCAGGCGGCGGGCACGACCTCGCGGCAGCCCTTCTTCTTTCCGATTTCCCTTAACCCGATCAATGCGCGGTTCTTCAGCATGGTGTTAAGCGTGGGAACTGTGAAGTGACCGCCTCCCTTTTCAGCGCCTGCCTTGTTTACGTACCGCTTGCTGCGGATTCCCATTTCAGTCAGCTTCAGACACGTCTGCCGGAGCGATCCCACCTCAAGAAACGTCTCGAAGATCATCCGCACCTGCTTGGCCTCTTCTTCATTAACGATCAGCACACCCTTGTTTGCGGGATTGCGGTCATATCCCATCGGGATGGTCCCGCCATTCCATAGCCCGCGCTTTGCGCGACTCGCCCAGTTTGCAGAGATGCGCTCTGCTGTTTGTTTGCGCTCATACTGGGCAAAATTAATCAGATTGAACACCATCATTTCGCCTGCGGCCGTCGTGGTGTCAAATTGCTCTCTCAGCGTGACGAAGGCTGCGTTGTGCGCCTTGAACATATCCCACATTTCACAAAAATCACGGTTGGACCGGGATAGCCGCGACAGCTCGGTTGCGAGGATCAGGTTAATCCTTCCGGCCCTGATATCAGCAAGCAGCCTTTGGAATTGCGGGCGGTTCATATCCTTGCCGGACTTGGCTTCATCACAATAAACATCGATGATCATCCCCCAGCCAGCCTGTCTTCGGTTCTGGCTCTCGACGTACTCTTCGAGTCTCAGACGCTGGGATACGAGGCTTCCTTCGACGATCCTGGCTTGCTCTTCCGAGGACACCCTCAGGTAGAGTCCAATCTTGTTCATGCCGCCTCCGGTAATTCCGGCCCGTCGCTCATCGTGACTTTCTGGGCCTCATTGTTTTCAATATCCTGAGGATCATTTTCCAACAATCCCAATAACGCCTTGGCCAACTGGGCCATTTTCATTTCGTAGTCCTTGCCTTGAATCTTTACGGTAACGTACTCGACGTCAAATCCTTCGAGTTGCATTATCGTCTTCATTCACGCTCCCTATGTAATCCATGTGTTATTTCTCATTCTTTGAATCCTCCTAGAATTTACCTGATATAAAACTTGCTCGACTTTGCCCAATTTTCTGCCGTTTTTTCCTTAATCCATCTTCAGTCTCTCCAGTCTCAATCTGTCTCAATCCCATGACTCAGACCCGCACCCTGTTTTCACCGACCGTAAGCGCTGACCCCTTCCACAACAACATCGTTGGGTGGGAGGGGTCAGCGGTGAAGGGAGGTTTCTCCCATGGGTGCGGGTGTGGGGCACATTTTCGGAACTGCTCACGATTTTCCTCATCCCCGATCACGCCGCCGTCGCGGTTTCGCTGCTCACTGTATGAGCAACGGTGTGAGCAACTTCCTTTGACAGAGAATCACCGGTTTCCCGCACAGATTGGAGTTTAAATAGTTGTCCGACTGCAACAGGACTCGTTCCATTTTGGTGAATGGACATGTCCCTTGGATTCTTGAGTGCATCCTCAAGAACCGAGTAACCCAGACGTGGACGCTGCCCGTACGCGTACTTTTGACAAGCCTGCTCCCATTCTTGCAGAATCCGCCTACCGACCGGATGCGACGGCACGAAGTACCAGATCTGAAAGATCGAGTCCTTTCCGGCGTATTCTCGAAAGAGTTTTTCATATCGATTGGATGCTTTCGTGTTCAGCTCAAGCTCGACGGCAACGACCACGGGCTTGTCCTTGTGAGTGGCGATAAAGATGCCGTCGGGGATCACTTGTTCGCGCCGATCGCGCCCCCGGCTCTGGCCAAAGCTCCTCCGCTTCAATTCCATCTCAGTGACCCACTCTGACCCAAGCTCCACCGACTCCAAGGACATTCGGAGCGCCGACAGTGTCACCTCATGCTCGATGGCGTTTCGATTCGAATATCGGAACGTGTCCTTTGCTCCGACAAGCGATGCACCTTTTGGTGCGAGCCGCCAGGCGCAAAGTCCTTCTTCAAGTCCATGAACTCTTCCAATCAGATTCGCTTTTTCCAGCTTCCGCAGTCGCCTCAGAACGGTGCTGTTAGCGATTCCCTTAAAAAAGATCTCCCTAATTTGCCGTGTCGAAAGTACGCCGTAGCGGTCCAGGTGGGAAAAGATATCCCTGTCTCTTGGTTCCATTCTCATATTTCAAAACCCCTTTGTGATTTGCTCGATGGCACGTTTTCTGACAATCTCGGGGTCAGACTTAGCCACCTCTTCGGCCCTGATTCTCGCTGCCCGCTGAACTGCTTCAGCCCTTTCCCGTTCCCTCTGCGCCCGCCTTGAGTCCTCGGCTTCGCACATTCGACGAATCACCTCTCTTGCGGACTCGGCCTCACGCTCGACTTGCCTTTGGACCTCATATTCCTGCCGTACCATCTCTCGACGAGCATTTTCGAAGGCGTTTCGGACGGCTCCGACCAGCCACAGAATGAACCAGGCAGTTCCACAAATCGCGGCAAGCACCGCCGCGTAAAACAGCATTCGAAGAACGAAGTCTTGAAGCTGCAAGTACGGCTGAATCCAGACCCATGCCGGATTTCTGTAGTTTGCTGATCCGTTGTAGCGCATCCCGGCTGCCACCATGTTGATGCCGCCGATAACGATCACCATCGTTCCGATGATTCGGAACCTGAATTCCTCAAGCATAGAATTCTCCCTCTCCCTTCGCAAGGAAGGGCGAAGCGTTCGATATCGCAGCTTCGGTCTTTCCCTGGATTCTCCCGGAGCATCCGCATTTGCTTGCCCGGCTGGGCACACCATCGCCTTGAGGCGTTGTGCGCCAGCGCAGACCAGTACGTAATCGCGCGAACTCCGCGCAGATATCTAATAGAACGCTATCGAACTACTCCCATGGGCCATTGGCCCGTTTTTAATTTAAAATTTTCCAGTTACTCTCTCAGTGAACTGCTCCAAAACCTTTCAAAAAAGCTGATCTCGCGATCAGCGAATGTCGGCACATTGCCGTGTCCCTACACCCTGTATAATTGCGAGAGTCGTGCCGAGGCGCAAAATGGCTAAGAATTTGATTTTTCAGGAGTGACACCAATCAGGACCGCGAAAAATAGTAAAAAGGTTACGATACCTTGTCTCTCATTGTGATAGAGGCAATGCGTTATTTCGATTTTCCCCGAAAGAAAAGAGCCTTATCAAAATTACATGGAATGTCTTCGTGGGATGACAGATTCGTGTATGTTTCGATCGGCAGGGGTGTGCGGGGCACATGGATAGCTTCGAAGCAAATTCCTCAAGTGCAGATCACCAGGGTAACGGCTTCTCCACACTAGTGAAACGCTTGCACGAAGGTTTACCCTTAGGGTTCAATTCGTATTTCCAAGCATTCATGTGCAACATTTCGCGAAGGACACCGCGATATTTGCCATTAATTACGGGCTCAGCGTATTCCGGGAAAGGATATCCTTTCGGCAAACTGAATTCACGGAACAACCCATAACCCGTCATCTGTGCGCCTCGATCAGGCGTGCTTCCAAGAAGGCTGGCGGCATAGTCTTTGTATCTGATTGAGGGACGCGTTTTAGTTGCTTCGTCGAAAGCAACTTTGTCTACGGGGCGATCTACAAACCGAAGCCACTCGGATCCATCACCAGATTTTCCCAGTTCAAATGTTATTGGTGCAAGGCTGGCGGGGAAAGAATCTACATGAACGATGTTGTAATGATCATCTTCCTCAAGGAAGAAATCGATGTGCGAGTTGTTGGGATTCGAGCACTGGATGTAGCTTTCCCCGGATGGTACGGGCGTTGCCGTCCACAAGAAATTACTGAAGATTCGACCAACAAACAGACGGGTCGGAATTGAAGTCGTGTCACCGATCGTGGGTTCAACCCAAGAACCTCGATATTCGGCCGGAGTATCTATCACTTGAAATCTTGGGATATCATGGGCGTTTCGCCGTTCGAAATACACGGACTCATGAATCCACAGAGCTGCCTGATCCGTTTTTGGAAGAGCCTCAAATATTTGGTTATCGATCCAAAGCGTGTCTTGTTTATCACTAAACTTGGCTACGCCTTCTAAAGCGCATCCCTCCTGGAAGAAATCATTCATGGCGTCTTGAGGTGCGGAGATCTTAATTTTCGGCGGGACATGGCGCACTCTTGCCTGAACATAAGCAACCCGGTCTTCAATTTGCTTCGAAGTATAATCGCCAAAGCTCGATTTTATTTTTAGCAACGCATCCGCAATCTGTTCGTGAACTTCCTTGTCAGATCTACTCACTACTGCGTGATCTGAGCCCAATTGAACTTCCCACAAATCCAAGAGTTCAGCCGATTTGACATTCCCCTGAGCGTCGCGGCAAACCATAGCGCCACCGCCCGAGCTACTATCGCCACCGCCAAATGCGACACTCGAGGCCATCAACCCAATAGAACCAAATAGCGCGACCCATGCTTTTAGCAGATTAGAATTCATCGGACACCCTTCGTGGCCGTCGCCACGGGGGCTAAAATGCCGCACGTGGACGTACTCGTCAATCTAAAACTTGACTGCATTAATATGTTATTATTCGTTTTAATTTCAAAATCTTACATGAACGCAGCACAATTTATTTTCGAGACCTCTCATTCGAGTGCTCACCATCACGACTTACTGCCCCTCAACAATGGACTCCAGACGCTGAATTGCAGCGGCCATACGGCAATCAGCCACTTTACGATTTTCGAAATGCAGCTCCGGCAATACCTTTTCTTTGCAAAGGAACTCTTCTACGGGACTGGGCTCGCCCGTCTTAAGCGCATCAACCCCCATCCGTTCCTCCAGCTTCACGATAGCTGCAGCGAACCTACAGTCAGCGATTTTTCGATCCTCAAGATTGAGTTCACGTAACGCGATTTTCTTACAGACAAACTCCTCGACGGGTTGCACTTCAGACGTCGTGAGGACGGTTTCACCCGCCATTTCCTGTAGACGCAAAATTGCGGAGGCAAGCCTGCAATCGGCCAATTTACTATCCTTTAAATTCATTTTGGGAAGTACAAAATTCTTGCACGTGAAGCGCTCGATCGGGTCAACTTCGCTGGTCTTCAGAACCGCACCTTCAGACGCAAAAGCCCCGGTCGCAATTGTTGCTGAAACCAATGCCATCGCTACCACCAAGAAGATTTTATTTTTCATAGGTCATCTCCCACCTGCCGTATCCCGGCTCAAATTCGGTCGCATAATCGCGACGCAACGATAAATAGCGCGCCGCATTACGCCTCACCATTTAAAACTAATTATTTTTGGACGCTAGTTTCCATTTTTATTTCACTTTCTAGTTGAACATGACGATATTACAAGTGAATGCTCGATTTAATTTTTGAGTACCAAAAATACAGAATCTATCTTCGGGAGCGTCTCCGAGCACTTCCAAAACATGGTCATGGAGCACAGGCCAAAATGGCCCAAGCAATTCGGTGCCAAGACACTTACGTTTCTCGGGTCTTACAAGGCGAAGCGCACTTCAATCTCGAACAGGGAGAAGCGATCAATCGGTTTCTGGGGCACAATCAGGAGGAAAGTCACTTTTTCTTGTTATTGTTGCAAAGCGAACGCGCAGGAACTCCGGAATTGCGACGCTATTTCGATGCTCAGCTCGAAGGTGTATTACAGCGGCGGCTCGTCTTAAAGGACCGCCTTAAGATAACCAATCAGCTTTCAGATGAAAACAAGCTCAGATACTATAGCCAGTGGTACTTTTCTGCGATCCACATCGCTCTCACGATTCCGGAGCTACAAACACGTGACAGCCTCATCAAATACTTCTCTCTGCCGGCGCATGTAATTTCCGAAGCACTGGATCTACTTATATCAAGCGGCCTCGCGACCCAGGAAGGCCTCAAATATAAGCCTGGCTCGACCAGGATTCATTTGGGCAGTGACTCTCCACTCATAGCAAAAAGCCATATCAATTGGCGTCTTCAAGCAATGCGCTCGTTGGAGCAGCAAAACGACTCCGACCTCCACTATTCCTCAGTGGTTTCCATTTCTCATGACGACGTCCTAAAGATCAAAGCCGACCTCATCAAGCAAATTGAAAACACTAAAGCTGTAGTTAAGGCGTCTCCGGAGGAAGAACTTTGCTGCTTTGCCCTCGATTTTTTCAAAGTTTCATAGAATGGCGTCACAATTAGGGCATACCGCCTCGGGCGTTTTCTGAGCTGCGCTACTTCGTTACGTGGTCTCTCACAAACCCAAGACTACCGCCGATATGCCGAGCTACCCGCAAGTTTGTATTCAAAACCTGTTTTAACGCGTCCAAATCGTCAGGGAGCAATGCTTTTGGGTCGAGATAGGCCTCGACCTCGAAAATGACGATCGCGGTGGCGGCGCCTCGGCCGGAGAGGTGTTCGCCTACCTCGTTGCCTTGCCCACCACTCCAAAAAAAATTCGCGGCGAGCCGGATCCCAGCCCACCGCGAACCTGCGTTCTAAACGCGAAAGCCCCCTTGCTTATACGCCGATCACCGGAAGAAAATTGTCATCGATGTAATCAGGCGGAGTCACGACGGTGTCATCACCAGCATCGCTTCCACCCGAAACAGGGTCGCCGCCACTCACCGGGTCCGTTCCACCTACTGGATCAACAGGATTGACCGGATCGGTTCCAATGGGATCGCCGCCCGGAGCCGGATTATCACCCGCACCAACTCCCGTATCGGCGCCATTATTGATGTCGATCGGTACAGTCACGGCAGGACGGATGACCGGTTTGAAGTGATAACCGTCGGCGGTCAGCACAAATGAACGGTCCACATCAAATTCAAAACTCGCAACGCTGAGCCGGTCTTCGGCCACCGTCAGGGCGGGCTCGAAAAAGACCTTGATTCCGGTTTGCGGTCCGCTTGGAACTCTAAGGTCGACAACTCTGCCGTCTTCGAGTTTGGCAAGCCCGGTCTCATCCGTAATCAAGCGGATAAGGTCATAGGTTCCCGCCGGCAGTTTCGCGCGCGCAAGCACGAGGGGAAAGCCCTCGTTCAGGCTCATCAGATCCAGCGCAATCGGGGTGATTTGAAAAGAGTAGAAGTTTCCGTCGAGTGATGATCGGATCTGAATTTCACGAATCGTGATCTCGGCGTAGGCAAGTGGCGACTGAGCCTGTCGTGCCAAATCATCAAGCGCGGCCGACCGTGCCATCGCACGGAGCTTCAATTTACCATTGCCTGCCGTCATGCGAGCTGGTCCATCATTGGAATAGTTCGCCAACTCAGCGTTACAAGCGCCGAGCGACAACGCTAAAGGCATCATTGCCAAAACCAAAAATGCTTGTTTCATATGCTCCTCTCTGTTTCGTCAGTGAAACAGTGTTTACAATACTTAATATAACGCGTTGCATCATGACGCGCAACAAAACAAACGTTAAGAGAATGGGGAATTTCCCGAGATAAATCAGCCGATTAGGGGTTGGGATAGAGGCTTAGCGTAAGCCGCCCGAAGGCCTGCTCGCCTCATCCCGGGGCTCCTCACAGAAAAATGAGAGCCCAAATATCGCACTATTCAGTGAGCCGCTTCCGCAGTCGATGGATTCGCGGCAGCAACCCTCTCGGCGGCAGGCTCATTGACTAATTTCATGTCTTTCGTCGAGGCCTGTGGCGCGCTTAATTCAACCGCCGTATTGGTTCCATTCAGATACAGGTAGATCTTCGCGCTCACGAGTCTGCCGCCATTCCGAACGGCGTCAATGGCGATTCCGCTGACACAGAGTTCAGCAGCCTGGGCGGCAGTTTCGACGGTTCCAGTAAATTCCTTCGCGATCTTTGAAACGGAAGTAGGAGTGATCTGAATCGTCCCCTGAATATCCGCTTCGCAAGGAGCAGTACCCTTTTTACCAGATTCATTCTTGCAGCTCGGAGGAATCCTGAGTTGCACGGTCACTTCCGGAGAAGATTTTTCAAGAACCAGCGAGGCTCCATCATCCACCAAAGGAGAATCCCCCATCACCACGACGCCCTCACTTTGCTTTTCGGGAATGGTACCGGCGACCAGCCGTACGTCATCCACCCGGGCATTCAATGCGGAGACCTGAATGGGAGCATTGAGCTGCAAACATGCGTTTTCGGGCAACAGGGAGGCCGGAAGAGCCTCTCCCGCCAGCGCGGTTCTGGCAGCCAGAACACAGACCAGAATAGAAACGTTTTTTAGGACACTCATAAATTCCTCAGTCTCGGTAACAACCATGGGCCAGTAACCTGTACATAACAACTTCCGTACCAGCCGTTCCGGAAGCGCAAATCAGGCGGAACCGGAAGCCCACGACAGACAAAAGCAGGGTCAAACAATCGAAACGGCGACATATTTCGACTGACCTAAAGAAAGTCGCTCAAATCACGTCCTCGCCCCCCCCCTGTGTCAAACCTGCCAATAGATGAATGAACTGTCGAAATGTTTGACATCAACGTGTGCAGAATCTGATCACGTACCAGTTCGGTTTAAGCCAAAAACCCCGCCATTTATGCCCAAAAGACTGAAATCCCAATAAACTCAAAAATGCCGTCGTAGGAGCCGACAAGCATACAATGAAAATTCTCGCGCATCTGAAATCTCATGGGCGTTTCTTCATGCAGGCCACCTTCGCCAGCGGTGTCGCGGCACTGCCGCTCGCGCTGCTGTTTCTTTTCTACAGTCTGCCGATGATCGAGAGCCGGATTTCCCAAAGCAAGGGCGAGTCGACGCAAATCGCGGTCGAAACGGTTTTCAACATTCTGGAACTGCACCACCAGAAAGCCGCATCAGGCGCACTCACCATGGCGGAAGCTCAAAAACAGGCGCTCGAACTCATCAAAAACCTGCGCTATCACGAGAAAGAATACTTCTGGATAAACGATCTTCAGCCAAAAATGCTCATGCACCCCTACAAACCCGAAATGGTCGGCCAAGACCTGACGGATTACAAAGATCCGACGGGTAAGACGTTCTTCATGGAGATGGTAAAGATCGCGCGGGAAAGCGGAGCAGGATTCGTTGAATACATGTGGCCCAAACAAAACGGGAACGATCCGATTCCGAAAATATCGTATATAAAAATTTTCAAGCCCTGGAATTGGATCGTCGGCAACGGTGCGTATGTCGAAGACATTCAGGGAGTCACGGCGGACATCCCGGAAAAGAACCTGATCGGCTTCGCCATAGCAACGATCATTACGATCATCCTTTCCCTCTTCAATGCCGCCAACCAGCTCACAAAAGTGATTAATCCCATCACGATGGTGATCGGAAAGCTGCTGAATGAGTCAACCGAGCTGAAACAAACTGCCGAAAGCATGGCCCGAATTTCGGATGTTTTGGCCAAAACCGGCGAACGCCAGAGCAGCGCAATCACCGAGACTGCGGCGGCCGTAACCGAGATGAACGAGATGATTTCGAGAAACTCCGAAAACGCGGCGACTTCGAGCAAGGTTTCGGAACAGACCAACGAACTTGCCACGCTCGGCCAACGGACGATGACCGAGATGGTTTCGGCGCTCGGCGAGATCAACAAAAGCAATCAGAACATCATGAGCGCGATCACGACCAACAACGAGCATATGAAATCGCTCGCGGAGATCATGCACGAGATCACGGCAAAAACAGAGATGATCAACGATATCGTATTCCAAACGAAGCTGCTTTCGTTCAATGCTTCGATCGAAGCGGCCCGCGCCGGAGAACACGGAAAGGGCTTCGCCGTCGTCGCCGAGGAGGTCGGGTCGCTGGCAAAAAAGAGCGGCGATTCCGCTCGCGAGATCCGCGCGATCATCGACCAGAGTACCGAGCGCGTGAAGCGGATTTCCGACGAAACGCGGATCGGGATCGAGAAGCTTCTTGCGGAGACCAAAGCGAAGCTCGACGCGGGCCAGGTAGTCGCGCGAAGATGCCAGGAAGTTCTTGGCGAGGTTCTCGGCAAATCGGTCGACGCGGCCGGTATGAGCCACTCGATACTGACCGCCACACAGGAACAGGAAAAAGGCAGTGGCGAGATCAAGCGTGCGATCGAGGAACTGGAATGCACGAACCATGAGAACGAAGCGCTATTCCGCGAGACGAACGACAACGCGAGCCGTTTGCTGGAGCGGGCGAAGGTTCTCGGCGGCCTCGTCACCTCGCTCAGTCTCGTCATTAACAACAACGAAAAGGCTGAGCAGAGCGAACAGACCAAAAAACCGGAGCCGCAGCAGCAAGCGGGCGGTACGAGTTCCCCGGGTTCCTCGGGCGCCGCGACTCTTAAACTCGTGGCTTAAGAAACAGTTTCGTCGCTCATCGCCCCGAATCCTTCTTCAAGGACATACAGGCTGATCTTTTGCTGGTGCATGGGATCGAGGTCTTTGAACTGAATGCCGATCGTGAGATTCAAGCCGTTCGCGTCAGGCTTGACCCAGCGCACTTCGGCCGCGCAGTGAATCTCCGTCCCGCATAAATCAAAGCCCACATCCTGGAGAATGGTGCCTTGTGCGAAACGGTCTTTATCGGAGCCCTTCACCATCAAAGCCATTCCCCCGCCGCTTAAGTTCAAGAGTGGGTGCATCTGCCCGGCGACCACCGCAAAGGCAAGCTTCTCGGCCGGAATCGGAAGCCTGAAATGCGATCTTCTCTGAACTTCGTACAGGGTCTCGGGCATGGGGATCCGCAGACTGGATCCCTCAATCTGAATCCGACCGCGATTCGTCACGAAAAAAAGGCTTCCCCGATGCAAACTGATATTCACGAACACCTGCCCCGAGGCATCTTCGGAAACAAGCTGTCTCGCATCGTCCCCCGCGGGGGCCTGGAGAATAACCGCATCGGAATCCTGGTCAAACCTTTCGATTTTCGCTGAAAATTTTAGTTTCTGCCCCGCTGTCCAGAGGACCGCCGGAAGATGGCTTTTCTCGAGCTCACGGACATAACTGAATCTTGTTCCGGGATTGGCGATCCGAGAAAATAGCGCTTGTTTCGCATTCAAGTCTTTCTTTAGCTGTTCAATATTGTTCTGAATATCGGGCGTAAGCTGATTTTTCCATTCGGGACCGGGTTCACTCAGCCCCATCAAATTGCGCCAAGGCGTCGCGGGCTCGTCCTCGCCAATCTTGTTATTGATTTGTCTCCCCTTGTTTTCAGTATTCTTGAAGAACCTGAGCGGCGAATTGTTCTCGAATTTCTGAACACCCACACGATACTCATTCAAAATACTGGCATGGATGGCCGGCCACTTTTTTTTCGCGACTTCAGAATTAGCGCGAATGCTCAGGTTTCCATCCTCGGTCAGCGTGAAATAATCGCAGATTTCCTTACCTCCGAGAAAGTAGCTGAGCTTTGGCAATTTACTGATAAAAATCCAGTGGAACTCGGCGAAGAGCGGACGCTTGCCTTGAAAAATCCACGACCCCCCGGGCTCCACGAATGTCCCATCCTTCGCGTCGTTCGGCCGCCATTCCCAAGCCATATTGTCGCCATCCGGAACGACGGGGTGTTCCCGGCTTCGCCGTTCCCAATGGCCGGCCGGAGGCCCCGGCCCCATCAGATTGACAACCCATTGATCCTTGATTTTCTTTGCATCGTGATTTGACCTGAGAAGCCAACAGTCCGAAGCAATGGTCAGCGGCTCCAGAACCTGAATTTCCGTCACCGGCGTAACGAGCTGCTGCGATGAGTCCGCAAGCGGCTTTTCCGCCCTTTCTTCCCTCGGCCGGTTCAGCAACTCAGAAAGGCTCTCGAGCCGACGGCGCAGCCCCGTTGCTTTGATCGAAACCGATGAGATCACATCCGCAAATCCCATCGCCTTTAAAATCATCGGAGCATTTTCAAGCCCAAGCCGGTTGAGCGCCACTAAAGCCACGTGACCTTGCGCAATCTGACGGACAGTCATTTTCGTAAAGGGGACGAGACGTTTCAAGTCGTCGACGCTCGAAACGGCATAGAGTACGAAATATTTTTTCTCATCCGTGAAGTGCGCATGTACTTCACCCAGTGACCGGCAAACCCCGACTTCGAAAGTCTCGTCTTTCTTGACGAGTTCAGCGAGCTGCTTGAGCACCGGTGCGTTATCCTGAAGAACGATGATGAGCGTTCTTTTTTGCGCGAGCATGGAAGCTAAATTATAGACTTAATTATTCACCAAAAGCAGCATCGAAAGCGACCAGAGAATTGATGCGGCGCGCATAAAATCACGGCAGCAGATGTTCCTTCAGGAACCTGATCATATGCCCCAGCATGAGCACTTGGTTCTGCCGCTTTTCAGCACCATGCCCTTCATCAGAAAAGATGATGAGTTCCGAAGGAATGCTCTTCTCCTGCAAAGCCGCATGCACCTGAATCGCCTCGCCAGCGGGGACTCGCGGGTCAGTCGCGCCCTGGATCAACATCAAAGGATCTTTTACGCGATCGAGATAGTTTGTAGCCGAAAGCTGAAGCAAGGCATCACGATCCTTCTCGGGATCTCCGTATTCGGTCACTCGCAATACTCGGCGATAGGGAGCGGTGTTGTTCAGAAAAGTCAGCAGGTTGCTGATCCCGACGATCGAGACACCCGCGTCGTAGGCCCCCGCGAACTTTGTCATCGCCATCAGAGTTGAATACCCGCCGTAGCTCCCTCCTATGACCCCGATTTTTGGTGTCCTGCCGTCTTTCGCCCATGCTTTGCGAACGAAAATCGCGCAGTCCTCAATGTCGGTTATGATGTTGAGCCGTTTTGACCCGTTGTCGGCGTTGATCCAGGTCTTACCGTAGCCATCACTCCCGCGCACATTCGGTTCGACAAGAATAAAGCCGGCTTCAACGAGCATTTGGGCTCGCGTTGAGAATCCGGGGCGGGCCTGCTCTTCCGGACCGCCATGAAACTGAACGACAACCGGGCAGGGACTTTCGCTCGTCTCGCAAGACCGCGGACGCCGCACAAACATCGGAATCGGCGTTCCGTCCCGCGCAGGGTAGGATTCAAGCTCCGCCTGCGTGAAGTTACTGGTGTCGATTTCTGGAGCACTCGGGATCACCCACTGGGTCAGTTTGCGTGTATTCCATTCGTAAACATAACTCGTCCTGGGCGCCTTCGCGGTTTCAATCCCGATCACGAACGACCGGCCATTCCGGGCCATGGTCCCGGCATAAACATGATCGACGTCACCGAATTCCTGAAATCCCGGAAGCACAAGCGGCTTCAAAGTCCGCGAATCAACAGCCCGCAACCGCGTATAGCCCCGATCATTGACCTCATACACGAGATGCTTACGAACACGGTCCAAATCGAATGCCGCCACGTCACTTTCCATCTCCGGAGATACTGGTGAAAACTTCCCGGCCTTCATCAAATAGAGACGTCTGAAATCGCTGAATTTCGGTGTTAAGACAAAAAATTCGCCCGGCTTCACTCCGTATCTGACGTAGTATTCTTCGAGCTCGTTTTGACCGACCACGGGAGTAAGCGCGCGACTGGCGGGATTCCATTCGAAGTACTCCGCCGTCAGCGCACCGGTGTCACGGGCCAGGAGCAGCCGTCCGTCTTCCGTGAAATCCGAAATCCTCCACAATCCGTCCTGATTGAAGAGCAATTCGATTTTTTCCGTTTTCGTTTCATAACGATAAAGCACATAAGAATCCGGCTTCAGGTCGTTCGCGCGAAAATAAATGTACCGCGAATCATCTGAAACAAATTGAAACTCTGTTCGAACCCGCGGCTTGTGCTGAATCCGCCTCAAAGCCCCACCCGAAAGTTCCTGAAGATAAAGGCCAGGGTACTCCTCGCCATTCCGGTCTCGAGAAAGAACCAGCCACTTCCCGTCAGGGGTGATGTCCATCAGCTTTGCATTGTCCTGTCCACCCGTCATTTGGACCGGGAAGCCCTTAGGTCCATCAATCCGCCAAACCTGTGGAAGACCTGTTACGCTCCAACCAAAGAACATTTTACTGCCACTTGGATCGAGCATTCCGAGTCCAGGGGCGCGAACATCCAAAAACGACTGAATTCTCCCGCTGACCTCGGGCGCCAAAACGGGAGGAGCAAACCGGGAGAGGACCGCAGGATCTACGCTCGAAGCGCCATGTCCGGTATAAGAGCTTACTAATTCCCGGCTCGTTGAACAGGCGGACGTGCAAATCAGGAGCAGAAAAATCGCGAATCGTGAATCAGAACGACTCATAAGTTCCTCTCATGCAAGACAAGTTGCGTCAAAAAGCTGTTTTGGATGTAATGCTCAAGTATTCGGGACTTGAAATTATTGCCCGGTTCGGAGAGCTTTTCGGGGTGATCCCAAATCAACTCAAACCCTTTTCAAACATCGCCGGTGATCTATGAAAACTCAAGAACTCATTCACGAAACAGAAACCTACAGTGCAGCCAATTACCATCCTCTCCCGATCGTTCTCGCCAAAGGCGAAGGCATCTGGGTGTGGGATGTTGAAGGAAAGAAATACATGGACTGCCTGAGCGCTTACTCCGCGCTGAATCAGGGCCATCGTCATCCAAAGATCATGAAGACACTCATTGATCAAGCCGGCCGCGTGACACTCACCTCACGGGCCTTCCACAACGATCAAATGGGCGCCCTGCTCAAGAAACTTTGCCTGATGTCCGGAAATGGGGCTATAAGGTCAAAGGAGTACCGAACGACAAAGCCGAGATCATCGTCTGCGCGAATAACTTTCACGGCAGAACCGTGACCATCGTGACCTGCTCGACGGAGCATCAGTACCGCGACGGATTCGGCCCGTTCACTCCCGGGTTCAAAGTCGTCGAATTCGGTGACGCTTCCGAGCTTGAAAAGGCCATCACCCCGAACACCGTCGCGTTCCTCGTTGAACCGATACAAGGGGAAGCCGGTATTCTGATGCCGCCCGAAGGCTATCTGACAAAAGCGCGCGAGATCTGCACAAAAAACCGCGTGCTCTTTATCGCGGATGAGATCCAAACCGGTCTCGGAAGAACCGGAAAACTGTTTGCCTATGAGCACGAAAAAAACGCGAAACCCGACATGCTGATCATCGGCAAAGCCCTCGGTGGCGGCGTTTACCCGGTCTCGGCCGTGGTTTCATCAAAGGAAGTTCTTGGGGTCTTCAAGCCGGGCGATCACGGCAGCACCTTCGGCGGAAACCCGCTCGGCTCCGCTGTTGCTCGCACCGCACTCGAGGTCATCGTCGACGAAAAGCTCGTCGAGAACTCGCGCGAACTCGGCAACTATCTCCTGAATCAACTCAGAGGTATCCCCTCAAAGCACGTGCAGGAAGTTCGTGGTCGAGGCCTCTTCATCGGCGTCGAGATCAAACAATCTTCCGGCAAAGCCCGGCC
>Ga0208958_1002407_pt1 | contig 16193 bp, 27 predicted proteins | sample RifOxyB1_FD_184032 | JGI IMG/M metagenome (GOLD analysis project Ga0208958, IMG submission 184032) | Soil microbial communities from Rifle, Colorado - Rifle Oxygen_injection B1 (SPAdes) | ecosystem: Environmental > Terrestrial > Deep subsurface > Rock core/Sediment | place: Rifle, Colorado... | reverse complement strand
TGAAGAAGAAAGAGCTTGAAGATAGGGAGGATGTTTTGAAGAAAGAGTTGATTGAATTTGCGAAGCAGAAAAATTTGAATGTTGTTTATGGAAGTAATATGAAATGCGGTGTTAAGGAATTTGATAAGATTGTTTTGCCCGAGGATAAAGCGGAGTTGATTAAGTTGATGAAGGAGAAAGGTGTTTGGGATGATTTAAGTATGGTTTGTTATCCAAAAATAAATAGTTCTGTGATTAAGGGGGATGTCGACGAGGAAATAAAAAAAATGGTTGATGTTATTAAGGATTATAGATTGAGTTTGAGTAGGCGGAAGGAGGAGGAAGGTGAAAGATAGAAAAGATTCAAGAGATTTTAGTAAAATAATAATTAAAATAAATCGGAAATATCTTTAGCATTGAGGAGTTTATTTAAAGTCGTATAAATCCTTCCTTGAATTCCTTTTCCCCTTCCAAGAGAAGTTTTTTTAATGGGAAATTTTAATTTCATAATTTTGTTGAAAGTAACCATTTGGAAAGGGGGTTCTGCGTCGGGAAAACAATAAAGCCAATATCCAAAACCAATTTCGGATTTTCCTACTTCTTTTGAGGATTTGACTTTTCCGTAATGAGTTATTGCTCCTCCCTTATAGAAAGCAAAATATTCTCCAATCTTTCTAGACCCTTTTGGAAAAGCATAGAATTTCTTCTTCAAAAGAATATCAAAAGAATAATTATCAATTGAGACCACAACTACTTCTTTATTTTCTTCCATTAAAAATAAAAGAGATGAGAGTATATAATATTTATTATTAATTAAATAAAGCTAACCCAATAAGTACATTGGCTTCCTCGATCTCTAAAGGAAATCTTTACTATTTCTTTTCCATCTAATAAAATTATTGTGGAAACTCCCTTAAATTCCGTTTCTATTTTACTATTTTTATTTCTTAAATTTATTATGGAAGTTGGCTCTTCAGTTATTATCTTCCCATTTTCTCCTCGGATAACTAACAAATTTTTAGTTTTATCATCTTGAAATCCCATATCCTTTAGAAAATTTTCTTTAAATTTAATTTGCCCTTCATTTGTTCTAAGAAAATGATTAAAAAAGAATGAAAGTTGTTTGGCATGCTCTTGGTAAATAGGATTTTTTATTTTTATTTGATTTCTAATTTTCTTTTTTTCTTCTTTGTTTCCTTTGGTATTTCCATATTCTCTTTGGAATTCTAATCTCCTTTTTTCTATTTCTAGAGGTAAGACGATCTTCTTTCCAGTTAATTTTTCTGATACCGTAAATAATCCCCTATCGCCCATATTGATATTTTGTAATTTATCATATGTTTTTAGAGAATAATTTTGGTGTGATTCATCTTTAAAAATAATTTTAATATCAGATTTATCTATCCCTTTCTTTGTAAATCCTTCATGTTTTATCTCTTTTATCTTTTTTCTTATTTTCTTCAAATCATCTAAAATAAATTTTTTAATTTTATCAACAAAATAATTGACTTTGGTATAATTGACTTCTTTATTAGCCGCTTTAAATTTTTTTAATCTTCTTTCAACTAATTCAGAAAAATTTTTATAAGAATTTTCAATCCCGATTGTCCCGGATATTTCCTTTCCTACCAATTCTTCTATTAAATATGCTTCGTGAGCTTTTCTATCAAACTTCATTGACAAAAATAAGAAGTTCTCCTTTATAACTTACATGCACAAAGGTTAGTTCAAACTTTTATCCCTTATAATTATCTCTTTTGCTATAACTTCGACTAATTTTGGAGGAACTGCATTTCCAATCTGTTTTATTATATCTCTTCTGTTTCCAACAAATTTATAATCTTTTGGAAAACCTTGAATTTGGGCAAGTTCTTTATCCGTAAATTCTCTTACAAAAAAACCTTTATTATTTTTAATTCCTACATATAATCTAGGTTGGAAACTATAGCCACAATGAATTGTTTTAGTTGGAGAATCTAAATTTGCTAATTCAATATGATGAGGAGATATTCTCCTTCCAAAAGAAATTTTTCCTTCTTTAAGCTTAACTAAAAGATAGGGGTGAGGTTTTCCTTTCGGTTCTTCGTCTGAATCATAATAAATTATATCTTCTTCTTTTAATTCATGAACATCTTTAGGGTTATATTCTACTGAATTAATGTTTGTTAATTCTATCAAATTCCTTATTGTTGGGGGATTGTTTTTTGAATGTAATCGTTCTGGAAAATCAAATTTTATTCCTTCACGACTTCCAACAAAAAAAACTCTTCTTCTTTTTTGAGGAACACCATATTCTTCTGCTTTCAAAACTTTTGGTTCTGCCATCTTATAACCTATTTCTTCAAAAGCTTTAACTATGATTTCTGAAACATCGCTTTCTCCGTCGTCGGTTTTTCTATGTAATAATCCCGCGACATTCTCTCCAATAACCCATTTAGGTTTTATTAGTTTTGTAGCTCTTACAAATTCCCAAAATAATTTATTTCTTGTATCATTGGGGTCTTTTTTTCCTGCATGCGAAAATCCCTGACAAGGAAAACCAGCAAATAAAATATCAATCTTTCCTTCATATTCTAAAAATTCTTCATCGGGTATTTTTGTTATATCTCCTTTAAATTTTTCTCCAATAAATTTTGAATTTGGAAAGTTAAGTTTATGCGTTTCTATTGCTTTATTCCAAAACTCTACAAAACCTACAACTTCTAAACCTGCCTTTTCCAATCCTAAAGTATCTCCTCCACAGCCAGAAAATAAACTTATTGCCTTTAGTCGCCTCTTTTCCATATTATTTTTTATTTTCATCCTTTTTTAATATTTTGTATTCTTTAATGAATGATACTTATTTTAGTCCCCTAAACTATTTAAATCTTTCGCCCCCTAAATTTTATAAACATGCTTTAGTTTTATCATTTATGAAGATAGAAAAAACAAAATCTCGTGAATATAATAAGAAAGAATATTTTAAATATAGGATAATTATTCCAAATAAAATTATTCGAGAAGCAGGTTTGAAAGAAGGCGACGAACTCGACGCTGAAATTGTTAAGAAAGGGGAAATAAAATTAAAAAGAAAATGAAAATACTTCATTTAACTCTAAAGAAAAAATGGTTTGATGAAATTCTTGAGGGAATTAAAAATATTGAATATAGAGAAATTAAACCTTATTGGACAAAAAGATTGTTTGACGAGGCTGGAGTTCCGAAATATTATGATTTTATAAAATTTAGAAATGGATATTCTAACGGGGCAAGAGAAATGAAAGTTGAGTTTAAAGAAGTAAGAATTGGAATTTTAAAAGAAGATGTTGGTGGGTGGAAGAAGGGAATGAAAATTTATGAAATATTCTTAGGAAAAAAGATATAGTCGAACTCGGAGAAATAAAGACTGGGAAATCGAACTCCGCTCTCGCCTGAGTTCTTGGGAAACATTCTATTAATAAATAATTTACTCTCAATCGATTGTTAGATATTTACTTATTAATTATAGTATTTCTTTGAACATTCAGGCGAAGCGGAATGCGAGGGATTGGGGAGAAAAGTTTAAAAGTAGGAAAATCTTACTTTCTTACATGGAAATGATAAAGATGAGTTCAAAGGGACAGATTGTAATTCCTCAAAAAATAAGAAATGAATTAAAGTTAGACGAAGGTTCTATGATGGTCATCGATAAAGTGAAAGGTGGAATTGCAATAAAAAAGGTGGATGAAAAATTTGTTGCAAAAATAGAAAGAAGTATGAAAGATATTGTTGCAGGAAGAATTACTGAATGGAAAGGTTAAAGGTCTTTCTTAATCATTTTCAAAAACTATAAATATCCCCCTTTCCTTAGTGTTTCATGCAAGAAGTGATAAAGGCATCAGGTGAACGGGAGAAATTTAATTCTAAAAAGATTTATCGAGGGATTGTGCTTGCTGGAGGGTCGAAGAAGTTGGCTTCTGATACACTGGATTATGTTCGAAAAAATTTTAAACAGGATATTACGACGGAGGAGATTCTTTCTTTGGTTTTGAAAAGTTTGAAGAGCGAGCGGGGCGTTGCGGCGCGGTATGATTTGAAACGGGCGATAATGTCTTTGGGTCCGAGCGGGTTTCCGTTTGAGACTTATTTTTCTGCAATCCTTAGTGAGCATGGTTACAAGACTTCACTTAGACAAGTTTTGAAAGGAAAAAATGTGAATCAGGAAATTGATATTATTGCGAAAAATAAACATTCGTATATGGTCGAGTGCAAGTATCATAATAATTCTGGGAACTATGCGGGGTTGAAAGAGGCGATGTATACTTATGCGAGGTTTCTCGACGTGAAAAAATATCATTTGGATTTTCCGTGGTTGGCGACGAATACGAAATGTTCAGATAGCGCGAAGAATTATGCAAAGGGCGTGGATTTGAAAATTACAAGTTGGAATTTCCCGAAGGATGAAAGTTTGCAAAAAATGATTGAGGACAAAAAACTTTATCCTGTGACTTTGGTGCGAGACATAAGTTCTGAAAATAAAAATAAATTATATTCGGCGCATGTTATGTTTATTCGGGATTTGGTTAATTTGTCTTTTAATGATTTGAAAAGAAAGACTAAAATTTCCGACGATGTTTTGAAAAAGATTATTTCTGAAGCGAAGGAAATTTTGGGTTGAAACTAGTTTCTCCAAACTGAATATAATAAACTCTTTCTTAAAGATTATAATTAAATACTATGGAGGTTAAAAAATGAATACTTGGGCAATTGTAGGAATTTTCGTTGGGATATTGGTTATTGCGAGTGTTGCGTTAGTGACAGCGAATGCTGGTGAAGATGCTGATGTTCCTGTTAGTTCGCAATCCTGTTCTACTTGTGGCAACTCGTGCACTGCTGAATCAAATTGTGGTTTAGCGACGTGCGGTGCTGTTAGTGGTGGGACTTGTGGTTGTGGTAAATAACTAACAAAGTATATAAATTATTTTTTCTTTTTTTAAATTAGATAAATTTTAAAGGATTGTTTCTATATAATAATATGAAAAAAGAGGGAAGAGATAGATTACGAGGGTTTATTGAAATTTTTGCTGTAATTGCGTTGTTTATTTTTTTTGCGTATTTAGTTCAGGCGAATTATGATTATTTTCAGGGGCTTCTTGGGGATAAGCAAGGAGGGATGTTTTATTATTTTATTATTAGTGTGGTTTCGATTTTGATTGCACCGATTAGTGCTACGCCTCTTTTGCCCGTCGCTGCGAATCTTTGGGGTTGGTTGAATGCGGCGATAATTAGCGTGGTTGGTTGGACAATTGGTGCTTGGCTTGCTTTTATTATTGGAAGAAAATATGGAATTGAAATTGTGAAGAGATTTGTTTCAATGGAAAAAATTCATAAAGCTGAGGCGAAAATTCCTCGAGATCATTTGTTTTGGAGTGTTGTTATTTTTAGAATTATTTTGCCGACGGATATTTTAAGTTATGCTTTGGGAATTTTTACAAAGATGAAAACTTCTCGTTATATTTTGGCGACGATACTTGGTTTGATTCCTTTTACTTTTGCTTTAGCGTATCTTGGAACGATTCCAATTTTGTATCAAGTGATTGTTTTCGTCGTGGGAATAATTATTATTGGAATTTTATTTCTTGCGAGATATTTTATTTTTTCAAAAAATCAAAACGCTTAAAAAGTATTGTTTCTATATTCTATCATGGGTAAGTTATTAATTATTTCCGTTGTGGTTCTTTTGGTTTTGGTCGTTGGTTTTGTTTTGTTTAATAATTCTAGTGAAGAAAATATTAGTGGGAAAACAATTTTAAATGTGGATGAAAATTTAGTGAACGAAGAAAATAATTTTGCGGATTTCACTTCGGAGTTTACTTGTTCTATGATGAAAGGTTTTGATGCTTCAGAAACTTTGGATGATAATCTTGGTGTGCTTGCTCAAACTGAAAGTATTGCTGAAAAATATGATTTGACTTTGGAAGATATTGAAACTTTAGAAAAGAAGTATGAAAATAATATTGAGTTCCAGCAAAAAGTTTTTGAGGGTATGAAAAAATTGTGTCCTGAAAGTTTAGAGGGTGCTTCGTTGCAATAAAAATGGGAAAAAAATTAAGAAGAAAATTAGCGTCGGTAGGTGTGTGGTTTGGATTAGCCATTGTTATTTTTACACATGTTTATGTTTTGGCCGTTGGGCTTCCGCAGGAAATGGTTAGAACTCACGCAATACTCAATTTAATCGCGGGTGGTTTGATGCTTATTAGCGGTTTGAATATGGGAAAATAATCATTAAATTGAAAGGAGGTAAAAATGGTGAAAAAAAGAAAAAATATTAAGAGTGCGTCTTCTGGGGAAAAAGAGTATTCATGTAAAGGTGTGCACGGAATCGGAATGTTAATTTTCGGTTTGGTGATTGCATTAAACGCATGGTATGGTTGGACAGATGCTTGGTTGCTATTAGGTGGACTTTTAGCTCTTGGCGGATTGAAGAAAATATTTATGATGCCTATGTGTTGTAAATAAAGTTTTTTATTTTTGTTTTTATTTTTTATAATGACAAGCTTTTTATAGTCAAGTGTTTCTAACTTAAAATGCAAAATAAAAACTCTTTAAAACTGGAAGATATTTTTCCTGATGGATGTAAAATTAAGTTGGACAGCGACGGAAGATTATCTCTCACAGCAGGAATGACATTTAATTTTATTCAGACGAATGAAGAAAATAATATCGGTCTTGAATATCCTTGTTATAATTGTGTTCGAACATGTGAAGTTAGAAAAGTTGAATATAGAGATAAAAAAAATAGATATTTTATCCAGCCTTCAAATACTCCTTGTAGAAAAGTTTCGGTTGAAATTACCGAATATTAAAAAATAAAAATAAAAATAAAAATTTATTTACTCAGATGTTTCTTCTGGTTCTGAAGCCAAAAAAGCCCACCAGGGTTTTTGTGTTCTTATGATTTCCCCAGTTTCTGCGTCAACTTGTGCTTGAACTTGCATTTTTGCTCCGAACAAACCTAAAACTTTTGATTGTCTTTGAGTTTTTAATTCGTAAGCCATTTTTGTTTGGTCTCCATTTCCAACTTCTCTAAGTTCTATGTTACATTCTCCGTCACAATTTTTTAATCTTAATTTGTTTAATGCAGTTTGAGAAGCGGTGTTCGGCATTACTTTAACTTCTGCGTCTTGTCCGTTTGAAAGTCTCGCGTAAAGTCTTGTTTGTTCTTCGTTCTGATACATTTCGCACGGGCAGTCAGCGTTAACTTCGCCTGATTGAAGTCTGAACATGTTTCCTACTCGAGACATACTCATTTTTCCTCCAGCGAAATTTAATTCTCCTTCTTGCGCCATTATCTTTGCTCCGATTCCTTCACCAGTTCCCTCGCCTTCTCCGTCTTGTCCGCCAGCAGCGATTACTGAATCATGATAAGGGCCAGTTCCGTCCTGAGCTCCAACTTCTGCACTTACACATACCAAACTCATTAAAGCGATTGTGGCAAAAACCATTACACTTAAAATTGTTTTATTCATTTTGATACCTCCTTTCATTTCTGTTTGAAGGTAATTTATTTTTCATATCACACCTAATCTTTTTTATTATTTAATTTCTTCGTGAAACTCCCTGTTAACAAGTTGAAACATCACCGAATTTTGTAAACAGCGCTAACTCTTGCGGATATTTCTTTATCGCCTGGTTGAATATTTGTTGTTGCTTCTTTTGCCATCATCGCATCTTCAGAAACACCAGAGGCAGAATAAACTCTCCAAGGATAATAATTGAAATCGTCTAAAGAAACTGAAACTAATTTTCCTACTTTTTTGTCTAGCCCGTCTGCTAAAGCTTGTGCTTGAACTTTCGCGTCTTGAGCTGCGAGTTTGATTGCTTCGGCTTTTGCTTCGCTTTGTTTTTCTGGACTTAATTCAAAATTGATGTAAGAAATTCCTGCACCTGCATTCACTCCAGCGTCGATGACTTGCCCTATTTTTTGTGTCTCGGAAGTTGACATTTCTATTTTTATTGAGTGAGTTGCGACATAACCTTTTGGAATCATTTTTCCATTAATCCATTCGTTGTTCGGGTAGACGTTGAAATTTTCTGTGATTATGTTTTTTTCTTCAAATCCTAATGCTAAAATGTTTGTTGTTAATTTTTCTACTATTTCGGAATTCAATTGGTTTGCTTCGGAGCTTGTGGTTGCTTTTGATTCGACGTTAAAATAAACCGTGACTAAGTCTGGCATTGAGTTGAAAGTTGCTTGTCCGTTGACGGAAATTGTGTCTGATGCGGGACTTAATTTGTAAATTCCAATTAAAGATAATAAGATAATTCCTACCACAATTATTGTTGTTATTTGAACTGACTTGTGCATGAAATATTAAAGAAACGTGGATTTATAAGTTTTGGGGGAAGTTTTATAATTCTCTTAAACATTCTTAATTCATGAAACTCGAAACACAGGTTAAGAAAACTCTTGAGAAAATCAAATTGAGTAAGAAAGATAAAATTATTGTTGCGTTGTCTGGAGGGAAGGATTCTACGACGACGGCGTATCTTTTGAAAAAGTTCGGGTATAATCTTGAGGGTTTGCATATTGATTTGAAAATTGGAAAATATAGTGATGACTGTCGGGGCGCGGTTGTGGAGTTGTGCGAGATGTTGGGAATTGGTTTGCATCTTTATGATATGAAAAAGGAAATGGGCGGTTCGATGTGTTATATTCGGACGGGGATTCAGAGTTCGCAGAAAGGAAAGGGTTTGAAAAATTGTGCGATTTGTGGGGTTATGAAAAAATGGATTTTGAATCGTGAGGTGCGGAAGTTGAAGGCAAATTTTATTGCGACGGGGCATAATCTCGACGACGAGGTGCAGACTTTTTTGATGAATATATTTAAGGGTTCGCCGAAGTTGAGTGCGAATACTGGGGCGGTTACACAAAATATTTCGAATAAAAAATTTGTTCCGCGAATTAAACCTTTATTTTATGTTTTGGAAAACGATATTCGAGATTATACAAAAAAGAAAAAGTTGCCGGTGGTTTATGAAAAGTGCCCGTGTGCAATTGATTCTTATCGGATAACTTTGAGGAAGTTTTTGAATAGTTTGGAAGAGAAAGATAAAGTTAATATTATGAAAAATTTTGACAAGTTGAAAAAGAGAATTGAAAAACTGAAGGACAAGGATAAGAGTTTGGAGTTTTGTGAGGTTTGTGGGGAGCCTTCTCGAGGGAAAATTTGTAAAATGTGTGCTTTGATAAAAGGTTAGGAAGATTTATAATCTGGGTTTCTGAATGTTTCGTATGAAAAGTTTAATTCAAAAAACTGGGAAAATATGGGGAATAATTAACTTGATTTCAATTTTGAGTGGGGGATTTGCTACAGACACTTATAATACCACTATGGATAAAATTAGAGAAAGAAAAAGTCTTGAGTTGGGATTAGTAAAGTTAAATGAAGGCTTGATAAAATACAGAGAAAATGCTGTTGAATGTCTGCTTGAGAGAAAAGGTTATGAAGTTGTTTTGGAAGGAATTAGAAAAAATAAAAAATATTCTGATAAAAATAAAATACATCTCTTTGAACATTTGAAACCTCACGACACGGAAAGTTGTAGGACTGCAAAAGAATTGCAGGATAAAATTGATGTTTATTTTCGATTAAGACCAGATGTTGGAAACATGGAAAGTTATACTGGAGTGATAAGTGTATTGGATTCTTGGGAAATTATTAAAGGGCAATACAAAAATTATTTGAGGTGATAGTACATTGTTAAGTTAAAGGTTGGCGAGGCTTTTTCTCACCACTAAAAAATTAAAATGAAAAACAGATAAATATAAATAAGAGTTATACTTTAAATTAATATGAAAAATAAAACTTCTTTATTAACTTGCAATAGATTTTTAAACTACTTTATCTATAATAATTTTATGAAAAGAGGTAACCGAAAGGTTTAAAATTATGGATTCTGAAAATATTATTATGGAAAAGGAAAATTCATATAAAGTTGGAGAAGATTTAGTGGAAGTAGATTTTGCTCAAGAATTTCAAGATGCAATAATTTCAAGTAAAGTTCTAACTTTTACAAATGAAGATTTAAAAAATAAAATTTTAAATGCAAAAAAGGAACAATTAATAGTTGTAACTTCTACAATTAATTCTCCAAAAATAGTAAAGGAAGTTAATTATTACGACGAAGAATTTGTTTTTGAATCCTTATAGGAATTTATTATGGGATGTGAAATAACTTTTCCTGCAAAAATATGTTCTTGATGAATTTTTTATAAAAGATATTTTAAAAGACAAAGTTAATGCTTCAAAAATATTAATGAAATTAAGTTATATTCATTCTAATTCAAAACAATATAGTATGATACATAATAGAATGTTTGATGAATGTTTTAAAAATTCTATAAAGGATAAAAACATAAGAGGATATGCCTTATTAGGAGTAATGAGTCCAGAACCATTTCCTTCTTTTGTCCAGAATGAAACTGATATTGAGTCTAAAATTGTAAGATATGCGATAAATCTTGCTACTAAAAAACCATATACAACAATTATTTTAACCTCTGAAGAACAAAGTAAAAAATATTTTAATAACAAACATTATGTGAATGGAAATGTTAAAAGTAGTGTTCTTGTTGTATTCGGGGAAATTGCTTCAAAGGTCATAGATATCGTTGCAAATCATAAAAATTAATTCTTGCTTAAATTAATCAATTCCAACCATTTATTTTCAGAATTAAGTTTTAATTCAGGAATAGCCAACTCATAAGGACAGCACTTAATCGCTTGATGAACTCTTATAAAATTATAGAAAATAACTAAACCTTTCTATTGTTAATATACTAAATATAATACATCAAAAGGTTTATAAATAAAAGAATACAATGTTTTAGTATGGTACAAGAAAAAGAGGAATACGGACACGAAATAAACATTAAAGGAAATAGATGTTATCGTTGTGGGCATATTTGGATTCAAAGAGAAAAAGATAAACCTTCTGTATGTCCTAAATGTAAAAGCCCTTATTGGGATAGACCTAAAACTAAATTTAATAAGGATGAGAAAAAATGAAGGAAAAGAAAACATTTCATAAAAGTTTAACTAAAGCAAAAACAAGTAAAAAAGACGAATTTTATACTCAACTATCTGATATTGAAAAAGAGTTAGGACATTATAAAGAACACTTTAAAAATAAAGTTATTTTTCTTAATTGTGACGACCCAGAAGAAAGTAATTTTTGGAAATATTTTGAATTGAATTTTAAATATTTGGGATTAAAAAAATTAGTAGCAACACATTTTGGAAATGGCAGACCTGCATATAAACTTGAAATTGTCCGAGATATAAACAATGATGGAAAAATAGATAATCTTGATATTGTGAGAACTCCATTAAAACAAAATGGAGATTTTAGAAGTCCTGAATGTATAGAGATTTTAAAAAAGGCAGACATTATTGTAACAAATCCCCCTTTTTCTTTGTTTAGAGAGTTTGTTATTCAATTAATGGAATATAATAAAAAATTTATAATAATAGGGCACATTAATGCGGTATCGTATAAAGAAATTTTTAAATTAATTCAAGAAAATAAAATTTGGTTAGGGTATAGCATTCATAGTGGAGATAGGGAGTTTAAAGTTCCTGATGATTATCCATTAAATGCCTCGGGTTATAGGGTTGATGAAAAAGGAATTAAGTATATTAGGATTAAAGGGGTTAGATGGTTTACTAATTTAGATTACAAAGAAAGACACGAAGATTTAATCCTCTATAAAACATATAAGGGGAATGAAGACGACTATCCAAAATATGATAATTATAATGCTATAAATGTAGATGTGACAAAAGAAATTCCAATGGACTATAAAGGGAGTATGGGTGTTCCTATTACCTTTATGGATAAATATAATCCTGACCAATTTGAAATTGAGACTCTTGGTATTGGCGAAGCTAATTTTACGCCAACAAAAAAATATGGAAAATTTAGAGATGCCATTACTGGAAAACCCTCTCCTGATAAACGTGATTTCTTGTTATATCTAAAGGATAAAAATGGAAAATATCTAACGACAGAAGGATACAGAGTTAGAAAAGTATATGCTCGTATAATTATAAAGAATAAGAAGATTTAAATAATTCTTTTTTAGTTATTTTCTTATGAAGATTGAACTCAAAGAAATATCTGTTAAGGATGTTATTAAAGAATATAAGAATGATGATGAAGAAGGTGTTGTGGGATATGCGGGGAAATTAAATATCCGTCCAAAATATCAAAGAGAATTTGTGTATAAAGATAAACAGAGAGATGCTGTAATTGAAACAATAAGGAAGAGTTTTCCTCTTAATGTTATGTATTGGGTTAAAAATAAAGATGGGACTTTTGAAGTAATGGATGGGCAACAAAGGACAATAAGTTTTTGTGAATATATTGATGGAAAATTCTCTTTAAATTTCCAATATTTTCATAATCTTGAAGAAGATGAAAAAGAACAAATTCTAAACTATAAACTGATGGTTTATTTTTGTGAGGGAACAGATAAAGAAAAGTTAGATTGGTTTAAGATTATTAATATTGCTGGAGAAAAACTAACCGACCAAGAATTAAGAAATGCGATTTATACAGGAACTTGGCTAACAGATGCAAAAAGGCATTTTAGTAAAACTGGATGTCCCGCTTATAATCTTGCAAGTGATTATATGAAAGGTTCTCCAATTAGACAGGATTATTTAGAAACTGCAATTAGTTGGATTGGTGATGGAAACATAGAAGAATACATGGCTAAAAATCAAACCAAACCCAACGCAAATGAATTATGGCTATACTTTCAAGCAGTTATTAATTGGGTTAAGGCAGTTTTTCCAAAATATCGTAAAGAAATGAGAGGTGTTGATTATGGAATTTTATATAATGAATTTAAGAGTAAGCAGTTTGATTCTAAAAGAATAGAAAAAGAAATTGTTGAATTAATGCAAGATGAAGATGTAACCAAAAAATCAGGCATTTATCCTTATGTTATAACGAGAAATGAAAAATATTTGAGTATTCGTTCTTTTACAGACAAAATGAAAAGAGAAGCATACGAAAGGCAAGAAGGAATATGTCCTAAATGTAAAGAACATTTTGAAATAGAAGAAATGGAAGCAGACCATATAACCCCGTGGCACGAGGGTGGAAAAACAACCGCTGAAAATTGTCAAATGTTATGTAAACACGATAATCGTATTAAGTCAGGAAAATAATTTTTTTATTTATCTACCAACCTTTAAGGTAACAATGTAAGGGGATAGGTAGTTTTATAAACTCAGATTGAGGAAATTTAATATATTATGTGTTGAGTCTTGCACGACAAGGCTCGTGTTCAAGAATATTTCTTGATTAATAATAGATTACAAAATGAAAGAATTTAAGTTACTTGGGTTAAGCGAAAGTTTGATGAACACTTTGAAGACCATCGGTTTTGAAGTGCCTTCTGAAATTCAGAAACAAACGATTCCATTAGCTTTGGCTGGGGAAGATATTATTGGCGGTTCGGCTACTGGAAGTGGAAAGACTTTGGCGTTCGCTTCTTCAATTATTGAAAATTTGGTTCCGAACAAAAAAGTTCAGGCTTTGATTTTAACTCCGACTCGAGAATTGGCGGAGCAGGTTTCAGAATCAATTACGAGTTTTTCAAGAAATAAAAAATTGAAAGTGCTTCCAGTTTATGGTGGTGTTGATATTGAAAGACAGATTAGAAAACTTGGTTCTACTGATGTTGTTGTTGGAACCCCTGGTAGAATTTTGGATCATATGAAAAGAGCGACTTTGGATTTGAGGCATGTTAAGTTTTTGGTTTTGGACGAAGTTGACAGAATGTTTGACATGGGTTTTCATAAAGATGTTGAATGTATAATTGATAAATGCCCTAAAGACCGACAGACAATGTTGTTTTCAGCGACGATATCTCCGGATGTTGACCACTTGGCGAAGAAATATACTCGGAACGCGAAGGAGATTTCGGTTGAGTCTTATATTGATGCTTCGAAATTGAAACAGGTTTATTATGATGTTGATAATCGAATGAAGTTTTCTTTGCTTGTGCATTTTTTAATGAATGATAAGAAAGATTTGTCAATGGTTTTTTGTTCGACTCGAAGTAATGTTGATTTTGTTACGGGAAATTTAATTAGTAATGGAATTCCGGCGAAAGCAATTCACGGTGGAATGGATCAGAAAAAAAGAATTCGAGCGTTGGAAGAATTTAATAATCGAGAAGTTCAGGTTTTGGTTTGCACAGATGTTGCAGCGCGAGGTTTGGATATTAAAGGTGTGAGTCATGTTTATAATTACGATTTGCCGAAGACGAGCGATGATTATATTCATAGAATTGGTCGGACTGCACGTGCTGGTGAAAAGGGTATGGCAATAAATCTTTTGTCGAGCAGAGATTATGAAAACTTTGGAGTTATTACTCATAATAAAAATTTGAATATTGAACAGAAAGAATTGCCTTTTATCAAAAAAGTTTGGGTTGATTTGGATGCTGGGCGAAGATCGAATTCTTCTGAAAGAGGTTTTGGAGGAAGAGATAGAGGTCGAAGTGGTGGAAGTTCGAGACCGCCGAGTAGAAGCGGAAATTTTAGTGCGAGAGATTCTGGAAAAGCTGAAAGAAGTTTTGGGGGACGAGGAGAAAATACTAATCGTGGAAGACAAGGTGCTAGAGATAGTGTGACTCGAGGAAGGCCGAGTGATTCTGGTGCTCGTAGAGGTTCGAGACCGCAAAGTCGTGATGGAAGAGATAGTTCTCCGAGCAGATTTAGTGGAAGTCGGGATAGAAATAGTTCTGGTGCCAGTCGAGGAAGACCTGCAAGTTCTGGAAGAAGTGATTCTCGTGGAGGTTCTCGACCGTCGAGTAGAGGTGGAAATAGACCCGGAGGACGAAGTTCTGGAAGAGATAGTAGGAGTAAGAAACCAACAAGGCGTTGATTATTTTTTTCCCATAATTTCTCTCTGATTCAAAAACATTAAAATTACTGCGCCGATTATAAAAATCCAATCGACCAAAAAAGTCAGCGCTAAAAAAACTAGCGCGATTAAAGAATACGCGACGACTTTTGGATTTTTTAATTTCATAAAAAATAAAAATAAAAATTTATTTAATTACTTTTTGAATAAAGCAATTAATTCCCATATACCTGAAAGTGCAACCAACGCGTAAACGATGCTCACTAAAATAGGTATAGAGCCGAGTGCAAGTGTTACAAGATTTATGTCCCAAATCGCTAGTCCCCAATTAAGAGCACCTACGATTACAAGAATTCTTGCAATCCAATCTATAGTCTTCATATTTATCTCCTCCTTTTATTTATTTTACGAGTAATTTAGGATATTTAAAGTTTAGGTTATCTGAGAAGTTCTGGAAAAATTCCCACATATATTCCGACATAGATAATTAGTCTTGAAATCTCCCCAACGCCCATCATCGCATAAAAAAATGGTTCGCCTTTTTTGTTTTCTGAAGACCAATCATTATTTTTTTCTTGATATTTTATATACGCCCTTCCTTGTCTAAAAAAAGAAGTTGGAATCAAGATTAAATCTGTTACTTTCAAAATCTTTTTCACTAATTCCGATTTTTCCATTAATGAATTGGAATTAAATTGTTTAAAAGAATTATTGTAATAAAAAGTTAAAAAATAAAATAAAATTAGAAGATAATTTAATATCTTCGTGGTGGTCCTCGATCATTACCGAAACTTCTTCGTGGTGGTCCTCGATCATTACCGAAACTCTTTCGAGGTGGTCTGTCTGGGTCCATTGGTTTAGCTTCAGACACTTTAAGGTTTCTGCCTTCAAAGTCTTTTTCACTTAACGCTGCAATTGCTTTTTTAGCTTCTGCGTCGTTTCCCATTGTTACGAATCCGAATCCTTTTGATCTTCCAGAAAACTTGTCCTTGATTATGGATGCTTCTTCAACTGCTCCGTGAGCAGAGAATAACTTCTTCAAAGCTTCATCGTCTATACTGAAAGGTAAATTTCCTACGTAAATTTTCATGTTCTTGTCCTCCTTACATCTAACTAAACTTCTAGGACAAGTGTCCTTTTTAATACTTTCTTTTTACTCAATGGTAAGAAATAAGGGTTATTAGTGTCGTCCTTTCGAGTGGTTATGAAAGTTTAAATAGTATTTGCCATATGGTTTATTAAATTCCACAACTTGTAGGAATAAAAAGGAGAGCGATACACAACATATTGTGTATTAAAGAAATAATGGA
>Ga0208958_1002405_pt1 | contig 16205 bp, 13 predicted proteins | sample RifOxyB1_FD_184032 | JGI IMG/M metagenome (GOLD analysis project Ga0208958, IMG submission 184032) | Soil microbial communities from Rifle, Colorado - Rifle Oxygen_injection B1 (SPAdes) | ecosystem: Environmental > Terrestrial > Deep subsurface > Rock core/Sediment | place: Rifle, Colorado... | reverse complement strand
TGTTCTTACGGTAAGTGGTAAGCGATCGGTAACTTCTCGGTCAAGCTCGATGAAAGCGTAATCATCTTTGCTAAGGTTATCTAAAACTTGAGCAACTACCGCTTTACATCCATAAACACTGGAGGCAGGTACTTTATAAGAAGGAGCATTTTGATTATTAATATTAAAGTCAAAAACCCATTTAAATTTATTACATTCACCTAGATTTTTTACACAATGGCCAGCAGTTACAATATGCTTTGGGGTAACTAAAAAAGCCGAGCAATTTGCCGCAGTGATTTGATTTATAAATTTTTCTCCAGCACAAAGGTTCATACTACTTCCCAGAGTCGCACCAGAAATCTGATATTCTTCTCCAACTTGTTTAATGTTGTTTTTGCCAATCATAGCAAGAGTGCTACTAGCAAGGTCAGCATGAAGAGTATTGGTAACTTCAAAAAGATCTAGTCGGTTATCTTCTCCATAAATAACTTTGTCGTTGGCGTAAATGGAAATAGATAGGATTACGAAAGAAAGTACTAAAAACATCCTGGTTTGTTTCATGATATAACTCCTTTTATATTTGTATGAAAACTTTGTATCTATGATTCTACGAAAAGCAAGAAAGATTTGTAAACGTGTGGGGATGGGATGTTAGAAAATTTATGTTTTATTGCGTGATGCGACTTTGAACATTTATTTTCTATTTTTTTTAGTATTTTTGGCAGGAGCAGAAAGTTGATACCAATCTTCACTGGATATCGGATGAAAATAGTCAGCTTCTTCAATAAGGAGTTGTGAGGTATTTTCGGGAATAGCTGCTACTTCTATGCGGACGCCTTCTGATTTTAAATGTCGTACCAACTCAATATAATCTGAATCTCCCGACATAATAATAATTGTATCAACTTTACTGGAAAGCTGGGTGGCCTTGATGGAAAGAGGAATGTCTGCACTTTTATGACAAGGAACTACTGATCCGTGATAGTCATGATGTAAACGTTCTGAAAGTTTTGACGAAATACTTTTTCCTTCTCTAAAATAGATTAGGCGATTAAGTCCTCTGTTATCTAGAAGCTTAGGAATAACGGTATCAAAATTTAACATGGTTGAAGTATTGTTGGTTTTCGTATGAATACTTCTTTCGATATTATTGCCATCTATTAAAATAGCCACTGATTGGCTAATGCTGACTTCTTTTTTCATAAAATAATCCTTCCTTGTTTCCAAGTGTTTTCTTGTTTTAAGTCTACTTGAGATCATGTGTGACGGCCAGTTAGAATATTTTATGAAATCGCTTGAAAAAAACATAGATTAAGATTAAGGCTAATAATTCCAGTAAGGCACTTAATAGGTTGAATGGATGATTTCCCATGTAGATGGTGCATCCTCCGCCTGTGCTACTTCCTAGTGGTATAGGAGTGCTAGAAGTTGAGGGAGCTGGCGCTCTAGAAACCGCTACTTTCAACATCGGATCTCCAAGCAGTGTCCAAGAGTTGATAACCTCTTGGTGTTCACCGTTTGGGCCTCCAGCGTATTTGGCAGCTTTTATAGCATCTCCAAGACGTAGGTTGTTCGGAGATACTAGTTCTTCGTAGAAAGCGTCCTGAAAGGGCTTTTGAGCATTAGGTGTGGTTAGATTGGTTGAGCCCCAGAAAGCGATGGCACCGCCTCTTGCTCTAAATAGTAGTTCTTCGCCAAGACCCCGATCACTTTCCTCTTCATAGGTAAAAAAGGCGTTAAGACAATTCATTGATACCACGAGTGGCGTGATGGAGTTGTTAAGAGTTTGAATATCTCCAAGTGGAAGTACATCTCCGTCGGACCACATATCCTCCGCTCCGTGACCTATATAGTGAATGATGGCTGTTCCATTATTAAATGAATCCATGATCTGGGCATTGACTTGAACGTCGGATAATTCAGATCTTGTAACCAGGGTAATCACCATTGTAGGATGGACTGCTAAAATTTTATTTTTTAATTCAATAGCTTTTTGATTGAACTTTTCACCGGCTTGATCATCATCTACTATGATATAAATTTTTTTCTGTTGGTCTTCATCGGGAGTTGAAATTCCGGTTTCGTATTCAATGATCTTGTCTACTACATCTGCAATTTGCTTACTGCTATTTCCGGGAATCCTTCCAATTGCCATATAAGGCAGTTCATTTTCACCAAAAGATACCAGCCAGTTATCACTTGGATAATCAGACCATTTTCCACTTAAGTATTTAACGGGAATGGTGTTTTTTGGAACCGTACTTAAAATTCCTTTGGGATCATAGGTTGAATCTCCCAGAAGAAGAACATATTTAGGTGCCGGTCGAATCCAGTTTTCATAAGCATACTGTAAGAAGAGTTTGATATTTTCTGGATCTTTGCTTCCGAAACCAAATTCATTATAAATATCTTCAACATCGACGGTTTTGATATTAAAGCCTTCAGATGTTCGATGAGTAACCAGTGCATTGGCTCCGTTTAATAATTCTTTGGTCCCAATATAAATTGCATCTGCTTGTTGGGTAGTATCTTGTAGAGAACTCCCGTTTATGAGACCTAGAGATTTGACACTTTTAATATTTGAGACTGTGGTAATAAAGAATTTTCTGGAATTCTTTTGGTTAAAAGTGATGGAGAAGATTCCACTACCTTCATCTGTAATAAGTTGGTTGGAAAGTTTATTAATGTTGTCAATGTTTGTGATATCAAAACCTAGAATTTGATTGCTGGTGAAACCATTAATATTTATATTGGAATTATAATCATAAAATTCAAATTCGATTTGATCATCTTGTACTATCCAATTTTTGGTATAATGGACTTTGAAATAATCAATATCCACAATGTTATAGCTACCAGCTCCAGTGATATAAGTGCCTTTGGTCTGAAGCTGAATTTTATTTTTTCCCGGAACAAAACTGGTCGCTGGAAGTGAGAAGGTTGCAAGATATGGTTCCTCGGTGTAGAAGGCAATATTTTGATTAGTTTCAACACCGTTTAGCCACAGGCTGACATGATGGAGACTGTTGGTAATATTACCGCTTGGACGTCCCTTTAAAAGAGCATGAATGGATATATTTCCAATTTGTAGTAAATCACCAACGACGATATCCTGGGTAAAGAAATCAGCACCAATTTCGCCATCAACCGGAGTATAAAATCTGCTCCATAGAATTCTATCGTAATTCTCTCCATAAGGTGCATCGAAGATCGCAAAGTTATTTTCCTCATATTGCTTAACGATGGTAGGTCCTGGAATAGTAGTTAACTCGCCACCGCTTGGATCAACATCTAAACTATTAAAACGTTTTCCATCGCTTGAATCAAAATCGATAGGCACTAAAACCATATATTGATAGTTATTATAAATACTTTTTCTATAAGGAGCGAAAAAGCGAATTTTGTCTCCCGATTCAAAGGTCACTCCGGCACTAATTAATTCCATGGGGAGTTCGGTTAATCCATAAAAGATTTTAAATTTGGAGTGAATAGCGCCATCAAAGGGGCCGATCAAACCTTGAGCGTTCAATTGATCATAAGTTATTTCATAAAGACCGGTTTCATCGAACCCTATTTTTAGTCCACCTGGTGCTGACCATGGACTGTGACTAGAAGGTAAAATGCTCCAGTCGGTTTGCCCATCAAGGAAAATATCAATAACGATCTCACTTAAATAGTAAATATTATCAGAGACTGGATTATATCTAATGGGGTAGATGGTTAATGGCAGGACTTTACCGGAACCGATGTGGGCGTTATAGAGACTATCCAGACTGATGTGATTGGTAGGTGTAAAAGTGTCAGTTGCATAATAGTCGGTGTCGATAGCATTTTGTTCAACCAAAGTATTTTCTGACGGAATAAAATCGGGAGCAGGTCTTATATTATATGGGCCAAGCGTTGTGATAGTTTGGGAAACTATCTCGTAAGAGGCGCTGGTGGCATCGCTTAGTTGGATCAAAATAGTTCTAAATGGGAGTTCAGCAATGCCTACTTCAGTAGTTTGTGAATAATCGTCTATCAGGAGGTTCTTATAAGGGGCCTCAATACTGTCTGTTGCGGTAAAGGCGGGAATGGTAATTTTTATTCTGAGTGCACCGTTGGTTTCGCTAAGGAGGGTGACATTGGGAGCAATCTCCCTTTGATCAGGGTAGGGGTTAGTGATAATGGTATCATTATTTGATACAGTAGCATCCCCCAGTGTCTCTCCTACAATTTCTCCCAAGATCGAATCTGGGGCAACTCCATTTAAAAGAAGTGGTATGACCGATACAGGGCCATGCCAAGTTCTGGTTCCATTTTGAGCAATATCTTCAAGCATATAGTAATAAGTTTCATTGTTCACTACGGTGATATCTACGAAATGGTAATCACCATGAATGGTGGTATCAAGTATGTTGTTACGAATGAGCAAATTATTGATTTGAGAGTAACCACTTTCAGGAGCAGACGAGCGATAAACATTAAAACCTTGGTGTTGAGTTTCCAGTCCGGTTTTCCATTTTAAAACAACCGCAGCATTATAACCAGTGGCCGTATATTCCGTTAGGCTTACTGGAGTATCAGCAGCATCGACGATGATGTCACAATTGCTTTGAGTGACTTTGGTTTGTGGATCAAGACTCGATCCACCTGGAAAAAAATTACCAAACCATTCGGTAAAACGTACAGTCCTATTAGTACATCCACTAGAGTAAGCGAGTGTGTAAGCGTCTGAATCAATCGGAGCGCTATCCCATTGCCAACCAAAATTTGAGATAGTGGAAGGAAGAGTTCCGGAATTATTTAGTTGAATTGCTCGCATGGTGGCGTAGTTTGAAGACAGCGATCTAAGCTGTCCACCATCGATTGCGACAACGTTAGTAGTTCCGCCAAGATTTAATCCGCTGATTCCAAGGCGATCAAAGAAAAATCCGATAATGTTTAAAGTTCCACTGGTCGCGGTAAAATTCCACGTTCCCACTCCTCCAGTTACATCGACAATTGCCTTATTGGTGGTATTTTGTACTAAGGATTCATTGGGAGCTTCTGCTTTAAATGTTCCTCCATTTAAAAGGATGCTTTGTCCATTTCCCAGATATAATTTACTGTTTTGTTTCATGTTAAATGTAGCACCATTAACTTGAAGACCAGAAGCCAAAGTGAGTACTCCTCCTTCATCAATTCTAAATTCAAAGTTGTTGGCAGCTCCCAGAGACAATTGGTTGGTAATATTAATTCCGGTATTTGAAATATAAACAGCACCACCGGTGGTTTTATTAAAGGTAAGCGAAGTAAAGGTTGAACTGCTGATGATGCTTTGATTAGTGGCAACAATTCCATTATCTCTAAAAGTTATGGGATAAGAATTTTGAACAAGTGTGCCGGTATTTTCGAGAGAACCGTATATTTCCAAAGCTCCCCCCGTCATAGTCAATGTCCCATTTCCGATAGTGAGTGATTTGCAGGTTGCGGTGCCGGTACTGATAATGGGATCTCTGGTTTGGTCGTTAATAATACAGTTCAAAGCAGAAGTTGGAAGTCCACCATTCCAGTTTCCTGAGATATTCCATGCTGTACTGATAGCACCACTCCACATGGTGGTAGTACCAATGATATCAGCGGGAGTTCCTAAATTAATAAAGGGTGCATAGGAACCGTTTATTTCGTAGTTCTCTGTATTTGCTGTATCAGTACTAGCATTGATTCCAAGACCTACTGTTCTTTGATTGTCTGCGAGAGCATCTATATCAATTTCCACATAGACACAGACCATGGGAGGATTGGTGGCGTGAGCAGGAATGGTCGCTCCAGATGTAATATTAATATCTGCGTATGCAGTGGAACCAAAGAACGGGGCACTTCCAAGCAATGTGCCTCCAGTACTATTGCAATCAGCATCATAGTAGGCCCGCAGCTGGGTAACATCGCTCGCTTGAGCTGTCCCATCCAGCTTAAATCTTATATAGGTCAGTCTAGTATCATTAAAGCCGCCGGCCTGAGTTTGTTGAAAGCCAAATCTCCCCATGTTATATGTTTCACCTTGGTTGACACTACTTGGACCAGTTGCCTCTTGAGAAAGTTGGATAGTATTAGTAGGGGTGCCCCAGCTTACCAGATAGGTTGGATCATCAGTAAAACTATCGCCTGAATAATCACCATTATAATTGGTCATGGTGAGAATTCCCGCCGCAGTGTTAGTTTTTACGGATATTATTCCAAGAGCTACTGAGCTATCAGAATCAAAAACCATTCTATCCAGCGTATTGCCAGGTATTTGTCGGTTTAAAACAAGTAGATTAGTGTTATCGCCAATCGGATAGGTGAATGCACCGTTTTGCAGGTAATAGGTGGCATCTATGGTCGCGCCTGAATTAATTGTGAGACCAGTGCTTCCGAGTCGACTAATCGAATAATATTGGGCCTTGATTGTGCCGTTGATAGTGATTGTGTAACTGCTGGCCACATTAATAGAAGTTATGGAGACAGTCTGGGCATCGTTTCCAATAAGTTCCAACGTCCCTGATACGCCGACTATTAATGTTCGCCCATTCGATAAAGCAAGGCTGCCACCGGGTTCAATTTTGAAAGTTCCTCCATTAATTGCAACATTACCACCAACAGTTAATCTGTTGCCTGAGGCAATTAGAAAATTACCAGCAGTTAGAGTGAAATTTCCATCGACCTGCCAATCATTATTGAGAGAAACGGTTCCTCCAGTTTTATTAATAGTAACATTTCCCGGGAAAGTTGTTTCAGCATTAATACTCTGGTTAGAGGATCCTCTAAAAGAGATGGTGCCGAGAGTGACTTGAGTAAAGATGTAGTTTGTACCAATATTTAAAGCACCATAGATACTAAAGAGAGTCGTTCGCCCCCTCCAATCAATCTGTCCAGAATCGGATAAATTGGCGTTTTGGCACGGTCTTTCTACTGTATCTGGGAAATAAGGAAACGAGTAAGCTGGTCCAATCTGACAGTCAGTGGTACTGGTTGGAAGTAGATTGGTTTGCCATTCACTAGTCAAGGCATAATTTGCGCCTTGTGAATTTCCACCACTACCGTGCCAGATGCAGACGTTGCTGCCGACTATCAGGGCGGTTTGCGCAGAGACTGGTGGTGAGCCAGAAACCGACCAAACGTAATCCATAGAGTTGGTAACGTCATTGGTGTCGCCGATACTTATGGCCAGCGTGTTTCCGGTTTGGGCAACGATTGATACGGAAACTAAAACGTGAATGCATTTTGCTGTGGTATCGCTGACAGAGAGGTCTCCTGTATTTAAGTAGAGAGTGGCCTTAGCAGGATCACCAGAAGGAGTGAGCGCTGATCCTAGTTGAGTGTCAGTACCTACTTCATATGTGCAGTTTGCATTAGTATCTTTATAAACTTTGATTTCTGAAACGTCTGAGGAGTTATTGACTCCACCTAGTGTTAACGTAATACTTTCTATATCTGTTGCTGGTATGGCCGTTGAAGTCATGGAGAAAGCGAAAGTTGCAAAATGCATATCATTAACACCGGCGGCGACGGAGCTAGCTGGAACACCACTTGGCGAGCTGTTGATAACTTGTAAAGATGCCCCAGCCTCATCTCCCCAGCTTATTTTATTATTGGGGTCGGTTTCATAAGCTGTTCCACCAATCCCTGAAAAATTATCTAGGAGAGTGCTTGATCCATTGTAAAGAGTGGCAATAATATTTTTTTGTGAACCAGTAGCTCCTTGGTCATAAAAGCCAAGCATGCTCATACTGGTTGGGATAATAGCTGATGCACCTAAAGTGATAGCCGCACCATTGGTCGGAATATAATGGATATCACCGTTTTTAAGACTTGATACGTTGCCGGTTACGTTTATGCCCGTGCTGTTCATGTGGTATATGTTAAAGAAATTTGCAGAAAGCGTGCCGGCCATAGTGAAAGTGAATGTTCCGCTATCGTATGTAGTGAGCGTTGATACGCTTCCTGGCGAGCCGGCGAGATTAATCAATCCTGTTGAGCTGATACTTAATATTGTTGCATTTCCCATTTCCTACCTTTCGTTGGCCTCAATTTTTAAAATGCCGTTTACAGTTATGTTTTTGAGACAACGAAAGGTACCGCCAGATTTAATAGTGAAAGTTGATCCATTTGGAATGGTCAGATCGCTTGCAGTAGTATCCAAGATAACTTGATCATAAATTTCGACTTCACCTGAACCTGAATTAATTTGCAAACGATTAGTGATACTAAATGATCCCCTCAAGGATGTCATAGTGGCATTACTGATTTGCAGTCTAGGAATAGGGTCTACGTTTTCAAAAGACTGATAACCAGTCCCCGCCATGATTACTTCCCAGTTATTTGATGCATTCAATCCACCGGAGTTTAAATTTCTAAAATAATCACCTTCTAAAGTTAGGGTTTGCTGAACGTTAGCATTCATGGCACCGGAGCTGATTTCAAAGCAACTGAGAGTGTAACTATTTGCCGGCCAAACAGGTGTATTTATGTCAGATTGGATATATGCGTTTTCTATATTGGTATCGGGTGCATTTTGGGGAGACCAATTTTGTTTTGTATTCCAATCAGAATTAAACCTTGATTCCCATATTCTATTGTTTGCTGCACACGCAGCTTCAAGTCTCTGAGGTAAGAGACCTATAAGAAATACCGCTATTATCAACAATCTTAGAAGCGGCATAAATGTGACTTTACAAATATTTAGCATATTGCCTTTTCTTCTTATCTGCATTTTTCTTGTAAAATTAAGTCTTTTCGCCACCAACGTACTACAAAAGGTGATAAACTATGATCATACGGTATTGCTTTGTGTGCAACGAGTTAAATTATTTTATTATTAAGACTTTTTTATAGTTAAAACATAGTTATTTTAGATAGATACATGTTAAAAAATTTATTAACTGGTTTATTGAGGAGCCTAGATTTAGTTGATTTTTCCAAAAATAGACAGAAAATTGTGGGGAGTAACTTTTAACTAGTTGTGTTTTTGTTAATAATCACAAATAATCAATGGGTTAGGTGATTTTAGAGATATGCTATAATGTTTTTAACACAAAGTTATAATTTTTCTTCGTTGAGAGGTTTTTTCATATGGGAAATAAAACAGATAAAAAAATTAGGAATACGGATAACAAAAAAAAATATATAAAACCCAACGTTATTTCAGAGCCACTTATGACATTTGGTGCTGTTTGTAACGGAACTACAGCTGCCTCAAGAAAAACTACCACTGGGGCTCCATATTTTTGTAAGGATGGTCGGTTATTGTCGTAGTGAAAATGGATTTTACCAGCTACTCCAATCCTTCTTTGAGTCAAAAAAAAATTGACCTTGTGGAAAATGTTCCTTTGGAATGTTCTTTGAATTATAAGATCCATCTTAATTATCACGGAATTTTGGTTAGTATAAATGCCTCTAGAGAAGCGATTCTAAAATTGATTTTGAGTTTGGTGCCAACAAGTTGGGTGAAAAATGAATCAAGTGGTGAATCAAAACTTAAATTAAGTTTGTACTCTATAAGAGACTTTAATATTTCAAATCTTGAGTGGGAAAACGAAACCAGTTCTGAATGTCTTATTAGCAGTACGAGTAATCAGGAAATTGCTATCCAACGAGATTTTGCCGGAAAAATGGTTGGTGATAATGTGGTGGCAATAATAAACGAGGATATCGCGGATGGTTTCTTTAATATTTTAAGGTGGTTTATGCCAAGAAAACTGCTTCAAATAAAAAATACAGTTTTACACAGTTCATGTGTGGTGGTTGATCAGAAAGCTCATTTTTTTCTTGGACATTCGGGATATGGTAAATCTACCCTCACTACGCTTGCTGATGAAAAGCTTGTGCTTGGGGATGATATGAATATACTTTTTCAAATGGGGGAAGATTATTATGCCAAAGGGGCAGCTCTTGGCGGACTTTATAATAACAAATCTATTCTTGATCAGAGCTATCCGGTTGGCGCATTTTACTGGCTTTTTAAATCCAGCGAAAATAAAATTGAAAAGATGGAGCTTGCAGAGTCTTATCGAAAATTGATTTCTTCCTGTGCTAATATTTTCTGGGGAGAATCTGACAGCCAAACTGAAGGTGAGATGATGAAGCTAGCGACGAATGTAACTCGCCGATATTCATTTTATAATTTGTATTTTTCATTAGATAAGGGATTTTGGAAGTATGTTAAATAGTAATGCAAAAATTGTTAGAAAAAAATTACCTTGGCAGGAATTGGATGAGAAAATTGTTATTCTCTCTCCCGAAACCAGAATGTCACATGAGCTGAATGAAACCGCCAGTTGGATTTGGAAAGAGCTGGAACATGAAAAGTCTTTTAAAACCTTGCTTGAAGGATTAATAGAGTATTTTGATGTTGATGATACTATTGCCAGTTCGGATTTAGCAGAAGTTTTAATAGCAATGAAAGATATTGCCTTGATTGAAATCAATGACTGATCAAAAAATTTTCGAAAGTTATAAGAAAAAGGCCGAAGAAAAGTGTATACCTCTTCAAGCATCTTTAGAACTTACTTCAAAATGCAATCATACCTGCCTTCACTGTTATGTTGATAAAAATATAGGGCCTGATCTTTCCTTGGAACAATGGAAGGTAATTTTAGATAAACTTAGAAAAGCTGGCACCCTATATATTATTTTTCTTGGAGGGGAAGCCTTGATCCACCCGGATTTTTTCAAAATAGTTGAATATGCCCATCAGCTTGATTTTCATACTTCGCTGATCACCAACGCTTTTTTAATTGAAAGTCAGGAGTATGCTAATAAATTGGAAAAAGTTGGACTTAATAATATTACCATCTCCCTTTATTCAACTAAAGAAAAAATTCATGATGAAATGACCGGAATGCATGGCTCGTATAAAAGAATCATCAAGGCAATTGAGTATCTTAAAAATACAAAAATTAATATCGGCATCAATACCTTGCTGACGAAAAACAATATTGCAGATTATTTTTCTGTTTGTGAATTTGCTATCAATTATAAACTGGATTTCAATAGTGACCCGGTGGTTACATGTGATTTGTTGGGTAAACAATGCAATTTAAGTCTTCGACCTTCGAAGGCTCAGTTGGAAAAACATTTTAAAGATAAATGCAATAAGTGGCCTGAAAGTATTCCCAAACCGAGCTTAGTTGATTTGGATGCCGCAATCTGCAATGTGGCTAAAACTAAATGTGCGGTTAATTACAAAGGTGAATTACTACCATGTGTGGAGATCAGAGAGGTTGTTGGTAATTTACTGGTGGAAGATTTTCAGTCAATTTGGAAAAGTGACCGGGCAAATATGTGGAGATTATTAAAAAATAAAGATATAAAAAATCTTTTTAATGATTCAATAGATGGCTTTTTAGATGTTTGTCCAGGGATGGGGTTAAATGAGATGCATGATGCTCTGATGATTCCTGAATATATGAAAATGTTAGCCCAAGTTCAAAAAAAGGTCAGAGAAGAATGTTTACAATCTTATTCTCTACCATTTAAAGGTCTTAGTATGCTGCCACTACTTAAGGACCAAGATGAGGTTATTGTTAATTTTTCCAAAAAAGATGTGGAGGTTGGCGATATCGTTTTAATTCGACTTGATAAAGAATTAGTTGTCCATCGGTTAATTCAAATTGGTCAAAGAAATATCCTAAAAGGGGATCGTTCATTACATTTTGATGAAATTTCTTTGACCGATATACTGGGTACGGTTGAAGGCTTAATTAGAAACCAAAAAGAATATAGATGGGGGGCTCGGGGGCATATAATAAAAAAATACATAGCCTATTGTTCGCACAAGACTCAAAGGGGTTATCCTGCCGCCATAAGGCGATTTTTTTATTTGATTATTTTTCTTTTAGTCCAGTTTTCCAGTTTATTTTTTGTTTCAGATAATCCATCAACCAATAAAAATCGTATTTGATACACTCTGCTAAGCTATCTTTGGTCATATGTTTAATAAGAAAGTAGCGGATTTTTAAATTTTGGTTTTCCATTAAGAATGAAAAGGTAATTAATTTTGTGTAGATTAATTTTTTCATAAACGTGAGCGGTTTAAGGTCGGCTGGGCTACTATAATGGAAATAACGATTCAGTATAAAAAAGACCATGTCACATGAATTCTGAAGACGGTATTTTTTTATAAGTTTAAAGAAATAATCCCATTTAATAACTTTTTCGTTATGGGAAATGAATTTGAAAATATCTATCATCCAAAAAAATTTTATAAAGGTATGTGAAAAGGCAAGATGTCCCACCAGATGAACTAAATTTATTTCAGGGCTTAATATTTTATAAGGGGTGTGAATCCATGGTAAAAAATGAACCATCGGGAAATTAATATGAAAAAATAATCTGGTATGAGCTTCAATAACTAAGCTAGTTTCCAAATGTGGTTTTTCAAATGTCCTTTTAAAATTATTGGCCTGCCATTTAGAATCAGCGACCCTATGATATCCATAACCGATGAGTATGTTTTCAAGATCATGTAGAGATTTTTCATCAACTAGTAAATCTATATCAGACATATATCTGGAACCTAAGTCTGGATAAAGTGAGTGCGCAAAAGACATACCTTTTAGTAGTACAATATTTATATTCCTAGCCTTTATTTCGTCTTGTAATTGCACAAGTTCATTTTCAAATGATTTAATCTTGTGCCATCTGGAAATCCACAGCGTATGATACTGCTTCTTTTTTTGTACAGGAATCATTTCAGGGTAGTACCGGTCGAACAGTCCTTCCAGACAATTTTCTTCAATATGTTTAAAATTAATTTTTGAAAATTCACTGATTAAATTTGAGGGAAGAAAGTTTTGAGTTGTCATGTTAAGTATGTAAAAGGCTTGTCACTTTTTTTATGTAGATCAAGTGCCTTAGAAAAAAGGAAATAACCGAAAGTTGAAAGGAGTATCGCCCAAAGAAAAAGAATGAAACAAGATTGAAAATAGGTTTGGTAACTGATTTGTTCATGCATAATTTGCCTGGTTGATTCCAAAAGTAAATTAAAAGGGGAGGCAAAACGAAGGTGAATGTCTAAACCATACGGAAGTACAGTCGTTGGGAAATATGCTCCAGCTAAAATAGTTGCAACTGATACTAATCTCATTAACCAGGCTTCACCTCTTTTTAAAACCAACAATATAGAAACTGATATGAGACCGAGGCCGGTAAAAATTAAAATTGATATAAGTTGAATGGGGATTGCCAACAACAATGCGTAAAAAGTAATGTCTATTACAAAGAAAACTGAAGCTAAAAAAAGCACCAGAGCAACTTTTAATATTTCAAAGAAACTGGCGCAAAGTCCCTCTATAAAAAAGGAATATTGGGGGGAATATTTTAAAAGCAAGTGATTGTCAAAAACACCATCTAATGTGGCATTTTTCATATTCTGACCAATGATACTTATAAAAAATGATGGAATCCTAAGGGCCGTTTCGCCGATTACAATAAATGTAAAATAGTCGATGGCTTTGCCGGAGAAAATTTCCAAATTGGGGACGAAGGCTTTGGCAGTATACCAGAAAACCAAAAGCACAATAAGTTCGTTTAAAAAAATAGAAAACAAAACCAGCGGGTTTTGATAATAGTAGCGAAATTCCTTAATAAAGCATATTTTGATTTGATTAAACAAGCATGCCTCCTCTGATCATTAGTGAGCGAGTAGCGAGTTTTTTAACATCCAGTTCTTGATGAGAGGTAAAAAGAACTATTTTGTTATTAATGTTATTAGTAATCATTTTTGAAGCAAAAATGGCAGTTTCATTATCAAAACTAGCCAGTGGTTCATCTAGTAGAATCATTTTCGGTTTATGCATAAACGCTTTAAATAAAAGTAAAATGTTTTTCATGCCAGTAGAGCAAAGATAAAACTTCTGATTAATAGCTTCCTTGAAAAGTGAATTGTTTTTCCAAACTTCGATTTCTTGATTTAAAGGTTTTGTGTCTAAATTATAAAAGGACGCAAAAAAATAAATATTTTCAAGTCCGGTGAGTTTTGAATAAAAACCATTACTCCCAGAGGGCATCCAACCAATGAAGTGTCTATGTTTTTTACTTACTACTTCAAGTGGTACATTATCTAAGGTAATTTGACCTGAGCTTGGAAGTGAAAGGGTGGAGAGAATTCTAAGAAGGGTGGTTTTTCCTGAACCGTTGTCACCTTGAATAGAAATAATTTCTTCCTTTTTAAATGAATGGTTTAGATTATTTAAAACTAGCTTATTAGGGGAATAAGTTTTATTTAAATTATCTATGGTTAAAAAGAAATCACTCATTAAAATTACTACTGATAAGTATGAAATAGATAAAATTATACCAGATATGCAAAAGAATGGGAGGTAAAAGGTGATTAAACCGTTCTCTAAAATAACCATAGATTATGGATGGAATAATGACCCCTAAGGCCCAAATTGGTGGGTGATTAAATAAATGCGTTAAAGCAAAGAGAGTACTAGTTAGAAAATTGGAATAAGTGATACAAAAAATTTTTTTTTGGAACAGAACTATTTTAAGTAATAGGCTTTGTAAGATACCTCTGAAAATACATTCTTCTACAATTGGGAATAAAATAATGAGTAAAAAAAACAAATGTATTGAGATGCGGGAAATGCTTTCTTTTTCATATAAATCGATAAAAGGAAAAAGAAAACCAATAATTCCGATCAAAAAATAACTTAAGAAAAATTTGTCTTTAAGGAGTTTGACTATCATATCATTAGGACAATTATAGTTGGTAGCGATTTAAAAAGGAACTTAAGATTTAGAGCTGGACTTAACATGGTACATTAAATAAAATCAATAGTAAGAGTAACTGTTGATGTTTTTCGATTTGTGACAGTAAAGAAGTTAGATGAATAAAAAATTTCGAAGTTTTATGAATAACCGAAGGCTTTGTAAGTCTTCTTACAGAGAAGATGGAAGGCATACCTTATGGGAACTGTATAAGCGATATTCAAAATTGGAAGAAGGTTGGAGTAGGGAAGTTATTTATTGGCAAAAGTCTTCCGAGGGTGATTTCCCAGCTTTACTGTTTAAAACTAAAAAAAAGGGACCAGCTCTTTGGGTACTATCGGGAATTCATGGCGAAGAGCCAGCTGGTCCTAATGCCCTTTACGAAAATATTAATATTTTGCAACAACTTAAAAATGAGAACATTCCGGTAGTCTTTATTCCGATGTGTAATCCTTTGGGTTATTTTAAAAATTGGAGATATCCAAACGAATATCGTGATTATAATAATGGAACTAGCGTTGGAGATTCAGAGCATCTTCTTTTCAATGATGATTATCATCCCAGAAGAATATCTCCGGCATGCAGCGAAGCTGATCAGTTGACTAAGGCCGTGTTAAAGAACATCAATCCACGTCCCCCAATTTTATCAATGGATTTTCATGAAGATGAAGATTCCAGAGGTAGTAATACTTTTTCTTATATCTATTCTCAAGGAAAAATGGGAGTAGCGGATCCAATTGCTAAATTGGTAGTTGAAATTTTAACAGGTCATGATGTTCTCTTGCAAAAAAATGGGGTAACAAGGTTTGGGGACATTATTGTCGATGGCATTGTGAATGCTTCAAAAGATGGTTCAATTGATGAACTGCTTGCTTCCAATGTGATATATAAAAATAACAGCATGATCCTCAAACATCCAACTAAAACTGTTATTGTAGTGGAGACACCTTCCGTGGGCGTTCCTCTTGAAAAAAGAGTTACTGCCCATTCAGAAATCATTCATCATATGGAAATGTTTTTCCATATGGCACATGAAGGTTATTAGAATCTTTCTTTACAGATAAAGTGCAGGTTTTGCTTAATACTTTGATAATTAATATTAGAATTGACGGATTTGGTGAATACTTTCTTAAACTAATGGGTTTTTTACAATCTTTGTTGGAAAATATGAGGAGCTGTTCTTTGCACTAGGTTTAGGGTTAGCAATCATTAACAACGTGGCATTCGTTGGTGTAAGTAGCTTAAATCATTAGATTTGCTCGGGGGAAATAAATGACTCCCGAACAATATTTTTTTACTTTAAATTGTTTTGAAAAGTTAAGCAAACTACAAAAGCAAATAAAAAAAAAGTATCTATTTACAACATTAATATTAAACGATAAAAATAATCAATTTTTTAAATTGAAATAATCTTTATATTTAATAATAAAGAATATGAATGAATAAGTTTTCAAGGAGACTGATTATGAAAATTTCTGTGTATCTTTTAGCTCTTTTAATGTTGGTTT
>Ga0208958_1002404_pt1 | contig 16209 bp, 10 predicted proteins | sample RifOxyB1_FD_184032 | JGI IMG/M metagenome (GOLD analysis project Ga0208958, IMG submission 184032) | Soil microbial communities from Rifle, Colorado - Rifle Oxygen_injection B1 (SPAdes) | ecosystem: Environmental > Terrestrial > Deep subsurface > Rock core/Sediment | place: Rifle, Colorado... | reverse complement strand
CCAGGGCCCGTTCAGCGGCCTTCGCCCCGGCCTGCACCAGTGGGTGCTCTTCGGGCAAAACCCAAGTCGGATAATATTTTTCGGTTTCGAGGACCTTCTTTTTGTATGACGGCGTGGTGTACGTGAGGATCTCGACCTTCATCGTCTCGTGATCAAAGCTCGGAAGCTCACGGATTTGTTTAACCGCGAGTCCCTTGTCCTCGCCGTGCGTGAGCCGGCGGTCAATATGAATGCGGCAGCCATCCGGAACCGCGCAGAGACTCGGTGTTTCGCACGAAATGTGCGTCACCGCGCAGGTTCCCTTGCCAAGGAACGGATCATCCTTGAGGCGATCGTTCAGTTTCTCGATTTCGGCGATCAGCTTCGTCATTTTATAGATCGCGTTCACGCCGCGTTCAGGAGCTGACCCGTGGCAGGACTTGCCCTTGGCGACCACATTGATTTCCATTCGCCCGCGATGTCCGCGATAGACATTCAGGTTGGTGCATTCGCCCATGCAGACAAAATCGACCTTGCCGATCGATTTTTCCAGCGCGTGGCGGAGTCCAAGGCCATCGCAATCCTCTTCCTGCACGGATCCCACGACAAAAATGGTGAACTGATCGAGATCCTTTCCAAGTTCCTTGAAAAGTTTCGCCCCATAAACCTGGACAGCGCTCGCCGCTTTGTTATCAGAGGCTCCGCGGCCGTAGATAGTCCCGTTTTCGACCTTGCCTTCGTAAGGGTCGTGGGGCCAGTTCGAGAGATTCCCGATCCCGACCGTGTCGATGTGGCCGTCGTAGACGACGCGAATCGGCCCGTGGCCGATCTGGCCGATGACATTACCATAATCATCCGTCCAGGCTTTGTCGAAACCCGCCTTCTTCATCTCTTCGACGATTCGATGCGCGACCTTCTCCTCCTGACTGCTTTCGCTCGGGATCCTGATCATCTCGCGAAGGAATTGAACGCAATCGTTCCGATATTTTTCGGCCAGCTTCTTATAAGGCATGAGGACTCCTCTCGGTTCTTAAATTGATAACGCTAAACCGCCCCAAGCGCCACTTTTTCGCCGAAAGGCGTCGAAAATCGACTTTGCCGCGCAGAGTTATCGCTATTGCCGCCCGGTCGGCGCGGGGATTTACTTTTCATGATTTCAGTGAATAAATAGACCTTCTGGCTTTAATAAATCTGTCACTTTCCAAGAAGGAAGTTTATGGCAAAGCACCTTCGTATTTTTTCTCTGGGCGGTAACGAAGTCTCCCCGGTGGGGATGCGTGACCCGAAAACCGGCAAATCGATCAACCCCGATATCAATCTCCAATGGCAACGGACGATCGACACCTGCCGCATGATCGCGAACATCATCCAGAAGTTTCCGAACGATCTTTATGTCCTCACCCACGGCAACGGACCTCAGGTCGGCAACATTCTTCTTCGCGCGGAGTACGCGCGGCCGATTCTGCACCCGCTCCCCCTCGACATCTGCGGCGCCGACACCCAGGGCGCGATGGGCTACATGCTCGCGCAGCTTTCGAATGAACTGCGCTTGCGCGGGATCGATAAGCTCGTCGCCGAAACCGTTACTCAAACCGTCGTCGACCTGAACGACCCGGACTTCAAGAATCCCTCGAAGTTCATCGGCACCACGTACACGAAGCAGGAAGCGATGGACCGGAAGGAAAAGGACGGTTGGGAAGTGAAACTCTACGGAACCGATGCGCAGGGACAGGAACTCTGGCGCAGAGTGGTTCCCTCGCCGGAACCGATTGACATCATCGAGGTCGACATTGTCGACACGCAGCTTCGCGCGGGAATGATCCCGATCAGCGTCGGCGGCGGCGGAATCCCGATTGCCTGCGTGGAACCCAAAGTCGTCAATGATGAGGAAGTTTACGAATGCAGCCACGGCATTATCTTCAAGCGCCCGCATCGGGCTGGCCAGAAACCCGTGAAGGTCTACTCCGGAGTCGAAGCCGTCATCGACAAAGATCTGGCTTCGGCTTTGCTGGGCAAAATGCTCATCGAACGTGCGCGTGCCCGGAACGAGGACATTGAAGTCAGTCTCACGATTTTCACGAACGAAGACGGCGCCAAACTCAACTACAAGAAGCCGAACCAGAAAGATCTCCGCCAGCTCACGCTCGCGCAGGCCAAGGAACTCTTCGAAAAAGATCCAGGAGACTTCCCGGCCGGCAGCATGGGACCGAAAATGAAGGCCGTCATCAAATTCCTGGAAAGCGGCGGAACGGCTGCCTACATCACGAAAACAAACCTCTTCGACAAAACGATCGAAGGCAAAGCCGGAACCACCGTCACTCGTTGAGACTCCACGCGCGGCACCCGCCCGTACGGAGTCTGCCGCGCGTATTTGACCAGCACGGATTAGACCCAGATGAGAAAGGACCTGAAAATGGAAAACGTCCAACAAATGATCAAAGAACTCGAATCGCTCAAAACTGATATGGTGAATAAGGATTTCCTGCTCACCTGGCAGAAATCCGAAGACGAAATTCTTGCTACCATCAAAGTCGCCGAGGCACTCAAGTCGCTTTTCGAGAAAAACGTGTCGACTCGCGTTTTTGATTCCGGTCTCGCCGTTTCTCAATTCCGTGATAATTCAACAAGAACCCGGTTTTCATTCGCCTCGGCCTGCAACATGCTCGGTCTCACCGTGCAGGACTTTGACGAGGGAAAGTCGCAGCTCGCGCACGGAGAAACGGTCCGCGAGACTTCGAATATGATCTCGTTTTTGACGGAAGTCGTCGGAATCCGCGACGACATGTACCTCGGCGCCGGCCACACGTACATGAAGGAAGTCGCGCGGGCTCTCGACGGGGGATACAAGGAGGGCGTTCTGAATCAGCGCCCGACGATCGTTAATCTACAATGCGACGTGGACCATCCGACACAGTCCATGGCCGATTTGGCGCATCTGAAGAACTATTTCGGCTCTCTCGAAAAACTCAGAGGCAAGAAGATCGCGATGACCTGGGCCTATTCCCCGAGCTACGGCAAGCCGCTCTCGGTGCCCCAGGGGATCATCGGTCTCATGACCCGCTTCGGGATGAATGTCACGCTCGCCTACCCGGAAGGCTATTCGTTGATCCAGGACTGTACGGATGTCGCCCAAAGTAACGCGAAGAAAAGCGGCGGCTCCTTTCAAATCGTGAATTCGATGGAAGACGCCTTTCGCGACGCCGATATCGTGTACCCGAAAAGCTGGGCGCCATTCCACGTCATGGAGAAGCGGACGCAGCTCCTGCGCGCGAATGATTCCGCCGGTCTCAAGGAACTCGAAAAGCAGTGTCTCGCGAACAATGCCCGTTATAAAGGCTGGGAGTGCACCGAAGACAAGATGAAGCTCACCAAAGGCGGCAAAGCCCTCTACATGCATTGCCTGCCGGCTGATATTTCAAACGTCTCCTGCAAGGAAGGCGAAGTGCAGGACACCGTCTTCGAACGTTACCGGGTGGAGACCTACAAGGAAGCCGGCTACAAGCCGTTTATCATCGCCTCGATGATTTTCCTGGGTCGCTTCAAGGATCCCGCGAAGGTACTCGGCATTCTCGCGAAAAACGGCAAGCGGCGGGTCGGCTTGTAAGCTCCGTCACCAGGTCATCACGGAACGAAGTAACGCATCGGATCCCGGGATTTTCTCCCGCGATTTCTGAAGACCGTTTCTCAGGGCCGAGCGAAGACTCGCGCCGGGGCGTGCGCCTTTTTCGCGGGTCAGATCCTTGCCGCGGAAGATGATCTTACGCAAAAGCTCGGCCTTTCGCTCGGGAGAGTTCGGCAAGGCGAACGTCGCCTGCAGCGCGCTGTACAGCGTATCCAGATGAGCGGATGGAGAGTCGGCGACAGTCTCGATCAACTGAGCAGCGCCCGCGATCTCCGGAGCCGCGAGGATCGTCCGGCAAACCGAAGCCTGAACAATGGCGTTGGCATTCGAAAGCGACAGGATTTTGCGAAGACGCTCTCCGCGATCGCCAATTCCGATATCAGGAACCGCCATCGCTTCGGCAAGGGATGCGAGTTCCCACCCAGTCAGATCGTCGCGGCCGAAATACCAGTCCAGGATTTCCTTGCTCTTCGGAAGCACTGGCCGCGACTCGATGATCGCAACGAGCGCGGCACTCATGTCCCCCAAAACGGCGCGTTTTTTATGCCCCTTGATGAGTGAAACCAATTTATCGCTTGCGGCTTTTCTCAATCCTTCCTGGTCGCCGACTTCTGAATCCCTTAGCTTCGCGATGGCCGCGAACGTTCTCGGGCCGTAGCCGAAAGACCCGAGCGCGGCAACGATCCAGTTATCCCGATCAGCCCTCGTTACTCCGCGGCTCCCGAGCGGAGGCATTTCTTCCAGAACTCTGGCGAGCAGGCCGTCGTCTGCGCCAAGTGCAACAGATGCACCGGCTCGCATCCCCGTTACCGTTCCCGCAGCCCGGGGCGGTCGCGGCGTAAGTATCCCGTTGATGAATTCGTGGTAGAGCTCACTGTTTTTCTGTCCCTGAGCATACGTGAGCACGTGTTCGAGAACCGTCGCATCCGCGAGAGGGGCAGACGCGAGCGCTCTGACAAAAGTCGTATCCAGGAGATCGTGCTTTTCAAGTGATTCGAGCAACGTTTCCTTGTAGTTGACAACGTCGTGATGATTGCCGGTCACCACGCCGCCGACGAGCTGCTCGAGGGCCGCCTTCCGGATCTGTTGCTCGATCGCCAGTTCCGCGCGGCCGGTCATCACGCGGTGAAAAGCGTAATAATCGATTTTTCTGATGAGACCCAGCTGCTTCGAAAACAGCTTACGATCGAGGAATTGCTGAACCTCCGGACTGGACTGAAGTTTCTTCTGAATCCTGTCCAGGAGCTTGAGATCCCGCTTCGATCCGGCCTTCTTCAGATCCAGCATGGACTCGAACATCGTGTTGAAGCTGTATCCGATAGAAACGGGATCACGAAGAATTCGATCGAGCGCTTCGAGCACGCGCTTGGGATCGGGATCATTCTTGAAAATACAATCGTTCAGCCTCGCTTCAACGAGCCTGGCGTTTCCGCTCCCCAGAAGGGATTTGAATCCGTTCAGATCGGGGTTCTTGAGCACGTACCCGCGATCACCCCGCCCGTGTTCAAGCCAACCCTGGACCGCGAGATCCTCGCACTTCTGATTCGGGCGAAATGCCCGAAAAAGAGTGGCAAGCGCGCCGGAAAAGGCCGCGGCACTTTCGGGGGAAAGCTCATCGGCTACAGGGTTGTCGAAGACGCGGTTTCTTTCGTCGTTCAGCGTCGCGATTTGGGCAATATGATAAGGAAGAGACAGTTCGCTCCTCGCATTACGGCCCGGGCCGCTCTTCGTCCAACCGAAAACCGTCGCGGCCGGGAAAATCCGCAAATAGCGTGACGAAAGCGGATTGTCCTGATCGAGCGTGGCCGAATATTCGCGATTGAGATCCGAAAAACTCTGCGTCAGGTGATCTTGTTCGCGAACCGCCCCGACCCGTTGCATATGAAAATCCGCCGAGAACTCCGGGTCATCGGCTTCCTCGATCTGGCCGGGGCCGGCCGTCCGACACCCTTCGAGCCAGAGGGCCTTGATCTCCTTGAACCAACCGTTGTATTTGGGATCGCACGAGAGCTTTTCCATGAACTCAAGCGTCAGCTTTCCAGTTCTACGGGTGCGAATACCCCCGAACGATCCCGTGTGATGTCCTGAAATGACCAGGCCGTCGCATTTCTGTCCCGAGGCGATCATTTCCCGAACCATGGTTTCAAAGGAAGATTGGGGCTCCGGGTTCCTTTCCGGATCGTGAAATTCCCGAACCTGAATCATCCGAGGAGAAACAACCCCGAGCTTGCGGGCCATCTCGTCCATTGTTTTGAACTCTTCGGAACTGTTCAGACTGAAGTAGCAGAGCTGAAAGGCGCTTTCAGACGCGAACGCCGCAACCGGAGCGATCGGCGCGGCCATAAAGACAAGTAAAACCGGCAATATCCAAAAGCGGGCCTGAATACACATTCCAATATCGTTATCGGAATATGGAGGGCAGCTTTGTAGTTAATAATTGTTCAACAATTACCGCTGATTAAAGCTCTCGATCAGCTTGTCCCAGTCGTGAAGCTGGGAGAATTTTTCCTGCCAGAAATCGGGGCTCCAGAGTTCGCGAAGTTCTTCGACCGTTTTGCCCTGCTGCTCGACCCAGGTGAAGTACTTCAGATTGTGGAGCGCCTTTTGATCGTGGTAGCCGAGTTCCTTCATCGAGTCAGTGCCCACACCCCGGAGATACCGCTCAAGGTCGACGGTGGCCTGCGACTCCGAATAATTCCCGTGCGCGTGATTCAACTCACCCAGCCGTGACTGATACATCTCGGCGGAATCGGTAAACATCGTGACGATCACGTCATCCTTATCAAACTCGAAGTACTTCGCCATTTTGATCGAAGCGATCAGGTTGCAGATGCTCGAGATCCCGAGAAGCGGAAGCGCTTCGATCGCCTTCTTGGAAATCCCGTTCGCCGCGAGAACTTTCTGACCGGCTGCTTCGTTGAACAACCTCAAAACCCGCATCGTGTTCTCGTCGTCAACCGCGACCACGGCATTCGTGTTCCTGACGTTGTGAACCCAGGGCACGTGTTTGTCGCCGATGCCTTCGATCCGGTGATCACCAAAGCCATTCCGAAGCAACGTGGGACACTGAAGGGCTTCGGTCGCGGCCACGCGAATGTGCGGCGCGATGGTCCTGAGATAATCGCCGGCAGAGATCGTCCCCGCCGAACCCGTGGCCGAAACGTAAGCGGCGAGCCGCCCTTTCGAACCCGCGACGGAACGATACGCCTCCTCAACCGCGTTCCCGGTCACATGGTAATGCCAGGCCGCATTTCCGAATTCCTCGAACTGATTGAAGATAAGACAGTCTTTCCGGGTCTTCTTGATTTCCCAGCATTTATCGTAAATTTCTTTGACGTTGCTTTCACAGCCCGGCGTCGCGATCACTTCGGCGCCGATTTTCTTGAGCCACTCGAAACGTTCCTTGCTCATCCCCTCGGGCAGAATCGCGACCGCCGTGCACTCGAGAAGCGCGCAGTCAAACGCCCCGCCGCGACAGTAATTTCCGGTCGAGGGCCACACCGCTTTTTGGGTCGAAGGATCGAACTCGCCCGTCACGAGGCGCGGGACAAGACAACCAAACGCGGCGCCGACCTTATGCGCGCCAGTCGGAAAATATTTGCCGACCAGTCCGATGATCTTCGCATCAACGCCCGTCAACTCGCGCGGGATCTCGACGTAGTTCACGCCGCCGTAAAGACCTGTCTTGACATCGTTCTTCCAGGTGATCCGGAACAGATTGAGAGGGTTCACGTCCCAAAGGCCGACCGAGGGAAGCTTCTTCTTGATTTCCGCAGGAACCTTTTCAGGATGAATCTGCTGCGAGAACGTCGGAATGATCACTCCGCGCTCGCGACAGCGCTTGGCAGTCTTGTTTACGACGACTTCGTTAATTTTGATTTTCTGCACGTGAATTCCTCTCGGTGGGAGTCAGCAAAATCGCTTCCTGCGCCTGTGACTCCAACCTACAAAGGAGCGCCCGGACGGTCAAGTGCGCCGATTAGCCGACGTAAATCCTCTATCTTCGGAGCGATCCGGTGCGGCTGGCCCACGGCCTTCATCGCGCTCGCGACGTCTTTCAGGCCATTACCGGTGATCAGGGCCACCACGCGCTCTCCCGGACGGATCTGACCGGCCGCGACCGCTTTCTTCAGCCCCGCGATCGAGGCAGCGGCGGCAGGCTCGGCAAATACCCCTTCCGCTCGAGCGAGAACCTTTATGGCATCGAGCACTTCTGAATCCGAAACGGAGATCGCGAACCCGTCTGATTCGCGCAGCGCCGCGACGGCCGCCTGACCGTCCCGCGGAATACTCACGGAAATACTGTCCGCGATCGTTTCGCCGCTCACGGCCCGGATCACACCATCCGTTTCGTGGGCGCGCTTGATCGCATCACTCTTTTCGGCCTGCACGGCGACCAGCTTGGGCAGACGATCGATCAAGCCGAGTAAATAGGCCTCGTAAAAGCCTTTCCATATTCCGCTGATGATATTGCCGTCCCCGACCGGAACAAAAACCTTATCCGGACACCTCCATTCGAGCTGCTCAAGGAGCTCGAAAGAACAGGTCTTCTTTCCTTCACGCGTGAAGGGGTTATAGCCGGTATTCCGATTATACCAGCCGTACTCGGCGGTCGCCTGGAGACACAAATCGAAAGCCTGGTCGTAATTGCCTTCGACAGCAATGACGGTCGCGCCAAAGACAAGAAGTTGCGCGATTTTCGCGACAGGCGCGGATCGCGGAACGAAGATGATCGTCTTAAGCCCCATGACCGAGGCCAGGCACGCCAAAGACGAAGCCGCATTCCCGGTCGAGGCGCCCGTGATGAGCTTTTCACCCTCCTCGAGGGCCCTTGCGATGGCGATCGCCCCTGCGCGGTCCTTGAACGACGCACTCGGATTTCGGCCGTCGTCTTTGATGAAAAGAGCCTTAAGCCCGAGCTCAGCGGCCAAAGCGCGCGACCGATAAAGAGGCGTTGGTCCGATCTGAAGAGGGACAGCGTGTTTCAAGCCACGAATCGGAAGCACATCGAGGTAGCGCCAGATCGTGCGATCGGAGTTCCTGGCGAGCGCCTTGCGGGTCACTTTTTTCCTGATGCTGGCGTAATCGTAAACTACCTGAAGGTTTCCGGAACATTCCGGACAAACGTACCGTGCTTTCGCCAGAGCAGATTCCTTGCCGCAGTTGACGCATTTCAGACCTGAGATTTTTTTCATTTGGGCTCTATATCAGTTTCATGGGCGGTGGGGTTGCGCCGGGCAGCGCCTGCCGCGAATTAAGTTTGACGGGTTCAGGGGGCGCTTTTTCCAGCCGCACGCGTTCGAGTTCCAGCCGGAGAGAATCGGCCTGACGCTGAAGCTCGTCCTTTTCCGCGGCGACCCCGCGCAGATCCCTTGCGAGCTTTTCAAGCCTGGAAATCCCCAGCTCCTGTTCGATAGCTTTCTTTTGGGTTTTCTCGAGTTCCAGGCCAAGCCGGTCGCGCTCCTGCTGAAGGCGCTGTGAAATCCGCTTGTAGTGACTGATCCCCTCCTGGCCGATCCGATTTCGCCTTTGCAACTCGGTAACCAGCTCGCGAATCTTGCGATCACGCTGCAGCACTGCCGTCCAGTGCGCTCTCAAGCGAGAAACTTCGTCAGTGGCTTCCCTTGTCCTCTCACGTTCCTGTTCCAAAGCCCTTTCGGTCGATTCCAGCTTGATCGAGACCGCCGAGGCGGCTTCCCGCTCCCGGGTAATCGTAAGTTCAGCCTGTTCACGATCCCTGAACAGCTTGTGCTTGATTTCCTGATCCGCCCGGATCTGGCCAAGAAGCTCTTCGCACTTGAGCTGCTGAGCCTTGATTTGGGTCTCAAGCATCGAGACCCGCTCGTGCGCATGGTTCAAGGCCTTTTGCCATCGGCCACGCTCGACCAACAGCTCCTTTTCGAGCGCGCGCGTCCTGAGGACCTCGCGCCTGAGTGGCTCTTCAAACTTCTTCGCGGTCCGCGCGGCGACCGTTCTCGCAGCCGCCGAAAGCAGCTCCATCTCGTCGATCAGCTCCTGGTCGAAATCGAGCCCGCTCTTTGGGTTCTTATCGTCTGATCGCTGCTCGAATTTCATGGAAGTCTCCCATCCTACCCTGCACGGCACCGTCCTGGTGCCCCATTCTTTAGTATCGGGCCGAAGCGGCGACGATGTCAATTTTCGAGCTGCGCTGGCAGGATCATGGCTAAGATGCTGCGCGTCATCATCTACGATAACATTGAAAAACGAGCACCAATCAAAGACGATGAGATGTGCGCAAAACAATCCGTTACCTGACGAGAACCATTCGCGGCAAACTCACGACGATCGGCTGCGCGATCGTCGTGATGATACTCGTACTCGGGGTCCTGCACGGCTACATGTGGGAGTCAATCGCCGAAATCGAAGATTGGCGTACTCACTCGTTACGCACGGAACTCCTGATTCATGAATTAAGATTCTTGGAGAAAGCGGCCGAAACACGAAACCCCGAAGACCGCCGCGTTTATCTCGGCCAATGCGTCCAAAAACGGGCCGAGCTCGTTTCAGAACTCGAAGCACTCCAGGGGCCCCGGGGGATTTTTGTCCAAAGCACGATCATCAACACGCAAGCAGACCAGGAAACTGCGATCAGAAAGACTTTTCTCGAAAACATCCGCTCCCTCGAGACTCGCCTCAGGACCGCCCCCGAAAATGAAAATTTGATCGCTTCGAAAGACGACCTTCTGTACACGCTCTCAAAATCTCTCCGGGCCGCGGGCTCGCTTCATGAAAAGCTGCTTTGGAAAGACGTGCGGCGCTATCAAACTCTCGTGCTCATCATGATATTTCTGGGTACCTCCGTCCTGTTTCTCGGAATATGGATCGCGGCTCGAACGACCCGACGGATTCAACTCGTCGCGAACACCGCGAATGAAATCAACCGCGGCAACCTGGGGAGCAAGGCTCCCGAGGCTGGCTCGGATGAACTCTCGGATCTGGCGACTTCCTTTAATCAAATGACCGAAAAGCTTATTGAAGAGAAGGAATACAGTGAAAGCATCCTGAGCTCGATGAGAGAAATGCTCATCGTCGTTTTCGAAAGCGGGACCATCCTGCACGTGAATACGGCTTGCCTCGATGCGACCGGCTATGCGCGCGATGAACTTCTCGGAAAAAACATCTGCCTTCTTATTCCCGAAAGGGACTTCTGCAAAGACATCATGGCCGGAATAGAAAGATACGGAGTTCAGAAGGATTCATCGATCAAAGTCATCCAGAAGGGCGGGACGGAAATCTCGGTCGCGGTTTCCGGAACCGCTTTTTCGGCTCGCAAATCATGGGAGACCTCCAAAGGCGCGATTCTCGTATTGAAGGACATGACGGATTACAACCTGCTCATGGAGGAATCACAACGGCGATCCGCCGCTGAAGCCACGGCACAGCTTGAAAAAGAAAAATCAGCCGAATTGACCGTCCTCAATCAGAAATTGCGCGAAACCCAGGCTCAGGTGATCGAAACGAGCAAGTTTGCCGCCCTCGGCGAAATGGCGAGCGGAATCGCGCACGAAATCAACAACCCTCTTGCCATCATTCACGGGAAAGCGGGGCAGCTGAAGGACCTCATCGAAGCCAACAACCTCGATCCGCTGAAGGTAGGCGAAATCGCGACGAAGATCGAAACGACCGCCATGCGCGTCGCCAAAATCGTGAAGAGCCTGAGGACCTTCGCTCATGACGGCAAGAGTGAGCCGGCCCAGAGACTCGCGCTGAAAGGCATTGTCGACGATGCGCTCGATATCTGCCGTGAGCGCCTCAAAATTCATGGAATAACGTTGATTGTTCCCGAAATTTCCCGTGGGGTGGTTCTTGAATGCCGAGGTGTCCAGATTTCACAAGTTCTCATCAACCTGCTGAACAATGCCCACGATGCCGTGGCCGAGGTTGCTGAAAAATGGATCAAAGTGGAGTTCGACAGCAACTCCGAGCATGTCGAACTCAGCGTCACCGACAGCGGAGAGAAGATCTCACCCGAGATTCGCGCGAGACTCATGGAGCCGTTCTTTACGACAAAACCCGTCGGTAAAGGTTCCGGTCTGGGATTAAGCATTTCGAGAAGCATCATCGAAAGCCATCAAGGACAGCTGGAGCTGGATTCCGCGTGCCGGCAAACACGGTTTGTAATACGCCTTCCATGGCGTCAACCCAGGGAGGGCTCGGGCGCCCCCACTCCTGCCAATACTTAATGATGGCTCAGATCGGAAAACGAAACCCGGCACGCACACCCGCGCCGAAGAGATCCATGCTTTGAACGGTGCCGAGGGTCAGCACTCCCGCGAAATCCAGCTCCGCTCCGCCCAGGCCATTCCAAAACCGGTTCAGACGCGTATTCAGCCCTGCCGAAAATTCGAAAGGAACTCCAGCGAGGACCGCGCTTTCTCCGAGAGCCGAACGAGTCGCGAGCGCAACCACCGGAAGGAACGAAGCCGACGTGTACGAATAAACTCCATTCGATCGCAAAATCCGGGGGTAAAACTCCAATCCCGCCGCGACCGGAAACACATGCAACGCCTGTTCGGCGCGCCTGCTCAATCCGTCAGAAGCAACGATTCCCGATCGATTCAGCGAAAAATAGCCGGCGCCGAGCTTCCAGGCGAACGAGCCCGCGCGAAAATTTTGTCGAACCGGCGCGATGTAAGACACGGAGAGGTACGGAAGCGAATCAGGCCGAAAAGCGTCGACGGACTCGATTCGGCTGTTCACGCGAATCTTCTCGGGACGGCCCGGCTTCCAGGACGAAACTGAAATCGCGATGCGGCCCTCGTCGGCACTCGCCGAAGGCGAAGACGTCGTCGTTTCCTGGAATCGGCTCTGCGGGATATCGAGAACGATCCCCTCAGAAGCAGCGCAAAGAGAACCGCCCAGAAACGCGACCGCAAGGACACCGAGGGAGATGAATCGTGAAGTCATCATTTATTTTGGTTACCTCCGGTATTCTTGACCCTGGGAAGAAGCGTGATCGAGTAATGGAGATTCATTCGTGAATCAAAACGGCAATCCAACCCGCCATCGAGAGAGACCGAATCCCTCATCTTGCAATCGAGGGTGACTTTATAAGGCTGCCCTTCGAACTGGATGCTGAGGGCCGCATAGAGGCGCCCCGTGCTGAGATCCAATTGCCCCTCGAGGATCGGGGGATTTTCCATTCCCGTGTTCCAGGAAACTTCAACGAACTTGATCGGTGAAATCAGTTCCACGAATTCCGCCCCCGAACTCATCGGGTAGGTTCGGATCGTCGCTTCGATGTGAATCACGCCATGGGGTTTCCCCAAATCCGCGGTTTCACCGTAGTAAACAACCTCCGGCAGTTCAATTCCCGGGCGGCCCGCCGAGCCGGAATCGACCACTCCGAGCGGAGCGTCCTTCACCAAGTCGAACGAAACGCCACGGTCGGAGTAACCGTCGACTTCAAACTTGCCCTGGAGCGTTCCGGAATCGGAGATCTCCGCCTGCATGTTGACGGCGAGATCACTTTTGCCGGCCGCCACGCTCGCCGTTGCTTCGAAACTCTGATCGACGTAATTGAACGAATTCGCGGTAAAGTTCAGCCGCTTCACCTGACTGCCTTCACCGATGATCACCTTAGCCTGGATCGTGGCCTGCTGCTGAGAGCCGCCCGAACCTCCTGATTTGATCTTCGGCTCAAGCCGGATTTCGACAGGGGCAACGGGGCTGTTTTGGGACAGATCCCATTGAGAGACCAACACTCCACGGTAGATGCCGGCTACGGCTTGGATCTTGGCCGTATCTCGTCCCACCTTTTCGTTTTGCCAGTCCTCCAGGGTCTTGTCCTGGCATGCAACAAGCGAAGCCCCCAGAAAAAGAGCGAACCCCGTCGCGACCAAATGATGTTGCTTGAGCATAGGATCTCCTTGCTGTCACGGTGCGTTATACCCGTCCGGGACTTAGCCCGTCAAGAACCCCCTTTAGGAGTGGCAAGTTCTCGTTTTTCTAGCCATTCTACGAGTTCAGAAAGGCTGTAACCCGAGGCGACGTAATACTTCGCGGCCCCGACAATCAGGTCATACTTCGCCTGATCATAAGAAGATTCGGCCTGGAGGTTGGTTTCTTCAGCCTTGAGCAGCTGCAGGTAATCGGTTCGCGAAAAACGATATTCCTTTTCAGCCTCTTTTAAGGAGTCACGCGCATACTCAAAAGCCAGGCGGGAAGATTCGATCAGGCTGAGTTGAAGAGCAAGGCCCTTGTCGGAACGGATCTGATCCAGGGAAGCCTTGTCGCGAGTGCGCGTTTCCTCGATCTCAAGCTGTGCTCCTTGCGAAGCAAGCTGCTTTCGTTCCCAAACCGAAGAAAGCCCGCTGAAAAGCGGAATCGTGAGCTGCACCCCCACTGACCAATTGGTCGAATATCCGTCCAGAAGCTCGGATTTCGCGAACGAGGCGCGCCCCCAGTTACCGACCGCGTTCAGCTTCGGCCAGTGCTTGGCCATGGCCAGGCTGTTTTTGTCCGTGAATTGCTCTTGAAGAAGGTTGACGCGCTCGATCTCGGGAAGCCGGTAGGGCTTGGCTTTGAGTGATTCTGAAATCCCTTTCCAATTCGGAAAATCAAGAGCGCCTTCGATTCGGATCTGTTTCAGGTTCTTGTCACCGAGCAGGCTCGCGAGTTCCGCCGCGGCGATCTCGATTTGACTGCGAGCTTGCGCGATTTTCGGCGCAAGAAGAGCGAGCTGCGTCTGAATCTGCAAAACGTCGAGGAGCTGGGTCCTGCCGATCTTCAGCCTTGCCTGAGCCGTCGCGAGGACTTTTTTCTCGACGACTTGCGTCCTGAGCAAAATTTGAAGGCGCCGTTCATTCAGAACAAGATTGTAAAAAGATTGGATGACCCTCAGGGTCAGGTCACGTTCCGCGATTTCAATGTCGAGTTGGCGGATGCTTTTTTCTTTTCGCCCGCCCTTGATAGCGGCCAGAACGCCGAGATCAAACAGGGGCTGCGTGCCTTGAAAGGCGAGCTGATAAAAATTATACGGCTCGCCTCCAAACGCCGGATTTCCCACGTTCAGGGCGTCTTTTCTGTACGAAACGGTTCCCGTGGTCGCGATATTCGGGAGTATCTGCGCGACCGAGACCGTGAAAGCCGCGTTGACTTCATTCAATTTCTCACGAGCACTTTGAACCGCCGGGTCATGGGCGAGCGCCGCGTCGACAGCCGACCGGATCGTCAGAGCGGGCACCTCTTGCGCTTCTCCCCTTGTCAGCATGGCGAGCGCGAGGACGACGATGCAGCACTTGGCCAGAGCGATCATTGAAGTCGGTTGATTGCGCATAGCCCTGGAGGCTAGTCGTCCGCCGCAAAAATGCAAGGACATTTGCGGTGCATCAGTTCAATCGCATTGTCCCGGATCTTCGAGATGCGGTATAGGGACGCCATGGGACGATGGAGCAAAATCGATTGGTACTGTCCTGATTGTGGCGAATACTGGATGACGACAGAAAACTGTTCACCCGGTTGCTGTCTGAAATCAGATTGCGAATGCCCGGACGCTCAGACGCTCGTCGCGATCAGCAAATGCCATCATTGCGGACAGGACCTGCAGAACGGAAGCGATCTTTGTTATCACTTCGACAGCCGCTCTCAGGCGGTCTGAACGAACTGGTAACCGGCGTCCACCGCTTTGATATTCAGGTCGACCGCGTCTTTCTTTTTGAAAGAAGTCCTGAGAACTTCGTAAATGCGCTCTCTGCCGAAGACCTTGTCATGCCCGAGATAAACGCCAACCGCGACCGCGTTCGCCGCGGCCTTCAATCCGAGGTTGGCGGCAATTTCGGTCAACGGCGCGTAGATCGCCTTCACGTCATTACGCTTCACCTTGCGGTCGATAATCGAACTGTTGACGATGATCGTTCCGCCCGCCGCGACTTCGCTCTCAAAGGCGTCGAGAGACGGCCCGTTCATGGCGATCAGGACGTTCGGATTTTTGATGAGTGGTGAACCGATGCGTTTGCTCGAAATGATGACGGAGCAATTCGCCGTGCCGCCGCGCATCTCGGGTCCATACGACGGGATCCAGGAGACATTGAGGCCGTCGTTCATCCCGGCGGTCGCGAGCATCACGCCCGCCGTGAGCGCCCCTTGTCCGCCGAAGCCGGCGATCTTGATGCGCTTCTCTTCGGGAATCTGCGTGCTGCTCGTCGCGGTCTTGCCCCTCTGGAGCCCGATCTGCTCATAAATTTCGTCAGGGTTCGAGATCGGCTCCGAACGAAGCATCGGTTGCGCCGCTTCGGAGATATCCTTGTAAACACCGGGCTTGAAGTACGGCTCGAGGACATCCTGAATCCATTTGATCGAATCCTTCGGGGTTTTCTTCCAGCCCGTCGGGCAAGCACTCAGGATCTCGATAAAGGTAAAACCCTTTTTCTCGGCCTGAAGCTTCAAGGCTTTGCGGACAGCCTTGCGCGTTTTCATGATGCCTTTGGTGTCGGTGCAGGCCGTGCGCTCGACGTAAATCGGCGCTTCCAGCGAAGAGATGATCTCAGCCATGCGAATCGGATAGCCTTCGTTCATCACGGTGCGCCCGCGAGGCGTCGTAATCGTCTTCTGGCCGATCATCGTCGTCGGAGCCATCTGACCGCCGG
>Ga0208958_1002401_pt1 | contig 16216 bp, 16 predicted proteins | sample RifOxyB1_FD_184032 | JGI IMG/M metagenome (GOLD analysis project Ga0208958, IMG submission 184032) | Soil microbial communities from Rifle, Colorado - Rifle Oxygen_injection B1 (SPAdes) | ecosystem: Environmental > Terrestrial > Deep subsurface > Rock core/Sediment | place: Rifle, Colorado... | reverse complement strand
ATATGCGTTGAAATACTTTAGCGAAGCAAACATTGAAGAAATAATCAATGCATATCAAGAATAAATTAAAGAGTTTGTTAAAAAATACCGGAGACATGGCCCTAAAAAGACGGGCGGGAATAATTATTGAAGAACTTGACCTTCATGGTGGAGAAAAAATTATAGATGTGGGATGTGGCGACGGATACTATTTATATTTACTGTCAAACCTGGGACTAAAACTTAATTTAACCGGAGTTGATTTTGACAAGAAGGCGCTTGAGTCTGCCAGGAAAAATTTGAAAGGAAAAAAAGTAAGGTTAGTTCACGGAAATCTAATGTCCAAACTCCCTTTTGCCGACTCCTTTTTTGACAAGGCTGTAATGAGTGAAGTTGTCGAACATTTACCAAACGATGTAAAAGGATTGAAAGAAGCAAAAAGAATACTTAAAAAGAATGGAACTTTGGTAATAACCGTTCCTAATGCAAATTATCCGTTTTTATGGGATCCTGTAAACTGGCTTTTGGAAAAATTATTTAGTACCCATATCAAATCTGGTTTTTGGGCGGGAATTTGGAATCAACATTTAAGGTTATATAAGCCACGAGAAATAAAAAAAGTTATCCAAGGAGTTAGTCTTAAGGTTATGAAACTGCAAAGTTTAACTTTCTGGAGCTTACCATTTAATCACTACTTTATAAATCTGGGAGCCAGAATCCTTGCACAACCAAAAAAAATAAAATTAATGACTTGCGGAGCAAATAAATTTTCAACTATGACTAAAAAAAGTCCTCTCGTGCAGTTGTTTTTTTACTTAAGTACCCAAGTCGATCGTTTGAATGATTTTTGGGTGCCAAAGGAGATAGGTGTGTCTCTTTTTGTCAAAGCCACGAAAAAATAATAAACCTGCCTTTTTAATGTATTGTTAAGTAGTCAACAATTATTTTCGATGGCCTTTCTTTTACAACCACGGGGTTTCTTCTATATTTTTTATAACTTTTGAGAAAACTTCTGATTATATTTTTATTCCCCTTACTAATTACTACATTTTTCCCTAAACCTTCAGTTCTTTCAGTACGGTTTCTTAATGCCAAAAAAGGTAAACCCATGTAATAGACTTCTTCTTGATTCGTGCAGCCATCAGTAACGGCAAATTCTGCGTTATTCATCACTTTTATGAAATCTGTGTAAGGTAAAGTGGAGAATAAAAATAGTCTTTTCCCTAAAAGATAATAGAGATTAGCATTTTTTTCCGGGCTGAGAAATACTGATGCTAGGGGGTGCAAAACGAAAATACAGTTAATTTTTTTGTTCGCATTGGTAACAACAAATTCTAAAATTTTTACTAACCATTCTTTCTTGAAAAAAATATGATCCTGTCTTCTTACATAAAGAACGTAATATTTTTTGAATTTTTTGAAAAAGTTCATTTCTGTCTTTCTTCTAACAGCCCACCAGAAACTTTCAATTAAAGTGTTTTGTTTTGTATTTATGTTTATCCCCCTTAGGTTTTTGACGTTATCTAAAGCGCTTTTGTTTTGACAAAAACGTATGTCGGCTAAATGTGAAATTAAGAATCTATTTATTTCTTCAGGGAACGGTTCGAGGAAATTGAAAGACCTTAGTCCTGATTCTATATGGACGAGTCGCATTCTATAAATTTTTGCAATAAAAGTGCCCATTAGCGAAGAAACGGTATCTCCATGTACTATTAAATAGCTGCTACTTTTATCAACTCCTGAAAATTCTTTTTGTAGAGAGTTTAGACACGCCACAAAGGTTCTAATTGTCCAAAGAATAAAATGGGGAATAGACAGCTTGTAGGCCTTTATATTAAAAGCAATGTCAGCTTTTATATTTCCAGTAAAATCCTTCAATTCATCAAAAAGGATTTTACTTTGTCCAGAGGTTATTATTTTAAAGTTTATTTTCCGTTTCCTAAGCTCTCTGATTACCGGAGCAATTTTGATATATTCTGCAGGTGTTCCAACAAAAAAATATATCTGCTTTTTCTTCATATTAAGTTGAAACTTTTTACAATTTTAGACAGATCTTTCTTTGTAAGCGAAGGGTGAACGGGAATGGAAAGAACTTCTTTTGCTATTTTTTCCACAACCGGTAAATTGTCTTTGTATCCCAGATCCCTATAAAGTTTCTGTTTATGGAGAGGAAGGGGGTAATAGACTCTTGCCTTTATGCCTTCTTTCTCGAGATGTTCAATAAACGAATCCCGACTTATGGAAAAGTCTTTATTAATTTTTATCGTGAATTGATGAAAAACATGGGTTACATTTTTAGGAATAGTTGGGAGAGTGATTCCCTTTACGTTTTTAAGATTACGGGAAAGATATTTGGCATTTTTAATCCTTTTTGCGTTAAGTTTGTCCAATTTTTTAAGCTGCACAAGACCTAGGGCTGCTGAGATATTAGTGGGACAATAATTATATCCAAGAAAATCGTATTTATAGTTTAGTTCCATCATTCCGTGATTTCTCAAGGCCTTCATTTTTTGCGCCAGCTTAAAAGAGTTCGTTGTGACCATTCCCCCCTCGCCGGTGGTCATATTTTTAGTTGCATAGAAGGAAAAACAGCCCAAGTCACCAATGGAACCGACTTTCCGTCCTTTGAATTTGGCCCCATGAGCTTGCGCCGCATCCTCGACAATATAAAGCCCATGTTTATTTGCGACTTTTTTGATTTTAGCCATATTAACGGGGCAACCGTATAAGTGGACCAGTAAAATAGCTTTGGTTTTTTTAGTTATTTTTCTTTCTATTAGGTTTGAATCTATATTGAAAGTATCTTCTTCGATATCTACAAAAACTGGTTTGGCACCTGTGTACAGAATGGCATTTGAAGTTGCCACAAAGGTAAATGGGGTTGTTATTACTTCGTCGCCCTTGCCTATTCCCAAGCTTAAGAGCGCCAAGTGTAGCGCCGTTGTACCGCTAGTTGTTTGAACAGCATATTTGGTGCCAATATACTTTGCGAACTCACTTTCAAATTTGTTTACCCATTCTCCCTGGGCAACCATCCCCGAATTAAGAACCTTGGCGATTTCTTTCTGTTCTTCTTTTCCAAAAACAGGTTTTGCTATAGATATTATGTGGTGATTTTTCTTTTGCACTTTTGACATTTTTTACTCTTTCCTTTTTTCAATATTCTAGCTCCACAGTAGCAAACATACCCCTTAAGTTTAGCCGGATTACCATAGACCAGACCGTGATCGGGAACACTTTTTGTTACGACTGACCCAGCGCCTATCAAAGCAAATTTTCCAATTTTTATACCCGAGAGAATAGTTGAATTTGCTCCTATTGAAGCACCTTTCTTAACTAGGGTTTTACTTAAATTCCAGTCCGTAGATTTCTTAAGTGATCCAGTCGGATTAATCGCTCTTGGTATCTTATCATTAGTAAAACAAGTATGTGGGCCGATAAAAACGCCGTCTTCAATAGTAACGCCATGGTATATGGATACGTTATTTTCTATTTTTACGTTGTTGCCGATAATTACGCCAAAATCTACATAAACGTTTTTGCCGATTATGCAGTTTTTACCTATCTTTGCCTTTTCTCTAATTTGAGCTTGATTCCAAATGCTTGTTTTATTGCCAACGATTGCCTTTTTTGAGACTTCTGCGGTAGGGTGAATTTTTATCATATAGAAAGTTTATATTTAAGCACTTTTCGTGTCCTTATACTTTTTTCGGCCATCTCTGCAAGAATAATCGCAGCTAAGGCTTCTTTATCACTAACATTGGGTTTTGTTTTGTTTTTTACAGAATCGATAAAGTTTCTTAACTCGATTTTGAGCGGTTCTTGGTTTTTAACTTTTACCTGTCTTGTTTTTGGGTTTCCGAACTTGATAACAAACTCTTTAAATCCTTCTGGTTGGCTTATTTTATAAATCGATTTATAGACTAACAGCTCTTGAGTTAAATAGTTAAGCTCTGCATACCCCTTCGTCCCCGTGATTGAGAGCTGTCGAATTTTAATCGGTGTTACCCAGTTTACTTGAATGAAACAACCAAAGTCTTTAAAGTCTAAAAATATCTCTGCGTGATCGTATTTTCCTTTCGTTAAAGCTCCAGAACCCCTTGCATATAAAAAGTCTGGTGTTCGTTTTACTAAGGTATTAGCTATATCAAGATCGTGCACAGCCAAATCTATGAGAACACTTACATCCATTACCCTGGTAGGAAAAAGACCGACTCTCTTTATATTAATTGATAGTATTTCGCCGAGTAGCTTTTTTGAAACAATCTTTTGCAGTTGAATAATAGCAGGATTATATCTTTCGATGTGACCGACTGATAATACTACTTTCTTCTTTCTGGCGGCATCGATAATTTTTTTTGCTGCCATTGAAGTGTCGGCTAGAGGCTTTTCGACCAAAAGGGGTATTCTTTCTTTAATAAAATCTAAAGCAACTGGAAGGTGGTATTTTGTCGGTACCGCAATACTGGCGGCATCCAAGTCTTCCTTTTTTATAAGTTCTTTGTGGTTTAGGTAGTATCTGGTTTTGTAAGTTTTTGCTAGAGACTTTGCTGTTTTTAGGTTCGTATCGCAAACGGCGACCAAAGACACATCATGAAATCCACTAAAAATTCTTGCGTGATGCTGTCCCATTACGCCACAACCGATAATTGCGATTTTTATTTTAGACACTTTGAAAAAAACTTTTGCGACTATATACTATCAGCTATATGGCGAAAGTTCCACTTGTTTCAATTATCCTCCCGGTTAAAAACGGCGAACCAACTTTACGCAGGTCTCTTGACTCTTTACTAAAGCAAACTTACAAAAATATCCAAATCGTAATAATCGATAATTATAGTTCTGACCAAACCCTACTAATCGTTAAAGAGTATAGATTAAAAGACAAGAGGATTAAGTATTATCAAAAAGGTCCTGAAAGAGCTTCCCAGATGAACTTTGGCGTGAGCAAGGCGACTGGAAAATATATTTTTATTACAAATTGCGATTTCATTGTCGACAAAAAATTTATTGAGCTGGCAGTTAAAAAGTGCGAAGAGGAAGGATTTAAGACCTGTAATGGACATATTAAATCCGAAACCAAGGGTTTCTGGTCAAGGGTAAAGGGTTTGGAGCGGAGGCTCTACGTTAACGATTCACTTATGGAAACATCTCTTTTTTATAGAAAAGATATTTTTTTGAAATTAGGGGGGTTTGACGAAAAAATGTTGGGAGTTGAGGAGGAATTTCAGCACAGACTAGACGAAGCTGGTATTAAAATGGGCATCATCAACTCTTTTCAGACCCACATAGACGAGATAGATTCGCTTAAGGAAATTGTTTTAAAAAGTTTTTATTACGGACTGAATGATGCAAATTATTTTCGAAAGCACCCAATACATGCATTTGTAAAAAGATTTCCCATCCGAAAAGCATTTATTCGGAATTTTGGTTCTTTGATGAGCAACTTTGATATTTTTATTGGTTTTATTATATTTAAAGTTCTTCAGTATATTGCCGGAACTGCGGGGCTTATATTGGGCCTAGTAAGTTCTGCAAGGAAGAGTAGGGTGCAAAGATTAATATATGGGAAATAAGCTAACTTTTATCCTATTGTGTTGCCCCATAATGACTTTATAATTACTCTTTGTAGTTAATTAAATAACACTAAATCGATTGAAAAAATCTTTTATGAACAATTTTCTTACAACGTATTTTAAAGGCTTTTGGGATAAATTAGCAGGAGACCGTAGATTGCAAATTATTAATTTAGCTGAATCCCGGGCAAGAGGCGAAGTTCTCGACTGTGGATGTGACGACGGAACATCTACTGTCAGAATGATGAAAAAACTGAAAATTAAAAATATACATGCTATCGAAATCAATAAAGCTGCTGCCAAAGAAGCTGTTAAAAGAGGAATAAAGGTTAAAATTGCTGATTTAAATATCCCTTTCCCTTATAGGAACTCTAGATTTGATTTGATTATTGCCGATCAGGTAATTGAACACCTTTGGAACTTAGATAATTTTACTAGCGAAATAAAAAGAATCCTCAAAAAAGGTGGAACTGCAATAATTTCCACTGAGAATCTTGCAAGCTGGCACAACATTATGGCCCTAGTATTGGGACTTCAACCATTTACGGGACCATCTTTGAGTAGATTAAAAGTTGTTGGTTTTCATCCATTAACACCCACTTTTGAGATTATCGCAAAACGCTATAAAGATGCTACCCAGACACCTGAACACAACAAAGTGATGACTCTCACGGGTTTGATATCTTTATTTAAAGTATACGGTTTTGATATTAAAGAAATTGCTTGTGTGGGGTATTTCCCTTTCAGCGGTTCGGTGGGAAGATTTTTGTCATCAATAGATAAAAGGCACTCCTTTTTTATAACTATAGCGGTATGGAAGAAATAGTTGTATGTTGGTTTTGTTGTATTTAAATTAGTACAATATGTGACAAGCACAGTTGTTCTTGTCTTGGGACTTATAAGTTCTGTATGTAAAGAAGTTATTATATGAGAAGTAAGATATTGACATTAAGAGGAAAAAGCGTGTTGGTTACAGGTGGCTCTGGTTTTGTTGGAAGTCATTTGGTAGATTTATTAACTTCTGAAAAGCCTTCTAGAATAATAGTCGTTGATAGAACAGTTAAAACCAAACTCTCTAATCTTTCTTCGGCACTTAAAAATTTTCCTAATATAAAGATTATACATCTAAACGTTTCTAATTTTTCTGGTCTTGAAAAGTTATTTAAAACGTACAAGGTTGATATAGTTTTTCACTTGGCGGCCCTATCATTGTTTGTTTCACTAAAAAAACCATGGGAGACAGTAAGGGACAACGTAATAATGGCGACTAATTTGCTGGAACTGCAAAGAAAGAAATTATTCAAAACGCTTATTTTAATTTCCAGTTCAGAAGCTTATGGGACGGCAAATTTTATACCAATGAAAGAAGATCATCCTCTTCATCCGACCACCCCTTATGCAGCATCAAAAGCTGCTGCCGATTTAATTGCGCTTTCATATTATCAAACCTTTGGTAATGATTTAACTATTGTCAGGCCATTTAACCAATATGGTCCAAGACAGAACCTAGCTTTAAGGGGTGTTATTACCTCTTCAATAGAAGCGTTGCTTGCAGACAAACAACCGGTTATTTATGGTACCGGTGACCAAACTAGAGACTACATGTTCGTTAAGGATACAGCAAGGGGAATAATTGATGCTTATAAGAATGTATCCACACGTGGTCAGATAGTTAATTTAGGTTCAGGTAAAATGATAAAAATTAAGGATTTAGTTAATAAGTTAATAAAGGTTTCCGGCAAGAAAATAAAACCCAGTTTTCAGAAAGCCAGGGTGGCAGATGTTAGAAATCACTGTGCCGGTATTTCGTTGGCGAGAAAGCTGATGAAATGGTACCCGAAAGAGCCTTTGGATGAAGGATTAAAGAAGACTTATGAATGGTATAAAAGAAAGATTTGAGTAATAAACTCCAAGATATAATATTAATCCATTATTCTAGTTCGCATTATACTTTCGCTACCTTTATTTTCGAAGAATAGAAATCTTAGAGTTTTGGTTAAAAAAAGATAGAGCATTTGTATATATCTAAGTTGGACTATTCTTATATCTTGAGTAGCTCTAAATTTGTCGAATGGTTTAAGGTTATCTACAACCTCATATTTAATACTTTTTTTCCAGTAGAGTTGGATATATGGAGATTTCATAAATTTTATAAGGTTTACATATTTGGTGTCAGTACTAGCAAGGGCGTTGTGCATAGATTTACTTTTCCTGACAAAAATAAGCTTTTTATCCTTTAGAAACATAAACCATAGATGACTCTGGTGGGGAAAAATCATTTCCAAAAGTCCGCTTGGAACTTCGATATATCCATTTTTGGAGATTCTCATTATTTCTTTTATGGCGAGATCTGGCCTTTCAACGTGCTCGAGAACGTGACTGCAATAAGAAAAGTCAAAAGCCTTATTCTTGAAAGGGGTTTTGCGGATATCACCGTTGATGTATAAGCCCAGATCCTTTTCAATTCCTGTCGAACTAATTCTTTGTTCATTGCCTAATGCCGATTTATCCAAATAAACGTCAGCCCTCCAGAAAGGTTTGTCTCCACAACCAAGGTCTATTACCAAGTCGTCTTTTTTTGCCCTAAATCCCGGATAGATTTTTCCAGAAACATATAATCTTGCGAAAAACATCGAATTTATCAAGGATATAATGAATTTTAATAGAGTCATGATTTGTTAAAGGAATAATACATTCTCATTATAAACTTCAGGAATGTCTTCCAAGTTAAATTTCATTAGCTGGTTATTTTTTAGTTTATAAGCTTTATATTTATCTTTAGTCATCAGGTTGTAAATGTCAGCTAGTTTGTGCCCGGAAAGTCTAGCTAAAGTTGGATTAAGTTCAAGCAATATAGCAGGATGGAGTTTTTTTAAAGTATTACCAAGCCCCATTAAAACCTTTAGTTCACTTCCCTCTACATCTATTTTAATCAAACCGATGTTTCTAATTTTGTTTTTATTAATAAAAGAATCGAGAGTCATAGAACGTACTTTTTCTACCTTTCCTTTATACGATACGGTCGAAGAATGCATACCCTCGTTATCTTTATAGATATGTAATTTACCCATTACTGCGTTACTACTGGAAACTATTTTTCTATAGGCTTTGATATTTTTTGCTGAATTAACCTTTATGTGGCCCAACAACCTTTTATAATTCTTTTTTTCTGCTTCAAAGGCATAGATTGCTTTAGCTTCCCTAAAGAGACTTAGGGAGTATATACCAATGTGAGCGCCAACATCTATAAATATTTTTCCTCTAACCAAATTTCTAGCTTTGTTTATCCATTCTCTTTCATAAGTCCCAGCAAAAACCCAAAAATCTATGTAGTTGCCAAGATCGAGATACATTCTGGTACCAAGATTATCAATCGGAAACCTTACATGAACCTTATGACCCTTAAGAATGAAAAACAAAATAATTTTTATATAATGATGTAGGGGACGTAGAAATGATGCGAGAGTATTTAATATTTTGTCGGTAGTTTTCATAGACCAACAAAACTATAATATACTTTCAAAACAATGTCTATTATCCGTAAATCTCTGCCGATAATCGTACTTAGTATTTTACCCCTTATTCTTATTTTAATTTGGTTCAGAAAAGGCCTTTTGTTTGCCGGTGGGGAAGAGGGTATGGCATTTTATAATTTGTCCAAAAATCTCTCCTTGATATCTTCCCCCTGGTATGATGCTAATGCCGGATATGCCATTTCAATATTTTTACCAAGGGTTCCGTTTTACTCTTTTCTTGAATTTTTTTTTAAACTGGGCTTGAAAGGATACATTCTTCAATCACTAGTTTTCTATTTATTAATGGTTGTTGGCCCCCTTTCTGTTTATTATTTGATTAAGGAAGTAGTTGTGATAAAACTTCAGAAAAATGCCCAAAAAATTATCCCTTTTGTCTCGGGAATCTTTTATCTTTTTAACCCTTATTCTCTTACCCAAGTTTGGGGTAGAGGATCATTAGCACAAATATTTTCATTTGCCCTAATGCCTCTGTTTCTTTTACTTGTTGTTTTTGGACTAAAAAGAAGAAAATATTTTTACGCCATACTTGGAGTTTTTGCAAGTTTCCTGTTTTCACCTGCGTTTGTATGGGTTACAGAAATAGTCGTTGTCTGGACACCTGTTTTGATTTATTTTGTTTATAGCTTCATAGCTTCCAAAAATAAAAAAGACAGAATATTTATTTTCAGGTATTCAATCTTTCTTATCGCGACATGGACACTTGTACATTCATGGTGGTTGATTCCAACTTTCAAAGTAGGCGGTCAAGTTTTTTCAACAGCCGCAAATAATTTCCAGGAAAACATCGGAACGCTTTTGGGGGTAAGCCCATATTTTACAATGTCTTATATTTTAAGGCTTACCCAAAAATTTTATTTCTTTACAGCAAAATCCTACGGTAAAATTTACTCTACGTTTTTCTTCCAGGCAATAAGTTGGCTTGTTCCCATCACGGCAGTTTTTTCAATAGCGTATCTAAGAAAAATAAAGATCTTAATGTTTTTTCTGATTCTTTTTTTATTGGGACTTTTCGTTTCGCTCGGGTCCAATCCGCCCTTGGGGTATTTTTTTGTCCTGGTTTTTAAGAGATTTTCTTTCCTGCAGGCTTTCAGAAATCCTTATGAGAAGTTTGGCTTAGTTTTGATGCTTGCCTATACTCCATTCTTTGCGCTTGGATTATACCGATTAAACAAACTGGCCAAAAAGCACTTCTCCAACATTGTTCTTTATCTGATTATTTTTTTAGTTTGCGGAGTTTTTGTTTGGCCTCTCTGGGCCGGAAGATTTTCTGGGAAGAACGCATGGACTCGCGTGCCAGGCTATTACAAAGAGGCCGATGTTTGGCTTTCTGCCGACGTGGAGGACGGTAAAATCATCCAATTTCCCCTAATTGGCGGCGACGGAGTTATTTATAATTGGGAACATCCTTATCAGGGGATTGAACCCGGAGAGTTTCTATTTACGACTTCCTCTATCGGCAGAAATGTCGTTGCAAATAAGATATATTATAATGTTTTACTTCAGAGATTCGGTAATTTTGCTCCTTACTCTTTCGGGCCGGACCCGGATATTTCAAAATCAGAATTCAAAAGTAAAGAACTTTGGCAGGAGTTGGCAAAATTAAACGTGCGTTTTATTGTTTTTCATAACGACATAGATGACCAATTTATCGGTGCAGGAAAGACAAAGGAAGATTTCAGGAAATACTTAAGCACCCAACGAAACATTAAGAAAGTAAAAACATTAGGTGAACTTGATATCTATGAAGTATTCTTTTCGGATGAAATTAGGCACATTTACTCACCCGAGATTAAAACTGAATATCTAAAAGTTAATTCGACTTTATTTGAGGTTAAAATTTTGGAGAATAAAGGCGGAGATTTATATTTTCTTGAACTTTTTGACCCCAATTGGATAGCCTATCAGGAAGATGGGACAATTTTGGAACATAATAAGGTTTTTTCGTATGCCAACTCTTGGGAGATTAAGGATTCTTCATCCAAAATTTTTATTAAATATAAACCGCAAGATTATGTTAACTTGGGCACGAAAATTTCTACTTACACCTTAGTTGGTTTAGTCATTGTTTTTATATATTTATGGATAGAACAAAAAAGACGGGGGTATCGGTAGTTATCCCCAGTTATAACTGCAAAAAAATACTATTTCGCCTTTTGGATTCTTTAAAAAAATCCAATTACTCTAAATTTGAAGTGATTGTGGTTGATAATGGTTCGATTGATGAAACTCTTGGGGAGGGAAGAAAAAATTACAAATGGGTAAGGTGGATAGATGCGGGAGAGAAAAACATAGGCCAAACTGGTGCGTATAATTTGGGTTTTTCTTATGCAAACAAGAAAAACCATATTTTAATGATTGACGCGGACGTAGTTCCCGATTCCGGGATGATTACAAAGCTTGTAGAAAGATTAGAGTCAGATTCTCAAATTGGAATTGCGACGCCCATGATTTTGTATCTGAATGATAAAAACTGGGTAAATCAAGCGGGAAGCGAAGTTAACCTTCTGACCGGAAAGGTCACGATTGGTTGGGGACCTAAGAGAAACTTTTTGAAGGCAAAAGAAGTTCAAGGGTCAGGGACGGTTATGCTTTTCAGAAGAGAGTTGGTTGATAAAATCGGAGGTTTTGAGAATTGGTTTCTTTGCTATTTTGACCCCGAGTACTGTGTTCGGGCCAAAAAAGCAGGCTATAGCATCTGGTATGAACCAATGGCTGTTTGCTATCACGATCAAAGCAAAGACCCGAAAGTTTGGCGCCCCAGAGTTTTATCACGCGCCTATCTTTTAGGGAGAAACAGAACACTTTTTATAAGGAAACACGGCAATATTTTTACCTATTCTTTATTCTTACCTTTTATTTTGGGTTACTATTTAATAGAAGCTTATAAATTTAGAATCATCCCTAAATGGTTCGAACTGATAAAAGGAAGTTTTGAGGGTTATAATTATCCCCTTAGAAAATCTATTAAAATTCCATTATCAAGATGAAGAAAATTGATTCCATCTATATTTTTGCTTTAGGCGCCTACGGGACGGGAATTTCCGGTGGGGATAGGATTTTTATCGAATTCGCCAGGCGGTGGTCGCGGCAACATAAAGTCAGAATTTTTCTTTGGACCGAGGGGAAAAGAATGTGTGATAGACAAAAACTTAAATCCAGAGACATAACCTTTGTCGTATTTTCAATGAAACCATGGAAACGTTTCGGATTTTTAGTGAATTATTTTGCCAGGATTATGGAAGGAATTAAGCTTGGTTTGACATTAAAACTACCAGCTACCAGATACCAGCTACCAGATACTATTATTTATTCTGCCTCCGAATTTTGGATGGACTCAATCCCTGCCTTAATCCTCAAATTTCGTTATCCCAAGTTAATTTGGTTGGCTGCATGGTATCAAACTGCTCCCAGCCCCCTTAGTTATGGTTGGTCATTACCCTATTGGTTAGTTCAACAGCCTATTAAACCCGTAATTTCGTACTTTGCGGATTATGTTTTGGTAAACAATAAAGAAGAAAGGAAACAATTCCCCAAACTTAATAAAAAGAATAGAGTTGTTGTTGTTCTCGGAGCAGTAGATTTAGAAAAAATTGAAAATTGGAAATTGAAAATTGGAAATTTACCGAAGGTTTATGATGCGGTTTTCCAAGGAAGATTCCATCCCCAAAAAGGGGTGGTTGAGCTGATTGATATATGGAAGAAGGTTATTGACAAAAAGCCTGATGCCAAGTTGGCGATGATAGGAGATGGACCGCTTATGTCAAGTGTAAAGTTAAAAATTAAAAGTGAAAAGTTAGAGAACAATATCAAGCTCTTCGGCTATGTATTTGATGGAGAGAAAAAATATAAAATATTTTCTCAAAGCAGAGTTGTAGTTCATCCGGCTTTTTATGACAGTGGCGGAATGGCGGCGGCCGAAGCAATGGCCTTTGGTCTTCCCTGCGTCGGCTTTAATCTGGATTCTTATAAATCTTACTATCCTAAAGGGATGGTTAAAGTTCCGGTTGGCGACAAAGGTGCTTTTGCAAATGCAATATTGTCGCTTCTTTCCGACAAGAATAAATATCGAGAAATCGCGTCGGACGCGTTAAAAATGATTGAGAAAAACTGGTCTTGGGAAGAAAGGGCCAAAGAAGTACTACAAAATGTCTAAATTTTACTGGAGCGGACTGCACCCATTTTTCTACCATCCTTTCATATCTTCCTTTACACCCGACTTAAAAAAGAAGGTCATTGTTGATTGTGGTTGTGGTAAGGGAATAATGGGTTATTTAATCCGCGCAACCCGGGATCTTAACGAGTCTTCTCTGATGGGTATTGATATAAATGCAGCTAACCTTTCGTTTTGTCGAGAACATCGGGTATATGACAAATTGCTTAAACACTCCCTGCCAACGCTTCCCCTTAAAGATAAAAGTGTAGATTTTTTGATGTGCACGGAAGTTATCGAGCATCTTACAAAAAAAGAAGGATTAAAATTACTTTCCGAAATTGACAGGGTATGTAAAGGCAGGGTAATTGTTACTACTCCTAATATTTTTTTTAAAAATCCGCCGGGAGAAAAAGGTGATGTTCATCGATCCACTTGGTCAGCCAGCGACTTTTCAAAATATGGTTACAGGGTTTATGGATTGGGATTAAGAATGCCAATTTTAGTAAGTGATCCGTTTCTTAAAATAAAGCAGGCATTATACTATTTCTTTACTCCAGTCAGTTATTTCATACCTGAAATTGGAGGCTTTCTTCTTTGTGTAAAAGACCATGGCTAAGCTTATAAGTTTCATACCATTTGTATATTCCTGGTATTTAAGAATTCTTGCAGACTCGCCAAAAACAGTTTTGGATATGGGCTGTGGAGACGGGACCTTAATGGAAGGAATTGCTGGGGAAAATTGGAGGATTACCGGAATCGATATATATGAGAAAGATATTTCAAATGCAGAAAAGAAGGGAATTTATGAAAAACTTATCAAAGGCGATTTGGTCAAAGTTGTAAAAAAACTCGTTACTCAAAAGCAAAAATATGATTTAGTTTTTTGCTCGCAGGTGATAGAGCATATTACAAAACAGGAAGGAGAAAAACTTCTTGACCTTTCGGAAAAATTGGCTAAAAAAAGAATCTATTTCGGAACACCGAGAGGCTTTATGAGGCAGCCCGAAGTTTTTCTTAAAGGAAATCCCTATCAGTACCACAAATCCGGCTGGTCGATAAAAGATTTTACTTCCAGCGGTTATCGGGTTTACGGAATAGGCTTTAATCCGGTTTGGACAGAGAAAGGTTTGGGAAGAAGTAAAAATAAGTTAGTTTTTTTGGTTGCAAGTTTAGTTTCTTATGTTTTAGCCCCTATAATTTTTTTTGCCCCAGAGCTTGCATCGGGTATAATGGCGGTGAAAGATAAATAATGAAGAAAAATAAATTGGTTTCGGTTGTGACTGTAACCCTGGATAGGAGAGAAGACGTAATTGAATGCGTCGAATCCTATCTTAAAAATTCCTACAAGCCGATAGAAATTATTGTTGTTGACAATAACTCAAAACCTCCCTTAAAAACTTGGTTTCCTAAAAAATATCCTCAAGTAAAACTTATTTCCGAAAAGAAAGATACGGGGGCAGCCCTTGGAAGGAATATTGGCCTTTCTTATGCAAAGGGAGATTATGTTGTTTTTACCGATGATGATGCTTATGCCGATCGTAATATGGTAAAAAACTTAGTGATGGCTTTTGACAAGAAACCCAAAGCCGGAATTATTCAGCCATTGGTTTATGACAAAAAGGAAAAAGATGTTCTTCAGGGAGCAGGACACGATATCAATTTAACTACCGGCAGAATTAAAGCCTGGGGGGTGGGGGAGAAAGATGAAGGCCAATACAATGGAATTCGTGAAATCCCAATGAGCGGCTGTGTTTGGATGGTGAAAAGGGAAGTCTTTGAAAAAATCGGCAACTACGACGAAAATTATTTTATTCTTTATGAAGATTGTGATTTTTCTACACGAGCCAGAAAGGTCGGATTCAAAGTTTACTGTACATCAGACGCCAAGACTTGGCACAGAAGTAGTTATAAGAAAAGTACTGCACACCCCTTTATTACTTGGCTCGGAATTACATCGCCGGAAAGAGCTGAAAGGGTAGCAAGAAATAAAATTATTTTTATGCGAAAGCACGCTTCTCTTTTTTCTTTCCTCTTTTTCTTTTTTATTTTGTTACCCCTTTATACTTTAGCCCATTCGATAATAGTTGTATCAGTCGGAAGATTTGATGTTTTAAAAAATTACTGGCGAGGTTTGTTTTCGGGAATAAAATACGCGTTAGTTTCCTAAGTTATGGTATCAACTCCCTTAGTTTCTATCGTAATCCCCTGCTATAACGCCAAGAAAATTCTAAAAGGCTGTTTGACAAGTGTTCTTAAAACCAAGTACCCAAATTTTGAAGTTATTGTTGTCGATGATAGGTCAAGGGACAGTTCTTATGAATATCTAATCAAGAATTATTCCAAAAACAAAAAAATGCGGATTGTCAGAAACGGAAAAAATTTTGGGCCGTCAGTGACCAGGAACAACGGGATTGCGCAGGCTAAAGGAAAGTACATTGCCTTTATTGAAACAGACATGGAGGTTGAACCAAACTGGCTATTGCCTTTAGTTCAGAAACTTGAAAATGATAGTAACTTAGGTGCGGTCCAAAGTAAAACCTTGGACATTAAAAGACGCGATCTTATCCATTCCATGAGGGCCAGAATTAATCCCCATACTTTTTGGGTTATTTCTCCGGAGTGCGGTTTAAGTAGTGAGTGGACTCCGGAGAACCTTGAAACCAGTATTGGGGCAGTTGGGTCAATGGTCAAGACAGATATTATCCGTAAAATTGGCGGGTTTGACCAGATGTTGGTTCACAATATTGACGACATCGATTTAGGCTGGAGAATCTGGCTAGCCGGTTATAAAACTCTTTCTGTTCCCCAGTCGATTACTTATCATTGGACCGCAAAGCCCTTTAAAACACGGGAGCAGGCGACCCCGAAATTTTCTTCGGAGTTTCATTTTTATAAAGGCCATAGATTAATCTTAAAAAACTACGAACTAAAAAATGTAATCCGATATCTTCCATGGCAAATATTTGCTTACC
>Ga0208958_1002400_pt1 | contig 16219 bp, 15 predicted proteins | sample RifOxyB1_FD_184032 | JGI IMG/M metagenome (GOLD analysis project Ga0208958, IMG submission 184032) | Soil microbial communities from Rifle, Colorado - Rifle Oxygen_injection B1 (SPAdes) | ecosystem: Environmental > Terrestrial > Deep subsurface > Rock core/Sediment | place: Rifle, Colorado... | reverse complement strand
TATTCTCAAAAACATTCTTATCAATTGCCCCCATCAATATTTCTTTCTTCAACATTAATGGTGGTTCAATATACTCATAACCTTTATCGACCATATAATCAACAACAAATCGTATCAATGCTTGATTCAACAAAGCAAGATCCCCTTTCAAATAATAAAATCCATTCCCAATTACTTTTGCTGAAGCTTCAAAATCAACTAATCCCAAATTTTCAAGTATTTCAACATGATTCTTCACAGGAAAATCAAACTTTGGTAATTTTCCATTCTTTTTCAATTGCACATTATCTTTCTCAGATTCCCCATATGGGACCTTTTCATGAATTAAATTAGGTAATATTAACATTAACTCATTAATCCTCAATTCAACAGAATTATACTCTTCTTCTTTCCTTTTAATCTCTTCAGGTAATGATTTAACTTTCTTAATAACCTGAGAAATATCCTTTCCAGCCTTCTTTAACTTATTAATTTCTTCAGATAAATTATTCCTAGAACTTCTTAATTGATCTAACTCAGCCTTAATACTTCTCAAATCTTTATCCTTCTTAACCAATTCATTAAAACTATCTATTAATTCCCCTTTTTTCATAAACTTATAACATTTTAGAAACAATTCTGGCTTCTCTCTAACAAGTCTTATATCAATCATTACCTAAAGTAAAACGATTTTCCTTAAAAACATTTCCAAATTTAAGAATCCTAACTGTTTATCATTTACAACCGAATGATTGTAATCTAAATTATACTCTCGAAAAACCACTTTACAATAGCTACAGCACAATGTTTAAATATAACTATCATATTATCGATAAAATAGAGAAAAAGAGTGTGGATCGGAGAGGAGTAAAATGCCAAAAAAGAACAAAGAAATTTTCGAAGTTTTCTTTAGAAGAAAACCAGCAATGATTTTAGTTGCGCTTAGACAAAATACCAGAAACAAATACGGTAGCATACTTGCTAAAGAAGTTGATTGCACATATTCACATGCGGTTAAAATTTTACAAGAAATGGAAAAGTCAAAATTAGTTTCATTCCAAAAGAATGGAAGAATAAAAACAATTGAACTGACAGAATCTGGAAACAGAATCGCAGAGCATATTGAAAAGATTAAAACTTTACTATAAAATTATTTTATTTTTTAATTAAATTCTAAAACAACAAAAAGAATATAAACTTAAATAAAAAAATTAAATTATGTCAGACCCATTCAAAAAGGTAATTTTTCTTGCAGATGAATTTTCCACAAATTTAGCAAGAGACACCCATAGTGTCTTAGAAAAATATTCTCAAATAAAAAGATTAAGAATTCCAGGTAAATTAAAAGGATTCTATGAAAATGATCTATTAACAGCTACTCAAAAAAATGGAGAATTAATACCTGAAGTTTTAACTACTGTAAGAGGCAGAAACGTTTATGTTTTTGTAAGCCCAGTGGTTTCTAAAGAAAAAATAATAACTTATGATGCAAATGTTCCAATAATAAGAGCTTGTTTAATTGCTGATGCATGCAAAGAAGCAGGTGCGGGTAGAATTAGTTTAGTCATGCCTCATATGCCTTATCAAAGACAAGATAGAAGAACAACAGATAAAATTACAGGAGCAGAAAAGAGAGAACCAATCTCCGCAAGATTAATTTTAAATCTTTTACACTCTGCAGGTTATCAACAATTAATAACAGTAGATCCACATTTTCCACAATACAAAGGATTTATTCCTAGAGGGATGTACGCTGAAACACCAACAGCAAGAGTTGCATTAACCAGTTATTTACAGAGAGAATTCAATCCAAACAGAAATTTAAAAATTGGAGTGGTATCACCAGATTTTGGTGGTGGTGAACGTGCAGAAATAACTGCTTTAGATCTTAAATCATTATTCTTGGGTCTATGTAGAAAAAAACGACCTAAAGCTGGAATCATAGGAGATATGAAAGTTTATTTTGAAGAGGGAATCAATCCTTCAGAAACAGAACTTGCAATAATTTATGATGACATTGCTGATTCCTGTGGTACAATGGAAAAATGTGCTAATGCATTAAAAGCATTAGGAATAAAAAAAATAATTGGAGTAACAACTCATCCTGTTTTTAGTAATGATGCAATGAAAAAAATAAATTTAGAAATGGTTGTTTCAAATTCAATACCCTTAGCAAATCCTCCTGATAATATACATGTAGTTGATATTTCAACAATATTAGGATTAACATTATTCTGTATTACAACAGGGGATGGCTCATTAAGTAAAGAGATTTTCAATCCAATTGAATATCAACAACTGGAACAAAAATTAAAAAATATGTAATCTTAAACTACAATAATTTTTAAATACATAAATAAAAAAAAAGATTTATGACATCTACTCTTGCTGCATTAAATACAAGATATCAATTACTAACAGCATATACAGCAACTTCAAAAAGAAAATTTTATATGAAAGATCAAATTAGTACATTTACATTACAACAAGGTTATGTACCATTAAATCCATTTCAAATATTTGGTTTTCTTAATGATACAGTTGATAGAAATTTAGTAAGACAAGCGAATAATACTCTTATTAGAATTGCAAATGAATTTTGGGTTTTTGGAGAAGTTTCAGATGGAGTTTTAGCAGAAATCAAACAAGCAAAAGAACAAAGAAAACCTATTAAATACTTCAGAATTGAAAATTCTAAAGATATCATAGAAATTTTAAATTTAGAAGAAGTTGTAATGGAAAAAAATGTTAAAACGTATAGAAATTTACTTTAAATCCACTTTCCTAAACCAGTTTGCTTAGCTTCTTCTTTCCCAAAAACACCTTCGATTCTATCCTTCAAAAGCATCAAAGTTTGTTTTAAATAAGGAGGCAAATTATATTTTTCAGCTAAATTCATTGCAGGATCCAAATATTTAGTAATCGAACCCTCAGATATAGTAAATATTAATTTTCCACTACACTTACAAATTCCAGTTAATGGTGGACGTCGATAAATCTCATTACATTTCCCACATCTAAAACTTTGTTGAGAAAACTTACGCAGATTACCTTTAATATCTCTTAAAAAATGCCTTTCAATTATTAATCTTGCAACATCATTTTCATCAACAGCTCTTATTTTTCGAGCAACTTCCATTTGTCCATTAACTTTATCTGCCATAGTAGGCAAAATTTTATATGAACTACACAAAACTCCATTATTAAAATTATCAGTATCATGTGTAAACATCATTCCTTCATACTGACATTCTAAATTAAGAGCATCCCCTAATTTTTTAATTTTAACATCCCAAGGATTTTTATATAATTCAGCAGCTTCATACAATTCTAAAGGATACCTATCAACTATATCCATATCAAAAACCATATCATCAACTTCTGATGGAATCAAACGTCCAGTTAAAACTAAAGGTGCATCTTGTGTAATTCCTCGAGTATTTGGTAAATATTTTCTAGAAAAATTCAACAAAGTATCTAATAAGAGCATACAACCAGCTTCATCACCATCAGCATCTCTTCTCATAATACTATGCAACAAAGGATGTGCATACAAACCTTGAACTTTAGAAAACCCGACAATTCTACAGACAATTCCCGCAGAAGTATGAGGACTCATAGCAACAATCAAATGTCCAACCAAATCTCTCTTCGATTTTAAATTATAAAAAGTTTTTTCTTTGTAAAGTTTTTCAAGCATTTCATCAATAAATCCAGCAACTCTAAAAAGAATTTCATCAGCACCTTCTTCAGGCGATTCAGGACAAGCAGGTAATATTACATCTTGTGCAAATAATTCTAAAACTTGATTATCATCGACTAATTCATTCCCATAAATATCATTAAAATAACCCATTTCTTTAAGTTTTTCTAAGGAAGTTCCAACTTCTTTAGCTTTGAAATGAGTACAAGGTAACTCAGTCATATCATATCTTACAGTCCCATCTTTATTTACATGAATATTATATTTAGCTCTCAAAATTCCTTTTATCAAATGCTCAGGAATTTGTTCAGCACTACTTAAGCCTCTAATTCCTTTAATCAAATCTGGATATTGCCGACTTCCTAATTGTTCTAAGCTTTTGTAAAAATAATGTTTAATATCAATAGATTTAGAAATAGCATTTTTTGTTTTACCATGAACTTCACAAACATTATTCAAAATAAATTTTCCACACCCAGGGCAATAATATTTTCTAATTGTTTTACTACCACATTTTTCACAAATTCCTAGTATTGTATCTAACGAACATTTCTCACAAAAAAAAGTTGGAAACTGAGAATTTATTCTTCCAACTTCTAAAGCACTTTGAAAACTTCTTAAACGTCCACCCTCATCACCAACAGGAAATAATATATGGGGATTACCAATCATTTTTCTCATTTTTGCTTTCTCTGGTCTACCCATTCTAGCTCCGATAAAATAACCACACTTATCCTTAATTTTATATTTTGAAACAGAATTAACCATTTCTAAAACATTTTCCCCAACAGGCTTACCTAAAAAATCTCCCAAATTTACTTTCAAAGCTTTTGCAAAATCGCCAGAAATAACAATATATTCATTAGTAACAACTTCATGTGGACAACCGATTAATTCTAAACTCCTTTTTGCAGAGAAATCACTGACTAAAATTTTATCTTCCTTAACAACAGAATTTTTCAAAACATTAAACAAATTCAAAAAATCATCTATTTTCAATGAACTCCAATAAAAAATAAATTTAGGATATAATGGTACACCAAATTCTGAAAATTTAATAGCATAATCAAAACTAACATAAGTTTTTAGAGGAAATTTAATTAAATTTTCTAAATAATTTTTATCTAAATCAATTTCTTCAAAAAATTGTTGTGCATAATAAACCCACCACTCTTCAACGAATCCACAAGGTAATAATTTATGAGCTCTATTCAAAAAATCTCCCCAATTAATTAAAATATCCCCTAAATAAATTATTTCATCAATTTCTTTAAAATATTTTTTAGCTTCTTCATAAGTATTTAATTGTAATACATTTTCATTCTTCAATTTAACAATAGGCCCCTCAATAGTATCACAAACATTCAAGGTAGTAGATTTTCCAGGCCTTTCCGTTTTAAATTGTGTTCCAGCAGCAATAAAATTATTAACAGCAACCATTGTTGCAGGACTCACACTATCCGACGAAAAACCAGAAACTCTTCCTCTTCCATATCTTAATCTAAATCCTCCATTTCTCAAAGGATAAGTAAAAATAGGTCTCCCCGCAACTAAATCTTTAATAAATGTTGTATCAGGCAAAACTTTTGCAATATTAACAGTGGCAGTTTCAACTTTTGCACCACGTGCTTTAACTTCTTTTTGCAATTTAACAAAATCATCAAAAAACATCCATTGCTCCAAATCCATATCTTTGCCCCATTTTGCTAATTGCTTCCAAACTTTTGGCGCTTTCAAAGATAAACATTCAGCCATAACTAAACAAAAACCGTTACTTATTTTATTTGAATTTCTTCTATCAAGATCTTTATTATTACTAACATCAAATTTTTCAGAAGGATCTCCATCAATCTGCACAGGTAAATTTTTCATTAAAAATGTAATCTCTTCTTCTGAAGGAAAATATTGTAAATTTGTAACACGTTCATGATAATCACAGAGTTCACCATAAGCTCTCTTAATTTCTTTTTCAGTTGCATCATATTGTGCATAACCTAATTTTTTTCTAACATAATCCGCAATTAAAACAGAAACAGAAGCACCAGTTCCTCCTGCACTTCTAATAGGCCCACCATAAATCAAAGCAAAATATTCTTTACCATTATCTTTCCTCTGTCTAAATTTAATTTCAATAAACCCCTCTAAAGGTGATGAAACAACACCTACAGTAACATAAGCAAATCCAGTTCTTATTCCAATTTCAATGGCTTTCTTTTTATCACTAAATTGACAAAATTTTTCTTTAGCAACTTCTTCAGCAATAACTAAAGCAACCTTCCAATCTTGACTCCCATATTGTTGTTCTAATTCTTGAATTCTTGCTGGAATACCTTTACCTAAAACTTCTGGTGCAACTGAAGAAATTAAACCTTCTACACGTTCAGCCATATTTCTTGCTAAAGGAATTTTTACAGAATCATCTGGATCATAACCTAATAATTTTGTTCTATTTGCTAAATCATAACAAGCCATAACATCCTTATTTATCTGCGAAAAAATATTCTCTACTCTAAGACTACATACGGCCATATAAAAAAAATTAGAACCAGTTTTAATTAAACTTTCGAACACTGAAAAGTATCTTTTAAATAATATATTTCAAAAGATTTAAATAACTCCTAATATTGCCTAAAAATATGAAAAAAATTATATTAGCTCTAATATTACTACTAATCACAGGATGTAGTACTGAAACAGTTATTTTAGAAGAAATTTCAGACAATCTCATTACTGGTGGAGTAGTTGCCGAATTTATAGAAGACACAGCACTAGATTATGATTTTATTGAAGGCGAAACAAAAATTATTTTAGGAAAAACTATAACTGTTTCAGATATCCAACAAAAACCAGAAGTAACATTATTAGTTGATGGTGTCTCTGGAAAATTACTTGAAACCAAAAATCAAGAAATTATTAATTATATGAAAATAAGTATCAATAAAGTAGATCTTTCAGATATTAATAATAAAAAAGTAACTTTAAAGATTGAAGAATTAAATTTAGAAAACAATGAATACATTATAACCCAAAATCAAAAAATAAGTATAGAAGATAAAGATGTTATTTTAACAGAAAGTAAAAGTAGTGGAAATATTTATGTCACAGTATATGATAAAGGCACAATCAAAGGTGATGAAGCAATAATTGCAAGTGGAGAAACTGTAGAAGTTTACGGATTAATTATAACAAATATAGAAAATTACTACAGAAATAATCAATATGCATTAATTTTTGCTCAGGAATCTTGGTCTTCTTGATTTCTAAAATCCATTATTTTTATTTCTCTTGTTTTTAAATTCATAACTGGTATCTTTGCAGGAACTACATTTGTATGTCCTAATTTTTCTTGATAAGCAGTTCTATTTTGAAAAGATGAACAACCAATTAAAGTAATATTCTTATAAGAACTAATCTTTACATCATGATGAATATGTCCAGTTACAAAAATATCAGGAATCTTATTAATGACTAAAGGATCCTTTTCTACATCAGGGATATACATACTAGAAATATGTGTAGGTGTTAAATGTCTCTTTTTAAGTATAAATTCCATCATTTTATCACTTGCATCATAAGATCCAGCCTTTCTCAAAAAATCAATATTATTTAAATAATAATCAAACGAAGAACCATGATATATCAACACATCAAACATATTATGAATTTTAATCATACCAGGATTATTAACCATAATTACATTATCTAATTCATATAAATTTTTTGCAAATATTTTATTTAGTAAAGGTTGTGGTTCAGAAAGTCTTAAAGCATCATGATTACCAGCAGATAAAACAATAGTAATATCTTTTCTAATTAAAGATAAATATCTAGCAACTTCATTATATTGTTGATATATATCTTTTAATACAAGTTCTTTTTCTTGCCCAGGATAAATACCTACTCCATCAATTAAATCTCCTGAAATAATTAAATATTTAACTTTTGCAGCATATTCTTTTTGTTCTTCACTACCAAAATTTAAATTTAACCAATCAATAAACCTTTCAAATTCTTCTTTAGCAAATAAATTACTTCCTATATGTAAATCAGATAGAAAAACTACAGAAACATCATCTCTACATTTTTTATATTCTTTTAAAGGCAAATCAGGAAAAATAATTTTATTTGCATAAATAGCATTTTCTGCAACGGTTCCAATAATACCAATTACTTCATCAAGAATTAATTCTTCAATAATACTAATCAGTTCTTCATTTTTAGCATTAATAATAATTTTAATAATTCCTGTAGGATCTTCAAGTTCGATTATATAAGTTCCATTTTTTGTTTTATCAATTTTATAAATTAAACCAATAATAGCTACAGCATCCTTAGGTTTCTTTGAATAAACTTTACTTATAGAAACAGCAGTACTTAATTCAGTTCTTTGTAATAAAATTGTTTTCAAAGCATGATACCTTGCTTTCATATATAATACAAAATCTTTAACTTCTCTTTTTTTAGGTTTATCAACATAAGGATCAATAATTTCAACCTTAGTTACAATTTCATTATTAATATTAATATTAGATTTATATAAAAAACTATCAAACATCTCTTCACTTAAAGACATAATACTTCCAGCTTTTTGCAAATTGGTTTTTTTAATAAAATTTTCATAATCAAAATCATCAGGAATTTTTTTAAATAAATCTGGAGTAATCATATAATTTCTTTCAAAAAAATAATTAATTAATCGTTCTTTTGTCATATTAGAATAGAATTAACCCCATATTAAAAGAATTACTATAATCAAATTATAATGTTAAAGCTTCTTTTAAAAGACCTTCTAATTGTGGAACTGCAGACATAGGTATTCCTAATCCTATTTGTCTAGTTCTACCATAACGACCTTTACTAATAACTTTAGCATTAATAATTCCTAACATATCTAATTCAGCAATTAAATCAGAAATTCTCCTTTGCGTTAAAGGTCTAATTTTTGTTCTATTACATAAATCTTTATACAATTCATAAATATCACCAGTAAATATAGGTCTAGTTCCCGCAGCTTTCACTGTCTCAAAAATAGCTAATAATGCAACTTGAGATTGTTTAGGTTGACTTGTAATAATTTCATGAACTCTATCTTTTTCAATTTTTTCTTCAGCTTCATCTAATGAATCTAAAGTAATTTTTGGAAACCCACTCCTTTCAGCAAGCTCCCCAGCAACTCTCAAAAGTTCTAAAGCTCTTCTTGCATCACCATGTTCTCTTGCGGCATATGCAGCACATTTTCCTAAAACACCTTCATCAATTGCAGAAGTTCTAAAAGCTTTATTAGCTCTTTCTTTTAATATTCCTTGTAATTGAATTGCATTGTATGGTGGAAATACAAGTTCTTCTTCTGATAATGAACTTTTAACTCTTGGATCTAAATAATTAGTAAACATTAAATCATTTGAAATACCAACTATAGAAATTTGACTATTTTTCAATTCAGAATTAATTCTAGTTAAACTATAAAGTATTTGATCACCAGATTTTGAAACTAATTGATCTATTTCATCTAAAACAATAATCATTAATATATTTTGTTTTTCTAAAGTATTAATAAACATTTTATATACTTCATCTGTTGGTAAACCAGTAGCAGGAATTTCAGTATTCAATGCCCTTGCTAGTTCTGCTATTAATCTATATTCAGTATCAGAAACTCTCTTTAATTTACAATTTAAATAAAAAATATTAACTTTTAAACTATTTTTCTTTGCAATCTCCATCATATTTTCACATACATGTTTAATGGTAAGAGTTTTGCCACTTCCAGTTTTACCATAAATAAACATATTAGAAGGTTTCTCACCTCTTAAAGCTGGAGCCATAATAGCTGCAACTTTTTGTATTTGTTCTTCCCTATGTAAAATATTTTCAGGATAATAATTAGATTGTAAAACTTTCTTATCTAAAAATAAAGGCTCTTGTTTAAGATAATTCTCAAAATATCCAGTAAGCTTGTTTTCCTCTTTTTCCATAACATTCCTCTTAATTATTCTTATTTAAAGATTAATATTCAATGAAATAATGACCCAGTCCTCTATTTCCAATGGAACTATTTTTAATTTAATTATATTGTATTCAAACAAGCTTTATTTATAAATCTACCCCTTTATTTCGAGTAGAATAACAAAAAAGTATTGAATGTATAATAGATATTATATAATATATAATATAATATAATATAATATAATACCGAAAAACATATAATAATAATAATAATAATAAATATATATAATATAATAATAAGCTTCATAAACATAAAATAAAGGCTTTTTACTATTTATAAATAATTTTTTTTAAAAATCATTAAAATAAACACTATTTTATGGTATATTTAGAATTTTTTATATCTTATTTTCCATAGGAAATTATATTTAATAAAAAAAATGGTATAGTTCCTATTTTTTAGAATTATAGTTCCATAGGAAACCATGGTGGGTGGGGGTTATTACCCAAAAATATTTATATCAATTGAACTATTAATCAAATATGAACTTCCTATTAATCATAGTAGTAATTTTAGCTTTAGTTTTAATAATAGAACTTCTAAAACACCAATTTACTAAAAATGTTTTCAAATATTTTATAGTTTTAATTATAATTATCATTACTATTTTAATTATTTCAGCTTATATAGATCTAGGAAATTTTATTGGTAAAGAGAGCACTTTTTCAAAAACAGGTGCTGTAATAGTAGAAGGCATGTCTGAAGATACTGATTTAATTAAAGAAAGTGAAACATTAAATAAAATTTCTGATAAAACTAGTGAATTGTTTAATAATATTATAGATGATTAGGTTTAGAAAATTATATAAACAATTCATAACTTATTACAATAATCATATTATTCGGGAGGAAATATAATGGTAGATGCTAAAAATGATGATAAGAGGAATTCAAGATCCTTAATAGGTAAAACAGTCGTATCAAAATCAGGTAAAAAATTTGGTGTTGTTGGTAACATGACTTTTGAAACAAGATCTGGTGAATTAATGCAAATTATTTTAAAAGAACCAACATCATACATTGATCATTTAGAAATTGAACAGGACAAAGAAGGTAATTGGTTAATCCCATTTTCATCTGTTGTTGCTGTTGGTGACTTTGTGGTTGTAGCTGAAGAGGATATTTTATAATTTTTTTCAATTAAAAATGACAATAGAAGCAAGAGATTTAGTAGGAATTGTAATTTCAAATGATTCTCCTCATAGAGGAAATATTTTTATAGTTGAACGTTATTCTCTTCATCCAGATGATACATTAAAATGGTGTGAATTAAGTACACTTCCTACGTTTTATATATTTAAATATAAAGTTAAATTATTTGAAAGAAAAAGACCCTTTAGAGATATTATTGATTCTAATTTAAATTTAATCAGTACTTGGATAGAATACAATCCTGATAAACCTTTACGAGAATTAGTGGATAGATATAAAACTCTTTTTAGTGAAGATCTATAACATTACTTTTATAAATAACTAGTATTCTCCAAGAAGTCGTGTTAGACTATAAAACCACAAAGGACATTGAAGTTCCTAAAATTATCATAGATCAAGTTATTGGTCAGGAACATGCTGTTAACATAATCAAAAAAGCAGCATTAAAACGTAGAAATGTTTTATTAATAGGTTCTCCAGGTACAGGTAAATCTTTATTAGGTCAAGGTTTAGCAGAATTATTACCTAAAGAAAAATTAGTTGATGTTTTAACATTACCAAATCTAACTGATGAAAATTTTCCTTTAGTAAAAACAGTTCCAAAAGGTCAAGGTAAAATAATAGTTAACAATGCAAAATTAGAAACTTTAGGTTCATTTCGAAATCAAAATATTTTATTAATAATTTTTGTAATTATTGCAACAGCACTTCCATATTATTTTTATGCTAAAGGAATATTTCCTTTTGATTCACCTATAATATATGCTGCTTCAATGATGACAAGTATGGTATTTATTATTGGATTAATGCTTTTTTTAAATTTAAGTAAAAAAACAATGAAATTAGGCGGAACAAATATAACACCAAAATTATTGATTGATAATTCAGAAGTTAAAACTTCACCATTTCATGATGCAACAGGTGCTCATGCTGGTGCGCTTTTAGGCGATGTACTTCATGATCCTCTCCAAAGTGGAGGTTTGGGCACTCCAGCACATGAGAGATTAATAGCAGGATTAGTTCATAGAGCTTCAGGTGGGGTTTTGTTCATTGATGAGATTTCAACATTACAACCTCATTCGCAACAAGAATTATTAACGGCATTACAAGAAAAAAAATATCCTATTACAGGCCAATCTGAAAGATCAAGTGGAGCTATGACTAGATCTCAACCTGTTCCAACTGATTTTATTTTAGTAGCAGCTGGTAATTTAGAAACAATTCAACATATGCATCCAGCTTTAAGATCTAGAATTAGAGGTTATGGTTACGAAGTTTACATGAATAATACGATGGATGATACTCCTGAAAATAGAGACAAGTTAGCGGTATTTGTTGCTCAAGAAGTTCAAAAAGATGGAAAAATTCCTCATTTCACAAAAGAAGCAGTAGAATCAATAATTAATGAAGCAAGAAAAATGGCTTCCACTTCTGGTAAATTAACAGTAAGATTAAGAGAATTAGGTGGTTTAATTAGAGCAGCTGGTGATTTAGCTGTTGAAACAAACGCAGATTTTGTTAAACCTGAACATGTTGTGGACGCAAAAAAAATTTCTAGAACTTTAGAACAGCAAATGGCAGATAGATATATTGAAGCAAAGAAAAAATATGATGTTATAGTAATTAAAGGAACAAGAGTTGGAAGAGTAAATGGTTTGGCAGTTATTGGTTCTGATTCAGCACATTCTGGTATTGTTCTTCCAATTGAATCTGAAGTAACACCAGGTGGTAAGAAAACAGAATTTGTAGCTACTGGTAAACTTGGGGAGATAGCTAAAGAAGCAGTAAAGAATGTTTCTGCATTAATATTGAAATATTTTGGTGAAGATATTAGAGAAAAATATGATGTTTACATACAATTTGTTCAATCTACAGAAGGCGTTGAAGGAGATTCTGCTTCTATTGCTGTTGCAACTTCTATCATATCTTCGTTAAAGAACGTACCAATTAGACAAGATACTGCTATGACCGGTTCATTATCAGTAAGAGGAGAAGTTTTAGCAGTTGGTGGTATTACAGCAAAAGTAGAGGCAGCTATTGATGCAGGGATTAAGAGAGTAATAATTCCTAAATCCAATGAAAAAGACATAGTAATTTCAAAGGAGAAAATGTCCAAAATTAAAATTATACCTGTAACAAGGATAGAGGAAGTTATAAAAGAAGCTCTTGATTGGAAAGGCAAAGAATCTATATTAAATAATATTCTTAAAAAATCACAATAATTCTTTATACTTATTATAAGCTTGTTCAGTCATAGTCCAATAGCTTTTTCTTGAAAATTTATTTGTTACATTTTTTACAAGATTTGTCTTTTCCATTTCTCTTAAAAGTTTTAAAATAAACTCTTTATCTCTTACTTCTATTTCAGAAATATCTGGTGCACTTATGGCTTTTGGTGCTTCATCAAAGATAATTCTTAAAATATTTGATTTGATTTTTTCAATATTTTCTTTTGAACATTTACTCATAGGTTAAATTATAAATTTAAATATTTAAAAAGATTATGGCGTTAAAACGCTAATATAATATTCGCTTTAATGTAACTTTAATAACCATAACATTTATATAAAAAAACTGAATCATTAATAAAATGCCAATAATATCATTTGCTTTCAATAAAATTATTGTTGAAAAAAAGAAAGCCATCGAGGCTCCATTAAAAGTCAAAACTTCTATTAAGATTATTGATCTTAAAGAAGAGGAATTAAAGAAGGATCTTTTACTTAAGTTTTCTTTTGAATATAGAGTTGATTATGAAACAGAACAAGCTAACTTAATATTAGGTGGAGATTTACTTTTTGCAGGTCCTCGTAATGAACTTGAGAAGATTTTCAAAGAATGGAAAAAAACCAAGAAATTTAGCCCAGAGATTAGTAAAGATGTATTGAATAATATCTTTATTAGATGTAATGTTAAAGCTTTATTTTTTGAACAAGAAGCTAATCTTCCTCCACATATTGTACTTCCAAGACTTCAGCCCATGGCTGTAAAGAAAGGTAAGTCTGAAGATTATATTGGGTAAGATTATAGCTTTCCGACACCACTCCGGCATTCTTTCGACACTCTTTCGACAGGGTTCCGGCATTCTTTCGACACCTATACTCTTTTCTATAAAATCTTTTAAATCCTATTTCATTTTTATCCTTTATGAGTATTCTTCATGATGATGACGCTATAAAAGAATCATTTCGTAGAGTTAAAGAACATATGGCTTTACTTGAGAAAGAGCTTCGTGCAGATAGAGAGTTCATAATTGTCTTAAATTCTACAATAGAGCAATTAAGTAGCCGTGTTAGGGTTCTAGAGGATAAGTTAGATAATAAAGAACAAATTATAGAGAAAGAGTTCATTGATAAGGTTAATAAACCAAAAATAGAAGATTTAGAGAATAATAATCTTATAATAGAAGAAAAAGAGGTTATTAGTAACTCCGGCATGGTATCTCCATCGGAAAGGAAGGGGTATCTTGCGACGCGTCAACGACACCTCGACACTCTTTCGACACCCTTTCGACACCCCGGCACACATAATATTGATTTTGAGGAGCTTAAGGCAGGTCTTAATAAGGCATTTTTATCTCTCACTAACAGGGAATTTAAGGTGTTTTCTGCTATTTATACCCTTGAAGAACAGAATAAAGGACCTGTTACCTATCAGGAATTAGCTCAATTTCTTGATCTTTCTTCTAGTTCTATTAGGGATTATATTTCTGAATTAATAAGGAAAGGTACTCCTATTATGAAGGAAAAGAACAGAAATGGTATGGCTTATATCTCAGTTTCTAAAGAATTTCGTTCTTTGAATCTCATGTCTAAGCTTTTAGGTCTTAGAAGTCTTTCAAATGATCAAAGATCTCTATTTGACCCTTTTTAATTAACTCTCACTTTTTGATTTTAAAGCTTATTTTAACCTTTTTCTTCATATTCTCTTTTTAATTTGTTTTGTTTTAATTCTTCACCAATTTATTTTTCATCTAAAAACTCTTTCCATCAATCTTGCACTTATTCCGTCACGTTACTTTCATGTTATTAACAGTTAATATACACTAACTAACATGTTACTAACACTTAAACTTTATCGTCGAAAACGATGTGTTACTAACGTTACTAACGTTAGTTTAACGTTACCACATACGTAAGTAACATGTTACTAACACTTACCAAAAAATATTTAAACAAGTTTATCTTATATATTTCTAGATGTTTAATTGGTTCAAAAAAAAAGATGATCAAAGATTTGTTGAAATTGAGTCTTCTGTAAGGAATTCTTTTCAAAATATGAAAAGTGACATGTCGCATGTTTCAAAATGGATTAGTCATTTTAAAGAAAAGCATGAAGACCATCATTCAAAGATAGAAGGATTGGATAAGAGACTTAAATTATTAGAATCTTTAATCAATTATGAATCCCAAAATAACATAGAAAGACAAAAAGTGAGAGTTGAAGAAGAAAAAGAAGAACTTTATGAGGTTGAAACTGAAGATGAAACTGAGATTAAATCACATAATAGAGATTTATCTTCTCTTTTTTCTGGGACTCAAAGTAAAGTTTTTGGAATTTTATGTGGTCTTGTTTTAGAATCTTCTTCCAAATGGATTTCAATTAAAACACTTGCTGATGAAGCCTACAGAGATGATGGAGGCTATGATAAAAATAGGTCTTTGATTTCACAATTTATTTCACTATATGAGATTAATGGCCTCGTCGAAAGAAAAAGAGTTGGAAAAGAAACTTATATTACAGTTTTAAGAACCCTCAAAGGTAAAGATTTTAGTTCAATTATTAATTTGCGAAAGAAAACTTTGAAAACAAAAGCTATAAGGAAATCCTAAATTTTAACAACCTTATTATTTTTAATTATTCTACGATTTAAAAACTTTAAAGCTTTCTAGCTTTTCATTAATTCAATACTATTTGGTATGCTTTAATTTATTTTAAAGAAATAATAACATTAACATAATCAGATAATCTTTTATTCGTTGATAGCTTAAATTTTTCTTTTCCTACTTTAGTTAAAATCCATCACTTAAGGGAATTGATTAATCTATATTTGTTTCAACAGGTCTTACAAAAATCAAAGTGTTATTCATATTATTTTTATTTTTCCTTTATATTTATTCTGCTCAAAACCTTTAATTTTTAATCAAATTTTTTATTGCACAAAACTTTTAATCATTGATTAAATATTCTCATTTTATCGTCGATAAATCCTTAAATTATATACGTTATATAGTTTAGAACTGCTTTACAACACTCTATCTACAAAAACAAAAACATTATATGCTATTTTTGCATCATATTTTATATGAAAAAAGAGGTACTTCTGGAATTTGAACAATATCTTCAAAGCTCTGTTAAGAAAAATGGTAAGCCTCTTG
>Ga0208958_1002395_pt1 | contig 16252 bp, 17 predicted proteins | sample RifOxyB1_FD_184032 | JGI IMG/M metagenome (GOLD analysis project Ga0208958, IMG submission 184032) | Soil microbial communities from Rifle, Colorado - Rifle Oxygen_injection B1 (SPAdes) | ecosystem: Environmental > Terrestrial > Deep subsurface > Rock core/Sediment | place: Rifle, Colorado... | reverse complement strand
AACGATCACCGCTTTCGAGAATTTCGCGAATGCACCCGGGATCTCTTCTATTCTCGCCCACTTGGAGCAATGTTCCGGCGATTCCACGCACCATCTGCTTGAGAAACCCCGTCCCAAGAATCCGTATGCGAACAAACCCGATTTGATAGCCTCCGGCCAAGCCCCCTCCGGGGAACCCAATCGGCTCAAAGATCGCCTCCGCTTCGAGGATCTTTCGCACAGTCGGGCCCGGTCTGGCCCCCGAAGACTGAAAGGGCTTGAAATCGTGTTCCCCAACCAGGTCAGCGAGAGCCGCATTCATCGCCTCCAGATTCAGGCGCTTTTGAATCCACCAGCTGAGAGGTTCGAGATGCGGAATGGTCGAAGGCCCCTGCTGAAAGTAGTAGCTGTACTGCTTACGCTCGGCACTCCGTTGGGCGTGAAAATCGAGCGGAACCGGCCGAATATCGATTACCCGCACCGATGTCGGCAAAACCGCATTGAACCCCTTAAGCAGTATCCTCGGTTCCCACTCGCGATTTTTCAGAACAAAATGCGCCACTTGCCCGAGGGCATGCACACCGGAATCGGTCCGGCCACTTCCGACAACGGACGATTCCTCCCGAGTGATCTGTTGAAGGGCTGCTTCGACCGTGCCCTGGACGCTTGGAGCCGAACCCGAAGCTTCTTTTTGCCGTTGCCAGCCGCAATAATCAGTTCCGGTATAGGACAGGAGGGCTGCGTACTTCCACATGGGTCAATACTCGAACGTCAGGCCGAGGCTGAAGCCCGACACCGCGAAATCCACGTCTCCCGAAAAAGTGCTGAGCTTGCTGTACTCCGCCGTGAGGTAATAGTGCTTGAAGCCGTGTGCCGCATAAAGATCCCATGTTGAGGTCGCGCTCACCCAGTCGAGGAGGAGTGAAACCCCTCCCGACATAAACAAGCCCCGCGAATCCCCCCTGAAGCCTTGCGCAGCATCATTACGCGTCTCGACGTAACCGATTACGGTCGGTCCCACGATCACAAAAGGCCGAAGAATCCGGAAAAGATTGAATCGGTAATCGAGCGCCGCGATCAACGGAATCGAGAAGAACTGAAATTTCGTGCGGGATTTTGAGGGGAATTCAACAAGCCGTCCGGCCTTTTCAGTCGCAGCGAAATTCTTAAGTGTATACTGAAAATTCCCCATGCCGCTTGCGTAGCTGATGCCACCGCTCAGATAAATCCCGATATTGCCGAACCATTCGCTGTGAAACGGCTGGTATTCGTAAAAGAACGCCAGATCTGGCGTCCACCCCGCCCCGTAAACATCGCTATAAGGTTTTTCGCCCGCCCCCGCGACAGCGGTCGTATTGCGCGTTTGCGAAGCACCCAGCCGAAACCCAGCGGCATGATGAATCGGCCCCTCTCGCCGGGCCTGGAGATCGGACTTTCCCTCTCGAACCGCCTGAATGGCTCCGCCTTGAGGCTTCGGCGCAAGTTTCGCTTTTTCATTTTCAAGGTAGGAACCTGAAGGACTCGCCTCCTGTTCCGGCAGGCCCCGTTTCAGCTCGTCAATGTACTGAGTTTTGGCGGGCGTGCCTTCCTTTTCACGAAGCTGCTTCTGGACTTTTTCGGTGTAAGACTCAGTACTGGTTTCGGCCGGGGGGAGTCCCTGCCTGAGTTGATCGATGTACGGTTGATTGGACTTTGTCTCGTCCGCGAGACACTCCGTCCCGAAGATCACCCCGAACGCGAGCACCGCAATGGCGACGCGAACATCATGCCTCAGGCGTACGTTTCTCGCGTTCAGCATGCCTGATCCCTACGCAACGCGATCGCGAAGAAGATTGCAAGAAACCACGAAAGACCTAAAAAAACAGGATTCAAAACGAACCAGACCGCGATTTCGACAGGCGCGAGAACCAGAAGAACCGGAAATCTAAAAACCGGATGTTCGATCAACCATTGCGCGGCCGGCGGAGACCACGCATAATAAAAATCCACGAAAGACCTTCCCAGACCGGATTTCATCAGCACCCGGTCACGAAAGACCTGAAGCAACCGGACGGGCTCGGCGTCCCCCGACCTGAAGGCGGCAGTCGCGATAAAACACTTGTTCCGGCTCAGGAAGCCCTGAATCGAGGAAGTCTGAACGTTGGGCAGTGCGCAGCTCGCGTTTCCAGCCGCGATCAGTCCCGCCGCATCGCGAACAAGAAAATTCAGATTGTGAAGGTTGTCATTCCCGTTGGTCGTATTTGTAAAACCTGAAACAGCCTGGTTAACGTCCCCGATCGCGACTCTTTGGACGATCGGGTTGGAAGTGAATCCCCCGAGCGCGGTCGTCGGGGTGCCCCCAAGACTCCCGACCACGATTAACGCATTCGCCGGAGCTCGAGAACTGGCGAGGCCCGGGGCATTCGCGGTTCCCATCGAAAAGGCGGCCGTGTTCAGAAAAATCTGACCGTCACCTGGAAAATACAGCGCGTCGTGATCAGCCGGACAGGTCAACGTCGGCCCGTCGGCCTGGAAAACAAGCGTGACACTCGCCGTATCGAGTGCCGCCGCAGTCGGCGGACCGGTCGTTTCACCGATCGCGAAATTGAAAGTCAACGGCATGCTCGTCGTCGAACCTTGCGCTGCCCCGCTCGTATAAGGCACCGGAGCCGTGACTACGGCCCCGGTACACCCCTGAAAAGACGTGTTATTCGCGCAAATATCAGCCGGCCGCAAGCCGATGCGAAGAGTAGTGCCCTCGGTGTATCGCACCGCGAACCATTGGTTGAACGTACCTTTTTGATCCTGGCACTGCGCCTCGCTGCAAAGAGCATTGCCCGTTCCATAAGTGATAATCGGCACCGTTCCAACAGGCGCTCCGGATGCGCCATTTTGGGTAATCGTCAAGAGCAAGCTCTTGCCGGTCTGCCCTTTGGCTACGGTAGATGAAATATCAAAGAAAAAGAGATCCCCCCCAGCTGCGAGGTCCATGACTCGGAAGTTGGAATTGATCGGATCAGCCGTCAGATTGAATCCGGTCACGCCATAATAGGAAAAGGTCGTGGTCCCGCTCGCCACCATGATACCCCCGTTCCCATTGATCGGAATCAGAGTGGCCGCGCCGGCGGAATGGAGAGAGAGCAAGCCCGCGAAAACCGTCCAAACACAGAACCTTATCATGGAGAGATCAGTCATCAAGCAAGTGCCCTTTATTCAGGACTTATCGCCCGTGCCGGCACTGCTTTGGCTCGGGGTTTTTTGCTGAGCCACGGGAACGCCCCTGATGTAACAGATCACATTCCAAGCGAGCCCGAAAACCACATAGGCGCTGAGAACCAGAAACAGCGTAACCTCGGGCTTCACGGCGATCAATACCATACTCAAAACGCCGATCAGGAGGTAACCAAAACTGGCGCGAGATCGCCAGTTCAGCTCCTTGAAGGAAGGAAACTTGATCGTGCTCACCATGAGACTTGCCAAGCCGAAAGTCAGCAGCAGAACGGCAAATTGATGTGCACTCCCCAACGAGACGGTCTGACTGAAGATGATGAAAGTAGCCACCATTCCGGCTCCCATCGGAATCGGAAGCCCTTGAAAGAACCCCTTCGGGAGACTGGCCGAATTCACATTAAACCGCGCCAGGCGCAAGGCTCCGCAAACGACAAACAGGAATGCCGCCAGCCAGCCCAGCCTTCCGAACGGCTCGAGCGCCCATTGATAGAGCAGGATGCCCGGTGCAACGCCGAATGAAATGAGGTCTGAAAGACTGTCGTACTCGACTCCAAACAGGCTCGTCGCTTTCGCAAGGCGCGCGATCCTCCCGTCCAGCATATCGAAAATCGCGGCCGCGATAATCGCCCATGCCGCTCCGATAAAATCACCATGAATCGAGGCGATAAGGGAGTAAAACCCGCAAAACATGTTGGCAGTCGTGACGAAGTTCGGGACGAGGTAGATCTTCCGCATGGTTTAAAACTATAGCGGCAAAGGAGGAGTCTTTCTAGCCCGAATTCACCCGGCCGCCCCAACAAGCAGACTGACGCCCAGTGCAACGAGACAAATCGAAAAGGTCCGTGGAAACGAAAATTTCTCCAACCCCATCGCCCACGCCACCGGCACCGAAAGTACCGGAGCGAGTGACGCGAGCGTTGCCCCTACTGCCAGGGGCGAGTGCGTCAGCCCGTACATGTAAAAATAGGAACCGCCGAATGCCTCAAGCACGAAAACCCAAAGATTGCTGACCATCTCCTTGCGCGGAAGCAAAAGGGATGCTTTCGGCAGGAACAGCCATCCAAATCCGGCGCTGAAAATCATCGCGAAGATCATCCTGATTGAATTGGCGACGGGCGCGGACAGACCCTGTCCGCCTTCGGCGCTCGAAAAGCTGTTCGTGGCCCAGCACACGGAAGTCAAGAGCGCCAGGATCACGCCCTTTCGCAGATTCGAGATTGAACGGTGCTCCTCGTTTCGCGGGCTATTCATAATGACGAGCACCACGCCGGCGACCGTAATAAACAACCCGAGGAGCTGCAGGATCGAGAGGCTTTCGCCCCTGAAAACCGCTCCGGCAGCAGCCGTCCACAGCGGGTAACCCGAAGCGATCGCAAGCGCGGTCGGAACCCCGATCGCACGCGTACTCCACAGGAAGAGCACATCTCCGAGACCGTAGCTCGCGATCATCGAAAGCGCGAACCACGCGAACCGCACCCGGCTGACTTCCGCGAATTGGGTCAGACCTTCCGTCACCCCGCCCGCCAGAACAAAACTGAAAATGAAAAAAAGCGGAAATGCCAGCAACCCGCGCGCGAAGTTCACCGCGAATGCTGAATAGCTATGCGATAACCGTGAGTACTGCGCCGATCCGATCGCCCAAGTCGCCGACGAAGCGAGCGCGGAGATCGGCCCGAGCATGTGGACTTCCGGCACGGCTCAAGCCTCTCCGCGGGTAGGTCCGGCCGGCAAAAGCCCTGCCTTCAGCTTGATCTCCGCGTCGGAGACCCGGAGGTATCGCGGATGCACTTTGAGCGGTTCCGCCATCAGGCCCGCCTGCACGGCCTCCCAAGCCAGGAGCCCGAGATAGCGGCCCTGAACGTGGTCCGAGAAGCAATCGGGCAACGCCAATTGCCGGGCCTTCGGCAGCTTTGCCCAAAAATCGGGATAGCGGCGCCGTCCTTCGCCGATCACCGCCCACTGGCTCTTCGCGCCAGCCTCGACGAGCTTTCGTTTCACCGCTTTCATCAAATCATCCGGAGCCAAAACCCGCTCGTCCACTCCTCGCTTCCAAAGTCCCGCTGAATCCCCTTCAGCCATCGACACGCAATCCGCCATCGACCGGGCGTTCCCGAACAAGCTGAAGAGTTCCCCTTTACACGCATCCGTGGTCGCAACGAGCACGGTGCGCTCCTTTGATTTCGTCGCTTGGGTCGAAAGCCATAAAGCGGCCGGACGGGCCAAAGCCGCGAGGCTCGAGATCCGGATCAAGGGCTTTTTCAGCGTCCACGCCAAAGTTCTCGCGGTAGTCACTCCGATTCGAAGCCCGGTAAAGCTCCCCGGCCCGACTCCAACCCCGAAGATATCCACGTCACCGATACGCCAACGGGCCGATTCAAGAAGCTGGTGAACGCCCCAGAGCAGCCTTTCCGAATGCGTCAGATCAACATTCAAGGTCCACTCGCCGATCAGACGCACTCCTTCCCAGCCGGATTTTAACCCGGGGTCCCACTCGAGCGCCACGAGGGCGCCGGTTTTAGAAGAGGTATCCCACGCGAGTAATCGCATAAACTAGAAGTACGACAACCGGGCGATGTCGTTTTTGATAACGACGATCATGAGAAGCAGAATGAGCGACAGCCCGACAAGTTGAATGATCTCCATCGTCCTTATGGTCAACGGCTTTCCGCGAACGGTCTCGATTGCCAAAAGAAGCAGGTGCCCGCCATCCAGAACCGGAACAGGCAGAATGTTCAGCACCCCAAGCCCGATCGACAGAATCGCCATTGTCGCAAGAAACGCGGTCAAGCCCCTCGAAAGGGACTCGCCGGCGATCTTGCCGATCATGATCGGCCCCCCGAGCGTCGCGACTGAAACGTCCCCGGTGAACATTTTTCTGATGGAGACGAGATTTCGCCAGGTAAACGTGACGACCCGCTCAGTTCCCTGATAAAGCAACGCAAACGGATTCCAAACCCGCTCAATGAAGGTAACAGGTTCCGAGAGCAAAAGCATCGGCACTACGCCGATCGTGTACTGAGTCGTTTTCTTCAACAAAGGATCACGAACAGGCGTGGCTGTCGGGGTGATCGTTATGACTTGAGCCTTGCCCCCCCTTTCAAAGAGAAGCCGGATTTTTCCTTCGGTTTCTCCCGATTTCTGCACCCGGTCTTTCAACTCGAAGAAGCTCTGAACATGCTTATCCCCGATGCCGATCAGACGATCTCCCGCCTGCACACCCGCGTTTTCAGCGGGGGACTGAGCGACCGGCTTCTCGACGAAGAGTTCCGACGAACGCAGGCCGAGAACATCCCCTAATGAAAGCAGCGAATCAGCCGGTTTCACGAAAGCGGCTTCCACCAAAGCGGATGTTTTAACTTTCTTGATTTTGAATTTGAGCGTCGCTCCAACTGGCGCCGCGCTATAAATTGCCTCGAGTTGTTCCCAGCTGCCGACGGGCTTGTCATCAATCGCGGTGATCAGGTCTCCGGTTGTGAGGCCCGCTTTAGCCGCCGGAGAAGAGGGATCAGAGATCCCGATGACAGCCGCCCTCGGGTTCACATAAAGGCCGTCGATCTCGCCGACCCGGGTCAACTCCCCATAAAGCGTGAAACCGCTTTCCGCGGTTGGCGTGGCCGAAATAGACACCGTTTCGCTTGCGCCCGGATGTTTCAACTCGAATTGAACCGGCTTGCCGGGGCTCTCATTGACAACGGTCAATATTTCTTCGAAGCCCTTGATCGGCTTTCCATTGACCGAGAGAATCTCGTCGCCGCTTCGGAAGCCCGCCTTTTCAGCAGCCGAGCCCTGAACCACGCGCCCCACCACATTGGCCACCTTGGGTTCGCCAATTGCGAGAATCATCATGAAAACGACGATCGCGAGCAGGAAATTAAACAGGGGTCCGCCGAAAAAAATCAGAAATCGCTTCCAGGGTGCCTGACGATGCAAAGCACGTTTCTGCTCTTCGGGAGAAAGTTCCGCATCTCGATCTTCCCCCAGGAGTTTGACATACCCTCCGAGAGGAATCGCCGAAACACGGAGCTCAGTCTCACCACATTGGCGTTTCCACAGTTTCGGGCCGAACCCGACCGAAAACACCTCCGCCTTGACCCCGAACAGCCGGGCAAAAACGTAATGGCCAAATTCGTGAACGATTACGAGCGGGCCCAGTATAATGATGAAACCAAGAAGTGAGAGCATGTTGTTCTCCGTTATCAGCCGTTAGTTTAAATCAGCTGAAGATACGAACCGTAGCATACATGACGGGAAGCGCGAACACTACCCCGTCGAATCGATCCATGAAGCCGCCATGTCCCGGGAGAATCCGCCCGGAATCCTTGACTTCATAAGCTCGCTTAAAAAAGCTCTCGGCTAAATCGCCGATCTGGGAAAAGGGACCGACCAGGAGCGGAATAATGACAATCCCCGCCCAACTCGCCCCGCCAAAAAGGACCAATTTGTAGAGAATCGCGACGAGCCAGCCGGCCGCAACGCCACCCAGCGCCCCTTCGAGCGTCTTTTTCGGACTGATGCGAGGGTACAACTTGCGACGGCCCCATTTTAAGCCGACGAAGTAGGCCCCGGTATCGCCCGCCCAGATAATCAGGAAGAAAAGTATCGTCCAGTGCACCCCTCCCATGTACGAATGGATTCGTGGAAGGTAAAGCGGCAGGAACACGAGGTAGAGTAGCCCGAAAACCGAATACATCAGCTCTTTGAAGTGCGTCGTCAGCTCAGGAATTGAATACTTGTAAGCTGAAACCAGAAAATAGATGAACAAGGCGAAGAAACTGACGAGGAGCAGTTCGAAACTCGCCCGGGTTAAAAAATCGGCGACAACGGCGAACCAGGCCAAACACAGCAACGCATACTTCTTCTCAACGGCGTCCGGCATTACGTAAACGATTTTGGCGAATTCGCTCACCATCCCGAGGACGATGACAGCGGTCAAAAAATAGATACCGAGCCATCCGCCAAAAATGACAATCAAAAGCAACGCTAATCCGCCAATGGCGCCCGTCAGAACGCGTTGATTCAGCTCAGTTCTCACTTTTTATCCTTCCGAATCGCCTGTCGCGATTCCCGTACTCCTCGACCGCCGCCCTCAGGTGTTCCGGCCCGAAATCCGGCCAGCACAGATCCAGAAAGCTGAACTCCGCGTAGGCAGCCTGCCAAAGGAGGTAATTGCTGATTCGTTTTTCACCGCTCGTTCTTATCACCAGATCAACGTCCCGCAACGAGCCAAGATCGGAAGTCCAAAGATACCCGGCCAGGACATCTTCGTTCATCGCTTCCGGCCGCTGTCTCCCGGCAACACAATCTTCGGCGAATCGTTTCGCGGCCCGCACCAACTCGCGTCGTGATCCGTATGAGATCGCGAACGAAAGTTGGAGGCCCGTGTTGTTTTTTAGCAACTCCAGCGTTTCGTTCACGATAGAACGCACCTCGGGTTCCAGCCGCTCGAGTTCCCCGATCACATGAAGCCGGACGTTCTTTTTATTCAGTCCGTCGCGCTCCCGGAGCAGATATTTTTTCAAAAGACGCCAGAGAACGCTGCGCTCCGCTTCGGGACGGGACCAGTTCTCGGTCGAAAACGCATAGAGCGTCAACGCCTTGATCCCGAGCCGCTCAGCTTCCTGAACGATCGGCTTGATTCTCGCCGAACCGCGAATGTGCCCGAAAACGCGCGGATGGTGCCGCCGCTCAGCCCAGCGACCATTTCCATCCATGATGATTGCAACGTGTTTCGGGACGTTTGAAACGGGTCTCGTCACAAAGGCCTAGACAGTCATGATTTCTTTTTCTTTGCCGGCGATGACCTTGTCGATTTCGGCGGTCTTTTCGTCCGTCTTCTTCTGAATTTGATCCATCAACTTCTTGGATTCGTCCTCAGAAATCGTTTTCGCCTTTTCCTGTTTCTTCACGTCCTCGTTGCCGTCGCGGCGATGATTGCGAACCGCGATCTTCGTTTCCTCGCCCATTTTGCGAACGAGCTTCACCATGTCCTTGCGGCGCTCCTCGGTCAGGGCTGGTAACGGAATTCGGATCACCTTGCCGTCGTTTTGCGGGGTCAGGCCGATATTCGAGGCCAGAATCGCTTTTTCAATAGCTCCGACCATTCCTGCTTCCCAAGGAGCGATTTGAATCGTGCGGGCGTCCGGAGTCGTCACGTTCGCCACCTGATTCAGCGGAACACTGGAGCCGTAATAGTCAACATGTACGGTATCGACCAGAGCGGTCGAAGCGCGGCCGGTACGAACCTTGGCCAGTTCCCCTTTCAGCGACTGAATGCTTTTATCCATATTCTGAGTCATCGAATCGAGCACTGCTTTTGACATTTTCGTCTCCTTTATCTGAGCCGTTTAGTGAACCAGGGTTCCCACCGCTTCGCCCTGCACGACCCGTCTCAAAGCTCCGGGCTGGTTCAGATCGAATACGATGATGGGCAACTGATTATCCATGCATAACGAAATCGCGGTCGAATCCATAACCTTCAACCCACGCTGCAAGACATCGAGGTAGGTCAAATCCTCAAACCGTTCCGCCTTTGGATTTTCCTTGGGATCTGAATCGTAAATTCCGTCCACCTTGGTCGCTTTGAGAACGACCTCCGACCCGATCTCCATCGCCCGGAGAGCGGCGGTGGTATCCGTCGTAAAATACGGATTTCCGGTCCCTCCTCCGAAGATGACGACGCGATGTTTTTCCAAATGACGGATCGCGCGGCGGCGGATGTAAGGTTCCGCAAGTTCCTGCATCTCGATCGCGGATTGCACGCGCGTATGAACGCCTTCCTGTTCCAACGCATCCTGAAGAGCGAGCGCATTGAGAACAGTCGCGAGCATGCCCATGTAGTCGGCTGAGGCGCGGTCCATGCCTTCCGTGGCGCCCTTGACGCCTCGAAAGATGTTACCGCCCCCCAGCACAACTCCTATTTGAACGCCCTTCTTGTGGATCTCCTTGATCTCGCTGGCAACCACTTTCAGAATATCGGTATCAATGCCGTATCCCGCGTTACCCGCCAGGGCCTCGCCCGAAAGCTTCAAAAGAATACGCCGGTACGGCTCAGTTCTCTTTATTCCGGGGTCAGCTGACATGAGTCCCTCCAATTTTGGGCGCGATTTTGGACCTATTCAGACCGCTTATTGGGCGGCGTCGTCTTTTTGTGCCTCACCCAGAACGAATCGTGCAAAGCGACGAATCGCGATGTTCTCGCCCAGCGTGGCGATTGTTTCCTTCAACAGCTGGTCGATGGACTTGTTCGGATCTTTCACAAATGCCTGATTGAGAAGACAGGTATCTTCGTAGAACTTCTTCAGCTTGCCTTCAGCGATTTTCTCAAGAACAGCTGCGGGTTTGCCTGAGTTCTGCATCTGCGCGATTGCGATTTCCTTTTCCTTTTGAAGAACTTCCGTGGGCACGTCTTCCTGTCGCACCCACTGGGGGTTCGCCGCGGCGATGTGCATCGACACGTCCTTCACGAATTGCCTGAACTGTTCGGTCCGGGCCACGAAATCGGTTTCGCAATTCACTTCGACCATGACTCCGACTTTGCCTTCGCCATGGATGTATGAAAATACGGCGCCCTCTTTCGTCGCGCGTCCGGCCTTTTTCGCGGCCGAGGCGATTCCTTTCTTTCGGAGATAATCGATCGCTTTCTCGAAATCCCCTGAAGTCTCGGAGAGCGCTTTCTTGCAATCCATCATTCCAGCTCCGGTCTTTTCCCGGAGTTCCTTTACCTGCGATGCGGAAATTTCCATTATGCCTTCTTTCCTTTGTCTTCGCTCGGAGCGGCTTCAGCGGCGGTTTCGGCGCCTTCCTCGACGGGAGTTTCTTCCTGGGCTTCGATATCGGCTTCATCGATCCCCTGGAGGTCGATGTCACCTTCGAACCGCGAGACCTTCTTCTCTTCCGATACGGCTTCTTCCTTCGCGCTCTCGGCGATTTCCTGAGCCCGAAGTTTTTCCTGGAACGTCTTCGCCCCTTCAAGGCAGCTGTCGGCGATCAGGCGCGCGAAGAGCCGGATACTGCGAATGGCGTCATCGTTGCCGGGAATGACGTGAGTGATATTCGACGGATCACAATTCGTGTCAACGACGGCGATCGTCGGGATACCGAGCTTCTTCGCCTCTTTTACGGCGATGTGTTCTTTTTCGGTATCGATCACGAAAATCGCGCCCGGAAGTTTCTTCATATCCTGAATGCCGCCCAGCGATTTCTTGAGCTTCTCGAGTTCTCGATCATAACGGGACTGTTCTTTTTTGGGGGTCTCATCCCATTCCGGCGAGTTTTTCAACGCTTCGATCTTCTTCAAGCGATCGATCGAGGCTTTCACCGTCTGGTAATTCGTCAACATGCCGCCGAGCCAGCGGTTATTGACGTAATACATCCCCGCCCGCTTCGCCTCTTCTTCGACGACTTCCTTGGCTTGTTTCTTTGTTCCGACAAAAAGCACCTTTTTGCCTTCGGCGGCCACCTGGGTCGCGAAAGCACAGGCGGCGCGGGTCTGATCGACCGTCTTCTGCAGGTCGATGATGTAGATCCCGTTCCGATCGCCGAAAACGTACGGCTTCATTTTAGGATTCCAGCGGCGCGTCTGATGACCAAAATGGACTCCAGACTCCAAAAGCTCGCGCATAGTAATAGCGGGCATGTTCACTCCTGATTAGATCTAATGCGGAATGCGAGACGGCGTAAAAACGCAGACAGGCGAACCGCGGTTATTGAGACGAGGTCGTCCGGGAACCGCTCCCGGAAACTTTGTCTCCCTCCACCTCGCTGACCGCTTCAGTTTCCAAACGATGTGTCAAACAACGTCTGAGCACCGAACACGGCACCACGTTATCGAGGTGTGCGTAGTTGATGGACATATTTACAAGGCGCCAGGCATAGAATCAATGGGAATTTAACGCAGAAGAAGGCCTGATTGCGCGCCGTGCCACCCCCGTTCCCATGCTCTTCTTGTTGACACGCCGACTCTGGAGCTTAAAACTATCGAAACAAAGGAACACCTCTATGAAAAAACCGGCATTCGTGGCCCTTGTTGCTCTCGGCGTACTCGCATTCTTCGCCCTTCTCCTGGGAGGCTGGGTCATTTCCGTCAATAACCAGCTTGTTTCTCTCGATGAAGGCACGCGTGAAAAGTGGTCGCAGGTCGAGAACGTCTACCAGCGCCGGGCCGACCTGATTCCAAACCTGGTCAACACGGTAAAAGGGTACGCCAAGCACGAAGCCACCGTGCTCGAGGAGGTTACACGGGCTCGTTCTCAAGTGGGCCAAATCAAAGTGGAAAAACCAGGAGACCTCGCCCAATTTGAGAAAACACAAACGCAACTGACAAGTGCCCTCTCAAGACTCATGGTTGTCGTGGAAAAGTATCCCGAACTCAAAGCAGATAAGAACTTCCTTGAACTCCAATCCCAACTCGAGGGAACTGAGAATCGAATATCCGTTGAACGGATGCGCTTCAACGAAGCAGCAAAGATGTACAACATCCTAGTCCGAAAGTTCCCTCAAGCCATCATCGCCAACGTGCGCGGATTTACCGAAAAGGCTTATTTCGCGTCTGAACCTTCGGCAAAAACGGCTCCGAAAGTGGAGTTTTAGTGCTCAGGTTTGCAGCGCTCCTGATAGCGGCAGCATCCCAGCTCATCGTGCCTGCCCATGCCGAATCTTCGGATGCAGCAGGTTCCGCGAGAGCCATTCCCCAGCCCCCCTATTACTATGTCCTTGATGAGGCGAAAGTCCTCACAACCGATGCACTTCAAGGGCTTCAAACGCTCCTGATCGAGCATGACCGGGCGACCGGCGAACAGTTCCTGATCGCCATTTTCGAGTCCCTCGAAAGCGAAGAACTCGTCCAGTTCACGAATCGGGTGTTCTCAACCTGGAAGGTCGGCAAACGGGGCAAGGATAACGGCATTTTGCTGGCCCTGTATTGGAAGGACCGCAAAGCGCGGATCGAAGTCGGCTATGGACTCGAAGCCCTGCTCACCGATGCCAAATCAAAGCAGATACTCGAACAATTCCTCATCCCCGAGCTCAAGGCCGGCAAACCGGATCGGGCGCTTCAGCTGGCGGCTTTCGAGCTTCTCAGGACAATAGAAAGCCCGCTGATACAGAGCGGACAGGCGGAGCAGATTCTGCGGGATGGCGGTTTCAGGGGCAACTGGCAGCCGCGCCGAAACTTTTCGCCGGTCACCCGACACGGCTGGATCGCTTTGGTCATTCTCGGGCTCGGAATCATTCTCGTCCTCTTTGTCTTGAACCTCGTCACCGCCGCTGATGCTCATTTCACGAGCAGCGGGTGGTACCATCCAAAACCCTGGGACCCTGCTCTGCCGGGACGTCGCCGCTTGACTTCCGATTGGGGCGGTCTGGGCGGATTCGGGGGCGGCGGTCGTGGTGGCTTCGGTGGCTTCAGCGGGGACGGCGGCCTTTCCGGCGGAGGGGGAGCAAGTGGCAGCTGGTAAAAACAATCCTGATTGCAAATCCGAAACCGGCCCAAAGCAGGAGGCATCACTCAAGCGTGACGAGCCCGTCAAACGCTCACCTGTCATTCGCGCCATCGCGGCCGCCGAAAAGGGAACTACCGGAGAAATTCGGGTCCATCTCTCGAAGAAGTGGTTCGAGCCGGACCCCTTTGCGAGAGCGACAAAGCTTTTTCACCGCTTCGGGATGACTAAAACCGCGCAACGAAACGCCGTTTTGATCTACGTCAACCTCCGTCGAAAGAAATTCGCGCTGATCGGCGACGAGGGTATCCACAAAGTGGTCGGCCAGGATTATTGGAACGGCCTTGCCGAGGCACTTCGAAATGACCTCAGGTCATGTTCGACGGAAGACGCCATCGCTCTGGCGGTCCGAACCGTGGGTGCGACATTACAGCGATTCTTTCCGGCAGATCTGGACGTTGAAAATCCGAACGAGCTCCCGGACGAAATGACACAAGACTGATTTCTAGGCGGCCTAAAAACTCAGCCCAACCCCCAGCTTGAATTGTTCGGTCGGCGGGTTCGTCCCCAATTCCGATCGTCCGATGAATATTCGATCCAGCTTGCCTCCGCCTGAAAACACGAAGCCAACGTTCGTACTCAACATGCCGTACGAAAGATTCTCATGCCGCCATGATTGCTGACCATAGCCCACCTCGCCGAAGAACCGTTGGAACAAGGTAACAGTCCCGAAGAGCTGATATTCCACTACCCAAAGCTTATTAAAAAGCGAGCCGTTCTGGGCAAAAATCCATCCGAAATGGCCCTTGACCGAAAGCACGCTGATCAAAGGAATGGGAACCGTCGGATTCCAGCTTACCGAAACCGCCCGCACCGCTTCCTTTCGCGGGACACTCATGTTGCTGAAGTAGGAGGAGTCCGGAACTGGCGTCGGCTCCGAACGATAAATCTGGGTCTCCAGAGACGGCATGAAGAAAGCACCGGCCTGAAACGTCAGGAGATTGATGCGCCTGCCTTTTTCATCCTTTGGTTGTGCTTGCTTTTCCTGCTGTTTTTCAGGCTTTTGCTCCTGGTTATCCTCGCCGCGCTCCTCGTGCTTTTTTTCCTGCTTTTCTTCGGAGCGGCGGCCCGGCGTCACGACTTCTTCAGCCGCCTCCTTTTTCAGCACCGTTTCACCGCTCGCGGAAGTAAAAGCCACGCCCGACAGAATCCCCGAGGAAGCGGAAGTAAGACTATTCAAAAACTGCTCTCGCTTGAACGGCTTCGGGGGGCTAATCCCGTTTCCGCTTGCTTCGATGTATTCACCGGTTTTGACGGGTGTGCCGCCACCGCTCAATAATCCGCCCTCATCAGCGGCGACTTCGACCGTTCCCTCCAAAGTATGGATCTGCGTTGCGAAACCGCCCGGATCAACGCCGACCACGAACTCGGTTCCGCGCACTCCCATGACAGCAGCCTTCGTCCGAATCACGAAACGGGGTTTTTTCGGCACAATATCGCTCGGCTTAAGTTTCGCGACCGAGCCCCTGACCTGCCCCGAGTGAAGTGAATTGTTCTGCGTGCCCCCGGCGCGTTCCTGGATCTCGACTCGCGAGTCGGAATCGATCGCGAGGAGCGATCCGTCGGGATAACTGATCGTGACCGTGTTCGAAGGACCGGTTCGAACCGTTGAACCGTAACTGATGTCGTGACCTACCGCGAGCTCCCGCTCCCTTTTTGATCCGGTCGCGCTTACGAAAACCGGTCCGATTCCGCCATAAGAGATGACAGACGGGAGAAGTCTTTCCGCAGCGGAGGCCGAGAACCCCAACGAGAGTTGCACGAGAATCCCGAATGCCCCGATCCTGAATGCCCTGATCCCTAAGACAAAGGAACGCGCTGAATTGGTCATAGTTCATTTATCGCCGCTTTTCTTGGAACGAGGAAAGAAAATCGCCGTTTATCTTTTGCTAAGAGCCGCATTAAAGAGCAGGCTGGAGTAACCGTCTGTCCAAAGATGCGCGTACCGAGCCTGGCCCGCAGGCTCCATTTTTATGTCAAATGCGTTGAGCACGTCGCCGGTCTGCAGATAAATCTGAACGGAATCGTTCGAGATCGTGCCGACCTGCTCGATCTTGTAATCGCGGTAACGCAAAAGCTTCCCCGATTCGATTCTGAACTCCTGTTTTCCCATGTTGATTTCAAGCTGTGCGCCGCAATGAAAATAGCCGCTTTGGATCGTGAAACTATCCTTCGTTTGTTTCACGCTGTAACGAAAGGCCGAGCAGCCAGCTGTTCCCTGCGCCTCGCGATGGATGTACATATTAACAGTACCGGAGCCTTCCCAGTGCCCGCTAAAAAACTCCGACGTATCCGCCGCGTCAATGGTTTTTCCGAAACTGCTGTGAATAAGAACCAGAAGAACAACGAGCCCGAGGCGGATGGGAGCGAACCCGTACTGCATCATACCCCCTCGATTTCGAATTAGAAGCAACGGGCCCAAGCAACTACCCAGGCGCCGAAATCATTGAAGCCTCGGCATTCAACGTATGCTCCCGGCGCAACATACCAGCCGCACGCGGTATGGGTGTACGGATTACCATACGTCCAACACCTGATCGGCATGCCATTCGGGCACATGGTTTGGG
>Ga0208958_1002393_pt1 | contig 16268 bp, 15 predicted proteins | sample RifOxyB1_FD_184032 | JGI IMG/M metagenome (GOLD analysis project Ga0208958, IMG submission 184032) | Soil microbial communities from Rifle, Colorado - Rifle Oxygen_injection B1 (SPAdes) | ecosystem: Environmental > Terrestrial > Deep subsurface > Rock core/Sediment | place: Rifle, Colorado... | reverse complement strand
TGCTTGGGAAAATCCATCGTGTTCGTGATCTCAGTGTTTCGCGTCTAGAAAATCCCGGCTCTTATCCGGAGCTGATGAATTTTATGAGTGAGGTCACATTAGATGAAATCGATCCGCTACGGAGACCGGTGCGACAGAAGAAGGGAGCGTTGAAAGCAGAAGGCAGTGAGAAGCCGGCGCAAGTGGGGCAAAGCGCAAAACTAAGGCAGGAAAAGCCATTAGAGGAACAGGGTGGATTCAAGCTACTTGACCAAAGCGTTGCGCTTATTGCGCCGCAACCGACGGCCCCGATCAAGAATAATCAAAACTCGCGCTTCATCCCCGCTTCGATTCGCGCCCAAGTTTGGAGCGAATTTGAAGGTAAATGTGCGTTCGTCGATCCCGCATCAGGTCGGCGCTGCAATTCAACTTTTGGCCTCGAAATCGAACATTGCAAGCCTCATGCATTAGGTGGCAGCTCGAGCACGGCTAATCTTCGACTCCTCTGCCGTCATCACAATCAGTGGCAAGCAATTCAGACTTATGGCTTAGGGAAGATGCTGGGGTATTTGAAACCGAAAGACGAGGAAGTTAATTGAGCGGTTTGCCCTGAGCGCTGGCTCACTAATTCCCAACCAGCTCCCCCGCATAAAGCCGGTCTAAAAAAAGAGTATAGGGTAGCGCTTCGATTGACCTGTCGGGAGTGAGATATCTGACGTCCTTACCCGTATAGATAATATAGTATTTTTTGAGCAGGCTCTCTTCTTTAAGTCGTTGCAGGCTCTTGATGTCTCGAGCATTGAGTGTGGATTTTCCTTTTACTTCGCAGGCAATTTCTTCATTAATAATGAAGTCCACCTCATCTCTTTGTTGGCTTCTCCAGTAATACAGATTCTTAATGCCTTTTAGATCGCAATAGGTTCGGATTTCATGGTGAATATAGGTCTCAAAAGCCTTGCCAAAAATCGGCGACCCGGTTTCGACGACACCGATCTTCTGTAGTTTTCTGACTACGCCCCAATCAAAAAAATACAACTTCGGAGTTGCGACTGGCTTGCGTTTTAATGTTTCGCGCCACGCCGGGAGCTCATTTGCAATAAGGGTGTCCTGGAGAATTTGGAAATACTCGTGGACCGTGGTGCGAGCCACCTGTGCGTCATTAGCAATGGATGTAAAATTGATTTGTTCGGCATTACAGAGCGCAGATACTTCCAAAAAACGTGAGAAAGCGGGGAGATTTCGCGTCAACCCCTCTTGAGCGACCTCCTGCTGAATGTACGTGTCAAGATAAGAGCCTAAGTCGATTTCGGGCTCATCAGAAAAATATATTCCCGGAATAGTTCCGATATTTATGGCTTTGTTTAGATCGAAGTGCGTACCCAGTTCTTTTCGAACGAACGGGTGGACGCTGACCATTCGGGCACGCCCTCCAAGTAAATTTGTTCCGTATCTTTTGAGCTTGCGTGCGCTAGAGCCCGTTAATAGAAAACGAACTTTTTTTTCTTCAATGAGCGCCTGCACCTCATCTAAGATCTCTGGCAACTTCTGAATTTCATCGATCGCGATAATTGAATCTTTCTCTGTCCACTCCTGCCGGATAATCGACGGATTGTGAGTCAATTTTCGGAAAACGTCGCTATGCAACAGATTATAGACCTTGGCGTCCCGCAGCGTTTCGCGAATCAAAAAGCTTTTTCCGGTTTGGCGAGGTCCTAATAGAAAGAGCGACTTGGATCGGAGCAGAATTTTAAGGTCTAGAAGCCGGGGTATATCCATTAAGTCTCATTATAAACAATACTGTCGACAATGTCGTCAAATTTCTGGTATAATTGACGACATTGTCGACATGTGCAATAGGTCCTTGTTTATTAAGCCTCTTTATAACTGGCAACCAGCAATACCCGCAGGCCCGTGCACGCAAAGAATTGAACCAACCGAGCACTATTTTAAACTGATGATTTCAAATTCGCGAGACTGTTTTGCGGATTCAATTTCAATGAGATCGCCGACAACGCGACCCGAAATGCTCTCACCCAGCGGTGAAGCAGGAGTGATGACTTGGACATTTTTCCCGCCCCATTTTACGGAAATTCCCCCGCCCTGAGACGCAAAGAAGTAAGTTGAAATTTTTCCATCGCAGTCGAGTTCTACCACCGCACCCGGTTGAACACTGTCCTTGGAATTGAAATCACGAACGTTCAGAAATTTAAAATACGCAATTTGTTTTTCCAACTCAGCAGAGCGGTTTGCCTGCGCACCCGCCAAATACGAAGCTTCAAGTCCGCGCGTATCATACTGGTCTTCTGCTTTGCTTTCCTCGTGAGTGGCGGCTTCGTGCGCTGTGCGCGCGGCGTTCTGAGCGATTTCTAACTCCGCACGTAGTCCCGCCAGAATTGCTTCAATCAGCTGATGTTTACTCATTAATATTTTTCCAAAAGTTCAATCTCATAGCCATCCGGATCATCGACGAAAGCCATTTTAGTTTTCCCATTTGGGGTCAGTCCTGGTCCCCAGCTCAGGTCATAGCCATGCTGCCGCAAGTTCTTTTGAACCTCATCGATTGATCTTACCGCGTAAGCCACATGTCCGAATGCATCACCGCGGGTGTAAGCAGCTGTATCCCAATTGTGTGTCAGCTCGATCATCGGGCCACCCGCTACATCGTCTTTTGATCTCAGGAAAGCGAGCGTGAAACGGTCCTTTTCGTAATCGGAACGGCTGACCAGTTCAAAACCAAGGCCGTTAGTATAAAAGTGAATGGATTTATCCAAATTCGTGACTCGAATCATCGTGTGGAGATAGCGCATTTCGATATTGTATTCGAAACTTATGCCGATCACATACAATTTTCAGAGGTAAACAGGGGTTTTATCTTTCGAACTCGTTTGTTACTCTTGTTTTATGACGAAAATTCTTTCGCTTGTTCTACTTCTGCTGCCTGGTGCCGCCTTTTCAGAGAACAGCATGTTTATTTTGGATACCATTCAGGGCGCAAAAACGATTTCTGTTCAGCGCCTGACGAATGATGAAAAAGACAATCCACAACCTAAGTCAGTCGAACTCTCACCGGGGGCGAGTCTTCAATCGGATGATTTGATCGAAACGGGGCCGAATGTTTCGGTTCGGGTGATCTACCCCGATGGGTCCGTTGTCGTTGTCGGGCGTTCGAGTAAATTCTATGTTGTTTCCATTCCTGCCAAACAGTCGCGAAAAGAACTGTATGGCGGCGAATTGGTGAATGGGCAAATCCGTTCCATTGTGCGCAGAAGCGGCGTGGTGAACGTGAATATGCGAAAACGCTACCGGTTTGTGATCAAGACAAAATCAGCGGTCATGGGGGTGCGCGGCACTGATTTCGTGGTCGAAGCTCCGGGCGAAAATCCTATTGAGCTTCACTCATTTTACGGGCAAGTCGATTTGGGGGTGAATTCGAAAAACATAATGAAGGAGAGCGGCAAGCCTGGTGTCGATTTCGTTACGGTGAATCGGAACCAATTTGTTTCCGTCTTATCGGGGCAAGCGTCGTTGCCGACGCCCAAGGAATTTGATCCGGAACAATATGCACAAAAGTTGAACACCCAGCAGCCCGATATGAATATGCTCGCCGAAAAAGCGCTGCCCGATCAATTTCTAAATGAGGGATCGGTTTCTCCAGGTCAAACGGAAACACAAAGCGGCGCGGGAAAAAAGTCTGATAATTATTATATCAATAAAGCCCAGCAGGCGATTGAAGGCGCGATCAAAGCGGAGCAGCAGAAATTGGATAAGGCGGGGGGGCGGTAGGGATTTCCTTCAGCGGATTTCGTTTCGAACTGAACAGAACATCTCTAGAGCGCGAAACTTCTTGCCATCATAGAACGAGGCATTAGCCTTTGACGTTTTGCCTGGTACGGACTCAACTTCAATTAGTGCTGTTTCTTGGGGAATTCTTCCTTCGACGGCAGTGTCTTTTGCTGTGAGAACGAATCCGTCTACTAAGCCCAAAATTCTAAAACGATTGAGCTCTATGTCTGCAAGGATGTGGGATTTATCGCCGAACATAGAACTCCTGGCACATATCAATTTTCCTAGTCCTGGCAGGGCGTCGTTATTTCTAGCGGGATTAGAAACGTGACCCGCAGCCGGGTCCTCATCCGTTGCTGCGCCCGTACGGTCAATCTGCATATTTGCTGTACAGAAAACTCGACCGGCTTTTCCAGCACAGGTGATGCTGGTTATGTCACTGGCAAATGATGACGAGGCACCCAGGATAAGAACGGCAATACTCAATAGCTTAATCATTCTCGACTCCTCAAAAATACGCATACGAATACAGGAGATGGCGCGGTGCGTCAATTGTTTTTTGTAGGAATAGTATTGAAATTACAGTCAACTTCTACTGCGGCAAATACAGGCATTGTCCAGTTTTCTGTAGCTCAGATGCGGTTTTGATGAGTTCCGGCTTTTCAGGTAACTTGAATTGTTTGGCAAGAGCATTTCTCTTTTCCATGACATCACAAAATTTTGGCTGAACAGCTAGTACGCGATCTAAGTCCAGAAGGGCTTCGGGGCCGCGCTTCAGGCTGGCGAAAATCTGAGAACGTCTTGAGTACGCTTCGTAAGAAACAGGATTGGATTCTATAGCACGGTTGTATTGTACTAGTGCATTTGCTGGGTCCTGAGCGGCTTGAAACAGGGCTCCCGTATTCAAGAGTGCGGCATAATTTGTTGAATTTATTTTCAATGCTGATTCTAATTCTTTCTTGGCTTGGGAAGTTTGGCCCCGTTGGAAATAGAGTGCCGCAAGATTTGAGTGGGGTTCAGCGAAAGTCGCCGAGAGTTCGCTAGCTTTTTTGTAAAAAAGCACGGCTAAATCCTGCTGGCCGCTTTTTGCAGATATATAGCCCAGACCGAGATAAATACTCGCAGCCAATTCCTTGGGGTCTTTTAAGCTGACGAGATAATTTATTCCTAATGCTTGTTTCGGGATGGTCAGATTCTCAATGTAATAGTTATCTGGAACGATTGCGCCCCTTTTAAGTGTTTCGACATTTAGACACGACCCTGATTCGCAATATCTGACAAATACATGATCGGGTGCTCGTACGAGATATGCTTCTTGATTGTTTTTTTCCGCGATTAACAAATAAAGAATACTCAGCCCCAAACAATGGCCCGTGTGTGTTTTAATCGTACTATCGGGTAAAACATTGTCCTTTTCTGAACGAGCAAGGAAAGAGGCATCGGGTTTGAATTTAAATTCTTCAAAAATATATTTGTTAACTAATTCGATTCGGCTTCGAAGCGGAAGACTTACGGGAAGTTTCGGCGCCTTCGACAAAAACTGGTCGATGTCCTTCATTTCTGGGGTGGGTCGAATCTCTGTGATGATTTTTTTGATTGCGGAGTAAATTGGGAAATCGCCGGACCAAGCCGCACCTACTGGGGCAAGCAGGAATACGATAATATACTTCAGTAAAATCTTTTGACATCGGATCATCGTTGTTATCCAAGCTCAATCGGTACAAAAGCCGCAACTGGCTTTGGTAGGATACGGATTCGCAGTTTTCTTGCACGCATCATAATATCGGGATCATCGTAGCGGCTGCTCACTAAAATACTTTGCTGATGCAATCCGAGATTCTCGACGAGATCGAGCCCGGACTCCTGAAATCCCAAAAGCTCGTAGTCGAGTAAAAAAATAGTGTGTTCCACCTCAAGCGCGCTGGCGAGAACCCAATTTTTGAGTTCGTGTGGGCTAGTAAACTGTTTGAGCTGTGCTCCGTGCTCAAAAACCAGTGCTGATTCAAAACGTTTTTTCCAGACCTGGTGAATCGATAAATCATCATCCAGTGATACAATGATCCCATTTTTACGAATTAAAAGCTTCTCGAGAAACCAGTCGGGTGCAGTGGCCTTTGGGATTACGAGCTGCACCGTGGTTCCGTGATTCGAACTCGGTTGCTGGATAGATAGAATGCTCAGCGCCCCTCCCCAGCGCTCGAGAGCCGTTTTTGCCTGGAAAAGACCTAAGCCCAGCCCTGTCGTTTTACCGTGAGTTTCCCCGCGCTGTCCAAGTCGCGAAATGAGCCCGGAGGGAATTCCGCAGCCGTTATCCGTGACGTCAATGAAAACCTGAGCACCTTTTGCGTGCACACGAACTAATACTTGTCCTTGTTCACTAATAGCCTCGACGGCATTGTTGATGATATTCGAAAGAGCACGTTTGAATTCGGTAACCTCAACTTTGGCAAATAGCCCGTAGCCCGCCAGTTCCTGGGTAAAAATAATTTCGATGCTGGAACGATCTCGATACTGAAGACGCTTCTCGGTTATTAGCCCGTCAATTAATAAGGACAGTAAGTGGTTCTCAATGCAAGCTGGTGCTAGATCGATTGCAGAATTATCTAAATGAGACAATTCATTTTGGTTGTTGCCCTGAGATTCCGTTTTGGTGTGTTCTTTGCGGTTTGGGTTTTTTGTGTGTTGCTCTATTAAGTTGTTTGCAATGTCGCGTATGCGTCCCACGGCCTGCCTGACTATTAATCGTGTATTCTCTGGAACTTGGACGAGGTCTTTTTCAATCGCCCCTAGAGCCGCTAATGGTGACCGGATGTCGTGTGCGACTTGGGCTGCTACGTGTGCCATGGCCGCCATGCGCTCTTTGCTGATCAGCTCACTAATGAGCGAATTAGTTCTCGATACCAGGTCGTTATATCCGTATATGAGTTGATCCACCTCTGATAAAGATAAGCGCTTATCAATTGTCGATAGCATTTGTAAATTGCGTTGGCCATTCGCTGATTCGGAAGACAAACGCATTAAAGTTCTTACTTCTAATAATGCTTCAGATACACGAATTGCTAAAGAATTGGAAATGACCCAAATGACATAAATAAGAAACAAGGCATTTGTTAAATGGAATGCATTTCTAATCATATAAATATTGATTATTACGACCCCAGCCAATAGCAACAAATTGGCCCATGAAATGGCTAAGCTCAGCATAACGCGCACGCTGATGATTCCAGGTAAAAATGCTTCGGTAAAGAAATTATCGATTCTGCGAAAATTTGACAGCAAAGTTAGCATCAGAATGCCAACCGCAACAGCCCACCCACTCTCAGCTATTGAAAACATGCTCTCTGAAACAAATGCAGATTGGTAACGAATTGCGAAATCCGAAATTAATAACAATAATAGTGCTTGTAAAAACCAGTATTCAGATCTTTTAGTAATTCGCAAAACATAAGGAATTAAGTAAGCAAAAACTAGTGAGCTTGCTATGGCGTAAGCCGTACTATTAACAAGATTAAATAAGCTTGGAGTGCTTTCCCGGTTATAAAAAGAATGAAGTATAAACTTGTATGATAGCCAAAAATGTCCAAGAAAGCAGCAGGTCCAAATAACTTTCGCAATCGGGTCTTCAAGTACAACATTTTTTCTTTTAATAAGGAACAACAGCATGCTCGACATAAATACTGTATAAGCGAACTCGCTTATGCTGCCCAAAAGTTCAGGCAGCCCATTGCCGCGAATTATTCCAGCACTATAGAGTGAGTCTGCTACAAATAATGCGAGCAACGAGGTAAATAGCCATTTGGAGCGACCAAGAGTTATTTCTCGTTGTGCAAAAGAACGTAAAATCAAAATAGCGAAAATTCCCTCTGAAATCAGTTCATGAGTAGCTATGATGTAGTCCTTTTGGACTGGAAATATAACTGTGCCGAGGATTGGGATAATGAGATAAATGGTTCCAAATATGTAATTGAAAATCATTTCATTTTGCCAGAATGCGTTTCTGAATAAAAGGTAACCATTCAGGCCATAATGCCTTTGCAAGTTCTCGATTATTCCAATCATCCCCAGAAATTAGCCGTCTGCACGTAATGGCATCACAAACGCAATCCATTGTCCATCCTGGAACTCCAGAAATCAGGGGTGCATAGTCAACAGTGAGTTGCTCGCCTATTTCTATTTTGGTTTTGGCAACAAATACTAATCCCCCCAGTCTGGCGACATTAGATGCACAAGAGTGGTTCATGTACCAAAAGGTCTCAAGATTGTCGTAGTCGTTTGGCGCTAAAAAAAGACCCTCTGCAATTAGGACGGCGTATCGTTTTTCAGGCAGGACGTCGTCGACCGAGCTTACGACGACTCCGCCGTCAATTCCGATAACAGCTCCTTGGGGTATTTGTTCATTCGCGAATACGCCAAGAAATCCTTGTTTCGTGGTTTTGACTCCAATCTGATAGAACTCCTGAGGCGAAGAAGGAGCAATCGATCCACTATCTTTCAAAGCATAAACAGATGTTCTACTCATAAAAATAGAATCTAACCAATCTTATGAGAATTCAAGACCTTACCTTGAAATATATGCTAGAGCAGCTTGTGCATAGCCGTATCAATAAGCGGAGTAGCTCTCTACAGAGATGGATTTTCGACTATTTTCGTCCACAAAGTTATTAATCTGCCCCTCGCTCTACTCCAACCCTCGCTCTACTCCAACCCATATTCCCGCAGTATCGACCCATAACTCTTAACTAGAATCACGTGCGCGGTTTCTGGCGAAGTGCCCCAGGCGTGAGCCATGTCTTCGAGAACGGATGCGAACTCAGCGCGATCGCCGTTTTTTGCTTTGTCGAAAGACACCGCAACTTTTTTGAATTCTACTCCGTACAAACGGGTCATGAAGTCGCCCACGTCTGCGTCTGTTCGCGCGCGCTTCATTCCGAGCCGAGACCAATCGTTCACGACGCGAGCAACGCGAATTCCAACATCCTCGGCAAGGGCGTAGCGCTCGGCGAAGTCCCGACCCGCCTCGTGCATGATCTGCTCCTCCTGAGCGGCGACTGCAGCGATGATATCGCGATCCATAGCGAGATCTGAATCGGGCGTGTTTAGAGCATTGCCGGAGTGATCGTAAAAAATTCCGCTGGGGCTCATCCAACCTAAACCGCTATAGAAATGAGCGTTTCCGGCGAGATCGAAATACTGAAAATTCGAGTAATACTTCTCGGGATTAACATCAATTTCGGAGTTCCACGGATCACAAAAAGCACTCGAATGATCCTCACAGCCCATGGGATCGTAATAGGGATTACTTTCCTTCCACTCACTCCAATAATAGGGGTCCCGGATATAGGTAATTTTCTTTCCATCCGAATAATAATTGCAGCCGGCCGAAGGCGATGAGCTACAGACGTTCCCGTAAACGTCGTACCAGACCTTTGGCCCGACAGATTCGGCTGAATCACGAATACAACCAGGAAAAATAAGGACGAAAGCAATAAGCCCCACAAATCTTTTCATATAAATCCCCCAAGCAAAAACAGGTTTGCAACGGCAGACAGCAATGCTCATGCCAGTGAAATTCGTTCCATGTTGTTGATATTCTGGGTGGTATTTTTTGAAGCCCTTATCGCGGAGGAATTGGTGTCAGAATGGTCGGGTTAAATTTACCGAGCACCTCTAAGATAAACGGCGCCTCAACGGTTAATGCTGTTTGCGTTTTCTAGTTCTTGCCTCTTTCGTGTCCGGGTCCGTTTTGGTTGTGCATCTGCTGACCTGGATTAGTTCGAGATATGGCATGTGCAATGGCTTATGTCTCGTATGGGAGCTTTGAGTTGTCGACCAGGACGCAGTTTAGAAAGCTTGGACGACCCGGTAGTGTAGATTCTCCTTGAGCTGTGTGATAGTCGTAAAAATATTGGTATATGCATAATTAATTCGCTACGTATAGATGATCCACTATGAATGATTCGCTTAAGTTATACCCAACCGGAAAATCAAAGATGATTCTTATTCGCGCAATTGATTTGTCCTGGTGGTTGACACTATTTATTTACCTCTCCGGTGGGTTCGTTTTAAATGGCAGACAGGTCCTCAGTTACATTCCTGAATTCATACGTTTCGGGGTAGTCCTCGGGATTCTCGGGTTAATGGCGCGAATTGATTTTCAAAGCCTCTCGATCGTCAAAGGCTTTGGAGAGCTTTCTAATATTATTCGCTCACGTCAGTTACCAAAGACACTTAGCGGTTGGACTATATTGCTAAGTTCTATTTATTTGATTTTTGGTTTTTTGCTTGCTCCCTTGGTCCGCCACTGGACTTTTCAAAGTTGGCTTTGGGACATGGCTGTTATGGAGCAGATTATCTGGCGTGGTGCGCATGGTTTAGGGATGACCTCTACTATTTTGGGGTCACCCGAAAGCCCGATCGCTTTCTTCCCGAACAATCATGCAAATTTTTGGCTTTTTCCAATTGCCTGGATTTATAGACTGGCCCCGTACACCGAAACCTTACTGCTTCTTCAGTCGCTGGCAATTCTTCTTACAGTAATCCCACTCTATAAAATTGGGCAGATGCTTTTTGAGCCGAAAGGGGTTCCGGCAATAATACTTCCGGTCATATATTGGTGCTGGGATACCGTTCATCGCATTAATGTATGGGATTTTCACGACACGCCCTTCATGGCTGTGATGGGCGTTTATGCTTTTCTGTTCTTCCTAAAGAAACAATGGTTTTTAGCCGGCTTGTTCACTGTGTTGATGGCACTCCTAAAAGAAGATGCGTGGATTACCGCGGGCGCGATGGGGTTCTACTTTTGTGCCAAAAACAAGAAATTCGGGTTGGGTGCTTTCTTCATTATGATCGGGGCTGCCATTTTTCTTGGCCACGCGGCTTTTTTGAACAAAGTTAATACGGTTTCAGAAAGATATTACTATCTCGGTAATTCCGTGGGTTCGGCGATCAATGTCATAGCACAAAATCCCCTGATTCTCTTTGAGCAGCTTACAAAAGCCGAATCGTTGTATTTAATTTGGAGAGTTATCTGCATAGGGGCCGGAACCTGGCTTTTGTCCGGGTGGGCTATTGTTCCGATCTTGCCAACTTTGTTGGTATGCGCACTTTCTACGCACGAGGGAATGCTTAGTATCCAGAGTCATCACATTTTTGGATTGGCCGCACCGTTGATGTTTGCAACGGCTCTCGGCATTTCAAATCTGTCCTCACGCCTCACACCCGGAAAACGCAGCAGTTTTGTTGCACTAGTGGTTATGATTTCAGCTTTACAGTTATACTTCGGTGAGCCGAGCTCAATAAAAAGAGCCTTGATCGGTACTGGGGCTGCCGAGCGCCGATGTTTTGCTAGTTTGGTGTCAATGGTTCCGGCAAATGCGCCGGTTTACGCGTACAATCCCTTTGCGGCGCATCTGGCTAATCGGCCCATTTTGCAGGTTTATGAATCGGGAAGGCCAATGCTGATTCCAGGTGCCTACATCCTCGTGCCCGAAAAAGACCCAACTCCCCCTGAAACTCGAGAGATAGCCGCCCAGTGTGGATTTAGGCTGTTGGTTCGAAATAATTAGCTTTGATTTCGGTGCAACAGAGCAAGCAGCTGGTTTAATAGTAGTGATCTTTCAAAATGGGTTTCAAAGTACAAACGGCCGTTTCGGCCAAGTTCTAACAACTGCTCCTTATTCATCCTAGACAACCGAATCGCCATTTCAGCAAGCTTGTTCGGCGATCCGGCCGGAACCGCTATCCCAGCTTTTGCTTCCTTAATGATTTCTGCGCCCTCTCCGTCCAAGGAAGCTAAAATGGGTTTCCCTGCAGCTAAATAGGATTGGGTCTTGGCCGGCATCGTCAATGCGAAAATGGGTTCTCTTTTAAGGCTGACCAACATGATGTCCGCGGCAGAGAAGAATTCCGGCATGCGTTCTACAGGGAAAGATCCCAGCAGAAACACGGTATGCTCAAGGTTCCTGCTTATTATTTGCTGCTTAACCCAGGAAAGGCGGCGGCCTTCACCCAAAATGATCCACTGAATGCGAGCCTCTGGTTTGGTTAGCTCAGCAGCATCTAAAATGGTTTCGAAATCCTGAGCTACACCAATATTGCCGGCGAACATAATCTTAAAACCAGGAGGCAGGCCAGAGCACTCTTCGGCCGTTATTTGGACGGAAGAGCGGTAGTTTTCTTCGGCGCTATTTGGAAAATATACAATTCTGTCAGGCCGTCCTCCGTACTCTACAATCGAACTATTGAATGAACGCGACTGGGACAGAAGCCAATCGCACTGCTTGTAAATGAATCGAACCAGACAACCCACCAGAAATAAGATCCGGGGTGCGCGAATAGCGCCGGTTGCAGAAAGACTTTCTGGCCAGAGGTCCTGGATCCAAAGGTAGAGAGGGGTCTTTCGTAACCATTTAATAATGATAGCTGGCAGGGCAGCTGTGATTGGGGAGGTCTGATAAACTAGAATCGCGCCAGGTCGACCCCGGTAGACCACGGGTCCCAAAACACTCCCAAAAAAAGCGAACGAAAAATAATTAAGGGCTAGGCGTATACCTGTACTTTTCCCTCGGGAAATAAGGGGTACCCTTAGGATTCGAACGCCCTTCCAGGTCTCTTTACGAGGGGACCAAAAGGAGTAACCTGGAAAAAATTCACCTTGCGGGTAATTCGGCATGCCCGTTAAGACGGTCACATCATTCCCCTCTGAAGCAAGGCCGGCCGCCAAATCGTTGATCTTGAAATTTTCTGGCCAGAAATATTGGGAAACGATGAGGATTTTCATTTAGTACCTTCTTTTATCCCGAAACCGCAATTCGGCAATACTAAATAGGATCTGGCTCACAGAGAGTCAAAGTCGCGTCGAATGCCGCTTATTCTTGGGCAACCGTAACGTCGGATTTGATGTTCAAAAAGGCAAATTAACCAGTGGAAAAGAAACGTTAAGTAGGGCAAAAAGACCAGTACTTACAAATTATGAAACAAATCGTAACCATTACTGGAATTAGGCCGGACTTTATTCGAATGAAAGAAGTGTTTCGTCACCTTGATCGTGAGTTTAACCACATCATGGTTCATACGGGGCAGCATTATGATGATGCCCTCAGTAAAATGTTCTTTCAAGACCTTGAAATCCGAAACCCAGATTTTACTCTTGCCACCGGAATTAATAGTAAGACCCATTACGAGCAGATGTCTTATCTTTCCAAAGAGATATTCTATCTTTTTGAACGCGAAAAATTGGATCCGGACCTTATCCTTTTCCTGGGAGATTCTAATTCCGCACTGGTGAGCTCAGTATTATTTAAAGAAGGTTACAAAATTGGACATATTGAGGGCGGAATGCGCTCTTATGATCGCCGAATGCCCGAAGAGGTGAATCGCGTTATTTGCGATTATGTTTCTGATTTTATTTTTGTTTACACCCCCCACTACAAGAAGCGCCTTTTAAAAGAAAACAAACCGGCCGAGGATATTTATGTGGTTGGCAATACAATCACTGAAATTGCTCGTCAATATATGCCGAAGGGGCAAAGGACAAAGGACTATATTGTTGGTGACATCCATCGAAGTGAGAATCTTTCTTCGCCTGCGCAACTGCGCCACATTCTCGAATTTCTGAGTGCCATGGGACGAGAAGCCAAACTGCCTGTTAAGCTCGTGAAATTTATTCGTGCACAGCGGATGATCGAAGAGGGCAATCTTCTGCAGGGACTTGAAAACATCGAAATTATTGGACCTTACGGATTTTTGAAATATCTGGATCTGCAATATAATGCAGCATTTGTCATTTCAGATTCTGGTACGGCTCAAGAAGAATGCCCCCTTCTTGGAGTGCCTGCCATTATCCCCCGCAATTGTACCGAGCGGCCCGAATCGGTCGAATACGGAAATAGTATTCTGGTTGGCGAGACTCGGCCCGTAAAGCAAATGGTCGACGATTCCCTTCGATTTTTGAAAACTTATTCAATCAGTGAAGAAAAGCTGCAATGGCTTGGCGATGGAAAGACTGCTGAGCGCATCGTCTCTATTTTGAAGGAGAAATTATAATGAAGAATGTGCTGGTTGTTGGTGGCGCAGGTTACATCGGTGGCTGTTTATCCGACATGTTGATTGAGAAGGGCTACAATGTCACCGTTTTTGACCGGCTTCTTTATGAGGATCGGTTTTTAAAAGAAGTGCCGTTCATTTTCGGAGATATTCGTGACACCGACACGCTCGTTTCTCTCTCTCCGAAATACGATACGATAATCTGGTTAGCCGCTATCGTGGGCGATGGTGCTTGCTCTCAGGATCCTGCCCTGACCCACGAAGTAAATTATCTCGCAGTGAAGCGGTTTTTGGATAAAACAAAACGGCGGATTATATTCCCATCAACTTGTTCGGTCTATGGAGCTCAAGATGGTTTATTGAGCGAAGAGAGCCCGACTCGGCCTCTCTCTGCGTATGCAGAGACGAAGCTTCTTGCAGAAAAGACGGTTTTAGATCATGGCGGTATGGCGTTCCGTTTGGGAACTTTGTTTGGACTGGGAGATCATTATTCCCGTTTGCGTTTAGACCTCGTACTTAATGTTCTTACGTACAAAGCGCTAAGTGAGGGCAAGATCACTGTGTTCGGTGGCGATCAGTGGCGTCCTGTATTGGCGGTAAAAGATGTAGCTGCATATTTTGTTGAGGCGGTTACTCGTGATTACAACGATGTTTATAATCTCAGTATGAAAAATATTCGGATTAAAGATTGCGCCGGTGTCTACAAGAATATTTTCCCAGAGTTGGTTGTAGAAATCGTTGATTCCAAATTCGAAGACTTAAGAAACTATCAGGTTACTAACGACAAATCCGAGAAAGCCTTTATATTTAAACCCAAAGTCAGCATTGAAGCGGAAGTCCATAGAATGGTTGAGCTGCTTAAGGCGCGGCGAATTAAGAATCCTCTTGATCCGCGCTATTACAATACTCATTTTGTGAAGGCGACCTTGGACGATATCCGGAAATATTAAGGAGAGAAATAAATGCAAGACATTCGTGTTTTAGACGGCGGACTGGCCGTGGATGACCGGGGTACGGTCTCCTTCGTAAACGGCTTTGACTTTTCTGATGTGAAGCGGTTTTACAAGATTGAAAACTTCTCGAAAAATGTGATTCGCGCTTTTCATGGTCATCTCAAGGAAGGAAAGTACGTCTATGTTGCCAAGGGGAGCATTATTCTGGGCGCGGTCGCATTGGATAATGTTCAGAATCCCTCAAAAACGGCAAAGATGAATCGTTTTGTGCTTTCAGGCAGGAAGCCCAACATTGTATTTATTCCCGCAGGATACGCAAACGGGTTCAGAATTCTTGAGGACGATACCCAGGTGCTCTTTTTCTCCACTTCGACTCTTGATGAATCCAAGGGAGATGATTATAGATTCCCGGCAGATTATTGGGGTAACCAGGTTTGGGAGATTGAAAACCGATGAAGCGCGTACTTATTTTGGGCTCAACAGGAATGTTGGGCTCGATGGTTTACGGATATTTGAAGAAAAACCCGCAGTTCACAGTAGTGGGTACAGACAGAGAAAGTTTTGATGCTGAGGCATTCGTTCGAGGAGTCGCTCAGAAGGCTTCATTCAAAGTTGATTATGTTATCAACTGTATTGGGGTGATTAAACCCTTTTGTAAAGATAACGATCCAGCGGGTGTTCAGCGCGCAATTGCAGTGAACGCGATGTTCCCTCATCGGTTGGCCGAACATGCCAAGAAGGCCGGTGCAAAAACTATTCAAATCGCTACAGATTGTGTTTATTCGGGTCAAAAAGGATCCTATTTAGAGTCAGACACTCATGACGCTCTGGATGTTTATGGAAAATCCAAGAGTCTTGGCGAGGTTTTTAATAAAAGTCTCCTGAATATCCGGTGCTCAATCATAGGACCCGAAATCAAAAACAAGGTGAGTCTGCTTGAATGGTTTTTGGCCCAGCCAGAGGGCTCGGAGCTGAACGGTTTTGCACACCACCGGTGGAATGGCGTGACCACTCTTCAATTTGCCCAGATTTGCGAGAAGATCATTGAAAGGGGCGCTTACGAACGCCTTCTTGAGATTTCGCCAGTTCATCATTTTGTTCCGAACAGCACGGTCGACAAGTACGAGCTGCTGGGCATGATGGGCGAGGTGTTTGGTCGCAAGCACCCGGTGAAGCGAGTGACAGATATCGGTCCTCCGGTAGATCGTACGATTGGTACCAAGTATTCTGTTTTACAGGAGCTTTATGGCCAGGGTGAGATGAAGTCTGCTCTTATGGATTTGAGAAAATACATTAGGGCTGAATAATCCGCATTGAGCTAAGCGTAAGTTCATTTTAAATATTCGAGAAAAGCTTTGGCAGGCAGAATTGGCGCGGTTTTAAATGGAATTTTGAGCGCCCGCTTGATGGCCGCTGCGATGGAATACGGCGATAAGGGATCGAAGGTTTCGATAGGAGTGCAGACGTCTCGCACATAATCCAACTCGGAGGCAACAATGGGACGAT
>Ga0208958_1002391_pt1 | contig 16271 bp, 13 predicted proteins | sample RifOxyB1_FD_184032 | JGI IMG/M metagenome (GOLD analysis project Ga0208958, IMG submission 184032) | Soil microbial communities from Rifle, Colorado - Rifle Oxygen_injection B1 (SPAdes) | ecosystem: Environmental > Terrestrial > Deep subsurface > Rock core/Sediment | place: Rifle, Colorado... | reverse complement strand
CAAAAAAAGCCGTTTGTGGTGGATCTTTAATGTTAAAATGAGCTTCAGAAAAAAATAACGGGTAGAGAGATATTATTATACCGGCTAACATACCTGACAATAGTCCATACTTTTGGTAAGCAAAGACCGCCACCACGGTCACCAATATTGTCGAGGATAAAATATTAAACAAGTGGTGTGCTTCAACATCATCCATTATTCCCAACTTCTGGTAAAAAATATAATTGGTCAAAGCTGCCAAAATATCGTTTAGGGGTGGATGGCCAACGTCTTCTTTTATAAAAAAATCTGCCGCCAGACCATTATTCTGGTAATAACTTCTTCTCATTTCATTTGTAGATACCACTTGTCTTCCAAAACTTAAGTAAACGCTTTCCGGGACGATTTTAGGCAAATGACTTCGCACCTCCGGCAGGGGGTCAAAGTTTGTTTTACCTGTCAAAAAATAATGCAGGTATGCTTGACCACGATAGAAGTGAATCGGCTCGTCCCAAGAAATTCCGTAGTCTTTTAACGTTGCCAACTGAACAACGAAAAACAAAAATGGTACAAGTACTATCCACCAAAAACGAGAAGATTTCATAACCCCGAAAGAAGTGATTTAATGTCTTCAGCTACCGGTAAAACTAAGGCTTTTTCATCACCCGACAACTTGCCTTCCATAATCGAAACCAGCGTTAGCTGCCTTTCCAGAGAACCGACAAAACGACTACTAACATCCGAATGACCGGGAAGCTCGGCTTTTTTTGCTAATTGCAACAAATCAAAAACTTTATGGCGTTTAATTTTTGCCATTTCCAAAGTTTCTTTTGCTCCTTTAAGGTTCTCATCAATCATTAACAATTTTTCAGCCTCAACCAATCTTTTCTCCGACAGAAGAATATTGTATTCTGCCTTCTTCAGCGAAGAAGGGATTAAAACTTCCCTAATTTTCTCTTTAAACAATTTTAGAGAATAAAATCGATCGCCAACTGTTTTCCCAGCCACTACCGGCCAAAAAAGTTCAAACGAGCTAGGGTCTGCCGCTTTAACGGTCAAGGCTGGGAAAGCCAGAAATAACAACAGAGAGATCACTAGTGGGAGGCCGACAAATCTCTTAAACACACTACGAGTATAGTCGCAAAAAACCCACACTGTCAACCTTGTAATCGTCGAAAACGAAGATAATCGTAATTAACCAAAACCACTTTCTTTTTATTCAGAAGCGTTCTGAAAGCTGGATCACACAAGATGTCGGTGTATTGTTTTCTCCAAACATCTGTAAAACCAGGGTGGTAAACAATCTCTAAGACTTCTCCCTCAAGCAATTTGTCCAATTCCATTTCAACGACCTTGAGATAATCAACATGGCGGTTTAAATATTCATAGCAAAATTTATCGGTTGTTGGTAATTTGTTCGTTTTTACAATCTGCATTTTACCTTCATCAGTGAACAACTCAGATGTTGCCAATTTTTCCCCTGATTTAAACCCTACCGGTTGGCGAATTGGAATTCCCGTTTGGCCCGCTAAACGAACAATCTCGGCAAAAACATTATCAAAAATAATGGTGTTGTAATGGGTATCTAAATGGGTTGGCATTTTATTATAAATTTGAAAAAATAAATTCAGCTGGCTCAGAAATTCCTCGCGAATCAGTTGTTTGTCATAATTTCCTGTTACACCTAACCAATCCTCAAGATTAAATTTTTCATTGGCATTCCTTTTTGGTTGATAAAACCCACCCAAAGCTTTCCGCCATTTTTGGGAAACAGGTTTCCCAGTAGCCAGATTTAGATGTAATCCCAGAGGGCAATTACTCGATTTTTTTGATGGAAGGCAATTTATTAAAACTGAGGCACTGGAAAGAACACCTTCATGGAAAGACTTATAAATTGCCTCATTGATATCATCAGAGTAACCAAAATCATCGGCATTGTTGATTAAGTATTTAGACATTTTTCTAATAATTCAAGGCTTAGTTTTTTTGACTTATCCCAGGTAAAATTTTGACTCCACATTCTAGCGTTAGCACAGCACGTTTCGTATTTCTTAATATCCCTCAAAAGTTCTTCAACTAATCTAGTTAGTCCTTGGGAAGTTATTGATTCTGAAAGTAAACCACTGACTCCCTGCTTAACCGAGTCGATCAAACCGGGTAATTTGTAAGCCACCACTGGCGTTCCCATGGCGTTGGTCTCAATATTGACCAGCCCCCAACCCTCTTTCACCGACGGATTAATTAAAACATGGGCTTTACTCATCAACTCAAATTTTTTATCATCACTAACAAAACCCAACCAGGTCTTAAGGTTAGCCGACATATCCAACTCTTTGGCCCTTCGCCTGATTAAATGACGATAGTATTCACTTACCCTTCCGGCAATCCAAAACTGGTATTCATCTTTCTTGTTTAAAAGGGAAAAAACCTCCAGAGCATCATCAATCCCCTTATCTTTTGAAACCGCTCCAAAAAACAAAATCGTTTTTACCTTTTCTTTTGGATACTGTAGAATTTTATTGGGTAGTATCACACCGTGGGGTACAATAGTAATATGTTTGTTGGGTATTTTCATTTTCACCAGGTCTTCACGGGCAGAGTTGGAACCAACCATAAAGGGAGTCTTTTTATAAAATAAAAAAACCAGCGGTTCAGTCAGATATCCCACAAGGCCCACCACCCAGTTTAGTGGCCAAGGTAGATCGTTTTTTAGCCAAACTTTTCCAGCCACCTCCTGTAACACAGCCAGAATCGGTTTTTTAACATACAGGGGGGTAAAAAAGGGAATCCCATGAAACTGATCCACCACCAAGTCAAATTGCTCCTTGTTAGCTAAATAGTACTTGAAGCCCTCAAACTGTACCCCTAAATATTGGCTCCCCCCTCTAACAATTCTTACCCCATCAAGCACCTCTTTGGATACTGAGCCGGGGTATTCAGAGGAAAAAAGAGTAACCTTGTGATCCGCCTCGAGCCAACCCTTCATATGCTCATGCATCACTTGTTCGGCCCCTCCCCGGTTAGGGTGTTTTGGGTCACGCCAAGAAAAGACTAAGATATTCATTAAACAGTTATTTTAGCGCATAAATCACCGCGTTTGCATTCTCAAATACCAAGTCAACATTTAAATCCCCTGGAGAAAAAGGAATTTTCTCGATGTAACCTTCAAACTTAACCAAATAAAGATACCTCGCTCCGGTTTTATTAAATTCAGCCAAAGATTCAACCCTATCCTGAGAGGTAAAAACCCTCTGATTTTTGACAATTTTCTTGCCGGAAAAACTCGCCACATATTTTCGGATATTGGCAAAAGCTGGTGGCTTACTGTTGGTGTGATATTCACAGTACAAACATTCTGTATCATAAACTAACACTTTTCCCTTAGGCATAAGTTTTAACTTTTTCAAAGCCTCTATCTCTCCTTGAGGAATTTGATAATCGATTCTCTTAAAATGCTCCCAACCGACACCTTTCAATAAAAATAAGGGGAATTTCTTCTGTTCAAAGAAATGTACCGCTTCAATGGTCAAACCACGAATGTTTTCGTTTTGAATTCCATAAGCCTCCTTTTTATTAATCATTTTCTTGCCATTATAAAAAAACTGATTACTCTTAAAAACAAAATCTTTTTCCCCTCCTTTAAGAACAACCACGCTTCTGGAGTCACTTTTCTCATCTATTAGGGAAAAATTATTAATAAACAAAGTTTTTTCTCGGTTTGGAGAAACCAGATAGGGCTCACTTTGTCTGTCCCCATAAACCCTCAAATCAAAAATGGTTGCCTCACGGCCATCAAATCTCACCCCCACCCGATAATTAGGCGACTGATACCAAATCACCTTCTGGCCAGTACCCAAAAAATCTACCGTTTCAAACTTGCTCTCGGGGGACAAGTCAGGGAACTTCGTCCGGTACCACTTACCAAAATCAGACATCGTGAGGGCTGTCAACTTTCCCGACTGTATCCGATTAACTACCAACTCCAACTGTTGAGAGTATTCCCCGTGATAGGTGTCGGGTGATAAATCGGCTTCCAAACCGATTGTTATTTGACCAAAACCGTTAGTCGAAAGATTAGTATAAAAATCCACCAGTTGTGCAAAGTAAGTGGTATTCAAACCTTTCCCAGTCACCATATAATCTTGAGTACTAAAGAGGCTTGATTGATATCCGTTAACCGGATCTCTGGGTGCCCATTGCAAGTTTACCACGTCTAACTTTATCGTTTTATCCACCGCCGGAATTCCATTGTGTAGTCGGCTGGGGTAGTATGGCGCCTGCCAAGGAGTACCCCAAATCATATAATTATCGGTAGCAAACTGATCAGCACAAGCCAGATTAGTAAAAACACCATATTTTTCCTTCATGTAAGAAAGTGAAAAGGCGTCTGTCCACCACGAACCGACTGATTTGGGGTAATAACCAAAAACTCTTTTAAAGGCCCCAAAAATTGTATCAATTAATCTGACTCTTTCTTCCTGAGTATAACCCAACAAAAAAACCGCGTCAGCGTGATGCCAGGAGCCCGTTTCGTGATATTGCACCCCGGCAGTTGTAGCAAAACTAGAGGTCACTTCCAAAAAGAGACCCAACTCCTGTTTTTGATCGAACGATTTAAGTGTCGTCGACAAACTATCTTTTTGGACGACATCATAAGTAAGAAGCCAAGTTGCAGGCAGATCACGCGATTGTACTTCAAAGTATTCTGCTTTAAGCGATTCTTCAGATTCCTTGTTGTAGACAGAAATTCGAACCGGATTAACAATGGTTACAAAGCTGTTGCCAGCTCTAGCTTGCGGGGGACAGAAAAGAACAAACAGAATTAAACTAAGTGCGCAACCAATTATCTTTATTAACATCATCGTAATAATGAAGTATGTGTAAGCGGTAAAATACGGCTAAAGTGTCCCAAAGCATCTTGCTGGCCGAATTGGCGCCAAAGAATTTAAAACCGATACTGCTAACACTTTTATCAAACCGCACTTTAATCGGTGCTTCATATATTCGTCTAAAGCCCAAATGCCAAGCCACGGCCAACATCTCAATATCCATAGCATGGCGCTTGACCAGAAGCCTGGGTAAAATCACCTCTACGACTTTGCGTTTAAAAATTTTAATGCCACTTTGGGTATCTTTGATAGGTAAACCAAAAAGTACTCTCACGCCGAAATGATAAGCCACGCTATAAATTCTACGAATCAACGGGTAGTCGCTCACTATTGAAGCTGGATGACGTTTAGAACCAACAATAATGTCGGCATGATACCAGTCCATGTGAGCCATTAACATCATCATTCCTCTAGCATTGATGTCCCTCCCCGCATCCAAAAAGGAAATGTAGCTACCTCTCGCTTTGCTCATACCAAACCTCACGGCGTAACCCTTCCCTTGATTCTCTTTATAAGAGAAAACTTTTACCCGAGGGGATTTTGTTTTTAGCGCTTCCTCTCGAGTGTGATCCAGTACACCATCGACTACACAAATAATTTCAAAACCAAAATCGGCCGGCAAACCCGTCTCTAAAGTTTGAACAATATTTGTTAAGTCTCGACCAATCGTCTTCTCCTGCTTATAGGCCGGCACAATTACTGAAAGAAGTTTCGTTTTCGCCATAGCTGATTATATCCCAAAAATAAGATAAGGGTACCAAACAAAACACTAGCCGAAGTCAACGAGACACCAATCACTTGACCCAATGTCTCGTGAAATAAAACAATTCCCGTAATTTGAACAATAGCAAAAAACAAAGGTAAATAAGCCGTTTTTACTTCCCCCAAGGACAGTAAAAAATTAACCAAAAAATAAGATAGTGTATAAAAAAGCATGAAAACCCCCATCAAAAACAACTCTCCCGAAGCTACCAGATAGGCCTTTCCATACAACAAGCCGATGGCAAGTGAGGGAAAAAATTTATAAAAAGTCACAATAAAGAAGGAGACCGAAAAAGTAACCGTTATGGATACTAAAAATACTTTCTTGAACCCTTCGTTTCTGGATTTTCGGCCCGACACAATCGGAAACATCGTGGCAGTGATCGGCGAAGTGGCAAAATAAATAATTTTCCCCAACATGGACAAGGCAGCGTATAGGCCAGCCTCAAAACCGGAGAAATAATGTTTGACTAAAATCACATCGGCTGTAAAAAATGAGGTAAAGGCTAATGCTTGTACCAAAACCGGAAAGGCGTACTTGAAAAACGGTTTTAAATCAAACTCTTGGCCACTTTTAATCTTAATGTTCCGTTTCAAATACCAACTAGAAAGGTAATAGGCTGAGGTAATCGCAATTAATACCCCAACCATGGCTCCAAAGGATCTCCAACCGAAAATTACCAGCAAAACACCAAAAACCAACTTTAAAATTGAGGAGACGAAGCTGGGAACTGCCGAGCCGGCAAATTTCAATATTCCCTGCAAGGTAGCTTGGTTAACTAAACAAATGAGTGAGAAAAATAAAATTGGTCCAACAGTTACAACACTAATAGTATCGGTCAAATTTAAAAAGTTAGAAATAAGAGGCGACAATAACAAAACAATCAACATTCCGGCTAAAGCCAGTTTCGAAACAAATTTTTTCAAGGTTAAATAGACCGATGATAATTCTTCTTCGTTTTTTGTCGAAGAAACAAACTTTACCATGGCAAAACTAGTTGACATTGGTATTATGCTGATAATGTAAAGAATGGAATAAAGAGAGGCCAAAACCCCATACTCTACCGGTCCCATTAACCTACCCATCACTAAATGATAGAGATAGTTCACCATATTGGTGAACATGTTCCCACCAACCATGATCATACTACCCGAAAATAGTGGGTGTGAGATGAAACGTTTCAGGTGTTTCATTTGAGAAGATTACTTCAGCCTAGCCACATTAGCATCAACCAACATTTTTACCAATTCTTTAAAATTGGTCTTTGGTTGCCAGCCTAAAATCTTTTTGGCCTTTGAAGCATCGGCCACCAGAGGTCCCGTTTCAGTTGGCCTAACAAAACGGGGGTCAACTTCCACGTATTTTTGGTAATCCAAACCAACATAAGAAAAGGCTTCGTTGCACAATTCACCAATGGTGTGCGTTTCACCTGTCCCAACTACAAAATCATCCGGTTTATCTTGTTGGAGCATTAACCACATACTCTCTACGTAATCATCAGAAAAACCCCAGTCTCTTTTGGCATCAAGATTACCCAGTTTTACTTTGTAATTTTCAAAAATAGGTTCTCCTTCCTCGTTTAAATATTCGCTGGTTTTAATTTTTAACTTGGCACAAGCCGCTGCGTAAGCCACTTTTTGAGTAACAAAACCTAAACCTCGGCGGGGGGAATTAGACACAATAATATTTCCAACACCTGCCATAAATTTACCTGAACTTGTTTCTAAATCATACAACCACATAGGTTGTGTCTTGTGATAAAGAGTTTTTTTTACTTCATCTTTGGATTTAGAAAAATGATGTATGGTCTCAGCAGAACCACCATTTTGGATTTTTCTTATAAAAGTTCTCGAAATGCCCGTGATCAAACTTGTTTCTCTCTGGCTGGTATTTTTTGCCATATATTTTTTTACCTCCATTTCTTTTATTTTATTATCTGTGGACGACAATAAGTTTGCCGAATAATAACCATAATATTTTTCATCTTCTTCAAAAGTGATATTAAAATCCTGTTCGGTTGTTTGACTAATTAAAAATAATAACCCTTGGAGCAGAAGGTCGGAATTAGTCTTGAAACATTTAAATTCATAAGTACATTTGTTAGCTTTCAGACCGTCTGTACAGTTATAACCCCCAAGAAAAGCTAATTTAGCCTTTCTTGGTGCATTCAAAACCCTATCTGGAACTTTTTTGTAACCGCCAACATAGATTTCGTTGCCGACATATTTTAAATATTCCCTATTTCCCGACAAAACAAACCTACAAGTGACACCGCCAAACTCGGTCTGATAACGCTGGAGCTTTACCTTACCTTGAGCTACTTTCAACCATAAATCTTCAAATCTTTTTCTAATGTTAGAATCATTGTTGGAAAAATTGGCTTTTCCATCAACCCCAACATAACCATCCCCCACCATCATACCTAAAAACTCGGCTTCCTCATCAGAAACAACTGTTATTTCATTATTATTAGGATAAATTCCGTGAAGTAGCTTTTCCCCAACCTTTACGTCTCTGGCTTTGACCTTGATCCCATCTGCTAAAAACATATTGTGGTGGTTTGTAACATTAACCGCTCCATGTCGAGTATTGACAATTTTACATTTAAAATCGTCAATATTTTTTCTTTTGGTAGCTGTAACCAAATTTAACGAAACAAAATTCCTGCCATCCCAAATCTCCAAATCGGAAACTGCCCACTGTTGAACAATTTTCCCCTTCAAATGAGGATTTTTAATGTCTTTAAGTCTTTTAATTGAAATCAATCCGGAACTTTTATTTCGAACAATAACGGGGGTCTTTTCTGATACACATTCGTGATTAAACAATATCCCGTTAGAAATGAACATTCCGTAACTTTTACGGTAAATTTTGGCAATGTTGTGAGCATAAAGCTTGGCCGCAGCATACGGATTGGCCGGATTAAAAGGTGTTTCTTCATTTTGAGGGATACTCTTAACCCAACCAAACATCTCAGAAGTACTGGCCTGGTAAAACTTGGCTTTAGGCATCATGTCGTGAACCACATCCATCACTCTCTGGGCCCCAATACCGGTAATCTCAACTGTGTGGATCGGCTGCCTAAACGATTCACCCGGAGCCGACTGGCTAGCCAAATTGTAAACTTCATCAATGTTTTCCAGTTTCATGACCGCATTCATCAGAGAAACCGGGTCCAACAAATCAGCTTGTAAAAGCTTCAAATTATGTTGAATATGGGCAATGTTGGCGTAATAAAAATGACTGGTTTTTCGAACCAGCCCATAAACATCATAGTTTTTTTTCAAAAGAAATTCTGCCAAATATGAGCCATCTTGACCGGTAATACCCGTAATCAATGCCCTTTTACTTCTACCCATTCGCTACATTGTATTCGCCCCCTTGTAAAATATCAATCCTTGAGTGGTATTATTAGGAAATGGTCTTGGGAATTTTTCTTTTGGGATTGGTTTTTCGAATTTTCAGTGTTTGGCCCAATAACACCATTGTTGGTTTTGACCAGGTCAGAGATTTTTTTAGCGTTCAAAAAATACTCCAAGGAGACTGGTTAATTATCGGCCCAACGGCCGGTAACAACCCCAGTCTACATCACGGTATTGCTTATATTTACTATCTGTTACTACCTTTATTTTTGGGCCATGGCAATCCCATGTGGGCTGTTTATTGGAATTGCCTGTTTAACGCTTTTTCAATTTTTACCATTTACCTCCTTGGGAAAGAAATGTTTAGCAAAAAAACTGGGTTAATATCGGCTTTCCTTTTTGCCATCGCCTATCAATTAATCCAGTACTCGGGTTGGCTATCCAACCCAACCGTAACTGTTACCACGGTGCCTTTGTTTTTCCTATTTCTCTGGCGATATATTAAAAACACCAAACACGAACTTTACCTCCCTCTCGTTTTATTTTTTTTAGGGCTCTCAATTCAATTCGAACTTTTCTTTTTATACCTAATTCCAATCCTAATTCTCATCTGGGTAATTTCTCGGCCTAAATGGCCAACTGTCAAAACCTTATTTTTATCAACCTCGGCATTATTAATTTCTCTTTCAACTATGGTTTTAACCGAAATCAAATTCGGATTTGCCGGAGTAAAAAGTGTTTTGAGAGCCGGTCAAATGGTTGGTGGGGGTAAAACCGACTATCTCTCCTTCATAAATCGCTATTTTGAAACTTTCTCACACAATTTGACCCCCACCCTCCCCCACATCGGAATATCTATAGGAATAATAACTTTTGTGATTATTCTCATTAGTTTCGTTCAACAAAAAAGACAACGCCGGGCTCTTGTTTTTTTATTGATTTACCTTCTGTCCCCAGCTTTAATGCTTTTATTGGGTTATCATTATTCTCCCTGGTTTTTGGTGGGGCTTTCTCCGGCTACCATTTTAGCTGTTAGTTTTGTTATCGGCAAAATTAAACCAAAAATAATACCGGTGATTGCTCTGGCATTGGTTTTCTATTTCAACTTTAAAGCCTTACAAAATCAATCAGGCCAACCCTTTTTTGAACCAGATAGATCCGCTATTCTATCTACCCAACTAAAAGCGATTGATTATACCTATCAAGCATCGGGTAAAAATAGTTTTGCCATGAACTCGGTAACCAATCCCCTTTATATTAACGCCATTTGGGCTTACCATTATAAGTGGTACGGTGGGAAAAAATACGGTTTTCTGCCTGGTTGGCTCGGAGGAAATCAACTTTATCCTTATAACACCCTACCCGACGCAACTGGCCAAGAAAAGTTTATTTATCTGATAACCGATCAAACTCCACGTATTCCACCAATTTACAAAAACGAGGTTATTAATTCGGCCCAAAAGATAGGCCGGCTTGTTGAAGAAAATAATTTTGAGGGGCTTACGGTTTTAAAATATCAGGCCACCCAATAACCGCGAGTAAAAAGAATAATCAAAACCGTTTGCCATACGGCAAAAAATATCCCCAAGGCCAATTTTTGCTTTCGAGACAAAATTCTCAAACACATCGGCAAAAGAGGAAAACAGGCCAGAACATAACGGGGCATAGAAGACAAGGTACCGGTTAAAGTCGGCAAAAGAAAAACCCCCAAACAATAAAGCCAAAACGAAAGTTTCATTTTTCTAAAAGCCAAAATCAACCCGCCAATGACCATAAAAGTTACCGTCAATTCATTAACCACCGTAAAAAAAGATAACGACCAAACCGGTAGAGAAACCAGCATCTTGGCATAACGGTAAAAAACCTGGGGCAAAAAAATTATCGGTAAAGCAGAACGGTTGGCCCCAAAAGACGGCTGAGCTGTTAAAAAATAAATCGGGTTGCCTGTCATTCGCCACAGGTAAAACATGTAGAAGCCAAGTCCAACAAGAGGAGAAATTACCGCCAAAAGTTTTTTAGGCGTCAGTTTCTGTCTTTCCTCCCAGAAAGAAATAGCAAAGTACACCACCATCACTACTCCGGTAATTCTGGTTAGTGACAATAACACAGCCAGAATTGCAGTTAACAAATATTTTTTTTGTTTCCAGAAATAAAAAACCAACAACGCTAAAAGTAAAAACAAGCTTTCGGTGTAAACCGCACCGAAATAAAAGGCCCCGGGCAGAAGCAATAAAAATAACAAATCGGTTCTTGTATGGGTTTTTGAGTATACTCCCATAGCAAACACGAACAACAAATTCGAAAGCAAGAGCCCGGTGTATAAAAAAGTAGGATCAACATACAAAACCGTATCCAAACCGACATTTTTGGGAAATATATTCAAAAACCTGATTAAAAATGGGTAAAGAGGAAAAAAAACTTGGGAAAACATGGCCGAATAGCCATTCTGAGCGATTTTTAGGTAATGCACACCATCAAAATTACCAAAACCCCACATCCAGGATGGCAACCCACCAATCGCCAAAACTCTGTCGGCATAAGGAAACCAACCTCCCCATTTAGGAATTAAAATTGTGGCCAAAAAAGCCACAGCAAAAAGACCAATCCGCCAAATCAAAAAACAAACCAGAGGGAAGCGGTTGTCAGTCAGCCACTTGCGCATATATTTTAAGAGTTTCCTGGGCTGTTTTCGTCCAAGTGAACTGTTTGACACGGGCTTCACCTTTTTTTATATATTCTTTTTGTCTTTCGGGGGAGTTAACAACAAACTTAATTTTTTCAGCTAGGTCAGACACCTTTTTTGGATCGGCATAAACACAAGCTTCACCACCAATTTCTGTATGGGCATTAATTCGGGAAGCCACCACCGGCACACCACATGCCATGGACTCCAACAAGATCAATCCAAAACCTTCATAATAGGAGGGCTGGCAGTAAACCGTCGCCAGGTTCCAAATTTTTACCAGGTCTTCGTCTTCCACAAATCCAAGTCGGATAATGTCTTTATCAACACCATATTTTTTTAGAAAGTCTGCAAAAGGCTTGTTTTCCGGATGATTGTCAGGTTTAGAGGTAGTCGTTTTGCCAGCCATTACCAGTGGTATTTTTATCGCTTTACAGGCATCAGCCAAGGTCATCAGGTTTTTGTTGAAATTCACATCCCCCACATAAAGTACAAAGTGATCCGGCAATCCAAATTGCTTTCTGACTTCTGCCTTCTCTAAGCTTCTATCACGAAGGGACAAGCTTTGCTTAAGCTCTAAGCGTCTGAAAACTTTCTTAGGAGCCAGATAGACAACACTGATTTTTTCCGGAGATATTCCCAGAAACCGTACGATATCTTTTTTAGAAGTTTCGGAGATGGTAATAATTCTATCAACATTTCTTTTAATCAACCATTTTTGTACTAAAAATCTGAGAGTCCCTTTAATTCCAGGTGGGTAGGCCGTGGGATAAACCAGACGAATCAAATCATGAATTGTCAAAACAACTTTTCTTGTTGGTTTTGTAAGGGGAACAGACCGCTGGTGGGGATTAAAAACAGTGTAGTGAGCGATGTTATAACCACCAGTTTTCAACTTTCGGTCGTTAGATTTAAAATCAAAGGCTTCAACCTTTCCGTTCAACTTGCTAAGGAGCTCATTGGTGTTTCTTCCAATACCTCTCACCGCATTTCCACCACCAGCAGAACCCGTGTCGTAAGCTACTTTCACTTTCATCTTTTCAAATATACCATTTTTACTCGGTATTTTTAACCTTGCAGGGAGCCTCCTTTCAAGGTAGCATGAAATATGCCCCAGAGAAACTCCATCAAAACCTATGTTAAAAATGGGATCTACCATGTATACAACCGAGGTGTGGAAAAAAGAACCATCTTTGAAGATGAACAAGATTACAAGGTTTTTCTAAAATATCTTAAGGAATATCTAACCCCACCCCCAGATCCATCCAAACTTTTAACAACCTTCACCTTGCAGGGAGCCTCCTTTCAAGGTATCCCCCATCAGCATAAAAACTACCACGAGACGATAAATCTTTTAGCCCACTCTTTAATGCCAAACCATTTTCATTTCATATTAAGACAAAAAACAGACAGGTCTATGGAATTTTTTTTAAGATCATTAGCAACCAGATATTCGATGTTTTTTAATAAGAAATACAATCGGATTGGAAAATTATTTCAGGGTCATTACAAAGCTATTTTAATAGATAATGAACGATATCTCTTGTACCTATCAAAATACATTCATAAAAACCCGAAGGAATATACCGATATGTTAACTGATGCATATTCGTCTTACTCTGAGTATCTTGATTTAAGACATACATCATGGATAGAAACAGAAACAATTTTAAGTTATTTCAAAGAGCAAAAGAATAGTTTACTCAAAAAAACAAACAGTTATAAAAGCTTTGTTGAAGATGAGGATGAAACTGAAACAGCTCTCCTGGGTAACCTAATTATCGAAAAGTAGTACCTTGCAGGGAGCCTCCTTTCAAGATAATCGCTTCATTTCTTCTTCGTATCCGGTGGGGTAAATTGGTACCTCTGAATCAGCCTGGTCACTACTAATAATCTCGACTACTTTTTCGGCTACATATTGCGGGGTTAAATAGGCCTTACCTTCCAAGTTTTCAGTTTCTTTTTCCTTTAAGGCCATCGGGCCAAATTCGGTCAAAACACTCCCTAAAGTTAGATGAACAATAGAGATGTTTGTTCTTTCGAACTCTCTGGCCAAAGCCAGTGACACGCCACGCAGGGCAAATTTGGTCATACAGTAAACAGAGCGACCAGCTGAAGGAATAACCCCCATACCCGACCCCCAATTGATTACATAGGCCTTGGGTGATTGTTTTAAAGCCGGAAGCAAATATTTGGTAAACAGGAAACTTGCTGTAACATTAGTGTTAAAGGAATCCATCCAGTCAGTTTCCGTTACTTCTTCAATTGGTTTATATACTCCTATTCCGGCTACGTTTAACAAAACGTCCACTATTGGGTAGTTTGCCATAATTTGGGTGCAAACAGGAGCAATGGTATCTGGCTTCCCCAAGTCACAAACAAAAAAACTACAATTACCCAATTCAGCCGAAAGTGTTTTTAGTTTTTCTTCTGTCCTAGCCACTAAAATCAACTTAACACCCCCCTTGTGCAACGCGCGACAAACCTCAACTCCCATACCACCCGTGGCCCCTACCACTACCACCACTTTATCTTTTAATTCCATGTTATTTTTTAATTATATACCGAATGTATGCTCGCGGAAACCGCAAGGCACTAAAGAAAGAAAAAACTACCCCCTGCCAACCATCCAAAATACCCTTATGACGAATTTGAGTCAACAAAAACCAATGGATCGGTTTAACAACTAAATAATCTACTGAGTTTATCAAATCTATTTTTAGTCCCTTTGCTTTCATCTCATTAACAATCAAGTCAATATAGTAGCTGTTTCTTTTTAAATAATGTTTAAAAGAAGTGTCTGCCAGATGCAAAAGATGCTCCTGGAGCCAACCCACTCTGCCTTTAACCACATATTGTTCATGCACACTCTTACAAGGCAGGTAAGCTTGACCTTTTTTGAAAAGACGGATTACCCCGTCCGGATAAGTACCCCCGTATTTTAAATATTTACCCAAAAAGAAATTCCTCCGGGGGATCAAATAGGCCACGTACTCACCTCCCTCATCTCCAATCTGGCCATCCCGTTCTTCCAATAGTTTCTTGTGTCTGATAAACAATTTCTGATCCGGTAGTTTTTGTTGATGCTTGTCCCTCTCCTCGTTAGTCATTCCAACAACCGCTTTTATTTCTTTTGCCAACTCGGAAGTAACTCTTTCATCGGCATCCATCTGTAAAATCCACTCGCCAGAAGCCAAATCAATCGCTTTCTGTTTGGTAATATGAAAGATCGGGTGGTGTGGTTCCTCAATTACTCTAGCTCCCAAACTACTAGCAATTTTAGCTGTCCTGTCGGTAGATAACTCATCAACCACAATTAGTTCGTCGGCAATATCTTTGACGCTACTAATACAATCACCAATGTGTTTTTCCTCATTCCTGACTGCCCAACAAACCGACAATTTATTCATTTGTCTAATTCTACCTCTTTTTTACCCGTTACCAAGTAGAAAGCGTCGAGTCCGTTGGGAAACTGGATCACCTCGACCCAACTAAAAAAGTTTTTATTTTTCAAACCTGAATATTGTGAGGGGGTTACTGCATACAAAGTGGTATCCTCCGGTACGACTTCAACCGGATCCCAGTCGGTAAATTGATATTTACCAAAACTCCTTACTAAACTGTAACTACGAGAACCGGTTTGGTTATATTTCACGGTTGCTAAAAATTTCGGTAAAGGATATTTGAGGTTATACAAAAAGAAAATATATGGCTGGGAACGGGCGTCAGTAATAAAGACCGAATATAAATCTTTACTATCAGACACGGCAACAATCTCTTTCATGCCATATTGCCAATCAATGGCATATCTCTTGGGATACTCGTCAAAATAGTAATTAAGATAACGGTAAAATTCACTTCCATATAAACCCATTACTATCAAAGATAATAAAACTACAAAAACTCTCCCCCTTACCCACAACTTACCAGTAACAAAATCAAAACCCACGCCAAACAACAAAATCAAGCAGGGCAACATAAACATCGATCTGGCCGCGTGTGGCGCTTCATTAACCAGGGCTGAAGGCAGGGGAGCTATTAGTATCCACACCAACAAAAACAAATAATTTCTCTTCTTTTTGGTAATAGCTTGATAAGTTACAAAGATTAACCCAACAAGTATAAACAAGGCTTCGGTTTTGTAAAATTCACCTACTACCTGGGTTGAATGCCGAGAATTTTTGTCTCCAGTAGAAAACAAATATCTGGGTGAAAAATGCGACAGATATTGTTTACTCACAATTTCCACACGACCAACCAACAAACTTTTAGTCTTTTGGTATAGAAAAGTGTGTTCCACCTCTTCGTTAGAAAAGGAGGTTTGCCTGGCTCTAGCCAAACCCAAAAGCTGTGGGTTGGTAGCAACCACCAATACTGTAAACAAACAGGGGACTAAACTAATCAAAAAATATCTCTTGTTTCTCAACAATTCCTCTCGGTGCAAAAACATCAACCATAAAACTAGAGGTAAGGCCACTACTTTCGCACTGTGATAAGTCAAAAGAGTCACGCCAAATGACAAAAAAGCAAAGGGTAAAAATTTTTTGTTCTTTTCAATTCCTAAATAAAAAAAATATACTCCCAGCAAAAAGAAA
>Ga0208958_1002387_pt1 | contig 16288 bp, 11 predicted proteins | sample RifOxyB1_FD_184032 | JGI IMG/M metagenome (GOLD analysis project Ga0208958, IMG submission 184032) | Soil microbial communities from Rifle, Colorado - Rifle Oxygen_injection B1 (SPAdes) | ecosystem: Environmental > Terrestrial > Deep subsurface > Rock core/Sediment | place: Rifle, Colorado... | reverse complement strand
CGCTGGTGCTGCGCGAAGTCGACAAGCTGGACAAGCGCGGCGCCGACTACGTGCGCGAGACGCTGACCGGCGAAGGCTTCGGCATGTCGGCCGAGGGCGTGGACCGCATCCTGGACTTCGTCGCCGTGCGCAGCACCGGTCATGCCGATGCGCTGGCGCGCCTGGACGCATTGGGGCAGGGCAGCGACACCTTCAACCAGGGCCTCGCCGAACTGCGCGAGGTGCTGGAACTGGTGAAGGCATTGGGCGTGCCCGAGAGCGCGTACTGCCTGAACTTCTCCATCGCCCGTGGTCTGGACTACTACACCGGTACCGTCTACGAGACCCAGCTGGACGGGTACCCGCAGATCGGCTCGATCTGCTCCGGCGGCCGCTACGAGGACCTCGCCAGCCATTACACTAAGTCGAAGCTGCCGGGCGTGGGCATCTCCATCGGCCTGACCCGCCTGTTCTGGCAGCTGCGCGAGGCTGGCCTGATCGCCGGCAGCGACGAGAGCAGCGTGCAGGCCATGGTCGCCCTGATGGATGAGGGCCAGCTGGCCGAGTCGCTGGATATCGCCCGCCGCCTGCGCGCGGCCGGCATCAATACCGAAGTTCAGATGGAAAGCCGCAAGCTGGCCAAGCAGTTCCAGTACGCCTCGCGCGCGGGCATCCGCTTCGTGGTGCTGGCGGGCGAGGACGAACTGGCGCGTGGTGTGGTGACGGTGAAGGACCTGCTGCGCGAGCAGCAGTTCGACGTTAAGCGCGAGGAACTGGCCAGCAGCCTGAAGGTGGAGCTGGAACAGGCGCGCGCACTGGCGGGGCGCTGACATGAAGCCGATCCTGCTGGATGGTGCCTCGCTCACCCGCGACAAGCTGGTCGAGATCGCGTTCGGCGCCAGCGTCGAACTGGACAAGGGCGCGCTGAAGGCGGTCGCACGCGCGGCCGACTTCCTGGCCGAACAGGTCCGCCGCGAGGAACCGATCTACGGCGTGTCCACCGGCTTCGGCAGCAATGCCGACAAGCTGCTGGGCGCGCATCCGCTGCGCGACGAGCTGCCGGGCGCGACGAAGTCCGGCCGCTCGCTGCACGAGGAACTTCAGTACAACCTGATCGTCACCCATGCCGTCTGCGTGGGCGAGCCGATGGCGCCGGAGATCGTCCGCGCCATGTTGGGCATCCGCATCAACACGTTGCTGAAAGGACACTCCGGCATCCGCGTCGAGACGTTGCAGGCGCTTGCCGCGATGCTCAATGCCGGCATCGTGCCGGTGGTGCCGTCGCTGGGCTCGGTGGGCGCATCGGGCGACCTGGCCCCGTTGTCGCACCTGGCCATCGTGCTGCTGGGCGGCGGCGAGGCGTTCTACGACGGCGAGCGCATGCCGGGTGCGGAAGCCCTCAAGCGTGCCGGGCTGTCGCCGGTCTCGTTGTCGTACAAGGAAGGGCTGGCGCTGAACAACGGCACGGCGCAGATGCTGGCGATGGGCGTGCTGGCGACCTACCGGCTGGACCAGTTGCTGGATACGGCGGACCTGGCCGCCGCGATGACCATCGATGCCTTCGCCGGTCGCCTGGGCGCCTTCGCCGAGGAGGTGCATGCCCTGCGCCCGCACCCGGGCCAGGTGCATGTGGCGGCACGGTTGCGCGACCTGCTCGACGGCTCCACGCTGGCCGACATTCCCTATCATCTGGTGCCCCGCTTCCGCACCTGGCTGCCGGATAGCTGGGACACGCCGGAAGCGCAGGCGTTGCGCTTCGACATCGGCTGGGACTGGGTGCCCACCGGGCAACGCCACGGCCGCGAGAAGTTCTACCAGCGCTTCATGCCGTTCCGTGGCGGCAAGAAGCACCAGCCGCAGGACAGCTACTCGCTGCGCTGCATCCCGCAGGTGCATGGCGCCGTGCGCGATGCAGTGGAGCAGGCCAAGCGGGTGCTGGAGATCGAACTCAACGCGGTCACCGACAACCCGCTGGTGTTCCCCGACCGCGAAGCGGAGCATGTCGAGGAGCAGGTGATCTCCGCCGGACACTTCCACGGCATGCCGCTGGCGCTGGCGATGAGCTATGTGAAGGCGGCCATCCCCACGCTGGCCTCGATTTCCGAGAGGCGCCTCAACAAGCTGGTCGATCCGGCCACCAACGACGGCTTGCCGGCGTTCCTGATCGGCAACGAGGACGGCACCGAGTCGGGCCACATGATCGTGCAGTACACCGCCGCGGCCATCGTCAACGACCTGGCCAGCCGCGCGCATCCGGCCAGCGTGTTCTCGGTGCCGACCAGTGCGAACGCGGAGGACCACGTGTCGATGGGCGCCAACGAGGCGCGCCACGTGCTGGCGATGGTGCAGGACCTGGGCAAGGTGCTGGCGCTGGAGCTGTACACCGCCGCGCAGGCGCTGGACCTGCGGCGCGACATGATCAATGCGGCGCGCGCGCTGTCGGTCCGCACCGATGCGGAAGGACTGGCCACGAAGGTATCGGGTGGCCCATCGCCGGGCGCCGAGGGGCGCGACGTGTTCCTGGCCGAGGTCGATGCCCTGCGCGCCGCCCTGGCGGCCAGCGAGGCCTTCCATCCGGGTCATGCCGTGGCCGCCGCGCATGCGGCGATCCGCGCGAAGATCCCGTTCCTCGACCGCGACCGCGCGCTGGATGGCGAAGTCGCCACCGCCGTGCGCCTGGTGGAGTCGGGGGAGATCCTCGCCGCCGTCCGGAACCGCTGAGTAAGAAGCTGTAGGAGCGACGTCAGTCGCGACCGCACGAACACATCTGCCCTGATGCCAAGGCAACCAGTGACGGAGCGGTGGTTGAGGCGATAGGTTGACACGAGTTCCGTGCGCCTACGATTCACGGTCGCGACTGACGTCGCTCCTACAGTAGCCCCTGTCGCCTCACAACGTCCGCACGCAATCCCGTCCTTCGGCCTTGGCGGCATACAGCGCCTGGTCGGCCACCTGCAGCGCGGACTCCAGACTGTCGCGGGCCTCCAGGTCGACGCAGTGCACGCCGATGCTGGCCGAAACGGCGATCTCCAATTCGCCACTTCGGCATGGCGCGGCCCGCAGCGCCTGGCGCAGCTCCTCGGCCACCACGCTGGCCTCGCCCAGGCCCATGCCGGGCAGGGCGGCGATGAATTCCTCGCCGCCGAAGCGCGCCAGCAGTGCACCGTGCGGCCGCAGCGTCTCGGCCAGCGTGTTCGAGGTGCAGCGCAGGCAGTCGTCGCCGACCAGATGGCCGTAGGTGTCGTTGATGCGCTTGAAGTGGTCCAGGTCGATCATCAGCAGCGAGATGGGACGCCGCGAGTTGCGCGACTGCGACAGCAGGTGCTCGAACGCCTCGCGGAAGTGGGTGCGGTTGTACAGATCGGTCAGGCCATCGAGGCGGCTGGATTCGCGCAGGCGGTGGTGGGCGGTCTCGAGTTCGGACATCGTCTGCCGCAACTCTGCGGTTCGCGATACCACCTGCTCCTCGAGCGAGTTCTTCGCCTCACGCACGATGCGCTCGTTCTCGTTGCGCAGCGCGGCGTAGCGGTAGCCCAGCGCCACCGACAGCAGCAGCATCTCCAGCGCCGAACCGATCTGCACGCCGTATTCGGTCAGGAAGGTCTTGGGCAGCAGGCCGAAGGCCAGCGCCACGAAGATGCCGGTGCCCAGCAGGAACATCGCCCACGCCAGCAGGAAGACCTTGGCCGGTCGGTAGCCGGTACGCACGACCATCAGCGTGATTACCGCGATCCAGACGATGCTGGGGAACACCGCGGCCGACGCGATCGGCGTGGCCACGTGGTAGGGCAGCTGGGTGGCGGCGATGCCCAGCAGCACGAAGAACGCGATGATCGCCTTGCTGATGCGGTCGCCCAGGCGCCATCGCGTGTTGAGGTCTAGGAACGTGCGCGAGAACTGTTGCATGCCGATCTGCGCCAGGCAGACCGAGAGCGGTACCGACTTGTCCGCCAGCCAGGTGGAATGCGGCCACAGGTATTCGAAGCCCAGCCCGTTCAGGGTGAACAGCACCAGCCCGAACGCGCTGATGTGGAACAGGTACCAGAAGTAGCTGCCGTCGCGCAGCACCAGCCACAGCACCAGGTTGTAGAAGAACAGCGCCAGCAGGATGCCGTAGTAGATGCCGATGCCCAGCTGCCCGTCGCGCGAGAGCTCGGCGAAGGCGGCGGGCGTATACAGGAACAGCGGCACCTGCATCGAACTCTGGCTCTGCACCCTGACCAGCAGTTCGACGGGCTGGCCGCTGGGCAGGTCCAGCCAGAAGTTCGGATGCCGGTAGCGGATGCTGCGCTGCTCGAACGGGAACGTGTCGCCGCCGGCGTGGTGGACCATGTGGCCGTCGGGGTAACGCGCGTACACGTCGATGCGGTCGCTCAGTGCGTACTGCTGTACCAGCAGCCAGCGCTGCTCGCGCGGATTGCCGTTGACGACGTTCACCCGGAACCAGAACGCGCCGGTCTGGAAGCCGAACGAGGCATCGCCATCGGGCAGGGGGGCGAAACGGCCTTCGGCCAGCAGGCGCCTGGCGTCCTCGACCGTGGCCGCGCCGCCGGCGTCGTGCAGGTAGCTGGTCTGCGGTGCCAGCGGCAGGTAGCTGGCGTCGTGCGCGATGTGCGCCTGCGTCGCGGCCGCGGCACCCAGTGGCCATAACGCCAGCAGCAGGACCCACTGCACCAGCCGCCGATGCCATGTGATGTCGTTCCGTTGCCCCATGCCCGTCCCCCCCGGGTGGCCGGTCAGGGCGCCGCGGCGGTTACCCGCGGCGCCTTCCGGCGTCCTTGGCAGTGTACTCATCGTCCTTGCCCGCTCCAGCCCATCGTCGGTCCCCTGGCGTGCCCATGCCGGAAGTAACGGAAAGCGACCCCCATTCCAGCCAGTGTCCGGGTTGACGGCCGCGCTACCGTTCGTTTAATGTATTAACACATTAATACATTAGTGCGTACATTCCCGACATGAAGCGCCGCTCTCCCCAGGACGAAGTCGCCGACAACGCGCCGCTGCAGGCCCTCGCCGAGGCCCTGGCGGCGCTGTCGGAAGCGGGCGAGGTGCGTGCCTTCCTGGAAGACCTGTGTACGCCCGCCGAGCTGGAGGCCATGGCCGACCGCTGGCGTGTGGTGCCGCTCCTGTTGAAGGGTGTGCCCTACCGGGAAATCCACGATCTCACCCAGGTCAGCGTGACCACGATCGGCCGCGTCGCCCGTACCCTGGAGCGGGGTGCCGGTGGTTACGCCGCCGCCGTCCACCGCCAGCAGGCGGCGACGGCTTCCGCCTCCCACTGAGTCCTTCCATGAGCCCCTCCCTGACCCCCGCGACGCGCGAGCGTCTGCGCATCGCCATCCAGAAGAGCGGACGGCTGGCCGAGCCGGCCCGCACGCTGCTGGCCGCCTGCGGCCTGAGCTGGCGCGAAAGCCGCGACAAGCTGTTCTGCTACGGCGAATCCCTGCCGGTCGACCTGCTGCTGGTGCGCGACGACGACATTCCCGGCCTGATCGCCGACGGCGTGTGCGATTTCGGCATCGTCGGCCGCAACGAACTGGATGAACAGGCCGGCGAGCGTGCCCTGATCGGCCTGCCACAGGCCTACCGCGAACTGCGCCCGCTCGGCTTCGGCAGTTGCCGGCTGATGATGGCCATTCCCGAAAGCTGGGAATGGGAAGGTCCGCAGCAGCTGCAGGGCCTGCGCATCGCCACCAGCTATCCCTCCGTGCTGCGGCAGTGGCTGCAGGCGCGCGGGATCGATGCTGCCGTCGTCGAGCTGTCCGGTTCGGTCGAGATCGCCCCCAAGCTGGGCACGGCGGACCTGATCTGCGATCTGGTTTCCAGCGGTGCCACGCTCGCCGCCAACCAGTTGAAGCCGGTGGAAACGCTGCTCGAGAGTGAGGCGGTGCTGGCCGGTCCGGCGCGCGAGTTCGACGACGCCCGTGCCGGTCTGGCCGACATGCTGCTGCGCCGCCTCGACGGCGTGCTGAAACTCAAGGACAGCAAGCTGCTGATGTTCCGTGCCGAACGCGAGACCGTGCCGGCGCTGTCGCGCCTGCTGACCGACAGCGAGGGCCTGGTCACGCTTCCAGGCGGCGAGGACGGCCCCCTGTCGCTGCAGGCCATGTGCCATGGCGTGGTCACCTGGCAGCGGTTGGAGGAACTGCAGCGCGCCGGCGCGCAGGGATTGATGGTGCTGTCGGTCGAGAGGTCGCTGGCATGAGCGCTTCGCCCGCTCCGGTGTACGACTGGAATGCGCTGGATGCTGCCGCGCGCGTCGCCGTGCTCGCACGGCCCGTGCAGGCGGTCGCGCAACGCACGCGCAATGCCGTGGCCGGCCTGCTGGCCGACGTGCGGGCGCGCGGCGACGTGGCGCTGCGCGAGGTCACCGCACGCTTCGACGGCGTGGAGCTTGAAACCTTCGAGGTGCGTGAGGCGGAATTCGCTGCGGCGCACGCCGCCGTGCCCGCCGAGCTGCGCGAGGCGATGCAGCAGGCCGCGGATCGGATAGAGGCCTTCCACCGCGCCGGCATGGCGCAGCCATACGCCGTGGAAACTGCCCCCGGTGTGGTCTGCGAACGCATGATCCGGCCGATCGCGCGCGTCGGCCTGTACGTGCCCGCGGGCAGTGCGCCGTTGCCGTCGACCGCGTTGATGCTGGGCGTGCCGGCGCGCCTGGCCGGCTGCCGCGAAGTCGTGCTGTGCACGCCGCCACGCCGCGACGGCAGCGCCGATCCCGCCGTGCTGGTGGCCGCGCAGCTGACCGGCGTGCGCCGCGTGTTCAAGCTGGGCGGCGCGCAGGCGATCGCCGCGCTGGCCTTCGGCACGGACAGCGTGCCCAAGTGCGACAAGCTGTTCGGTCCCGGCAACAGTTACGTGACCGAAGCCAAGCAGCAGGTCGCACAGGCCGGTGCCGCCGCCATCGACATGCCGGCGGGTCCCTCGGAAGTGCTGGTGATCGCCGATGCGGGCGCCAACGCAGCGTTCGTCGCGGCGGACCTGCTTTCGCAGGCCGAGCATGGCCCGGACTCGCAGGTGCTGCTGCTGTCCGATGACGACGCCCTCATCGCACGGGTGCAGGACGAACTCGCCACGCAGCTTGCCCGGCTGGACCGGGCGGATATCGCGCAGCAGGCACTGTCGGCCTCGCGCCTGGTCAAGGTCGCCACGCTCGACGATGCCTTCGCCATCAGCAACCGCTACGCGCCGGAACACCTCATCCTGGCGCTGCGCGAACCGCGCGCGTGGCTGGACAAGGTGGAAGCCGCCGGCTCGGTGTTCCTCGGCGACTTCACGCCGGAAGCGTTGGGCGACTACTGCAGCGGTACCAACCACGTGCTGCCCACCGCCGGCGCGGCGCGTGCGTATAGCGGCGTCAGTGTGTCCAGCTTCCAGAATTTCGTCAGCGTGCAGTCGGCCAGCCGCGCGGGCATCGCCGCCATCGGCGACTGCGCCTTGACGCTCGCGCGGGCGGAAGGGCTGGGTGCGCACGCCCATGCCGTCGCGCTGCGGTTGCGCAAGGCGGCCGCATGAGCAGCGTCCTGGCCCTTGTGCGTCCGGACCTGCGCGATTTCGCGGGCTACAAGTCGGCCCGCAGCGAAGCCCTGCGTGGCGAGGTGTGGCTGAACGCCAACGAATCGGCGTGGGCCAATCCGGCCGACGGACAGGGTCGCAGCCGCCGCTATCCGGATCCGCAGCCACCCGCGCTTCGCGCGCGCCTGGCGCAGGTTTATGGCGTGGCGCCGGAGCAGCTGCTGGTCGGGCGCGGCAGCGACGAGGCCATCGACCTGCTGGTGCGCGCGCTGTGCGTGCCCGGACAGGACGCCATCGTGGTGACGCCGCCGGTGTTCGGCATGTACGTGGTCTGCGCACGCCTGCAGGGCGCACGCATCATCGAGGTGCCGCTGGTCGATGGCGACGCCGGTTTCGTCGCCGATCTCGACGCCATCCGCGAGGCGGCGCTCGGTCAGGGGGCCAAGCTGGTGTTCCTGTGCTCGCCCTCCAATCCGGCGGGTTCGGCCATCCCGCTGGACGGCATCAAGGCCCTGGCACACGCGCTGGAAGGCCACGCGCTGGTGGTGGTGGACGAGGCCTACGGCGAATTCGCCGACGGTGCGTCCGCGACCACGCTGCTGGGTGCGCATGCCAACGTCGCCGTGTTGCGTACGTTGTCGAAAGCGCATGCCCTGGCCGCCGCGCGCATCGGCGTGGTCGTCGGTGGAGCTGAACTGGTCGCCGTGCTGCAGCGCTGCCAAGCACCGTATCCGGTGCCCACGCCGTGTGCCGACCTCGCGCTGGAAGGCCTGTCCGATACGGCGCTGGAGCAGACGCGGGAACGCGTGGCGGTCGTGCGTCGTGAGCGCGAACGGCTGCTGTACGCGCTCGCGCGGATACCCGGCGTACGCCGCGTCTATCCTTCGCAGGGAAACTATCTGCTGGTGCGCTTCGATGATCCCGATGGCGCTTTCCGTGCACTGCTCGCCGCCGGCGTGGTGGTGCGCGACCAGCGCGCCGCGCCCCAGCTGGGCGACGCATTGCGCATCACCATCGGCTCGCCGGAACAGAACGATCGCGTGCTGTCGGCCCTGAACACGAATCCCACGCCATGACACCGATCCTCTTCATCGACCGCGACGGCACCCTGATCGAGGAGCCCGAGGATTTCCAGATCGACGCCTACGAGAAGCTGCGCTTCGTCCCCGGGGTCGTTCCCGCGCTGCTGAAGCTGCGCGATGCGGGCTACCAGTTCGTGATGGTCAGCAACCAGGACGGCCTGGGTTCGGAGCAGTACCCGCGCGCCTCGTTCGAAGGGCCGCACGCGCTGATGATGCAGGTCTTCGAAAGCCAGGGCATCCGCTTCCGCGACGTGCTGATCGACGAAAGCTGGCCGCACGAGAATCGTCCTACGCGCAAGCCGGGCATCGGTCTGGTGATCCCCTACCTGCAGGACCGAAGCATCGACTGGGCGCGTTCGGCGATGGTGGGCGACCGGCAGACCGACAACCAGTTCGCCGAGAACCTGAACATCCGGGCATTCCAGCTGAAGACCGCGCAGTTCGGCGGCGAGTGGGACTGGGCCGGCATTGCGCATGAACTCGCGGATGCGCCGCGACGTGCGGTGGTGCAGCGGAACACCAAGGAGACGAAGATCCGCGTCGAGGTGGACCTCGACCGCATCGCCGAGCCGGTCGCGAAGACGGGATTGCCCTTCTTCGACCACATGCTGGAACAGATCGGCAAACACGGCGGGTTCGCACTCGACGTGCGCGCCGATGGCGACCTGCACATCGACGAGCACCACACCGTCGAGGACACCGGCCTCGCGCTGGGGCAGGCGCTGAAAGAGGCGCTGGGCGACAAGCGTGGCATCGGCCGCTACGGTTTCACCCTGCCGATGGACGAGACACTGGCCAGCGCCGCGCTGGATTTCAGCGGGCGGCCATACTTCGTCTTCACCGGCGAGTTCCGGCGCGAGCGCGTCGGCGACCTGCCTACCGAACTGGTGCCGCACTTCTTCCGTTCGCTGTGCGATGCGGCCGGCCTGAACCTCAACCTGAAGGTGGAAGGCGACAACGACCACCACAAGGTCGAGGCCAGCTTCAAGGCGCTGGCGCGCGCGTTGCGTCAGGCGGTGAAGCGCGAGGGTGCCGAACTGCCCAGCACCAAGGGGGCGCTGTGACAAAGGTCGTGCTGGTCGATGCCGGCGGCTCCAACATCGGCTCGGTGCGCTACGCGCTGCAGCGCCTGGGCGTGGAGGCGGAACTGACCGGCGACGCGACGACGATCCGCGCGGCGGACCGGGTGATCCTGCCCGGCGTGGGCGCCGCCGCCGTGTGCATGGCGCGGCTGCGGGAACTGGACCTGGTCGACGTGCTGCGCACGCTGGACAAGCCGCTGCTGGGCGTCTGCGTCGGTGTGCAGCTGTTGTTCGCGCATTCCGAGGAGGACGACACCCCCTGCCTGGGCCTGCTGCCGGGACGCGTGCGCAAGCTGCACGCCTCACCCGGCATCCGCGTGCCGCACATGGGCTGGAACACCCTGCAGCGGCGACGCGCTGGTTCGCTGGTGGAGGGCATCGCCGACGGCGACCACGCCTACTTCGTACACAGCTATGCCGCCGCCGTCGACGAGGACTGCCTGTGCAGCAGCGAGCATGGCCAGCGCTTCGCCGCCGTCGTGCAGCGGGGCAACGTCGCGGGGGCGCAATTCCATCCCGAACGCTCGGGCGCCGTCGGCGCACGACTGCTGAAGAACTTCATCGAGTACGGACTGCAATGACAGGTTTCACGGTGTATCCCGCCATCGACGTGCGCGATGGCCGCGTGGTCCGGCTGGCACAGGGCGACTACGCCCGCGAGACGCGTTACGAGGGCGCGCCGCTGGAGGTCGCGCAGCGCTATGCCGCACAGGGTGCCGAATGGCTGCACCTGGTCGATCTGGATGCGGCGCGCGCCGGCGGCTATACGCTCGCGTCGTTGCTGGGGGAGATCGCGCGTACGACCCCGCTGAAGGTGCAGACGGGCGGTGGTGTGCGCCAGCGCGACGATGTGGCACGCATCCTGGACGCCGGCGCACAGCGGGTGGTGGTCGGTTCACTGGCGGTCCGTGAGCCGGATACGGTGCTGTCGTGGCTGGCCGAATTCGGCAGCGAGCGCATCACCGTGGCGCTGGACACGCGGCTCGATGCCGGTGGTGCGTGGCGCCTGCCGGTGCATGGCTGGACGGAGACCGCGTCCGAGACCCTGGACGAGCTCGCCACGCGCTACGCCGATGCCGGCCTGCGCCATCTGCTGTGCACCGACATCGCCCGTGACGGCATGCTGAGCGGGCCCAACCTCGATCTGTACACCTACCTGCGCGCCACCGTGCCGACATTGGCGGTGCAGGCCTCGGGCGGCGTGAGCGCGGTGGCGGATATCGTCGGAGCGCGCGATGCCGGTTGTGGCGGCATCGTGCTCGGGCGCGCCTTGCTGGAAGGCCGCTTCGCCCTGCCGGAAGCGCTGGCATGCTGAGTCGGCGCATCATTCCCTGCCTGGACGTGCGCGAAGGCCGCGTGGTCAAGGGCGTGAGATTCCGCGACCACGTCGACATGGGCGATATCGCCGATCTGGCGCTGCGCTACCGCGACGAGGGGGCCGATGAGCTGGTGTTCTACGATATCAGCGCCAGTCCGGAAGGCCGTTCGGTGGACTACGCCTGGATCGAGCGTGTTTCCCGGCTGCTGGATATTCCGTTCTGCGTGGCAGGCGGCATCCGCGACGTGGAGACCGCCCGTCGCGTGCTGTACAGCGGGGCCGACAAGGTGTCGGTCAACACGCCCGCGCTGGAGCGTCCGGAGCTGATCGGCGAGCTGGCGCAGGCCTTCGGCGTACAGTGCGTCGTGGTCGGCGTGGATTCCATCCTGGAAGCCGATGGCGAATGGCGCGTGCGCCGTTACACCGGTGACCCCTCGAAGATGCAGGGTGCCGGCCTGCGGACGCTGGACTGGGTCATGCAGGCGCAGCGCCTGGGCGCCGGCGAAATCGTGCTGAACTGCATGGACCAGGACGGCGTGCGGCGGGGTTACGACCTGGTGCAGCTGCGTGCGGTACGCGCGATCTGCCAAGTGCCGCTGGTCGCCTCGGGCGGCGCGGGCGAGGTGGCGCATTTCATCGACGTGTTCCAGCAGGCGGATGTGGATGGCGCGCTGGCAGCCAGTGTCTTCCACAGCGGGCACATCGGCATTCCGGCACTGAAGCAGGCATTGGCGCAGCAAGGCATCGAGGTGAGACGTGGCCACTGACAACCGGCGACCGGCGTTCGACGCCACCCGTCTCGACTGGAACAAGGGGGACGGCCTGCTGCCTGTCATCGTGCAGGACGCCGCGACGCTGCGGGTGCTGATGCTGGGCTACATGAACCGCGAAGCGCTGCAGGCCACGCTTGCCGGCGGGCGCGTGACCTTCTTCAGTCGCAGCAAGCAGCGGCTGTGGACCAAGGGAGAGAGCTCCGGCCACGTGCTGGAACTGGTGTCGGTCGAGGCCGATTGCGACGACGACACGTTGCTCGTCCTCGCGCATCCGCATGGTCCCACCTGCCATCTACAGCGCGGCAGTTGCTTCCCGTCGGCACCGTCGGCATTCCTGTCGGAACTGGATGCCCTCGTTGCGCAGCGAGAGCGCGAACGGCCGGCGGACAGCTACACCACGCGGCTGTTCGAGGCCGGTGTGCGCCGCGTCGCCCAGAAGGTGGGCGAAGAGGGCGTGGAAACCGCCCTGGCTGCCGTCGCCCAGGACGAAACCACGCTGCTCGGCGAGAGTGCGGACCTGCTGTACCACCTGACCGTGCTGTTGCGCGCACGCGGCTTGTCGCTGGCCGATGCCGTCGATGTGCTGCGGGAGCGGCACGCCCCCCGATGACGCATCCCCACCGACTGTAGGGGCGGCCTCGGGCGCGATGCTCTTCGCTGCTGATGAAAAAAAGCATCGCGCCCGAGGGCGCTCCTACAAGTGCACTGGCCCTGCGCCATAATCCTCCGGTCCTTCCGGCTGGAGTCGCCATGCGCGCTTCGTTGATTGTCCTCGTCCTGGCGTTGCTGACGGTCCCCGCCCATGCGCTGCCGCCGCCGTGCAGTTGGGGACAGGTGTACGAGGACCGCAACGGCAACGGGACCCGCGAGGCAGGGGAGCCGGGCCTCCCGGGCATCAAGGTGTCCAACGGCATCCAGATTGCGGTGACGGACGCGCGGGGCGAGTACAGCCTCGCTTACATCGACGGCCGCACGCTCTTCATCATCAAGCCGGCGGGCTACGATCTGGCGGCGCGCCCCGACGGCCTGCCGGCCCGCTGGCGCAACCTGCAGTACCACGCCGGGCCCGCGCTGAAGTACGGCGGCATCCCCGAGCGCCAGCCCGATTGCACGCACTTCGGGCTGCGTCCACGGGCAGCGGCGAAGGACGGCGCACTCGACGTACTGCTGTTCGCCGACAGCCAGACGTCTTCGGTGACGGACGTGGACTACTACTGGCGCGACATCGTGCAGCCACTGGTCGGCAGGCACGGCGCCGCGCTGGGCCTGACCCTGGGCGACGTCACCAACGACGACCTGTCGCTGTACCCGCAGATCCTGCGCACGACGATGAGCCTGCAGGTACCCTGGCTGTTCATCCCGGGCAACCATGACCTCGATTTCGATGCCGCCGGCGATGAGGATTCGCTGCGCACGTTCCGCCATCACCTGGGACCGGACACGTTCGCGTGGGAAGAAGAGGCGGCGACCTTCATCGGCCTGGACGACGTGATCTATCAGCCCGGCGGCACGCCTGCGTACTTCGGCGGGCTGCGGGAGGACCAGTTCGCCTTCCTGCAGGCGTACCTGCCCACGGTGCGGAAGGATCGCCTGCTGGTGATCGGCGTGCACATCCCGTTCTACGAATCCGGCGCGCGCGGCTTCCGTCCGCAGGACCGCGAGCGCCTGTTCGCCATGCTGGAGGACTTCCCGCATGTGCTGCTGCTCAGCGGGCACACCCACACCCAGCGCCACTGGTACCACGACGCATCCACCGGCTGGCACGGGATGCGGCCGCTGCATGAGTACAACGTCGGCGCGGCCTGCGGCGCCTACTGGTCGGGCATCAAGGATGCCGAGGGCATTCCCGACACGACGATGGCCGACGGTACGCCGAATGGCTATGCGCGGCTGCGCGTGGACGCCGGCGGCGCCTACGCGCTGTCGTGGCATCCGGCGCGCGATGCGGACGACAGCGGCATCGGCCTGCACGCGCCGCGCGTGCTGCGGAAGGGGGCGTATCCGGCGTGGGGCGTGTTCGCCAATGTCTACATGGGGGATGCGGAGACCCGCGTGGAGTACCGCATCGACGGTGGCGCATGGAAACCGATGAAGCGCGTGGAGCAGCCCGACCCCAGGCTGCTGGTGGAGAACATGCGCGACGACACGGCCGATGCGCTGCGTGGCTACGACCGCTCGCCCGAAGCGGAGGCGTCCCAGCACCTGTGGCGCGGCGCGCTGCCCACCGACCTGGCCGAGGGCGAGCATGTAGTCGAGGTGCGCGCCTTCGACCGGTGGCAGGGCGAGCGATCGGCCCGCACCTCGTACCGCCTGCAGGTCGCGGAGCCCTGATCATGGCCGGGGCGGAACTTCCCATCGAGCACTTCATGGATGCTGCGGCGTGGGAGCGCTGGCTGGAGCAGCATCCGGAATCCACGGGCGTGTGGCTGAAGATCGCCAAGAAGGACTCGGGCGTCGCGTCGGTGAGCTACAGCGAGGCGCTGGACGTGGCGCTGTGCCATGGCTGGATCGACGGACAGAAGAAGGGGTACGACGCGCAGTGCTTCCTGCAGCGCTTCACGCCGCGGCGTGCACGCAGCACGTGGTCGAAGATCAACGTCGCCCGGATCGAAAGCCTGCTCGCGGCGGGTCGCATGCGGCCCGCAGGCCTGCGCGAGGTCGAGGCCGCCCGGGCCGATGGTCGCTGGGACGCGGCCTACGACGGTGCGAAGTCGATGGAGGTGCCGCCGGAACTCGCCAAGGCCCTGGCGAAGAACCGCAATGCCAAGGCCTTCTTCGATACGCTCGACAAGACCAACCGGTACGCGGTGTGCTGGCGCGTGCAGACAGCGGTGAAGCCGGAGACCCGGCAGGCACGCGTGGAAAAGCTGGTGGCCATGCTCGCGCGGGGCGAGAAGATCCACGGGGCCTGAAACGGAAACGCCTCCCGAAGGAGGCGTCCTGGGACCTGGCGGGCGAGCGAAGGCGGGCGGGCGAGGTTGACGTGGCTGGCTGGCGAAGGCGGGCGGGCGACGTGGCGCGCAGTCTAGGCAATCCGCACGATGCGTGTAGAAACGCGAATCGCTCTCGAATAAATCTCAGCGGGCGGCGCGGCTGGATCGCACACTGAGCCACGCCCCGGCCAACAGCATCGCGATCGCGACGGCCTGAATCCCATGCGGCTCCGCGCGACCCGAGATGACCAACAGCAACGTCGACAGCAAGGGCGCGAGATAGGAGAGGCTGCCCAGCAGGGCGATGTCGCCGCGCTTGGTGCCGTGGTCCCAGAGCCAGAACGCGGCGCCTACGGGGCCGGCACCCATCACGGCGAGAACCAGCCATTGGGTGGCACCGGGCGCGACCGTGCGTTCGAACAGCAGATGGACCGCAGCGCCCAGGACCGCGACGCCCGCGCAGGCCACGGTGATGGCGGCGGTGGGGACCTCGGCGAAGCGGCGGTTGAGCACGGAATACGCGGCCCAGATCACCGCGGCACCCAGTGCGGCGAGGTAGCCCGGCATGTGCGCACGGTCGACCTGCAGGCCGTGCCCGCGGGTCACCAGCAGCGCCGCGGCCACCAGGCCGAGCAGCGTGCCTGCCCACTGCCCGGCCCGCACCGTCACTCCGCCGACCAGGCCGGCGAAGACCACGATCAGCAGCGGCCACAGGTAATTGAGCAGGTTCGCCTCCACCGCCGGCGCGCGCTTGAGCGCGATGAAGTAGAGCGCGTGGTAGCCGAACAACGCCAGCGTGGACAGCGCCAGCGCCGCGCCGGGTTGGCGCAGCTCGCGCCAGCCCTCGGCGCCGCGCAGTGCCGCGCGCGCCAGCCCCAGCAGCGCCGCGATGCCGAAACTGACCGCAAGCACCTGGAACGGGGGCAGGTTGCCGGTCGCGGTCGTCAGTACCGCCAGCGAAGCCCACAGCAGGATGGCGGCCAGCCCCGTCAGCGTAGCCGTACGTTGCGACGCCATGGTTCGGATTCAGTCGGGCAGCGCGATGTCGGCGAACGACGCCACGCGCGCATGCCCGTGCGCGGCCTCACCCTCGCGGGGCCGAGGGTAGTCGTCCAGGCGGTCGATCAGGCGCGTCTGCAGGCCGGCTTCGCGCGCGGCATCCAGCTCTTCCACCACATCGGACAGGAACAGGATGGCATCGGCCGGCACACCGATGCGCCCGGCGATCACGCGGTAGCTGTCGGCTTCGCGCTTGCCGCCGACTTCGGTGTCGAACCAGTCGGAAAACAGCGGCGTCAGGTCGCCGGCGTCGCTATGGCCGAAGAACAGCTTCTGCGCCGGCACCGAGCCGGACGAGTACACGTACAGCGGATAGCCGCGCGCGTGCCAGTCGCGCAGCGCGGGCGCCGCGTCGGGATAGATGTGGGCGGTGAAGTCGGCATCGCGATAGCCCGCCTGCCAGATCATGCCCTGCAGCGCCTTCAGCGCCGTGTGCTTGCGGTCCTGGTCGATCCAGCCCTGCAGCGTCTCCACGATGACGTCGTCGTTGCAGATGCTGCCGTGCTCGGTGGCCACCACGTCCAGCCAGCGGCGGACCTCCGGGTCGTCG
>Ga0208958_1002384_pt1 | contig 16302 bp, 13 predicted proteins | sample RifOxyB1_FD_184032 | JGI IMG/M metagenome (GOLD analysis project Ga0208958, IMG submission 184032) | Soil microbial communities from Rifle, Colorado - Rifle Oxygen_injection B1 (SPAdes) | ecosystem: Environmental > Terrestrial > Deep subsurface > Rock core/Sediment | place: Rifle, Colorado... | reverse complement strand
AGTTTTCCTTCGGAACCGGTTAGATTTTCTTCTCCTTCAATAATTGTATATTGTATCCGTGCTCCTTCTTTAATCTTTGCACCCCGGACGGTTAAAAGGTATATGTAATTATTTGCAAAATCATTTTCAAAATGGTCATTTGGTCCCTTTCTGAATAATGAAAATTCCGCTCCCCGGGCGTCGCCAATAATCGAGTTAACTATTTTTGATTGAAGTTCATACGGCACCGGTCTTATCTGATAATTTACCGGCAACTTATCCTGGTAGAACCAATTTACCTTAAAAAGACCAAATATTCCGATGGTTCCTAAAAAGAGGGTTGATGCGATTATTGCAATCTTCTTTTTTATAAGCTTATCTAAAATATATGCGGTTAAAATTGCCGGGACCGGAAAAATTACCAAGTAGTAATGTTCGGGAGGATTGCCATGAATAAAAAGTCCTACGTATGAAACGACAAGACTGATTATTAAAAGGAAAAAGGGCATTTCCTTTTTCTTGTTTCTATAAAATCTCTTGATGAAAAATACTGAAAAGCCGATGGTGAGGATGAATAATACCAAAGTTAAGATATTTGCATATCCCAGAAAGGACTCGGCAAAGAAATGGTAAATGGAGTAAAAATTCTGAGATAGTGTTGTGGTATTAACAGTGTTTTTCGGGTAAAAACCGAAAAAACCCAAGATGCGGTAGGGAACCCAACTAATTAGCTGAAGCGTAATGGAAAACTTATTGGACGCTTCATAAATGAGAAAGGATATGTTGGGGATTAAAAATCCTAAAATGAAATTTAAAATATATTTAAACTTCGGTTTTACACCGTAAAAAAAGAAACTAGATATACCCGCAGGGATCAAAAGCAGGGGGCTGGGGAAAAAGCTCATGCTTAAGCCCAAAATAAGCCCCAATTTAAAAAGACTCTTGCCCTTGTCTTTAATCGAGTCCCTTAAATATAGAAGATATGGCAAAAACAAAATTGCGGCGACCAGATTGTAGCGGGAATTTCTGGTTTGCGCTATCCAGGCCGGAGAAGTTGCTATCAGAAAAGAGGAAATCAGAGCAATATTCTTATTAAATATTTTTTTGACAACCGCGTAGCAGATTAATACTGAAAAAGAACCCACGATACCCCAGAAAACACTGATTACAACGAGGTTATATTTCCAAATCAGTAAAAGTACCGTATAAATCCAGTAGGCAATCGGCGAGATAAAAAACCATTCATGAGAAGTCCGCGGTCCTATCAAAAATGTCCGTGCCCCATGAATAATATTCCAAATATTCATGTAATCCGTCCCCATTTCACCGGTGTACATGAAGTTAGGTAAAAATCGATAAAATCTCAGAAATGCACACAAGGCAACAATACCAAGAGGAATTAATGTATATTTGGATAGGTTTTTCTTATTTGACATGCGATTTGGGCCTCAAGTAATATCCTGCCATATTGAGGGGCAATTATATTGATTGTAAAGTCTTTGTTAAATCTTTTTTTGCCGTTAGCTCCCAGTTGTTTGGCTAATGAGGGCGATGAAAAAATCCGGATGACAGCACGGGACAGTTCATTTATGTTTCCTTTCTCGACCATTATCGAACAATCAGAGTTTACTATTTCAGGGTACGGCCCCGACTCGAAGCAAATGATTGGCTTTCCTAAGGACATTGCCTCAAGTAAAACCAAGCCAAAGCCTTCCAGCGGCCAGACTGAAGGGAAAATACCCAGGGAGAACGGAGAAATTTCTTTGGCTAAATTATCTACCCTTCCCAAAAAGGTTACCGAGCTGGCCAAGCCCATTTTCTTGACCAGTCGTTCAAGTTTAATACGGAAATCACCTTCACCAATAAAATAAAGATGTGCCGAAGGGAATTCTTTAGTAACCCTGGGCCATGCCTTAATCAGTAAATCCTGTCCTTTCCCGGGTTCCATCCTTGAAACACAATAGGCTGTTAACTTTTTGGGTGTTGAGGGAACAAGCTCAAGCGGATTTGTGCCGCAAGGTACAACCTTGGTCCTGGCAGTTGATATACCGGTGATATTTAAATTATTAATCCGGGTATTTTCACTTGGTTCAATTACAAAATCAGGGAGTTTGCTTACCATGCGATAAAGAAATTTCGGAAGTCCGAAAAATTTGGAGAATATTGGTTGCCATGGCCCAAAATCAATCCAAACGACAGGAATATTCAAAAGTTTTGCCCAAGGAGTAACCAATATTTTTTCTATAAAACCGGACATTACGATTGTCCCACTTTTACGGTTTTTAAAAGTCAGGTAAGCATAATAAACACTAGCTGCTGGAAATAACAAGATGCCTTTAATTAAACCCTTCCAATCTCCAATTACATCGACAACAACTGAAATTTTCCCTGCCGCCACCCCCTGAGAATCCAGATGCTTAATAAAAGCATCGTGCGTCGACCAGGCTTTTACGGGAACTTTGTTCTTTTTAAACCATGACAAAAGTTGTGTATTAAAATTTTCCGCTCCTCCCATACCGAATGTCTGATTAATAAAAACAACACCTTTCAGATTTGGTAAATTATCTTTCATAAATTCAAATTCATAGTTGGTATCAACCGCGGAATATTTTGAAAGTTTAAACCCTGAAATCGCAGCCAGTTCCGCAAAAGAGCTGGGTGTATGTCCCGATTTATGTGAACCCCAAACTCCGGATTCGGATGTATCCCCGAATAAAAACAGATTTCTGGTATCCGGATCGTTCGAAAACCTTTCCCAAACATCTTCGTTGTTGGGAATGCGGACATGGAGTGTCCCACCCTTACCCATCAGTCGGAACAACTCCTTAAACAATGAGGATTGTTGCTCTTTTGTTAGGTGCTCAAAAACGTCCTGTGCAACCACCTCCGAAACAGAGCTGTCGGTTAAGGGAAAGGGGTCAGTAATATCATGAACCAAATCCGCCCCAACATCAGCGCGTATATCAATATTTACAAAACCTTGTTTGTAATCCTTACCGCAACCAAGATTTAACTTTTTCGTTTGATTATGGTTTTTCATACCATTTCGGCATCCTTTTTAAAACAATAAGCTCATTTCTTCTTTTCCCCCATTTAGATTTAAGTTGTGCCACACTTTCCAAATACCTTGCGGGGTTCCCGGCATAAACCGAATTCTTTTTTAACTCTCCCTTAACCACCGATCCGGCCCCGACGATAGCATTCTCTCCAATCTTGGTCCCTGGTAAAATGATTGATCCCGCCCCAATATAAACTTTCTTCCCGATTATTACTTTGCCAAACAAAATGCCGAAATTATCAACATTATTTAACGAGGAATCATGAAGAATAATTTTGCTAAACGCAGAAAGAACTACCCCATCACCGATATTTAACAACCTTGCATTCTCCAATTCTACATAAACACCATTGCCAAAAAAAACATTCCTACCGACTTTCGCGCCACTTTTTCTTAAACGGTACGCCGGAAACAGCCAGAAAATAATCTTTAGATATATGCGCTTTAGCATTTCGCATATTATACCTCAGCCTTTGTGTTTACGCCCTAAGCGCCTTGCGCACAAAGTATACTGTAAAAGGCAGGGAGATTAAGGTTCCGATAATTGCCGCGACCCCGGCTCCAATTATTCCGTAGGCATGTATTAAAGGAATTATTGTAATCCAAAGCCCCAGTGTGCTGACAATCGTCACAATCGCCGTATATTTTTGCTTTTCTTTTGCTATTAGGAGGGAACCCGTAGAACTGCTAACACCGCGCACCACGCCGAGAATTGAAAGAAGTTTGACAACAGGTATGGCACTCTCCCACCCTTTGCCAAAAAGAATTTGTACAATTGGTGCCGCAAAAATAAAAACAAATATTCCGGCAAGGCTCATTAGTATAAAGTTCGCCAGTGTATTTTTTATGAAAGCAGATTTAAGTCTTGCCGCCTCCCCAGAAATTTTGGAAAATACCGGAAAAGTTACCCGGAAAAAAATATTACCTACTTCCGTCAAGGGTGTTGTCGATATTTTGTAGGCATTCTGATAAATCCCGAGTGGTGCAACTCCTAAAATTCTTCCAACTGCTATGTTATCACTCTGCGTATAAAGATAGTCAAATATTCCGTAAAGTGTAACCCATTTACCTCTGTCAATTACCCGTTTTGTCTTAATCGAATTGAAATCAAATTTCGGCCAGGGCCTTGCCATAATAAATGTATAGAATACTTCAAATATAGCCCCTGCCAAAAGTCCCCAGATCATCCCGTAAACAGACTTCAAAATAATTACCCCCAAAACCGACACAATCGATTCAACCGTAAAAATCGAGATCCGATACATAAATTCTTTATTAAACTGCAATTCCTTTTGGAACTTTACGATGGATGGATTGATCAAACCCCTTATTAAGGGAACCATGGCGGCCATGTAAAGAAGACTCTTTGAACCCGGGGAGTTAAAGAACCCGGAAACTGCACCGGCCGAGACAAAAATAAGAAGCGAAATTAAAAGACCGCGCACAATAGAAACAACCCAGGCGGTATTAATATATCCATTGATATCGTCCTTTTCCTGAATTAAAAAAATATTAATTCCTGTTTCTGTAATTATTTCCAGAAATCCCAAGACAATGGTAACTATACCAAAAACTCCCAGGCTAAAAGGCGTTAGGATATGTGCGATAATCGCAATTCTGGCAACCCCAATTAAGCGGTATAAAACCCTGAACGCTGTCATCCACGATAATCCCTTTAGAGTATCTTTGAAGTAGCCCATTACCAGATTATACCCGATATGAAGCCGCTCATTACAGCCATATCGGAGGCAATTTGAAGAATCGGACCCCAAACGGCAACACGATAGTCCCCAAACTCAATAAATACTTTCCGGTATGACCAAACTAAGTAAAGAAAAATTAAAACTAATAAATAGGGGAGAGTGTTAAATTTAAAACTAAATATCAAAAGAGTTAGGCCCAACAAGTATCGGGTAATGACCAAAAGAGCCTTAATATTGTGCGACGCAAAGCGTTGGGACGGATGCCACCAAATTCCGTACTGAACGTCCCACTTTGCATATGCTTGAATTTTTTGAAAAAAATCCGATAAAGTTTCAGGCATCCCCCACCCCACTATTGCAGTTTTCACGCGTGCGTATTTGAGGCCAAGTTTTACTGCTTTATAGTTAAAATCCGTATCTTCCGCGGAATTCCCCTTCCCCTCCGGAAAACCCCCAATCTCTTCCCAGGCACTTTTCCTAAAAGCCATTGATCTTGTCGAAGGTAGAAAATTAATATTAAACCTGCGCGGTGTTACGCCCAAAAATACAGATTCTGCTTTTTGGAACCCCGAGTCCCCAACCATTTTGTAAAAACCGGCAGATATATCAACCTTGCCTGTAGCAAACGGGGCAGAAATATTTTCAAGCCAATCGCGCTCAGCAACACAACCTGCATCGGTTATAGCGACCACGTCATTCTTGGCCAGCTCAACTCCGAGATTCCTGCCTTTTGCCCGAATGCACTTTTCCTTAAGAAGCTTAATTCCGCCAAACCTCTTTTGATAATGGCTAATTATCTCAACGGTTTTGTCAGTAGAACCTCCGTCAACAATTATAATCTCATCAGGTTTTTTAGACTGATTAAGCAAAGAGTCGAGCAAGGGACCTATTGTTCCCTCTTCATTAAATGTGGTTATACAAATCGATATATTCATTTAAAAATAAAATAGAAAGCCGGGATAAAAGCTAGCATCAGGATCTTTGGATGATAATCAAGATTCATTAGGGGAAAGATTGTTGCCAGAAGAGAGAACGCAGCCATTTGCAACTTCCTTTTTTCAAAAAATATAAACGCCTGCAAAACCAGAATGGCCATAAGGGGATAAATGTGCCTCATATTTGAAACAATTGACTCTGCCGGGAAAGTAAATATAAATATAATAAATATTAAAATTCCGATAATGGAAAGTTTTCCCAAAACTTTATCGCGGTTTTTCTTAATTAAAAGGTAGACCGGTAACGTCAAAACAAGCACCCAAATAAAAAACTCGCTCAGGAGTGCGTTGATAACTTTCAATATATATGCGGGATTATTAATAATGTTGGCAGCTATGCTCCAGTTGGACGAACCCAGGTTGGCATAATCAGGGCTTCCAGAAATTGAAAAAATACCTACAGGGTAAACCGGATTACCCGTCAGAATATAATTTCTAATATACCAGCTGAATCCGAATACGAATAAAGGAATAAGAAAAAGGAGGATCTTTGCAATATTTATCTTTTGGAAAGCGCTCTTCCCAAAAAATATCAAAAGTATTGCTAAAAATGGCAATCCTGAAAATTTCGAGCCAACCAGCATTCCGGAAAAAAGTCCCAATAAAAGATAATGTTTGTTTGTCGGTTTTGGATTTACAAGAAAGTACAAAGTAGCCAGGAAAAACACCGCTACCCAAATGTCTGCAGATTGCGTCAGGGGCCATCTTAGAACAGATTGGAGCGTGGCAATACTTACGGCATAGATGGTTGACATCTCTTTTGTCACTCCAAAGGATTCGGCTACTTTCTTTGAAACGGTAAAAAGCAGTACAAATGCCAAAACATTGAATAGATTTAGGGGTAAATGAAGAAGAATAAAAAGGGACAGGATAGCCTCGGCTGTCGCCGGTATATACCCCAACCCCAAAGAAAGATTTGCTGGCAGGAAATTAAGTTTAGAAATCTCTTGGGCAATGGGGATATGAAAAATAATACTGTCTCCTTCATAAACACCTTGGACGCTCGTGCTTATGCCAAAATATATAAACTGGATAGTTAAAACAACAAATATAAAAAGGCAGATTTTAGAAATAAGATTGATTTTGTTCACTCCCCCAGAGGCATCGGATTGATAGGTTTTCATTTAATACTTTTGTATAAATCGAGATATTCATTTGCAGCTTCGTTCCATTTGAACTTATTATACTGATCTTTTCCCCTTGAAACCATTGTCTCCCTAAGCTTTATATCAAAAACACATTTTTCGATTGCTCTACATATTTCGACAGTATTTTTAGGATTTACCAAAATCGCCGCATTACCCGCAACCTCGGGGATCGAAGAAGTATTTGAAGAAATTACAGGAACCCCTAAACCAAAGCCTTCAAGAACTGGAAAACCAAAACCCTCACTTAAGGTCGGATAGCAAATAACCACCGCATTTTTAATTACGGCAACTAAAGACCCGTTATTCAAATATCCAGTAAAAACGACTGAGTTACCCAACCTAAGTCTCGCAACTCGCTTCTTTAACTGACACTCAATTCTTTCGTTTTTGCCAGTTATGACCAATTTATAATGCGGATATTTTTTGTGAAACATGGCAAATGCATCAATCAACCCGTCAAAGTTTTTTCTAATATCAATTCCTCCATGATTTAAAATATATTTTTGGTTTTTAAGATTATTGGGCAAGCTTCCCACTTTACCAAAACTTGGGGATCCCGAATAAATTGTTTGGATTTTCATAGATGACACTTTCAACTTTTCTATTAATTCTTTCTTAACGTAGCCAGAAACCGTAATTATTTTTTTAGCTTTAAAAATTGAGGTTATTAATCGCGAAATATAGGAGAACTTAGATAGAAAAGGAATTTGTGAGTAAAGAAAATAATTTTTTATTTCTAAGGGGATGATATCATGAACCGTCAAAATCGATGGGACGGGGCACGCAAGCGGAATGCCTATATTTCCTAGAGCGTGGTATAAATCCACTTTCTCTTTTGCCAAAGCAAGCGGTAATGCGATTTGCTCAAAAAAATGTCTATTCTTAACCGAAAGAACTACAGATTTTATATTTTTTCCTCGGATTTTATATTTGGGCTTTTTTGAGTAAAAAATAACACATTTAATTCCAAGTTTGCCCAATTTCTGAAGAAGCGATTTAATATATTTCCCCACACCCCCCAAATCCCCTTCTGCATAACGTCCATCAAAAGCAATTTTCATTTTTTTCTTGCTACGATTACAAGTTGCGATTCTCCAAACAGTCTTAGAAAAATATTATCAACAAAATTTAACACGTCAGACACTAACGCGAATCTATTTGCTATCCGAACGACCGATGACCCAAACTTTGGATAAGAAAATAGCAATTCTTTGAAAAATCCTTCCGTCTTTGATTTATACGTAACCGCAAAACCTAGACTTATAATCATTTTCCCTAACTCCTCTAGTGTATATCTTCGTAAATGTCCGACTCTTTCGTCATGTTTTTTGGTAAGCCCTATTCTACTTAGTGGAGCGCTTGATGATCTTGTAGATATAAATAGCAAACCATTCCTTTTTAATAGTTTTCGAGCCATTACAAAAGCTTTGGTATCATTAGGCAAGTGTTCAATAACTTCAAACAATAGCACGTCGTTAAATTTTTCTTTTGTATTAAATTTAAAAATGTTTTTCTGAAAATACGTTGTGTTTTTATCCACTCCCAACGCCTTAGAATTTCTTGCTGCTATGTTTATCGCAATTTTAGATTGATCTATTCCTGTTACGGAGTTGCCCTTAGAAGCCAAATAAAAATCCAAGGTCCCCACTCCGCACCCTAAATCAAGAATTTTATCCCCCTGTTTGATATATCCATCCAAAACATCAACCAAGGTCCTGTAGGTGTAATTTTTAAAGGTAATTATTCTTTTTTGTACTTTGTCCTCCTTGTGATAGGTTTCGTTCAGTTTTTTGATTTCTTTCGAATCCATAAACGGAGTTTATCAATTTATTACTTGACAAACAAATTTTAAAGTTATTAATATGTATATATATTTATAATTGAATCTTTGAATATTTTATATTTATATATATTTTATAATGTCCAAGAAAATTGCTAACTGGATAGTATTTTGTGCAACGGTTTCTTTCTGTCTTTTTGTACTTACCGTAACAGATACAAAAGCTTCTGAACTGATATGGAGTCTGTCTTCTACAACTGATTGTTCTGGTCAAGGTGGGGATGGAGAAAGTTTTGATGCTCTTTGTTATAACAATAATGGTGTTAATAGTACCATATCATGGATGCACCCCAACGATCCCGCAATTCATTTTGATGTTATAGTTGGCCATCAATATAGATTTAGTGAAACAACAAACTTTTCAGGAGTTGGGGGGGGTTTCATTTCTAATTATTTAACTGACGGCCAAGGCTATGATTACGGGTTAGGCAAAGATTGGATTTGCCCCACAGATGGTTGCTCCCATGGTAGCTGGAGCAAAGATTTCGAGGCAACAGGCACAGATTTGTATTTTTTGCAGGCTTCAGGTTGTTCCTCCTCAATAAATTGTTTTACTTCTAATCTTACCTTGACTGATTTAAGCTCTCCTGAGAATCCTGCCACAACTCCGCAGATGATATGGAGTTTATCTGCTACAACTGATTGTTCAGGTCACGGTGGGGATGGAGAAAGTTTTGACCACCTCTGTTTTAATACAATTGGCACTAATTCAACGGCACAAATCGATCCGTATACAGGTAAACCTACGATTTCAATTGATGTAGTTCAGGGCCATACGTACAAGTTTACGGAACTGACATCTTTTGTAGGCGTGGGCGGAGATTTCATTTCTAATTATTTAACTGACGGCCAAGGCTATGATTACGGGTTAGGCAAAGATTGGATTTGCCCCACAGATGGTTGCTCCCATGGTAGCTGGACTAAAATTTTTACCGCTTTTACGAATGTTGTTCTTTTTACACAAGGTTCGGCTTGCTCATCCTCAATAAATTGCTTTACAAAAGATTTGCAACTTATCGATTTAAGCAGTTCTGATACCCCAATTTCCACCCCTACTCCTATTCCAACACAAACGCCTTCCCCCACCCCAAACCCTGTTTCAAAAGTATTTTTCGCGCCAGGGTTTGGGGGCAGTTGGAACACCGATGCCCTCATAAACTGCAAGCCAGATAATTACTCCGATGGATGGATATTGGCTCCATACGCTAAAGAAATCTACGAACCGATTCTTGAAACATTAACTACATATGGTTGGGACACCAAACCCTTTTATTACGATTGGCGAAAAAACGTATGGGATAATGCAAATCTTCTTGCAAATTTTATTAGTACCAACACATCTACGGGTGAAAAAGTTGCTCTAATAGGGCACAGTATGGGGGGGCTTGTTGCAGTTGATTACGTAACTAATAATAACGGTGACACGAAAACAAATAGTCTTTTGGCGATTGGCTCACCGCTAAAAGGTGCCGTTCAGGCTTATCCTGCGTGGGCGGGTGGCGATATTTGGGAAGACAATTTCCTAACAAAGATTGCAATGACTTTGTATTTAAAACATTGCGGCGGGGTCTTTTCGAACAATCGTGAAGTCTTACAAGATCAGGTTCCGTCAGTAAAAAATTTACTACCGTCATTTGGGTATCTTGTTGATGCAAAAACGCGATACCCTGTCGTCGTTCAAAATAATATTAATAATTGGTCTTTTAAACTAACTAATTTACGCAATATAAACTTTAAAACACTCATCGGAACGGGTTTCAATACTCTTTCCCAAATTCCAGTTAAAGATCCAAATAAAAAGGATATCCTACAAAACGATTGGCTGGATGGAAAACCTGCAGGTAAAACATTTTCAACTCAAGGCGACGGAACAGTTCTTGTATCAAGCAGCATGATCGATGGTGAACACAACGAAACAATACATCAAACCCACTCCGGTTTGGTGGGATCTGTTGAAGGAATGGCAAAAATTTTGGAATTTCTGGGAACTCCTACCACATCTATTTTGAGTTCAATATACAAAGAACCAGATTCGTCTTTAATATTGATTGGTTATCCATCAACTTTTTGGGTAACCGATCAAAATGGCAACACAAAAAAGGACAAAAACGGAATGGTGGCTTTTGTAAATCCCAAGTCCGGAAATTATAAAGTGAATCTAATCCCTCAGAGTAATAATACTTTATTTATAGTTGCTCAGTTTTTGCCAAACGGAGACATAAAATATAGAGAGTACAACTTACTAGATTTTGCTCCAAAATTAAAGACCGTAAAGTTTAATCTTCAAAACCCAATTGAAGATCCATTAAATTAACCTTTTACCCAATTTATATAATTTTTGTAGAGCCTGGGGATTTCGATAAAGACTATAACGCCCGTTACTATCGCATAGGCAATAATCGCAAATGAATAAAAAGGTTGAACTCTAAAATCCGTCCCGATTAAAAATCCGTGGGCTCCGACTATCAAAAAAACAGCATAATTAATGACGTGGAGTTTTCTCCAGTTTTTCTTTAGCCAAGGAGTAGCATTCCTAAAAATACCTGCAAAAACTGTAATTGATAAAAGCCAGAAGGAAATTCTGCCTAAAGTGTAGTAGTAATCAATCGGAGTTTGACAAAGTAAACAAATATCAATAAATACAAAATAGGGGTTCCAACCGGAACCGATAAAGTGGTTAAAAACCATAAAGGAGAGAGCATGCAAAAACGCTATAGTATATATCGTCACACCTTCTATAACATGGTAATTAAAAACCCATCCTCCTAGCCTTTTTGTAAACTTATCCATAAATGCACCGAGCATTAGCTGCACAAAAAGTAGTGTAAATAGGGTCAGACCAAAAATCCTTTGAATATAGTTGGTTACTGTTGCGGGGTTTCTAAGCACCAACGCCCATGGAGTCGCGTGGAGTGCAGTCACAGGAACCAAAAGCAACAAAACTACTAAAATTGCAAAGAAAACAGTTTTCTTCATCGGTTCTCGCTACCAGTATTGTATAAGGTTTCCACTTATTCTCCAACTACCTGCTGAATTGTCATATTTATTTTTTGTGCGGCTTCGGTGGCTTCTTTTATGTTGCCTAATTTGTATTCGGCAATTACCAGAAGCTCAATCAAAGATTCGTTATTAGGAAAAACTTTCAATGCTGTTTCTGCCCAACCTTTAGCAGAAGTGTAGTCTTTGCTATATAGCAAAGACTGAATTAGGAAATAAAAACCTGCATAATTCCCTCCGTCTTTATTAAGTGACTCTCGTAAATAATAGATTGCTTTGGGGTAATCTTTTTTATCAAAATATATAGTGCCGATAGTTGACCAACTGGTGCCCCAATCAGGATTTAAATGCATCGAATCTTCTGCGTACTTTAGGGCAGTATCAACTTCACCTCTCATCAGCAACTCGACGGCTACATTATTCTTAAGGAGATAATTATCGTTACTAATTTTTTCATCATGGGTATAGAGAGTGTAACCATCGTACCAGTTTATTGTTCTAACAATAGAACGCAATGAAAATATACATATAATAAGTATGAGCACTGCGTAGACAGTATTTTTTTGCTTGGCCGTATTGAAAAACTTCTCTATGAGTAAACCGCATATCCCCAGTAAACCAATTATCGGAAGATAAAACCACCGTTCTGCCACAGTCATATCTAGTGGTACAACTTGAAGATACATTGAAAGACCGATTAGAAACCATAATGAAAAGAAAATATATGCAAGCAATTGTTTTCTTTGACTTTTGTATATTGAAATCCCTAACCATAGAAGCACTACAACCAAAACCAAATCTATCATAAGTGGGGCGAAGAATTCGCTCAACGAAGCCGATTTGACAATCCATTCTTGGGCTATTGCCAATCGAATTGGCGCCACGAAGGTTGAAATATAATAAAATATGATTTTCGGGATGGTCAAAAGTCGTTCAACTGAGCTTGCACTGACAATCGGAATTACAGAAACCCTAGAAAAAAGGGTATGAGCAACAATAAAACGGAGGTAAGAATAAATTGCTATCGGAATGGCTATAGAAATTACAACAAAGTGTAAATTTTTTCTGTCAAATAATAATCTGTAAAGAAAAATCATTATAACTAGTAAAAAACCAGCCTCCTTTACCAACAAGGATAGAAGAATAAAAAAGGAGGCCACGATAAAGGAGAAAGTATTATTGCGTTCCTTCATCATCAAGTGTAAGGAGATCAGTCCAAAAAACATATACAACGGATCGGATATTGCTGATATATATACCACCGCCTCAACATTTATCGGGTGCACAAGAAATAAAAGAGAAAGTAAAAAGGATAAGTGTTTATCTATAAATTTTTTGTATAAAAGAAATACAAGGATGGTGTTACCTATATGAAGGCTTAACTGAATAAAATGATAATAAAAAGCACTTGTTTTATACAAGGAATATAGTACCGCCAATAGGGAAAAGGAAACAGGTCTGTAAAAACCGAGCTGGCCATGTAGGAAAAGGCCGGGGATATATTTTAGTGATTGGATCTCTCCGTTCGAGAGAATTTGAGGTATATCATCCCAGACAAAACCATTGAAAAGGCTCAAAATATAGACAAGTATGCCGGTAACACAGAAGATTACAATTATTTTTTTAGTGGTTAGAGAATCCAAGAATTGTTTAATCTTCATAGAATCATTGGGGGTGGTCGCGCCCCGGATCGAACGGGGGACCTTACGAATGTGAATCGTACGCTCTAACCAGCTGAGCTACGCGACCTCGTGTATATAATATCATGAAAAGGTTATTGACAGAAAAAACGTTATCCGATAAATTTAAATGTAATGATTCATATCATTACAGGACATGAATCAGAAATTCCCTTTAGCACTCTCCTACGACGATGTTCTTCTTGTTCCGCAGTATTCGGAAGTTTCCAGCCGGGGTGAAGTTGACCTGACAACAAAAATTTCCCCTCGTCTTACCCTTAAAATTCCCATGATCAGCGCTAATATGACCGATGTAACAGGTGTGGAAATGGCCGTAAGCTTGGGGAAACTAGGAGGTCTTGGAGTACTTCCGCGCTTTATGTCAGCGGAGGACGAGGCAAATATGGTTTCGGCGGTAAAAAAGGAAGGACTCATAACAGCTGCTGCTGTAGGGCTTAGAAACGGAATGTTTGACCGCGCCGAAGCTCTGGTAAAAGCAGGGGCAGATATTCTTTTTCTGGACGTGGCACACGGACACATGCGGCAAACAATCGAGGCAACGAAAAAACTCAGGCATGCCTTTGGTAAAAATATTGATGTCATCTCAGGAAATGTTGCAACATATGAGGCAGCCTGCGACTTATTTAAGGCCGGAGCGGACTCTGTAAAAGTGGGTGTCGGACCCGGTTCAATTTGCATTACCCGTGTTGAAACCGGTTTTGGCGTTCCTCAGCTGACAGCAGTAATTGAGGCAGCCAGGGCGGCAAGACGGTATAAAAGAACCATTATTGCCGACGGAGGAATTAAAAATTCAGGCGATATTGTAAAAGCCCTTGCGGCCGGCGCATCCGCGATTATGGCCGGCAATCTATTTGCGGGTACGGATGAGTCTCCCGGGAAAAAACTAACAGTAAAAGGAATTACATATAAGCAATATTTCGGCTCAACATCTTTCTTGGAAAAAAAGAATCACCTGGATAACGCTAAAGGAGAATATAACAAGAATTATTCAAAACACATTGAGGGTGTTGAGGGAATGGTTCTTTCCAAAGGCCCCGTATCGGAGATTCTTGAACATATGTCCGCTAATATAAAATCAGGTTTTTCTTACGGCGGGGCAAAGAATATAAAAGAATTATGGAGAAATGCAAAATTCGTACGAATAACTGCCATGGGCCGGCGCGAAAGCGAAGCTCATGATGTGATACTTGCAAGCTAACTCCCCATGGTAAATAATGGATGTATATGTTAAAGCGTCTGGGCGCCTTTTTTTTGGATGTTTTGGAGGTAATTGTTTTTGCGGTCGGAATATTCTTCTTTATCTATCTTCTCATCATGCGTCCCCATAAAATCAGCGGACAGTCCATGATGCCTAATTTCCAAGACGGTGAATTCCTCCTTACCGAGAAAGTTACTTACTATACAAGAAGCCCCAGGCGTGGCGATGTTGTAGTTTTTATGCCGCCAGTATCGGCTACCGACGAGTTTATTAAAAGAGTAGTAGGTCTTCCCGGGGAAAGAATTATGATTAAGGACGGCCGCGTCTATATAAATGATAAATTGCTTCCTGAGTCTTATGTTGACAGTAGCGTCCCAACCGCCGGCGGTCCGTTTTTGAGTGACAATAAAGAATATGTTATTCCCGGTGATCAATATTTTGTTCTGGGAGATAACCGTCCCAACTCTTCCGATTCAAGATTTTGGGGACCCATCACCAAAAAGGCAATGACCGGAAGGGCGTGGATAGCTTATTGGCCGATAAGCAGTTCGGGTGTGGTACCTGTGCCGGGTTATAACTTTTAAGAAATCACTGCGTGGTATATTTTTTGAAGCGTACTTTCGGTTTCTTCCACTCCGCCCTTAAGAATAAATACAACTCTCGTTTCCCTTCTGGACCTTATAAGCTTTACCGAATTATTCCTGACCCCGTCCCCTTCGGTACTGTTTTTGAGCGCGGTTTCCATATCCGCCTGCATTTTGTCAATCTCTTCAGAAATTATTCTCACGTGTCCGCTGGGCCTCTCCACTTCCTGCTGGGACTTGACCTTCATTCTTCTTGCAAGCTCCTCTGCCCGTCTTACGGAGCCGCTTTCCCTCAAAATTATCTTATAGGCCTCTATCATTAAATTGCTGTCGTCGATGGCTGCCAGAGCCCTTGCATGGCCTTCGCTTATCAGCCCCGAAAGAAGTCCGTCTTTAAGGGCGTCGGGAAGGGACAGAAGCCTGAGGGAGTTACTTACATAGGCTACGCTTTTGCCGATTCTTACAGCAATTTCACTTGTCGTGAGTCCAAACTCATTCATCAATCTCTCAAAACCCTTGGCGCGGTCCAGGGGGTTAAGATCAACCCTTTGAACGTTTTCCACAAGGGCCATCTCAAGCATTCCTTTGGGAGAAGTCTCGCGGATTATGGCGGGAACATGGGTAAGCCCTGCTAATTTTGATGCCCTCCAGCGACGCTCCCCTGCAATAATCTGAAAACCGGCAGGAGTCTTGGCAATAACCAGGGGCTCCAGAATCCCGTGTTCGCGGATAGAATCAACAAGATCAACCAGGCTTTCCGGAGTTATCGCACCACGCGGTTGAAGAGGGTTGGGTTGAAGCTCATTTACGTCGATTTGGATTACTTCTTCTGCCATTTTACTTGGAAACTACGCTTACAACTTTTTGACCAAATTTTCTGCTATATTTTGCCACGCCGTCGGCCACGGAATAAAGACTGTGGTCTCTCCCCTCTTTTACTCCGGTTCCTTTAACAAAGCTTGTTCCTCTTTGGCGGACAAGAATCTGTCCTTTAACCACTTTTTCCCCACCAAACATTTTGACTCCAAGTCTTTTTCCTGCTGGACTAACATGTTGTGAAGCTTTTCCCCCTGCTTTATGAGTTGACATATTGTTTTGTG
>Ga0208958_1002383_pt1 | contig 16303 bp, 18 predicted proteins | sample RifOxyB1_FD_184032 | JGI IMG/M metagenome (GOLD analysis project Ga0208958, IMG submission 184032) | Soil microbial communities from Rifle, Colorado - Rifle Oxygen_injection B1 (SPAdes) | ecosystem: Environmental > Terrestrial > Deep subsurface > Rock core/Sediment | place: Rifle, Colorado... | reverse complement strand
AGCAGCAGCCTTTTAAGCTGTTGGTTCTGGGTTCGAGTCCCAGCCGGCTCACTATTTTGGAAATCGAAAGATGGTTGGGGGCAACGTTAGATAATAAAACTTTATGAAACTAGCGATTATTCTTTCTACTAAACACATAGAAACAAATTGGAATGCTTTAAGATTAGCTAATCTTGCTTTAAAAAAGGGCGATGAAGTAAGTATCTTTCTCTTGGGAGAAGGTGTGGAATACGATAAGTTCAGCACTGAAAAATTCAATATAACCCAACAGGTTGACACTTTTCTCCAAGAAAGCAAATCTAAAATAGTTGCTTGCGGAACCTGTATGAAGTTAAGGCAACAACAAAGTACTCAAGCATGTCCCCTAGGTGGACTTGAGGATTTTTACTCTTTAGTTGCCACGAGTGATAAGGTGTTAACTTTTTGAGGACTCTTCGATTTTGGAGGCTGCTTTGCCGGTACGGGCTCGAAGATAGTATAGTTTAGCCCTTCTGACTTCGCCGTGCTTCTTTACATCAATTTTTTTAATCCAGGGGGAGATAAGTGGAAATATTCTTTCGATGCCGATTGCCCCGACTCCGATTTTTCGAACCGTTATCATCTGATTTTCTGCGCTTCCCTTGATTGCAATAATAATTCCTTCGAATATTTGGGTACGTTCGCGTGTTTCTTCTTTCACTTCACGCTTTGTTTTTCCTGCAACTTTTTCGTGTTCAATAAGTTTGTAATGCACACGAATGGTATCGCCGACGCTTAATTTTATTGTATTCCATGCAGTCTGATTTGCCATACCAGGTACTAGAATTTTGCTATTTCTTACGAAATATAAATCCTCTTTTTTATTAATAACGTTTATACGAGCCAACCTAGCGAAAAATGTTATTCAATGCGTTTAGCATTGAGCAAAATTTCACTACCTGGCATAAGAGTGTTATTTTAGCATCTATTTGAGGCTCGCACAAGCGGCGGTAAAGTTTAGAAACAGCGGATGCGGAGTAAGCGGGGTTGAACGATATTCCGGATGAAATTGCGTGCCGACAAAGAATGGGTGTACGGATTTTGGAAGTTCAATGATCTCAACGAGATTTTCAATAACAGATCGACCGGCTATCACCATGCCAAACTGTTCAATTCGTTTTGCAAATTCTTCATTAAATTCATATCTGTGCCGATGTCGTTCTCCCACTATCTTTTTATCTTTTTCGTCATATCCGCCATGAGCTGTATAGCTTTGATCCGATATTGATCCTGCTTTGACTTTACACTCCCAACGTCCTAACCGCATAGTGCCTCCATATGCTCGGAGTTGAACGTTTTTTTCCTGACCCGTATTAATATGGATAACCTGATGAACCGTCTGTGGATCAGCTTCAATGGTATTAGCATCATCAAGCCCTAGTACGTGACGAGCAAATTCAACAACAGCAAGTTGCATACCATAGCAAAGTCCCAAATATGGTATTTTATGTTCTCTTGCGAATTGAATTGCTGATATTTTTCCTTCAACTCCCCGCGGACCCCACCCAATTGGAACAATGATTCCGTCAACTTGTTCAAGTTCCTTAAAACCATTTTTTTCTATCTTTTCCGCCTGTATCCATTTTGTTTTGACAATCACCCCATGCCTCCAACTTGCATGATCAATTGCGTCGATAAGAGCTGCATAGCTATCTCTGAGTTCATATTCACCGGTTGCAAAATATTTACCGACGATCGCAATTGTAATTTGCTTTTGCTTTTTAATTTTGATCGTATCAACCATTGTTTGCCATGCCTGTATTTCTAATACATGAAGTGGAAGTCCAAGCATCGTTAGAATTTTTTCATCAAACTTTTGTTCTGCAAATATGACAGGTATTTCATATGGACTTTCCAAATCAGGATCATTAATCACATTTTCAGCTTCAACGTTGCAAAACAACGCAAAACGGGCGCGCCTTCTCTCATCAATATTTTTTTCAGATCTCGTCACAATGAAATCCGGTTGAATACCCATGGAATTGAGCGTCCGGACTGATAACTGAGTTGGTTTTGTTTTAGGCTCTCCAAGATGGGATGGGGTGGGAAGATAGCTTACATGCACATGAATGACAGCATTTTTCTTGTCATGAGCGAGAATCCGCGAGGCCTCATAGTACAACATATTCTGATATTCACCTGCTGTTCCTCCGAGTTCAACGACAATGACATCGGCTTTTTCTATATCGCCCGCTTCTTTAATCCGGCGGATGATTTCGTCAGTGACATGCGGAATAGCTTCGACATCCTCACCTTTGTAATCAAAATTCCGTTCCCGATCGATCACTGTCTTATATATTTGCCCCATGGTGACAAAATTATGACGTTTCATATCTTTTCCCAAAAACTTCTCATACGTTCCCATATCCATATCCGCTTCCGTTCCGTCATCAAGTAAATAGGGATCCCCATGTTCAATGGGATTAATAAGTCCTGCATCGATATTAAGGTAATTCTCACATTTAACACAGGTCACATTGTATCCGCGGTTTTTTAATAGAAGAGCTATAGCGGCAGTCGTATTTCCTTTTCCAAGGCCAGATATTACGCCGCCTGAAACGAAGATAAATTTAGTGGGCATAAGTTAAGATACCAAAAATGAAGAATTTCGTCAATGTATTAATTTACGTTTTTTTCTAAAAATATTCTTATGGATATAATACAGAGCTTTAAATATATCACCTTTAGTAACAATTCCCACAACAACGGCGTTATCATTTACAACCGGAAGTTGGTCTATACCATGAGCAATAATACGAGCAAGTGCCCGCATGATGTGAGTCGATGTGTTTGTATAAAAAACATTTTTATGCATTACTGTCGAAACTTTTCTATTCATCATTTCCTGAAAATCACTATCACTAGATTCATCATCTGCGGTTACTCCGAGATCTTCAGAATACACTTTGTTATCAGGATACAGCAATTTCAACATATCTTGCTTTGTAATAATACCAATCAAATGCAATTCTTTGTCAACAACAGGAGCCGAATTATAGTGTTTTTTAGTAAACAGTTTCCACACATCACGAAGCGTTTTTTTTGAAGAAATAGTTTTGACATCTGAATGCATGATGTCTTGTACGGTAACCATCAATGTAGATGATAGATGTATTTATTTACGTTGTCAACCTTGGCTTCCGGCGCCGTAATACGTTTAGTTCAACGGTTGATCTTCGAAGTATTGCTTGAGCAGTAGCATAATCTGCAGCCTTACCTTTCTGAGACAATGCTTCTTTTGCAGCTAATTGTGCTTTCTTTATTTCAGACTCGTTTAACTCATCAGCATGATATGCCCGCGATACGAGAATTAAAATGTGGTCTTTTGTCACTTCCATGAATCCCCCGCCTATTACTAAATACGTTTCCTTTCCACCCGTTTCAATCTTAATTTCTCCTTCAACAAGCTGAGAAAGAAGATTGATGTGCTTTGGCAGAATTCCAAGTGTTCCGTTTGTCGTTGGGACACTCACAAAATGGACATCTTCTGAATATGCCGACCTTTCTGGAGTAACGATATCAAGGTGTATGGAGTCCATATTTATTTCACTTCGCTGATATTTCCTACCATGAAAAACGCCTGCTCGTTTTTCCCGTCATGCTTACCATCTAATATCTCTTTGAATCCTTTCACCGTTTCTTCGATTTTTACGTATTTACCGGGCCGTGATGTGAACGGTTCTGCAACAAACATGGGCTGCGTCAAAAACCGTTGGATTTTTCGTGCCCGTGTGACGACGCGTTTATCCTCGTCGCTCAACTCTTCCATGCCTAAAATGGCAATAATATCCTGTAAATCCTTGTACCGCTGTAACACCCGTTGAACACCACGAGCTACTTCATAGTGTTCCTTTCCGACAATGGCTGGCTCCAAAATCCGTGAATTAGACGATAACGGATCAACAGCGGGAAAGAGTCCCTGTTCAGAAATAGAGCGGTCCAGTGAAATAGACGCATCAAGATGAGAAAATGTTGCAACGGGCGCAGGATCCGTATAATCATCAGCCGGCACATACACCGCTTGCACGGAAGTGATAGAACCCTTTTTGGTTGATGTTATGCGCTCCTGTAACGCTCCCATTTCTGATGCAAGTGTTGGTTGATATCCGACAGCTGATGGGATACGGCCGAGAAGTGCTGATACTTCGCTTCCTGCTTGTGCAAACCGAAAAATATTATCGATAAAAAGTAGAACATCTTGCCCTTCAACGTCTCGAAAGTATTCAGCCATGGTGAGTCCCGTGAGTGCAACACGCAACCGAGAACCCGGAGGTTCATTCATTTGACCAAATACCATGGCGGTTTTATTAATAACTCCTGATTCTTTCATTTCCCGATAAAGATCATTTCCTTCACGGGATCGTTCCCCAACGCCAGCAAATACCGAAACTCCTCCATGCACTTCAGCTACGTTATGGATAAGTTCTTGAATAAGCACTGTTTTACCAACGCCCGCTCCTCCAAAAATAGCTACCTTTCCTCCTTTGACAAACGGAGCAATGAGATCAATAACTTTTATTCCTGTTTCAAGAATTTCAAGTTTGGTACTTTGCTCTGTTAGTTTTGGAGCATTCCTGTGAATGGGATAGAATGTTGTCGTCTTCACCTCTCCTTTATCATCGATTGGATCTCCGACAACATTAAAAAGCCTTCCCAACGTTTTTTTACCAACTGGAACTGTTATTGGATGAAGCGTTGCCACCACTTCATCTCCTCGCTTTAAACCGTCAGATGGTCCAAGAGCAATACAACGTACTTTGCTTTCTCCTAAATGGGACGCAACCTCCAAAATAAGGATTTTGGTAGTTGTAAATGCGCTTTTTACTTCCAATGCCTCGTAGAGCGACGGAAGATAGCTTTCTGTAAATTGAACATCAACAACTGCACCGAAAATCTGTGAAATTGTTCCAATATATTTTTCTTTTAATTCTTTCTTTTTCATACCATGACTCCTTTATTATAATTATTCAGTAGCCAATCTCGCGGTAACGAGGTCAGCTATTTCATACGTTATTTTGGCTTGCCGTTCTTTATTGTAAATAAGCGTTAATTCATCGATGAGAGCAAGTGCATTATCTGTTGCATTTCTCATAGCTACCATGCGCGCCGAATGCTCACTTGCTTCAGATTGGAGTATTGCATCACGAAGTTGATTTTCAATATAGTGAGGAAGGAGCGCGTCAAAAACTTCTTTTTTCGAAGGTTCAATGAGACTTTCTTGAATAGCAGGAACGGTATCAACTGCTGAAATAGTAAGAGGAAGAATTGTTTTGATTCTCGGATGCTGCTGGAGAGCTGATTTAAATTCATTACTTATAATATCAACGCCATCATACGATCCTTGCAAATATTCTTTGGTAAATAATTCCGTGAGTGCCGGCACACTACCTATAAACGGAGGAGTAGAGAAATCTGCAAGTAATTTTCCTCCAAGCCGAACAACAGTTTCTGCCCCTTTTTTTCCGATCGAAATCGTATCAACGGAAGAATGCACAGGAAATGTCCGGATATAAAATCGGAATAAATTGCTATTTAAGCCACCGCACAATCCTTTATTCGTCGAGATAAGTATAACAAGCCGTTTTCCGGTCAGCACCTGCGGTTTAGTCAAATACGGATGGATGGACATATCAACGCTACCAGAGGACCGGATGACCATTTCATAAATTTTCTGCGCATATAATTTTCCGGATACTGCTGCTAGCTGCGCCTTTTTCATTTTTGACGCAGCCACGAGTTCCATTGCTTTAGTAATTTGTGCAATGTTCTTTGCTGACTTAATTCTTCTTCGTAAAATTCGTATGCTTGCCATATTATTTCCACGTTTTTTTAAATGTTTCAATTACATGTTGTAATTCCTTTTCAATTTCAGAAGTAATTTGTCTTTCTTTTAATATAAGTGTGCTTACTTTCTTTCCTTCTCTTCGTATAAATGTCAACAAATCAGCTTTAAAACGACTAATATCAGCAATAGCAATACTATCCATATACCCGTTTGCCCCAGTCCACATCAATATGACTTGCAATTCAACTGCAATCGGAGTAAATTGTCCTTGTTTTAGTACTTCCATCATCCGTGCACCGCGGTCAATTTGTTTCCGTGTCGTTTCGTCTAAATCTGAACTAAATTGTGCGAACGCGGCAAGTTCCCTGTATTGCGCGAGATCCAGTTTCAGATTTCCCGCTACTTTTTTCATTGCTTTCATTTGAGCGGATCCTCCGACACGGGATACAGAAAGACCGACATTGATAGCTGGCCTTTGTCCGGCATTAAATAAATCTGATTCCAAATAAATTTGGCCGTCTGTTATCGAAATAACGTTTGTGGGAATATACGCGGATACGTCATTTGCCTGCGTCTCAATAATGGGAAGTGCGGTCAGTGATCCTCCGCCGTGGGTTTTGTCTACCCGGCACGCTCTCTCAAGAAGTCTGCTATGAAGATAAAAAACATCTCCTGGATATGCTTCACGACCGGAGGGTCTTCTGAGTGTTAAAGATATCTGTCTGTATGCCCACGCGTGTTTTGTTAAATCGTCATAGATAACAAGCGCATCTTTTCCCTGATCCATAAAGTACTCGCCAATTGCGCATCCTGCATATGGGGCGAGATATTGAAATGCAGCAGAATCACTTGCAGAGCCTGAAACAATGATCGTGTGTCCCATTGCATCATGTTTTTCTAAATCGGAAATGATGTGCGCAATCCTGGATGTTTTTTGCCCAATAGCTACATAAATACAAATAACATTCTCTTTACGCTGATTGATAATAGTATCAATGGCAATAGCAGTCTTTCCTGTATTTCTATCCCCAATGATAAGTTCCCGTTGCCCACGTCCAATAGGAATAATTGCGTCAATTGCTTTTATACCTGTTTGTAGAGGGGTATTGACTGGTTCACGATACATGACACTTGGTGCAATTTTTTCTATTGGATATTGTTTCTTTGTTGTAATTGTCCCTTTTCCATCAATGGGCTCTCCTAAAGGATTAACAACGCGACCTATAAGATTTTCGCCAACTGGCATATATAAAAGCTCACCAGTTGATTCAACTTCTTCCCCTTCATGAAGCCCTAAATAATCTCCAAGCACGATTGCTCCGACTTCATCTTCCTCGAGATTAATAACAAATCCAGCGACTCCATTTTTAAATTGAATTCGTTCCAAATATGCAACCTCAGGAAGTCCGCTGATTTTCACAACACCGTCAGCAATAGCAGTAATTCTTCCAATATGTCGCGCTTTCACACCAGATGTGTATCCTTGAATTTTTTTGGTAAGTTCATCTCCAATAATTTTACTTAAATTACTATTCATAGATTACTCCATAAGCATATGAGACATATTTTGTAATGTTTTAAGAAATGTCGTATCAACAACCCAATCGCGTATTTGGATCTTTAATCCTCCGAGTACGCTCGGCGCAACGCTTGAAATAACGGTAATTTCATGTCCGCTGATTTTTGTGAGAGTTTTTTGAATTTGTATTTTTTCTTCACTTGTAAGTGCGACAGCGCTGTGCACATGCGCTGTTATGTCATCTTCGGCGTCTTTCGATACTTTCGACAATAATTTACGCAATTGAGGAACCGTTTGTGCGGTTTCTCGTCCTTGTTGTATATACGAAACGACGCCTTTGATAAAACCCTGAGCGTGTTTTGTTAATTTAGCCATAAATTTGAGTTATGTTATGTAATGGATTCCAAGTCTTTCATTTGTTTTCGTACGATAGTATGCTGTAATTCTTTAGACATAACGTTTCCTAATAACCGTTTTGTCATTTCAACTGCGAGCGCTACTGCTTCATGACGAACTTGTTTATCCATTGATAATTTAAGCTCAGCTATTTCCCTTTTTGCTTTCTCTATCATGTCATCGGATTTCTTTCGAGTTTCTTCTAAAATAACATGTTCTTCACTTTTTGCTTGTTTTTTTGCTTCATCAATCAATTTAAGCGCATCTCCTCGCGCTTCTTCCATAAGTTTTGCTTTCTTTTCATCCATTTTAACAAATTCAAGCCGCATTTTTTCCGTTAGTTCCAATCCCTCTTGTATCTTTTTCTTTCTTTTTTCAAGCATTCCTAAAATTGGCTTATACATGAGCCAGTTAAGGAGAACCATGATGATAGTAAAATTGATAAGCTGAGCTATAAATAAACTCGGCTCTATACCTAATTTATCCATAATATTCCTTTTAGACGAACTTAATAATAAGTGCTGTAACGAGTCCGTAAATAGCAATTGCTTCAGCAAAAGCTACTCCCAAAATCATGCTTGTACGTACATCAGACGCTGATTCTGGATTGCGACCAATTGCTTCCACTGCTTTTGCTGTAATCATACCTATGGCAATAGCAGGAAATGCACCTCCAACAGCTATTGTTGCTCCTGACATTATAAGTCTCCATACATCTAAATCCATATGACACCTCCTTTCTATAATTAATTATTCCTCATGTGCGAGTGCAACGTTAATAAATACCGATGTTAATGTTGAAAACACCAAGGCTTGAATAAACCCAACAAACAATTCTAACATAAGAAATGGCATGGGTGCGATAAAGGGCATAAGGAATGCCATGACGGCCAACAGCACCTCGCCCGCAAAAATATTCCCAAACAACCGGAATGCAAATGATATGACTTTCGAGAGATCAGAAATAACTTCCAAAAATCCTACGAAACCCAGGATTGGATTTTTTATATTAAAAAACCTATGACTATATTTTACCCCCAATGTTTTAAATCCAAAATATTGCATAGCAATAACCGCGATGATAGCAAGGGCTATAGTCATATTCAAATCGGCTGTTGGTCCACGAAGAAGCGGGACAAATTTTTCGTGTTCTGGAAATCCAATCGTTCCAACCCCCGGAAGAAGTCCACTCCAATTTGAAACGATAATAAATAAGAATAATGAAGCAACGAGTGGAAATATCATTTTTACCTGATGACCAACGACAGATGAAAAAAATGAATACAATCCTTCAATAATAATTTCTACAATAGATTGAAGATAATTGGGAATAAGGGACAATTTCCGGGTAGAAGCAATAGCTAAAACAAATAACATTCCCATCACTACCCATGTCATGAGAAGTGAATTGGTTATTGGCAGTGGTCCAATATGACCAATGGTTTCAGCCGCGAGCGATATATGTAACGCCATACAATTAGTTCTTTGATCTCTTTAAAATAGTTTTAATAACTTCTATAAAATTAATAACAGAAATAACACATCCAACTATAAGTAACGACAACGTCATTTTCGGATACGTATTCCATACACCATCAAGATATTTACCAATGAGTGTACAAAGTACAATCGGTATTGATATTGCAAAACCAAGTTCTCCGACATACCCAAGATAGTACATGGTACTATTTCGAGCTTTTTGTTCCGTATTCTCTTTTGAGTTCCTCTTTTTAATAGGCGTCGAACCTGATAACAATACCTCAAACCTATTATCTAAGCCTTTCATGGAATACGCTTATTGTAACGAATACGTAATTTTTCTGTCAATGCGTAAAATTTATGATGGTACCGCTTTCAACAATGACAGTAAACCGATCTTCACGCTGGTCGATGCGTCCATGAATTTTAAGAATTGCATCTCCTGACCAAAGTCCTGGATCTTGAGCAAATAACTTTGGGAAAACAACACATTCAATTGTTCCGGTCAAATCTTGAAGTTTGACAAAGGCCATTTCATTATTTCCTGCTTTGGTAAAGATTTTTTTCACGTCCGTGACGAGCCCCGCAATAATAACTTTGGATCCAACCAAGTCTTCTCCGATTGATCCGATGCTTTGAAGATTCATTGCCTTCAGTTCTTTTTCATGAAAAGATAACGGGTGAGCAGTGAGATAAAAGCCGAGCAGCTCCTTTTCAAAAGAAAGAAGTTGTGAATTCGTAATTTCCGGAATGTCTGGTAACGTATCCACCAAATTCGTCTTCTTGTTATCATCAGTGTCAAAAAGCCCTGATTGACCTTTTGAATGTGCTGTTTTTTTCTTATGCATACCACCCAAAAGCTCAGGAAGGACAACTAAGAGCTGGGCACGTTTTCCAAATGCATCGAGCGCACCGGTTTTAATCAGGCATTCAAGCGACTTTATATTCACTTTCGACAAATCAACTCTCGTCAGAATATCCGTCAAGGACGTAAATTTTTCATTTGACGCACGCGATTTGAGAATACTCTCAATTGCAGCACTTCCAATATTTTTAATAGCTGATAAACCAAATCTAATGGAATTTTTTTCAATGGAAAATTCAATATCTGACGCATTGATGTCCGGAGGCAGAATAGAAAGGTTTATACGGCGGCATTCCGCGATGATATTAGAAATTTTCTCTTCTCTTGTTGGCCCTGTATTAGCCCTTGATTCAGCTGTTAATACCGCTGTCATATACTCGACTGGGTAATTTGCTTTCAGATACGCGGTTTGATAGGCAATCATTGCGTAGCACGCAGCGTGTGCCTTATTAAATCCGTATCCAGCAAATGGTTCGATGAGCGTAAAAATTTCTTCTGCTTTTGTCTGCGATAATCCATTTTTCACACAACCATTAATAAATTTCTCCTTCTGTTTCTTCATTTCTGTTGGAATTTTCTTTCCGACAGCTTTCCGGAGCTTATCCGCATCACCCCAAGAATAACCGGCAAGAGTGATTGCGGTTAACAGTACGTCATCTTGGTAAGCAATAATGCCATAAGATTGTTTGAGTACGTCTTTCAACCGTGGATCTGGATACACAATCTGTGATGGATCATGCTTCCTTTTAATAAATTCAGGAATAACAAGCATCGGGCCTGGGCGAAACAACGCGACCATTGCCATGACATCAAATATCGAGGATGGTTCAAGTTCTTTTATGTATCTTCGCATCCCAGAGGACTCAAGTTGAAATATTCCTGTTGTTTCAGCCATGGATAACATCCGAAATGTTTTTTTGTCATCAAGGGGAATTGTTTGAATATCAATGTCGATATGTTTTGTTTGACGGATAAAATCAATTGCCTGAGACAGAATCGTCAAATTCCGCAGTCCCAAAAAGTCCATTTTTAAAAGTCCTACACCATATTCTCCAACGGTATACATGTCATATTGTGTAATGATTCGTTCCCCTCTTGATTCTTTTTGCAGGGGAGTGTGTTCAACAAGAGCCACATCGGAAATGACTACTCCGGCTGCATGAACTGAGGCGTGACGCGCAACTCCCTCAAGTTTTTTGGCTACATCGACGAGCCTTTTTGTTTCCGGTTCCGACTGATACGCAAGAGCAAGTTCTGTGGACTGAACGAGGGCCTTTTCAAGTGTCATTGCGTTTCCCTGTACACCCAAGGGGATCATTTTTGATATACGATCCGGTTTTGCATACGGCATACCGAGTGCCCGACCTGCATCACGAATTGCTCCTTTTGCTTCCATTGTTCCAAAGGTGATAATTTGTGCCACTTTATCAGCGCCGAATTTGTCAGTTACATATTTAATAACTTCATCCCGTTTATCATCGGCGAAATCAAGATCTATATCAGGAGCTGACGGACGCTCAGGATTCAAAAAGCGTTCAAAAGGTAACTTAAAATAAAATGGGTCAATACCAGTAATATTTAGTATATAGCACACGACTGATCCAGCCGCTGAACCTCGACCAGGCCCAACTGCAATACCATGCGTTTTTGACCAGTTCACAAAATCTTGAACAATAAGAAAATACGGTGTGTATTTCTTTTTCGTTATAATATCCAGTTCATATTCAATACGATCTCTAATTTCTTCAGTAACTTTTGAGTATCTTGTTGACAACCGTTCTTCTACGAGCTTTCGTAGATATTCTTCAGCGGTCAAACTATCTGGAACTGGATATTGTGGAAGATGCCATTCCCCAACAGACAATGTTGTATTGCACATGTGTGCAATTCTCACGGTGTTTTCCAAAGCCTCAGGAACATCAGCAAATAACTCCTTCATTTCAGTGGGGCTTTTCATATAAAAATCAGGACAGGATATCATAGAGAGCGGACGATGCGGTTCTAAAATAGTGTGTTGTGTTTGCACACACAAAAGAATGTCCTGCGCTTCTGCATCATCTGCATTCACATAGTGAATGTCATTGGTTGCGACGATGGGAAGACTTAATTTCCGTGCAAGAGCAATGAGTTTCTTGTTAACTTCTTCTTGTTCAGGTAATTTCTCGTGTCTCTGGATTTCAATATAGTAATGGTCCGGTCCAAAAAGATCTGCGTACTTTTTTGCAATGTTTTCAGCTTCTTTCACTTCGTCTCGAAGCAAAAGTTGTGATAATTGTCCCTGCATACACGCGGACAGACAAATAAGATTTTCGTGATACTTCTCAAGGGTTTCGAAATCAATTCTCGGTTTATAATAAAATCCTTCGAGATGAGCGATTGTTACGAGTTTCATGAGATTTTTGTAGCCTTCTGCATTTTCAGCAAGCAAAATCAGATGATAGGGATCGGTGTCAACTTTTCCTTCTTTATCAAGCCTACTTCGCCGTGTGACATACGTTTCAACTCCAATAATTGGCTTAATTCCGGCAGCAAGTGCCTTCATATAGAACTTAAAACTGCCGTACATTGCACCGTGATCGGTAATTGCAAGGCTATCCATACCTAATAATTTCGCTTTTTCAATGAGATAATCGAGCTTTCCTAACCCATCAAGAAGAGAAAATTCGCTATGCGTATGAAGATGAACAAAATCAGCCATGTATTTTTCCTTCCAGAAGTACTTTTATTTTTTCTGCATCGCCTTTACCCTTCAGTTCCCGTTTGACCATTCCCACAAGAAACATTAGTACTGCAGTTTTGCCTTTTTTATAATCTTCAATTGCTTTTGCGTTTGCAGCTATAACTGCTTCTATTGCCGTCGCCACAACTCCAGCATCAACTTGTTTCTCTTGTTGTTTTTTATTTATCAAATCAATAAGTTCTTCGGGTTTTACTTGTTGTATATTAACAGATTGATTTACGAGAACGTTTGCTATTATTGAAGGTGAAATTTGGCTTAAGGAAACAGTTTTTTCAAAATACTCGCCCAGTTCTTTTTCTTGGGTTAAAATTTCAGCAACCGACTTGTTTATATCATACATTTTCATTAATCTATTTTTCACTTTCTCTGGTAATTCCGGTATTTGCTTTCGTATATCCTCAATGAACTCCGAACTAAACCGCATCGGCGGAATGTCAGGCTCGGGAAAATACCGATAATCATTCGCTTCCTCTTTCAAGCGTTGCGATATTGTTTCGTTTTTCCCTTCCATCCAACCACGCGTTTCCTGTACTGGCGTTTTTCCCTGTTCTAATAACGCGATATGACGAATTACTTCGTACTCAATTGCTTTTTTGACAAAATTAAATGAATTTATATTTTTCACTTCCACTTTATAATTGGGCAAATCCTTCGATCCTACTGGTTTGACTGAAATATTAGGTTCCAATCGCATAGAACCTTTTTCCATATCTGCGCTTGATATTCCTAAATAACGAATTATTTGGTGTAATTTCTTTAAAAACAGTTTTGCATGATCTCCTGAATGAATATCAGGTTCAGTAACAATTTCAACGAGTGGAACACCCGAACGATTGAAATCAATGAGTGTTACCTTTTTACCCTCAACAGTTGTATGGAGCAACTTACCCGTATCTTCTTCCAAATGAACTCTATGAATCCGTACCATTCCTAATTTGGTGTCAATTTTACCATGAACTGCTAGCGGTTTATCATATTGGGAAATCTGGTATCCTTTCGGAAGATCCGGATAAAAATAATTCTTTCTATCAAACTTTGAAAATAAAGGAATTTCACACTCAAGCGCCAATCCCAGTTTTATTGCCCACTCAATCGCTTTTTTATTTGGAACTGGCAATCCTCCCGGCATAGCCAAACACACAGGGCATGTTTGTGTGTTGGGTTTTTTTTCAAAATGATCGGCAGGGCAACCGCAGAACATCTTACTTTGTGTAGCAAGTTCGACGTGTATTTCCATTCCGATCACTGGTTCGTATTGCTTCATATTATTTCCACGAATTCCATTGAGTCGCCTGCTCAAAGGCGTACGCTGCGGAAATTATTTTTTCTTCCTGCCAATAATTAGCCATAATATTAAGACCGATATATAAATTTGTTTTCGGATCTCGATAGCACGGAACGCTTATTCCCGGTAATCCTGATATAGTACTGGGTTCCAAAAGGATGTCTTCGAGTTCACCGTACATTGGATTATCTTTTGTTGCTCCAAGTTTTTGCGCATATCCGGGGCTGGTTGGCGCAATTAATAAATCATATGTGCCGAATAATTCCCGATAATTATTAATATATAAACTTCGGACTTTTTGAGCCGTAATGTAATATCTGTCAGAATATCCTTTCGATAACGTAAATGTTCCGAGCATAATCCGCCGCTTCGCCTCATCCCCAAAAAATGCACGGCCGTAGTCATACCTGATACCGTTGTAACCGGCCAAGTTACTGCTTACTTCGCTCCGCTGGACAACAGTATACGCAGCGACAGCATAATTTGGATCAAATATATGACCTTTCTGTAAATTCTCGCTTACCGGTACAAGCTCTATGTTTGCTCCAAGCCGCTCAAAAATTTTTCCCGCTTCGCTAACTGCTTTTGCAGCATCTGAACCTTTTAATTTTTCATGATCCGTGTAACAGATGCCAATACGTATTCCTTTTACGCCCTTTTGTATTTGTTTAGTAAAATCAGGTACAGGTTGTGGCGACGTTGTAGCATCATAGATATCTCTCCCTGCAATTAAATTTAATAGCGTTGCACAATCTTCAACTGTTTTTCCTATCGGTCCAGGTGAATCTGTCGATGACGCCATTGCAACTATTCCTGCACGGCTTACCCGCCCATAGGTAGGCTTTAGTCCGACGACTCCGCACCAAGAAGCAGGCTGACGTATTGAACCTGCTGTTTCACTTCCAATAGCTGCAATGCACAAATCCGCAGCGACAGCTGCTGCACTGCCGCCGCTTGAACCGCCTGGTAAATATTCTTTATTTCTGGGATTTTTTGTCGAACCGAACGCTGAAGTTTCTGTACTTGACCCGTGCGCCCACGCATCCAGGTTTGTTTTTCCAATAACTACACCACCTGCTTGCTTTAATCTCATAACGACCGTTGCGTCAAATGGCGGAATGAAATCCTTAAGAACGTTTGATGACGCTGTTGAACGCAATCCCTTTGTTAAAAAATTATCTTTTACGGCAATCGGAATACCTTCTAATTGTTTTTCTGTCTGCGAACTTGCTTGCCTGACTGCTTCATTATTTAACGTAAGATAAATATGTAACTCTTTGTTTTTCTCTTTGATTGCTTCTTCTACAAGTTCACTAAGTGAAATTTCTTTATGCTGTAATTTTGAAATAGCTTTTTTTAACGTCAGTGAATTGAGTTTCATAGTTAATCATCCTCGAGAATCTGATCGACAACAAAATATCCATTATGTTTACGCGGCGCATTGGCGAGCGCTTCGTCCTGTGTAAACACGCGTTTTCTATCGATAGTATCTTCACGGTATACGTTTTCTAAACCCGTTACCTGACTCGTGGGAGTTACTCCTTTTACATCTACGGAAAACAGTATATCAACGACTTTCATCGTCTCGTTAAATCCTGCTGTCAAAGCTGCTTTTTCATCGTTCGTTATGGATATATTAGCAAGTTTTGCAATATGAGAAACCATTTCAGAAGTTATTTGTGTTTTTGGTTGCATACACTCTTATTCTACCGTAAAATAATTATATGCGCCAATACCAGGTTACCTATGAAACAATGATTGATGAAAACAAAAAATTGTTTGATGAGTTTTTCCGTATTCACGAAGAATATGTAAAAAATCCAAACATCGTGCAGGAAAAATTCAATTTTGTAGGAAAACAAATTCAGGATGTGATTCATGATTATGAACGAAGACTTTGTGGCAAAACTGAAGGTGGTCAATATAGTAAATTTTCAACGAATTTATCAGAAAAGTTCTGGGAAATTATACGGAAAGACTTTCCGAAGATAGATTATATCGGCGTAAGATGAATTCATGCGCTTGCCATTCAAAGGTATCGTCTAAATGTTTTAGTTTAATTTTTTTTTGATATTTTACTTCAAGTGTTTTTGCAATTATCCAGTCAGCAATATGAGGATTTTTGGACAAAAATGGACCATGGGAATACGTCGCAATGCAGTTTTTATAGACTACTCCTTCGGTACCATCTTCTCCGTTATTTCCGTTTCCGATAA
>Ga0208958_1002377_pt1 | contig 16322 bp, 19 predicted proteins | sample RifOxyB1_FD_184032 | JGI IMG/M metagenome (GOLD analysis project Ga0208958, IMG submission 184032) | Soil microbial communities from Rifle, Colorado - Rifle Oxygen_injection B1 (SPAdes) | ecosystem: Environmental > Terrestrial > Deep subsurface > Rock core/Sediment | place: Rifle, Colorado... | reverse complement strand
GGCCGCCGCCTTGCCCGGCGAGGGCGTTTCCGGCCGGGTGGCCCCGGCCTCGGGCGAGGTCAATCCGATCGGGCCGATCGAGGCCTTTCTGGCCGCCGCCCTGGATCAGCTGCGCGCCCGCACGGCCGAAACCCCTTATGGCGGGGCCGAGTTCGGCATGGAGTGCGCGCTCAAGCCCGTGACCGAACCCGTGGCGGAGACGGCCCGCGCCGCCGCCCAGGCCCTGGCGGCGGTCGAAGCCCCGCTTCTGGCCCTGGCCCGGCATCTGGAGGATGTCCTCGACGACGAGGCGGCCGAGCTGGACGGGTCGCAGCGGTCGCGGATCGAGGGCGCCTTGCGCGGGCTGGACCGGCGCGCCCGAATGACCCTGCCGGGGTGGCGTTCGATGCTGGCGGCGCTGGAGGACGGCGGAAGCGAGCCTGATCCCGACTTCGTCGACTGGCTGTCGGCCGAGACGGCCTTCGGCCGAATTCACGACGTGGCCCTGCGACGCCACTGGATCGACCCGACCGTGCCGTTGGAGGCGGCGGTGATCGCCCCGTCGCACGGGGTGCTGGTAACCTCGGCGACCCTGTCGGACCCCCTGCAGGACGATCCGTTCGATCTGGCGCGCCTCAGGACCGGCTCGGCCCGGCTGATCGAGCCGCCGCGCACCCTGAAGGTCGAAAGCCCGTTCGACTATGCGGCCAACAGCCGGGTCATCGTCGTCAACGACCTGGTCAAGGACGATCCGCGCCAGACCGCGGCGGCGATGCGTGAGTTGTTCCTGGCGGCCGGGGGCGGGGGGCTGGGCCTGTTTACCGCCATCCGTCGGCTGAAGGCGGTCTATGAGCGGCTGGGGCCGGACCTGGCCAAGGCCGGGGTGCCGCTGTACGCCCAGCATGTCGATCCGCTGGAGGTCGGCGCCCTGGTCGACATGTTCCGGGTCGAGGAGAACGCCTGTCTGCTGGGCACGGACGCGGTGCGGGACGGGGTGGACGTGCCGGGCCGGTCGCTGCGCGTCCTCGCCTTCGATCGCGCGCCCTGGCCGCGCCCGGACCTGCTGCACAAGGCGCGGCGCGAACGGCTGGGCGGCCAGTTCGGGCAGGGCAGGGGCTATGACGACGCCTTGGCCCGCGCCCGCATCGCCCAGGCCTTCGGCCGGCTGATCCGCCGCGCGGACGACAAGGGGGTCTTCCTGATGCTGGACGCCGCCACCCCGACGCGGCTGTTCGCCAGCCTGCCGCCCGGAACCGAGGTCCAGCGCATGGGACTGGCCGATGCGGTGGAGACGGTGCGCGACTTCCTGGCGGACTGAATAGGCCGCGACCCTGCGGACGGTAGCGAGCAAGCCGCCGCATCGACTAAGAAGGGTCATGACCGAGCCTTCGACCAAACGACACAGCCGCGCGGGCCTTTACGCCCCCTTCGTCATCGTTTTGGTCGCCCTGGCCGGCTGGACGGGGTGGTGGTTCTATCTGACGCGTCAGATCGACGCCGAGATTGAGGCTCGGGCCGGCCTGATGCGCCAGGCCGGCTGGGACGTGCGCTACGCCGACAAGCGGATCGTCGGCTGGCCCTTCCGGGTCAATGTGAAGTTGGCCGACGTAACAATCGCTGCGCCGTCCGGTCACGCCGTCGCCGCGCCGACGCTGAACGCCGAAGCCAACGCCTATCAGCCGGCCAAATGGGTCGTCGTGGCGCCGGAGGGCCTGACCCTGACGCGCGCCGGCAAGGGAAAAGTGGCCGTCCAGGGCGACGCCATCCGCATGAGCGCCAGCGGTATAGACCAGCGCTGGCCCAATCTGGCGCTGGAACTGGTCAATCCGGTCTTCGCGTCCGAGGCGGAGGGCGAACCCTTTCCCATCGCCCGAGCGGCGCGCATTGAATTCTATGCCCGGCCGCATCGGACCGGGTCGACCGCGCCGACCGAGGACCTCGATGTCATGTTCCGTCTGGTGGACGGCCAGGGACGGCGTGACGGGCCCGTCGAGGGGTTCGCTCAGGACGGCCAGCTGACCACCCAACTGGAGGCCACAATCGGTCGAGCGGACCTGCTGAAGGGCGGAGACGCGGCCGGGGTCTTCTCCGAATGGACCAGGGGCGGCGGAACCTTCCGCAACATCCGCGGCGACCTGCAGGCGGGCAAGAGCCGCGCGGTTCTGAGCAGCGAGGTGCTGCGGGCCGACCGGAACGGGCGGTTGGCGGGGGAAGTGACGCTTCAATCCCAGCAGCCCCTGCCCGCCCTCTCCGGCCTGCTGGACAGCCGCACGACGCCGGCGAACCGTGCAGGCGCCGCCGGCGCCGCAGCCGTGGCGGGCGCCGCCCAGGCGACCGAGGGCGAGACCGTGCCTCTGACCCTCGTCTTCCGGGACGGCCGTACCTGGCTGGGGCCCTTCCCCCTGGCCCCGGCGCCCAAGCTGTTCTGATGGCGCAGTTGCAGGAACCGCCGGCCGATGAAACCCTCGACGCCCTGGACAGGGCGGTGGTCGAGGCCGTGCGAGCCAGGATCGCCGCCGGTCTGCGGGACCGGTTTGACGCGGCGGTTCTGGCCCTGCGCGGCCAAGCGGCGGATCTGGGACCCGCTGAACGGACGGCGCTAAAAGCCTTATGGGGACGGATCGAAGCCGCCATGGGGCCGTCTCTGGTGACATGCGGCGGACTGGCTCAGGCTCTGGCGACAGACCGCTATGGTCTCGGCGCCCGTCCCCTGTCCTCAGACGACGCTCTGAAGGCGGCGGAGGGCGGTTCGCGCGCCCTGCTGGATCTGTCCACGGACCGACCCTGGTGGGGACGCCTGCTGGCCCGGCCGGAGTTGAAGATCGTCGCCGCCTTGCCGGACGACGGCCGGATGCGGCCCCAGGCCTTTCTGGTGTCCCGGGAAGGCTCCGGCCCGACCGGCGACGATCGCACCTTCTGGGTCACCGACAGCGGCTGGTCTGAGGGCAAGATCGTCGAGGCCCTGGCCGAGGCGGGGCTGATCGCCGATCCCCTGTCCGCAGCGGGCGGCTTGAAGCTGTTCATGCTGACGGGCTATGTGCAGGTCGAGGACGGGCGGCTGGCGAACGCCCCCGGCCGCCTGACCGGCGTCATCGGCGCCGCCCCCATCTTCTGAGATCAAGGCTTTCCATGACCGACGCGCCCCAGGGCCCCCAGCCCAAGCCCGGCATCCTCGACATCGCCCCCTATGTCGGCGGCAAGTCGTCCATCGCCGGCGTCGCCGAGCCGATGAAGCTGTCCTCCAACGAGAACATGCTGGGCGCCGGCGAAAAGGCGCGTGCGGCCTATGAGGCGGCGATCAAGACCATCCACATCTACCCGGACGGCCGGGCGACCAAGCTGCGGGCGGCCGTGGCGCAGACCCACGGGCTGGAGCCCGAGCGGCTGATCTTCGGCAACGGATCTGACGAGGTCTTCGCCCTGCTGAACCAGACCTATCTGACGGCGGGCGACAATATCGTCTGCGGCCAGTACGGCTTCCTAGCCTATCGCATCAGCGCCAAGGCCTGCGAGGCCGAGGTCAAACTGGCGCCCGAGCCGAACTACAAGGCCGAGGTCGACGCCCTGCTGGCCCAGGTCGATGAGCGGACCAAGATCGTCTATGTCTCGAACCCGTCGAACCCGACCGGCAGCTACAACACCGGCGAGGAAATCCGCCGCCTGCACGCGGCCCTGCCGGCTAACGTCATCCTGGTGATCGACGAGGCCTATGCCGAATATGTGACCGAGCCGGACTGGGAGACGGCCTTCCCTCTGGCCAGGGACGCCGAGAACATTGTCGTCACCCGCACCTTTTCCAAGATCCACGGCCTGGGCGGCCTGAGGATCGGCTTCGGCTATGCGCCGCTGAAGGTGGCCGAGGCGATCGACCGCATCCGCCTGCCGTTCAACGTCTCGGTTCCGGGGCTTGAGGCGGCGACGGCCGCTCTGGGCGACGAGGCGCACCAGCAGGCGTCGCGCGAGCTGATCTCGACCTGGAAGCCGCGCCTGACCCAGGCTCTGCGCGGCTTCGGCCTGGAGGTGCTGCCCAGCGCAGGCAACTTCGTCCTGGTCCTGTTCGAGACGGCCGAACGGGCGACGGCGGCCAGCGACTATCTGAACGGCAAGGGGATCATCGTGCGTCCGGTCGGCGGCTACGGCCTGCCGCAGGGCCTGCGGATCACCATCGGCACCGAAGACCAGAACCGCGCCGTCATCGACGCGCTCAGCGAGTTCGCGGCGACCTGACGGCCGCCGCGTCCCGGTTTAGCCGCCGAAGCGGCGGGCGAAGAAGACGCCCGTGCGGATGGTGTCGTCTTCTTGCGACAGGGGGCTGTCGGCCACGTCGCCCAGGCGGCGCTCATAGTTGACCAGGGCGCCGGCGCCCCATTTGTCGTTGATCGGCACCAGCAGGAACAGGCTGGCGCCCGCGCCTTGCAGGCCGCTGCCCGGCGAATAGGCGTCGATGCCGTTGCGGGCGGCCTCGGCGGCGCTGACGCCGTAATAGGCGTCGGCCAGTTTGGCGTCGCCGCCGCGCGCATAGACCGAAACATTCATCAGGCCGATGGGCGTCACCCGCTGATGGCCGACCGAGGCGTAGTATTCGGTCCCTTCGCTGACGTCGGTCACGTCGCGGCTGACCCGCCCCCCGACCACGATGTTTCCGGGTAGGCGCTGGAAGGCATACGCGGCCACGTCCGCGCCGAAGTCAGGGCGATCCAGATCCAGACCCTCGATGTCGTCGGGCGAGAAGCGCGGGCGGAGCTGAAGACCGGCGCGGAGGCTGTCGGTCTTGACCGCATTCCAGCCCAGGCCGTCGATGGCGTTCAGATAGACGAGGTCGCGATAATTGGTGGAGACCCACGGCACGACCTGGGTTTCGGAGCCGGTGTCGCCGTTGCTGTCCTTGCTGTAGAGGGCGCCGACGCCGAGATCGACGGTCCAGCCGTCGGGCGCGGGGCGGAGTTGCTCATAGGGCTGAGACTGGGCCAGGGCGGCGCCGGCGAAGGCGGTGGCGGCGACGGCGGTCAGGGCCATGGTGCGCAAGAACATCGAGGGGTTTCCTACAAGGGGACAGTCATCCGATACGTGCGAGCGGGGCCTTTGGCTCCAGCAAGGCGGCGGAAGCCGTCTCGATGCGACTTTCCAGCAACGCCATCATCTGACCGCGCTTCAGTCCGGCGGGAATGGGCTCCAGAAATTCGAACACCACCTTGCCCGGATAGCGGCGGAAACCATGGGCGGGCCAGTGGACGCCGGAGTTGGTGGCGACGGGCCAGCAGGGCCCCTCAAGGTCGCGATAAATGGCCGCAACGCCCGGTTTGTAGTCGCCGGGGACGCCGGGTTCGTTGCGGGTGCCTTCCGGGAAGATCACGATCTGACGGCCCTCGGCCAGACGGTCGCGGGCCTGGCGCGTCATGTCCTTGAGCGCCTTGGCATGACCGGCGCGATCCACGGCGATCATCTTGGCCCGCCAGGCGAACCAGCCGAAGAAGGGCAGGGGCATCAGCTCCTTCTTCATGACGAAACAGGCGTCGGGCAGGACCGCCAGCAAGGCGACGATGTCCAGCATGCCCTGGTGTTTCGAGGCGATCAGAGCGGCGCCGGACGGGGCGTGCTCCAACCCGCGCACCTCGACCTTCACTCCGGCGATCCAGCGCAGGCCGAACAGGGCGACCCGCGCCCACATCTTGCAAACGCCCTGAACATAGCGATGGGGCGCCAGGAGGATCGGCGAAAGGCCGATGGCGATGATCGGCATCGATAGATAGAGCCAGGCGGTGAAGAGCAGGGAACGCAGGGTGTTCACTTAGGCGGGGGCCTTTTCAGCGGGTAGATCAGAGACCGGAGGGGGCGGACGCCGGGGCGTCGCGGCTGAGCCGGCGCACCCCTTCGCGGCCTAGGGCGGCGAGATATTTCATGTATTCCAGCGTCATCCGGCGCGCCGTAACGGTCGCGCGCCACCAATGGCGATTGTCCAGCGACGGGGTCGAGACGGCGTAGGGGGTCAGCTTCACCCCCGGCAACTGGCCGCGGATCTCCACCAGCGAACGCGGCATATGATAGTCCGAGGTGACCACGATCAGGTCGTCATAGCCCTTGGCGCGCGCCCAGGCGGCGATCTCCTGGGCGTTGCCGACCGTGTCCTCGGCCTCGAAGCCCAGGTCCACGCAGCAGTTGAACAGGCGGCTTGAGCCCGGCGTCAGCTCGCGCAGTTCGCGCCGACGGACCTCGCGATTGACGCCCGAGATCAGGACCCGTTCGCCCTTGCCCTGTTCCAGCAGGCGGATCGCCGCATTGACCCGCTCGGCCGACGGTCCGGTCAGGGCGACGATGGCGTCGGCCCGCGCAGGCTCGTCCGCCGGAGTCAGTTCGCGCACTCGGTGCGCAAAGGCGAACAGGCCCACCAGCCAGATCAGGACGACGATGCCGACGACGACGAGCAGTCTCACGCCTTCCTCCTGTCCGAGCCCAGCACCTGCATGGTGGCGAATCTGGCCGCGACAAGCGCCACCGTAGCCGCCAGCAGCGGACATGGCGAGAGCAGCAGCAGATCGCCCCAGGTCAGGGGCAGGGCCTGGGTCAGGCCTTCAGAGCCGCCCAGGAACCGCAAGAAGGCGAGCAGAAGCCCGGCCGCTCCGGCCCCCAGTGCGCCGGCGCCGGCCGCGATCAGGGCGAAGCGCTGCTGGAACAGCCAGGCGATGCGGCCGTCGGTCGCCCCGTTCAGGCTCAGGGTCTCTATGACGCCGCGCCCGGCGGCGAGGCCCGCGCGGGTGGCGTAGGCGATAGCGGCGGCGGCGGCGAAGGCTGTGGCCAGGAAGGCGGCGCCGGCCAGGGTGGTGATCAGGGCGGCGGACCGCTCGACTTCGCCCCGCCACAGGCTGTGGTCGTCGACCGTCGCATCGAGCCCGGCCTCGGCCAGAGCCCGGCTGAGGCTGACCGCGCTTGCGGGCGCATCGGGCTTCAGCCGAACGGTCACCAGATGCGGCAGGGGCAGGTCCGGCAGGACCGCGTCGCCCAGCCAAGGCCGCAGCAGATCCTCGGCCGCCTTGCGGTCCAGGGCGGCCGCCTCTTCGACCCCTTCGACACCCGACAGAGTCTCGGCCGCGCGGGCGGCGGCGGTGTCGCCGCTCTCGCCGACGCGGGGGCGGACCTGGACGGTCGCTTCGGAACCCAGCTGACGCGCCCAGCCGTGGGCTGCGCGATCGGCCGCCGAGGCGGCGACGGCGGCCAGACAGGCCAGGAAACAAAGCACGGCGATCACCGTCATCAGCCAGGGTTCGCCGGCGGCTGCGGGCGGCAGCAGGCCGGGACGTCCGGAGGTCAGTCGGAAATCGGACAGCCGGATCATGCGGCGACCCGGGGGGCGTCGCCGAGCCGGCCCTGATCCAGCCGAAGCACCTTGGCGCCGGATCTCTCAGCCAAGGCCTGATCATGGCTGGCGATCAGAACCGTGGCGCCCAGCCGGTTCAGCGACTGGAACAGGCGCAGCAGTTTCCCCGCCATCTCCGCGTCGACGCTGCCGGTCGGCTCGTCGGCGACTATGAGGCCGGGACGGGTGATGACGGCGCGGGCGATGGCGAGCCGCTGTTTCTCGCCCCCGGACAAGGCCGGCGGGCGGGCGTCCATGCGTCGGCCCAGGCCGACCCATTTCAGCATCTCCTCGACGTCGGCGGCGTAGTCGGCCTCTCGGCCCCCCGCCAGCCTCAGGGGCAGGGCGGCGTTGTCGAAGGCCGACAGATGATCCAGCAGGCGGAAATCCTGAAACACCACCCCCATACGGCGGCGAAAGGCGGGAATGTCGCGTCGACTGATATTCGACACGTCCGTTCCGAACAGGTGGATGCGCCCGGTCGTCGGCCGGTCGGCCAGGGTCAGCAGTCTGAGCAGCGAAGACTTTCCAGCGCCGGACGGGCCGGTAAGGAAGTGGAAAGAGCCTCGCGGCAGAATGAGGTTAACGTCTCGCAGCACGTGGGGGGCGTCCGCATAGCCGAAACCCACGCCCGACAGGCGGACGGTCTCGGTCACAGGGGACGCATCGGCGGCGCGGCTTGGCGAGGACGGCATAGAGTTTGTTTCTGGGACAGGGTGCGAAGTCGCGCCTTACGGGAGGGGGCGACAGCCTCGCAGTCAGCCACATGATACTGACCTGCCCCGCCTGCGCCACCAGCTATTTCATTCCCGACGACGCCGTGGGTGCGAACGGCCGCAAGGTGCGCTGCAAATCCTGCGGCGAAGTCTGGCGGGCCACCAGCGACGAACCTCTGGAACTGAATGTCGCGCCCCAGCCGCGCGTCATCCCCACGCCCGAGCCCGAACCGGCCCCCGAACCCGCCAGCCTGGCCGAGACGCCGGCTCCCGAGCTGCCAAAGGCCTTCCGCGCCCGCGCCGAACAGCAGCGTCGCCTGCGCCGCGCCGCCACGCATGGGGTGATCTGGGCGGGATTGGCCAGCGCCTTCGTGGGCCTCATCGCCTCGGCCTTCCTGTTCAGGGTCGAGGTGGTCGAGGCCTTCCCCCGCGCCGCCGCAGCCTACGCCGCCGTCGGCACGCCGGTGAACCCGGTCGGTCTGGATTTCGAGGCCATGACGGCCAAGGCGGTGGCCTCCCATCCGGGCATGGTGCTGGTCTCGGGCGCCCTGCGCAATGTGCGCGACGCCGAGATCGTGGCGCCGCCGGTGAGGGTGGCCCTGCTGGACGAGCATGGGGCGGAGATCGGGTTCAAGGTCGTGGCCATCGACGCCGCGCCGGTTCTTCCCGGCAAGGTACAGGGCTTCGCGGTCCTGATTCCGGATCCCGGTGGTCACGCGGCCGACATCGGCGTCAACTTCGTGGACACCGCCCAGGCTAAACCGGCCAAGGGACACGGTGACGAGGCCCACGGCGCTCCGGCGAAGGGGCATGACGAGGATCATGGCGAGGATCACGCCGCTCCGGCTCATGGAGCCGGAGAGACACATGCCCCTGCGGAGACACATGCCCCTGCGGAGACACATGCCCCTGCGGAGACACATGCTCCGGCGGACGCCCACAGTCCTTCCGGGCACGCTCCCGCAGACGCCCATGCGGAGCTTGCGCCTGCCTCCAACGGCCTGCGGTCGGCGGTGGCGCCGGGGTTGGCGGGACGCGCCGTTGTCGACGCCCGTCCTGCCCCCGCAGTGGACAGCGGGCACGGCTAGGCGGTATCCGCCTCGGATGGCTGATCTATCCCCAGAGCGGACCGTCCTTCTCGGCGAGGCCGACATCGCCCGAATCGTGGCGGACTTGGCCGCCCGTATCGCGCCCGTCACCGATGATGACACGGTCGCCGCAGTCCTGCTGACCGGTGGTCTGTGGTTCGCGGCGGACTTGACCCGCGCCCTGTCACGCGTGGGACGGAACCTCCGTTTCGACGCCCTGTGGCTGACCTCTTACGGCGACGAGAAGGCCAGCCGGGGCAAGATCGACGTCTACGCCCCGTTTCAACGTCCCATCGCGGGGCGGCGGGTGCTGATCCTGGACGACGTCTTCGACACGGGCCTGTCGCTTGCCGAGGCGGCGCGGATTGCGCGCGAAGGCGGGGCTTCAGAGGTCCTGACCTGCGTCTTCGCCCGCAAGCCCTGGCCCGAGCCCCGCGCGCCCGAGCCGGACTTCGTCGGCTGGGAGGCGCCGAACCGGTTTCTGGTCGGCTACGGCCTGGATCACGCCGGCGGCCTGCGGGGGCTGCCCGACATCTGTGCGCTGGACTGACGATAAAGCGGCAGGTTCGGCGTTGACTCTGAGACGCCCTTCCGTATATGTCGCCGCTCTTCGCCCCCGGGGGTCCTCCCGGAGGGCGTATTCTTTTTTGCGTTTGCGCTGAGGCTTCAACATGTACGCGGTGATCAAGACCGGCGGCAAGCAGTACCGGGTTCAACCGGGCGACACCATCGTCGTCGAAAAGCTCGACGGCGACGCCGGCGCTGAGCTGAAGTTCGACAGCGTCCTGATGCTGGGCGGCGACAACGGCGTGACCGTGGGTGCGCCCCTGGTCGACGGCGCCTTCGTCGGCGCCACTCTGATCGAAACTCGCAAGGGCGAGAAGATCAAGATCTTCAAGAAGATCCGCCGTCAGGGCTATCGCCGTACGAACGGCCATCGTCAGATGGAATCGGTGCTGCGCATCACCGGCATCGAAGGCGCCGGTCAGTCCGCCAAGTGGGACGGCAAGGTCGAGCTGATCACCAAGGCCGAGATCAATCTGCGGGCTCGCGGTCTCGCGACCCGCGGCGCGACCTCTTCGCTGGGTTCGACCGAGACGGTCGTGACCGAAGCCCAGGGCGCCGACGTCAAGGCGGCCGTGGTCGAGAGCTCGACTCCCGCCAAGAAGGCCCCGGCCAAGAAGAAGGCTGCGCCCAAGGCTGAAGCCGCCGGCGACGAAGCCTAAGACATTCACCGGCGCCTACGCGCCAGACGGTATCACGGACGCGCTCAAGTAGGCCGATAGGCCGGTAGCGCACCAAGAAGAGACGGAGCGGCAAGATGGCTCACAAGAAATCCGGCGGTTCGTCGCGCAACGGTCGCGACTCCGAGTCGAAGCGCCTCGGCGTGAAGAAGTTCGGCGGCGAGCGCGTGCTGGCCGGCAACATCATCGTGCGTCAGCGCGGCACCACCTTCCACCCGGGTGAGAACATCGGCATGGGCCGCGACCACACCCTGTTCGCCCTGACGAACGGCTCGGTGAAGTTCACGACGAAACGTGGCGGCCGTTGTTACGTGTCGATCCTCGCGGCGAACGACGACGCCGCTCAGGCGCTCGCCGCCGAGTAACGCAGTCTGGAACACACCGGATCGCGTTGCTCACCGAAGCAGCCGGTCCGGACCAGGGAAGATATTCCGCGGGGAGTCTGGATCACCAGGCTCCCCGTTTGCGTTTCCCCGCCTCGAAGACCGTCCGAGCCCTCCAAGGAGGCGGTCACTTAGAGAGGCGACCGCCCATGTGCGTCATTGAAACCTCCCCCGTCGTCGAGACGCGGCGTCTGCTGCTGCGCGCGCCTGCGCCGCAGGACGCGCCGCGCATCGCCGCTCTGGCCAACGATCTCGACATCGCCCGGATGACGAAGCGGATGCCGCATCCGTTCCGCGTTCAGGACGCCGAGGACTTCGTGCTTCAGGTGGCTGCGCAGGATCCGGCGCGGGCCAACACCTTCGTCATCGAGCACGAGGCCGCCGGGCCGGTGGGTGTCATCGGCCTGTTCGAAGGCGAGGATCGCGTGCCCGAGGCCGGCTATTGGATCGGTCGGGACTTCTGGGGCCGGGGCTTCGCCACCGAAGCCCTGGACGGCGCCCTGGTCTGGGCCAGCCGCAAGTGGAAGCGCCGGGCCCTGGTTGCCGGGCATTTCGCCGACAACCCGGCGTCGGGCCGGGTGCTGGAAAAGGCGGGCTTCCTTTACACGGGCGAGACGCGCCGGGCGTGGAGCCGGGCGCGCCGAGCCGAGGCGGACACCCGGATGATGGTGTGGCTGGCCTGACCTAGCCGGCGGCGAGGCCGGGGCCGAAGACGGCCACCGCGCCCGCCAGACCGGCGACCAGCATGGCGGCGGCCCCGGCGAGGAAGGCCGTGGCCGTCCGCGCCCGACGACGGCGCAGGCCGCCGGCGCGATATTTGCGGATCAGGATCATGGGGCCCCGGGTGAAGGCCTCGGAGCCGATGATGTTGTGCTGGGACAAGAAGGCGCTCCCCGACGGTCTCGTGAGCCGCGATCAGTCCGGGGTCGGCGTGGTCAGAAGATGGCGATCCGCGTTAGCCGGGTCGCATCTTCGTGAGACGGTTCTTCAGCCGCAGAAGACCAGCCGCCCGTCATAGGTGCGATAATAGCCGCTGGCGGGATCGTAGGAGCGGTAGGCGCCGAGGCACCAGTCGATACGCCTCGGGTCGCGGCCGGCCCCGTAGCCGTAGCCGTGGCCGTAGGCGGAGCCGCCGCCCGGATAGACGAGGTCGGGCCGGCCGTAGGCGCCCGGATAGACGGCGGGGGCGCCGGAATAGACGTAACCCCGGCCGTATCCCCGACCGTAGCGGGTGGGACGCTGGTCTCGCCAGGCGGCGCCGCAGTCCCGGTCGCCGGCGTCCCAGTAGGCGTCGCAGCGATAGTCGCCCGGTCGGTCGGCCTGGCCGTTGAAGGCGTAGCGGCCGTGATTATAGCCGCCCTGGCCATGGCTGTAGCCGTAGAAGGACTGGGCGGTCGCGGGGGCGGCGGTTGCGGCAAAGGCGGCGGCGAGGAGGGCGGCGAGTCTCATGAGATGTCCCCAGATCGGCCGAAGGGCCGGGGCGGATGGGAAGGCGGAAGACGCGACTACTCAAACACGCATACTGGGGGTGCTCACTGGGGGGGCTCAGGCGGCCCCTACAGGGAGCTAGAGGGTCACATTGACGACGCGGCCGCCCCGGGTGTCAACGCGGCGCATCAGCACCAGGGGGGCTTCGTCGCCCGCGCGGACCGGGACGATCAGGAACCAGCCCCCGTCGGGCAGGCCGTTGAAGCGGAAGCGGCCGTTCTCGCAGGGCACGGAACGGACGAAGCCGGTGTAGTTGGCGCTGGCGTCCGGCACGGTGCGGGCGCGGACCACGGCGGCGGGAACTGCGGCGCGGTCGGTGGAGCCGTACAGGGTGCGGAAGCGGGCGCGGGTGTAGGGGGTCTCCGGTGTCAGGCCGGCGGAGGCGACGCAGGCGAAGCTCTTGCCGTCCTGGACATAAGACACGCGGCCCTCGATGGCGGCCTGGCCCGAGCGTTCCGACCAGGCGAAGTCGGCCGGGTTGAAGGCGGCCGGACCGCCGACGGGGGCGCCGCCGGGATAGGTCGTGGGGGCGCAGGCCGAGACGGCGGCGGCGGCCAGGGCGGCGGCGAGAACGGCGCGGGGGGCGAGGGGGCGGATCGACATGGGCTTCCTCCGGAAATCCGGCCTGGCCTCGGGGGAGGCGGGGCGGGAGTGATGGTGGACCGGTCGCGGGGGTGCGACGGCCCTCTATCGCACGAGCGATAACGCCTGTTCCACGGTCAAGGTTGCAGGCTCTGGACCCGGAACCGACAAAGGGCGAAAGAGGCGGGAGAAAACGTCGGGCGCCGCGTCCGGCAGTCAGTACCGGAGTGCGCTCATGACCGTCACCTTCGCCGACATCGAGGCGGCCCGTGGCCGAATCGCCGGGCAGGTGGACCGGACCCCCACCCGCTATTCGCGCAAGCTGTCGCAGCTGACGGGGGCCGAGGTCTGGGTCAAGTTCGACAATCTGCACTTCACCGGCAGCTTCAAGGAGCGCGGGGCGCTGAACCGGCTGCTGATGCTGACGCCGGAGGAGATGAAGCGCGGCGTGGTGGCGGCCAGCGCCGGCAACCACGCCCAGGCCCTGGCCTATCACGGCGGGCGGCTGGGGGTGCCGGTCACCATCGTGATGCCGGAGGGCACCCCCTTCGCCAAGATCAACGGCACCCGGTCGCACGGAGCGACCGTGGTGATCGAGGGGCTGGACTTCACCGGCTCGACCGAGGCGGCCAAACGGCTGGAGGCGGAGAAGGGTTATGTCTTCGTCTCGGCCTTTGACGACGAAGGCATCGTGGCGGGCCAGGGGGTCTGCGCCATCGAATTCCTGGAGGATGCGCCGGATCTGGAGGCCCTGGTCATTCCGATCGGCGGGGGCGGGCTGATCGCCGGCTGCGCCATTGCGGCCAAGGCGATGAAGCCGGACATCAAGGTGTTCGGGGTCGAGGCGGCGCGCTATCCGTCCTTCACCGCCAAACGGGCGGGCCAGCCGCCGGTCTGCACCGGCCAGACCATAGCCGAGGGGATCGCCATCAAGGCGGTGGGCGACATCCCCTTCGCCCTGGCCAATCCGCTGGTGGACGAGGTCTTCGTCTGCGAGGAGGCGGACTTCGAACGGGCTGTGGCCCATTACGTCACCTATGAGAAGACGGTCTCGGAGGGGGCGGGCGCGGGCGGTCTGGCGGCCCTGCTGGCCTACCCCGAACGGTTCAGGGGGATGAAGGTCGGGCTGGAGCTGTGCGGCGGCAATATCGACGCGCGGATGCTGGCGGTGGTGCTGAACCGCGAGATGGTCCGTGAGCGGAGACTGATCGTCTATCGCATCCTGGGCGACGACCGGCCGGGCATGTTGTCGGCCATGGCGGCGGTGATCGGCGGCCTGGGCGGCAATATCATCGACGTGGTCCACAACCGGCTGGCCCTGGACGTGCCGGCCAAGGGCGCCGAGTTCGACATCATGGTCGAAACGCGCGATAGCGCCCACGCCGACGAGATCGGCGAAGCCTTGAAGGAACGCGGCTATGAACTTCGGATGGGGTAGGGCGGCGGTTGTCGCCGTTCTGATGCTGGCGGGCTGCGGCCGGTCGGAGCCGGTCGATCCGAACGCGGGCAAGGCGGAAGCCGCCGCCTTCATGGAGAAGAACGCCAAGGAGGAAGGGGTCCAGACCCTGCCCAGCGGGCTGCAGTACCGGGTGGTTCAGTCGGGACCGGCGGGCGGCGTCAGCCCGGATCGGAACGACCTGGTCAAGGTCGACTACGAGGGCAAGCTGGTCGACAACACCGTTTTCGACAGCTCGTTCGCGCGCGGGGCGCCGGCGATCTTCACGCCGGAGTCCGTGGTGCCCGGCTGGACCGAGGCCCTGCAGAAGATGCGCGTCGGCGACGAGTGGATCCTGTTCGTGCCGCCGGCCCTGGGTTACGGCGAGACGGGTGCGGGCGGGGATATTCCGGCCAACGCCGTGCTGATCTTCCGGCTGAAGCTGCTGGACGTGGCGCCCGTGCCGGGCGGCGGATCGGGCGTCGGGACCGGGATGGGGTGAGTGAAGGGCGTCTCCTTCCTGCTTTTGGGGGGCGTCCAGACATGACGAAAAAAGGAAAAGCGACGCAGGTTGTCTGCGACCACGGAGACGAGGTCGGCACTGTAAAATTGCGTGCCAAGGGCGCCAAAGGCGCCATTTGCGCCAGGCGCAGGCTGAAACGCTGAGGACGATGTCAAAGACCGGGCCGGATTATATACCGGCCTGGACCTGGGCGAGATAAAAGCGCGAGCCGAATTCGAAGCCTCTGAAAAGGCGTCTCTTTCGTTTAGAAATTAGGCGCGCAAGCCCTGCCATTCGCGCAGAACCTGGACGTCGGTTTCAGCCGTCGCCTGGGCCAGGGCGGTGAATTCGGCGGGGGCCATCAGACGCGACAGGGCCCAGACGGCGGCGCCGCGCACCAGGGGGGCGGGGTCGCTGAGCAGGGCCTGGGTCGGGGCGATCAGGGCCGGGTCGTCGGAATTGCCGACCGCATAGAGGACGTTTCTCAGGAACCGGTCGCGGCCGATCCGCTTGACCGGGCTCTTGGTGAACAGGGCGCGGAAGGCGGCGTCGTCCAGCGCCAGGAGATCGGCCAGCCGCGGGCTGTTGAAGGCGGGACGGGGCTGAAGCCGGATCTCGCGGGCTTCCTGGGCGAACTTGTTCCACGGACAGACGGCTAAACAGTCGTCGCAGCCATAGATGCGCGACCCGGTCAGGGTGCGGAACTCGACCGGCCACGGCCCGGCGAATTCGATGGTCAGGTAGGAGAGGCAGCGCCTGGCGTCGAGCTGGAACGGGGCGGGGAAGGCGTTCGTCGGGCAGGCGTCGAGACAGGCGGTGCAGCGGCCGCAATGTTCTGTCTCGGCCGCGTCCGGTTCGATCTCAGCGGCGGTCAGGATCGTGCCCAGGAACAGCCAGTTGCCGTGGGTGCGGCTGAGCAGATTGGTGTGTTTGCCCTGCCAGCCAAGGCCGGCGCGCTGGGCCAACGGCTTTTCCATTAATGGGGCGGTGTCGACAAAGACCTTGATGTCGGCGCCGTTGCGGGCCGCGATCTGACCGGCCAGCTGTTTCAGCCGGCCCTTGATGACCTCGTGATAGTCGTCTCCGCGGGCATAGACCGAAATATAGGCGGCGGAACGGTCGGCCAGCTGGTCCAGCGGGTTGTCGTCGGGGCCGTAGTTCATGCCCAGGACGATGGCGGTCTTCGCCTCGTCCCACATGGCGGTGGGGTGCCGGCGGCGGTCCAGGGTCGTTTCCATCCATTCCATGTCGCCATGCCGGCCCTCGTCCACGAAACGCCGCAGCCGCTCGCCCGCCGGCCAGGCGTCGGCCGCCGAGGCGAAGCGGCAGACGTCGAAGCCGAGCTCGGCCGCGCGCTGGCGGATGAAGGTTTTCAGGCGGTCGGACACGGGGGCGGGATAGCACAGTGTGGCAAGGAAGACCTTCCCCCGCTTGCGGGGGAAGTGTCAGCTCGTCGAGCGAAGCGAGACGGCTGACGATGGGGGAAGTCTTTCTTTTGGCGAAACTCCCCTCTCCGTCGCTGGTCCGCTACGCGGACGCCGCGACACCTCTCCC
>Ga0208958_1002376_pt1 | contig 16326 bp, 25 predicted proteins | sample RifOxyB1_FD_184032 | JGI IMG/M metagenome (GOLD analysis project Ga0208958, IMG submission 184032) | Soil microbial communities from Rifle, Colorado - Rifle Oxygen_injection B1 (SPAdes) | ecosystem: Environmental > Terrestrial > Deep subsurface > Rock core/Sediment | place: Rifle, Colorado... | reverse complement strand
AGCATGAGAAATTGTACTCTGTTCAACGTTTAGTTTCTTAGAAAGCTCTGTGACTGAAAGAGGTTTTTGCTTTAATTCAGTTATTATTTGAACTTTTAATTCATGCGCCAGATTTCTAAAGAAAACATGGTATGTGTTGCATTTCATATGAATATATTTTCATATGACTATTTAAATCTTATGGATTAAAAATTTTGAATTAAGGATAAAAGAAACGGGGATTTTTTCTCTCCAAACTCCGAATATTTTTTATAATCCCCCAAAACCAAAGTACCATTTTTTAAACACGAAAAATCTTTTACAAAGTTTAGACATCTCAGAATCTCCCAGAAAATCATAAAAATTTTGAGCTAGAGAAAGGGATTTATAGTGTGATTCAAAATCTAGATCAATTCTGCTTTTCAAACTATTATTAAATAATTCATTTGCCCGATATTCTATTTCGCGGAAAATATAAATATTCAATGGGCGCGGAGGGAATCGAACCCCCGCTCTTTCGGTCTGGAGCCGAACATTTTACCATTAAACTACGCACCCGCAAATTTTGGAGAATTAGTGAACTTATATATTTTTCTCAACACAAAAACTCATTTCAAATTCTCCAAATCAGCAATTTCCTCTTCAGAGATAGCGCATCCTCGAAACTTTAACGCCCAAAAAATTGCATCTAACGCATTTGGAGTATTTATCCGTAAAATATTTTTTTTATATCCGATGTAAATTAATTCTGAAGAACGAATGATCTTAAATTGCCCAAAAAATTTATAGTTCTGTTTTCTGGGGGTTATAATCGTGTGAAGTCGTTTTTCTAAGAATCTCCGTAAACCTTCGGGGTCTTCAATTAGAGAGCGAGTTGTTCGTTCATCGACAGCTAAAATGTTGGGGATGTTTTTTTGATTTAATAATTCTGACAAAGCTAAAACAGAACATTCTCCCAAATCAATTAAATGAATTGATTTTTTCTTTCCAGAAAAAGTTTCATTAGCTAAATCAAAAACTTCTTTTGTTTTTTTTGAAATATCCTCATCTTTTATTCCAAAAACAGAAGGAAATTCAATAATCCCGTCTAGAATAAGTTGATTTGCGCGAAGAGCTTCAAATGCAAAACGTTTTATTGTGATTGGTTTATCAATTATCTCTTCTTTTACCTCGCGGGTAATTATAAAATGCCCTCCAAAAATTTTTTTAAGTTCCCTCAATTCGGGGAATAACCCGTTCATTACAAAGCTTATAAGAGTGCTCGAATCAAAAATTATTGCCTTAGTCATTTTTTGTTTTTTACTAACCCCCCGAGATAATTTCTAAAACAAATTTTTTCTCCATCAAAATAAATATCCTCCTCGCCAACAAAATTCTCAATATTTCCCACCCATTTATTCTCATATAACCACTTTCCTTGTTTGAATTTTTTGGGGCCCCTTGCAGGAAAGTTCTTTGGTATTTTAGAGATACATTTTTTTAAAAAAACAAATGCTTCCCCCCCCAATTTTTCTTTTCCTTTACACACTCCTCCCCGATAGGACATAACCCAAATGACTTTTCCGTTATACAAAATTCTTTCTTGCCCGCCGTCAATTTGGCTTCCAAAATAAGTATCTAGGTATGAAAAATCTCCTTTTTTTATTGTCAGAGTTTTCCCTCCACCTTTTGTTTTTTTCCAAATAGAATTTGGATCCGCATAACCTTTCTTTTTTGCATATGCTATGAAATTTAACAATTCTTTTCTCATGCAAAAATCTCCTCCACAAATTTAACTCTCTGTCTTATCCCAATTTTTTTTGAAGAGACCCCTCCATCAACCTTCTGCCCAGAGTATGTAGCAAGCTCATACATTGTTAATCCCAATAATGAAGCAGTAGTCTCTAAAGATATCCCGTGCTCATAGATCTTTGAAGCCTTGTTAATCTTAGCTTTTAAAAAAACATCTTCAATAAATCTTTTCAAATCTCCAGATAGACCACTTATTGATCCCCGAAGTTCTTGAAGATTTTTTCTTAACTTTGCTTCATCATTTTTTTCAAGAGCAAAAATAATTCCATCAATAAACATTAAAATATTTCTATGAAATTTTTTCCAAGATCTTTCTTTTCTATATGCAACTCGCTCAATTATTTTTCCCAAAGCATAAATTATAACTGCAGTGGTTATATTATCTGGATCTTGTGTTCGCGAAGCAGTGTTTATTGTTTGATCACTTAATTCCCGAAGTAATGCAGAATCTTCTTTTTCAAATGCCACACGTGCTTGCTTGAAAATTCGGAGAATATTTACCACCTCTTGCATAAATTACATAGGAGATTTAAGTTAATAAAATTATTTATTCATTTAATCCCGAAATTCCACAGATAATTTCATAAACCTGATCAAAACCCATTCCAGAGATGATTTTCATTGCATAAGAACTCCTACCCCCGGTTGCACAATAAAAATTCTTTGGGATTCGGAGATCCACAATTATAAAACGGAGGTTATTTTTATTTGGACTTATTATTTCTTTTGCTTCTGCAGGATTGATTTTTTTATCCTAATATTTTGGAAAGAAAAGATTATTTAAACTTTAAGAACATTAAGTAAAGATGGCAGAAGTTTTATTAGATACAAACTTTATTATGACTTGCGTTCAACAAAAAATAGATTTCTTGGATATGATATTTGGAATTGGATTAAAAATAATTGTGCCCAAACAAGTTTTAGAAGAATTGGAGCGAGTTTCTGAAAAAAAGAATAAAAAACTAGAAGAAAGAAGTATCGCCGAACTAAGTTTACGGGTATTAAAAAAGAACGCAGAAAAAATAAATTTTATTAATCTTGGAAAAAAACATGTAGATAAGCTCATTATTGAATACGCGACAAAACACCCGACGCTGATAGTTGCAACGCTTGATAGTGAACTCAAAAAGAAAATAAAAAACCGCAAAATGGTAATCCGATTAAAAAAGAAAATTGAGATTATTTAAAAAACGAGAAAAACTGGCCTCACGGAAACTTTTTAAACTAATTTTTTCTTTAATTTTTACAATGTTCTATTTAACGGAAGTTGAAGACTATGTAAGAGTAGATCCAAGATTATTTGGATTGCCTACTACTGAAGCTGTAGATCAACAGCTAAAAGAAACCTATGCAAAGTATTACGATAAAGAATTGGGGCAGGTGGTAGAGATAATTGAAGTTCTTGAAGTTGGAGAAGGAGTTATTATCCCGGGGGACGGAGCAGCCTATTATCAATGCAGATTCAAATTACTAGTTTGGAAACCGGAATTACATGAATTAGCATATGGAGTTATTGATGAGATTACTAGTTTTGGAGCATTTATCAATTTAGGAGTAATGAAGGGGATGATTCATATTGGACAAACCATGGATGATTATGTTTCGTTTAATAAAGCAAATTCTTTGACAGGTAAAAATACAAAGAGAACATTGAAGGCCGGAGATATGTGTGTAGCAAGAATTGTCGCCATTTCACACAAAGGAGACGAACCAAAGATAGGTCTTACTATGCGACAACCCGGATTAGGAAAAATAGAATGGATTGAAGAGGACAGAGTTAAAAAGAAAAAAGAAGAGGCAAAAGCACTAAAAACTGAAGAAAAAGCTACAAAAGGAAAAGCAACTGGAGGAAAGAAAAAATAAAATGGCAAAATCAAAAGCATGTAAAATTTGTAACGCGATTTACGATGGAGATAAATGCCCAAAGTGTGAATCAAGAGAATTTACAGAAGGATTTAAGGGTAGAATTCATGTACTTAACCCTGAAAATTCAGAAATAGCAAAAAAACTAAATTTACGCGAGAAAGGAGAATTCGCAATCAAAACACGATGAAGTTCAAATTACTTAAGGAAAAAAGAAACGATCTCTTCAATAGAAATGAAATCAAAGTAGAGATAAATTCTCGAGAAACCCCAAAAACCCCCGAAGTGGAAAAATGGGTTATTGAAAGTATGAAGGTTGGAGAAGATAGAATCAAAGTTAAAGGAATTCACGGAAAATTTGGTTCTCCAATTTTTGAAGCATCGGTTAATATCTATGATTCTTTTTCAGACAAAGATAGAATTGAAACTAAAACTAAAAAACAGCGTGAAAATGAAAGAAAAGAACGTGAAGCAAAAATTAAAGCTGACGCTGAAATGCGTAAAACAAAAAACTCCGCAGAAGAGAAAATCGCAGGAGGAAATGAATAATGGGAAAAAAAGCAAAAGCAAAGAAGAAAGGAAAGAAACCACACAAAAATCAACCAACAAGTAAGAAATATACAAAATATAAAATCGAAGGTAACAAAATTACAAAAAATTCCCAAAATTGTCCTCGTTGCGGACCAGGAGTCTTTTTAATGAATTCCCAAGGAAGAAAATACTGCGGAAAGTGTCATTATTCTGAATTTGAAGGGAAAAAAACAGAATCAAAAAAATAATTATTTTTTCTTTAAATCCCAAAAGTTTTCGGGGTTACCATTATTCAAAAAACAATCGTTATTTTTACAAAAAATTCCAGATTCGCTTTGAGAATAACAATGATCTGGCATTACACGATAAATTTTTTCATCGTGCACTCCGAGAACTAAATTGCTCAACTTTTCACCTTGCATCCCCCAGGAAGGAATATATTCTGCAGAAGATATTCTTCGTAAATTAATTTCAGAATTAATACGATAAATAGTATTTCCTTTTTGAAATTTCAAAGTAAAAAATAATTCTGGAAGACTTCCAAATTCAAGTTCTAAAGATTTTTTTAAAATTTCTTCCCAGTCTTTTCTCCAAGGATTACAAAGAATTTGAGTAAGAAGACTTCCTTTCATCCCTATTGAACAAAAGGAAAATAAATTTTTTCTTTTGGAATTTTGCTTCATTTTATTTTAGAAAAATTGGAGTTAATAAATTTTTATTGGATGAATATAACCCTGGGAGATTCTCCAAATCAACCAAACAGTAAGACTTGGAGCCTCTCCTGGGGAAAAAGAGGTGATATAAAATAGAGAATATTAAACTATATAAATGTTTCGGTATGTTACCCTTTGAAAATGACAAGGGGTTTTGAACATAAAGTAGTGAACTACTGAAACTACTTTATCGTACATTAAAAAATAAAATTTTTTATTTAAACCTTCCGGTTTTAATATTTAGCAACTACATAATTCAAGCATAAGTAGTTACTAAATAGTTTAGGCACTACACCCCCAATAAAACAAATTCTTATAAACTATTCTTCCTTAAAAAAAAGATGGAAGAGAAGGTGAATGAAAAAACTTCAGTGAAACAAGAGCAGATTCATGATTTGATTTTCTCGCGAGAATTGGGATGGCAAGAAATTATCTATGATTTAATTAATACAGAACAACTTGACCCCTGGGATATCAACATAGCAATCCTGACAAATAAATATTTACAAAAAGTAGAAGAACTAGAAGAAGCAGATTTTTTCATATCAAGTAAGGTTTTGCTTGCAGCTTCGCTTTTATTAAGAATAAAATCAGAAATTTTGCTTAACAAGTATATCAAGAGCATTGATGATATTTTATTCGGAAAAAAAGAAGAAAAAAAATATGAGCTTGAAAGAATTGAACTCGAAGAAGAAATTCCAGAATTAATCCCTCGAAGCCCAATGCCTCGTTTCAAAAAAGTTACTTTGCAAGAATTAATGGAGGCATTAAATAAAGCGATTATTACAGAAAATAGGAGAATAAAAAAAGAGATTATAAATAGAAATGCCCTTCGAGAAACAGGAATTTCTCTGCCAAAGAAAAAATTCAATATGCAGGATAAAATAAAAGAAATCTATACCAAACTTACAGGTCATTTTGAGAAAAATAAAGATAATAAAAAGATACCCTATACTGAATTTGCTGGAAAAGAAAGAGAAGAAAGAATTATCTACTTCGGCGGGCTTTTACATCTCGAAAACCAGAAGAAAGTATGGCTTGACCAGGAAAAACATTTTGAAGAAATTTATATTTGGTTACATCAAAAATATATAGAAAATAACCCCGATCCATTTGCAGAATTACGAGAGGAAATAGAAGAAGAAATGGAAGAAATGTCTGAGGAGCAAAAACAAAGACTTGAAGAAATTAATGAAGATTTTGAAAATCCTTTGGGGGAGATGTTTGATTAAAAAAGTTATAAAAACATTTGCTAGAAAAATAATATAAAGTTGATTTTTGTTTCAATAAAATGAAACTCGGAGTTTTATTTTCAGGAGGAAAAGATTCTGTCTATGCGACTTATTTGGCGAAGAAATTTGGGCACGAGATATCTTGTTTGATTTCTGTTGTATCCGAGAATAAAGAAAGTTATATGTTCCATACACCCTCTATTAAAAAAGCTGAAAGACAAACAGAGGTTATGGGAATTCCATTTCTTTCCCAAAAAACAAAAGGAAAAAAAGAAATTGAACTAGAAGATTTAGAAAAAGCGATAAAAAAAGCGATAAAAGATTATCGCATAGAAGGGGTTGTTACAGGGGCGATACAATCTGTTTATCAGGCTTCAAGAATCCAAAAAATTTGTGACAAATTAAATATAGAATGCTTCAATCCATTATGGCAAAAAAATGAAGAAGAATATTTATCTGAATTGATTAAAAATAAATTTGAGATAATTCTCGTGGGAGTTTTTGCTTACCCTCTCGATGAAAAATGGCTTGGAAAAAAGATTGATAAAAATTTTATTAAAGAAATCGAGAAATTAAATAAAAAGTATCAAATTCACGTTGCAGGGGAAGGGGGCGAGTTTGAAACTTTTGTTTTAAACTGTCCTTTATTCAAAAGAGGATTGAAAGTTATGGATAAAAAGATTTTGAAAGAAGGCGAGAATAGTTTTAGAATGGAGGTTGAAGTGGAATGATACTAATAATAAAAACTAACAAAGAAAAATTGCACGACTTAGAATTTGTCAAACCTATTGAAGAGATTGTTCAAAAGAAGTTTATAACAAAACATTATTCCCAAGTTAAAAAAGAGGACCTGAAAAAAGCAGAAAAAATAATTATTTGTGGGACTTCTTTGAAAGATAATAAATTTATCGAGGATATTAAGGAATTTGGTTGGATAAAAGAATTTGATAAACCCATTTTGGGAATCTGTGCAGGAATGCAAATTATTGGGTTATTATTTGGAGGAAAATTAAAGAAAAAAAAGGAGATTGGTTTTTACAGAGAAACATTTACTAAGGAATTTCTTGGGCTAAAGGGCGAACAAAAAGTTTATCATTTGCATAATAATTATGTTAGTTTTCCATCGGAGTTTGAGAGCTTTGCAGAGAGCGAAGGAATTGTTCAGGCAGTTAAACATAAAAATAAAGAGATTTATGGAGTTCTATTTCATCCAGAGGTTCGGCAGAAAAATTTGATTAGGGAGTTTGTTAAGCTTTAGCTGATTTCCATAATTCGTCAAAGAAATTTTCATACTGTTCGTAAATTTGATCAGAAATAATCTCAATTGCTGTGGGGCGATCCCCCCAAATAAGGTTAATGACTCTCCCTTTAATTATGCTAACCCCCAAGGGAGTCTGATTTTTTGTAAATTTTATTTTTATGTTTTTATTTTCTTTAAAATTATTTTTAATTTGTTTTTTTACCTCAATGGCCCCAAGAACTCGATCCACAACTTTTTTTTCTTCTAATTTTTTATGAAAGTTTCCTAGGAAAATTGAAGCATCTTCAGAATTATACTCTGACTTGAAAGCAAAAGCCCTGTACACGTCTTCTTTTTTAGCTTCATCGGCAATGCGATTAAATAAAGCTTTGAAGGCCTTGAATCCCTCGTGAACAATTGCTGTCTGCTTGGAAAAGGAATGTTTTTGTTTTAATTCTAATTCAGTCACTACTTCCTTAAGCCTTCTTTTTCTATCCTCAATTAAATTTAAAATTTCTTTAGGATCTGCCGCTTGAAAATACTTTGTTTTTGATTTAATTACAAAACTTACTAACCCTCGTTCACGAAGCTTCTCAAGAGTCTCGTACACCTTCGCAGATTGCAATCTAGTCTTTGCAGTAATCGGACCGGTTGTTGTTAGTCCCAATTCTAACAAAGCCAAGTAAACTTTTGTTTCTCTCCCAGTAAAACCAATTTCCTCAAAAATTTTGCTATCCATAGATTATCTAAATGAATGAATTATTTAAGCCTTTCTATCATTACCTTCAAAGGGGGTAAGTTATATTCAAATAGATTTTTACCGAGAATATTTTAATTAAATTGGAGAAAATAAAAAATGATAAAAAAATTGATCGCGGGAGTCCTTGTGACAGTAAGTCTTGGAATTGCGATTGCGAATAGCAATAGTGGAAAGTATGCCCTTTGTGCAAGATACCTTTCCCAAAACAAAGGGGATTCTTACGGGTTTTGTACAATGAAAGTTAGAGACAATTATTGTGGGACATTTGATGAAGAACTCGCAAGGCAAAAATCGGCTGGGGAACTAGGAATTGACAAAGAAACCGAATACAAAGAATGCATTGATCGTCAGAAAGACATTGAAGTCAACACACTAGGGACTTTAGAAAAAATCTTATAAAGAAGTTTTGTGAGATTTAATCATGCACTACCACATTATCTTAACAGAAAGATGCAATTCTCAATGTAAATATTGCTATGAAAAATCTAATCAAGAATTTAATAATGATTTGGATAAAAAATTTGAGTTTGATTTTTCAGCCCCAACAGACTCTGAAGTTGATATTGAAATTCTTAAGAAATTCTTGAGTAAGGATCCTAAGGTGGTAATTGTGTTTTACGGAGGAGAGCCGTTAGTTAACCAAAAAAAATTGGTGGACATTATGGATGTTTTTCCAAACATTGAATTTTGTATGCAAACAAATGGAAAACTTCTAAACGAGTTGCCAAAAGAATACATGAATAAATTCTCTAGAATTCTAGTTTCACTTGATGGAAAAAAAGAACGAACAGATTATAATCGTGGAAAAGGAAATTATGGATTAGTTATGAAAAATCTAAAACTAATTCGAAAAAATGGATACAAAGGGGAAATTGTTGCACGAATGACCATTTCACAAGAGTTCCCAGATATATTTGAACAAGTCGTACATTTAATAGAAATCCCAGAAATAGATTCTGTCCATTGGCAGATAGACGCGGGTTTTTACAAATTTGATTTTAAAAAAGAAAAGTTTTCTGAATTTGTTGAGGAATATAATTATGGAATTTCAAAACTAATAGAATATTGGATAGAAAAAATGCGCAAGGGGGGAGTTCTTATGCTTTATCCGTTCATAGGAATTATGCAGGACATTTTGAAAAGAACTAAAACTAAACTTCGATGCGGAGCAGGGCATTCTGGATTTGCAATAACAACCAATGGAACAATTACAACTTGTCCGATTATGAATTGTATTAAGGATTTTTATGTTGGGAATTTAGAAAGTGATCCAAATAATCTAAAAGAAATTTCAGTGATTGAACCTTGCACTTCGTGTGACTATCTGGGCCTTTGCGGAGGGAGATGCCTTTATTCTAATCACGCAAAACTTTGGCCAAAAGAAGGAGAGGATTTAATTTGCAAAACGGTTAAGTTTTTGATTGATTCTTTGAAAGCTCGAGCAGAAGAAGTTCGAGGGTTAATCAGTCAAGGAAAAATCAAACTAGAAGATTTTGAATACGAAAAATATTTCGGTCCCGAGATTATTCCTTAGAATAGAAATACTTTTAAATAAATATTCATTGATAAAAATATGATAGATTGTCTTATCGACCCGCTTCAAGAAATGTATAATCTAAGTCCAAATTTATTTTGGGGGTATATAAAAACTGCTACGGAGATTACGGCTCCAGTAGCTCTACTTTTTTCTGCCAATTACAAAAGAGATATGAATATCTTTAAAGGTTTAGAAAAATCTTTAAAAAATTCTATGGAAGGAAAAACTGGAAAACCTTTAACTCCAAGGTAAAAAGTTTCGGTCCCGAGATTATTCCATAAAGATTATAAATTCTTTTTTTCTCTGCAAATTATGAAAGAAATATCTTGGAGCGATTTTGAAAAAGTAGAATTGCGAGTCGGGACCATATTGAAAGTTGAAAACTTTCCTGAAGCTAGAAATCCCGCGTATAAATTAGAAGTAGATTTTGGCCCAGAAATTGGAATTAAAAAATCAAGTGCTCAAATAACTCATTTATACAAAAAAGAAGATTTAATTGGAAAACAAATTGTCGGAGTGGTGAATTTTCCAAAAAAACAAATCGCAAATTTTATGTCTGAATTTTTAACAACAGGTTTTGTTAAAGAAGATGGAAAAGTAGTTTTAGCAATTCCAGAACAAAAAGTCTCTAATGGAAGCAAATTAATGTAGATTTATTCCTTAGAATATCTAGCCTCTAGTGTTTTGATAACATAACGAGTGAGTTCTTGAACTCCATAAATTGTTGCAAATCCCAATGCAACACATCCCCCTAAAAGTGCCATCCGCCGAGTTTCTGGCATTACAAGAAATTCTTTTATTCCCTCTAGCATCTCCAAGGTCATAGATTATTTAGTAATCTCTTATTTATAAAAATTATTGTGATTCTCTTTTAATCAATTCCTTTTTACTCTTTCCCAACAGACCATTATATCCTCCTAATTTTCCATCTGATCTAATAACTTTGTAACACGGAACAGATTTATCTTTGTTTGTCGCTAGAATCCTTGCAACTGCGCAAGGATGAGAACCAAATTTTTCAGCAAGAAACTTGTAAGTAATTGTTTTTCCTTTTGGAATTTTTTTCAGGTAAAAATTTATTTTCTCACGAAGATTTTTTTTCATTTCATTTCTCACAAATAACATACCAATCCCAAGGAAGATCTTCCCCCGGAAAACTTTTTTGTCCTGCGGCCTTAAATTCTTTCCAAGGATAAAATACTTTTTTAATTTGAACATTTTGAAACCCTGCTTTTTTCAATCTCCACAGAATTTCAAAACGATAATAATACTTTTGTTTTCCGTCGAAATCAGTCATTCCTAAAAGAAAATCATGCTCTTCATCATTTATGAATTCCCGAGCCTTTTTTCGCAACTCATCCAAATCATCTGTCTTAGAATTATATTTTTGTGCGATGAGCAATGCTTGGTAAGCAAAAACTTCCATCGATGGCAGAATACAAATAAACTTCCCCCCTTTTTTTAAAATATTATTCGTTTCTAAAAACATTTTGTCTACAAGTTTCAAATCAGGAGAGATAATTGAATTCACCGAAACCGCCACATCAAACTTATTATGATAATCCCGCAATGAAGAAATATCCCCAACGAGAAAATTAACATTTTCAAAATTAGAATTCTTTTCTTTTGCTCGAGAAATCATTTCTTCAGAAATATCGACTCCCATAACTTCTTTAAAAGATTTTGATAAAATTGGTGCTAATTCTCCGAGACCGCATCCAAGATCAACAATTTTATTTGAAGAATTTGCGACACCTTTCAAATCATCAAAAAGGGGGTTATCTATGCTGTTTTTTATGGGGCTAAGAATCTTATCATAATAATCTTCGGCAATTAAATTCCATTCCTCTTTTTGCATAAATTCTCCAAAAAAACAAACTATAAAAAAACTTCTATAATCCTTATTCCCAGAGTCTATTGGTAATCTTTCAAAATTTTAAAATATATCTCAATTAATTTTTCAAATTCCTCGATACTAACTCTCTCGTTATCTGCGTGGGCATATTTTGTGTCCCCTGCCCCAAGAACAATGGTCTTTGCTTTTTGATTATAGAAATAAGCTTCTGTAAAACCCGGAAAAACCTCTGTAGGCAATTCTAGTTTTTTAGCAATATCTTCTGCATCTCTATTCAAGATAGGTTCGTAGACCATTCTTGTTTTAATCTCTGAATTTTTCAAATTTTCTCTAAAAACTTTAATTATTTTCTCAGAACTAACAGTATTTCGAACAACAACAATCGCTTCTGCGAAATCAGGAACAATATTTGGAGCAATCCCCCCACTAATCGAACCCAGATTTATTTTATTTTTTCCTAAGATAGGACATTCTTCAAATTCGAAATATTTTATCTTATCTAATTCTTTCATTAAAACTTCAATAGCATTAATTCCTTCTTCAGGCCTTGAACCGTGCGCCCTTTTCCCTCGACAAGAAATATCAAAATAAATAATTCCATTCTGTCCTTTACGAACATTCAGTCCTGTTGGTTCTCCCACTACAATAAGTTCAACAGAATCAGGAATAATCTCTGAAACAATCTTAGCACCTGCAAAATCAGTCTCTTCTTGGATAGTAAAAATTAAACCAAAATTATTCATTCCATTTTCCAAAGCTTTCTCTCCAGAAAGTATTGCTGCAGCCAACTGGCTTTTGGGGTCACAAGCCCCTCGACCATAAACAAATTTATCATCTTTCTCCACTTTCAACTGTCCTTTAACAGTATCCATATGTGCAGCAAGTAAAACCTTGGGGCTTCCAACAGAAGCTAAAATATTAAATGCATTTCCCACAGGTTGTTTTATTATCTCAAAATTATTTTTTAATCTTTCAACAATAAAATTTGCAAGTTCCAACTCATTCCCAGATTCAGATTCTATTTCAATAAGTTTTAGTAAAAAATCCTCATTCATTTTCAAAAAAATTAGAGAGTTTAAACTATGAAATTAATAGTTCCAATGTGAGTGTTGGTTTAAACTCATGATCATTTTAAATGCAAGAACTTTATAAGTTTTGGGACAACTATTTGCTCTTCTCCTTATTTTTAATTCTCTGCATTATAATATTTTTCTTTACAATTTCTTTTACAGTCATTAATTTTTCTTCACCAGTTTCCAAATCCTTTACTTTAACTTTTTTCTCTTGAACTTCTTGCGCGCCAATAAAGATAACTTGGTCAAAATTTTTAGAATTGGCATAAGCCAATCCCTTCGAAGGTTTTCCATAAAATAATGTAACAGAATAATTGCTTTCGCGAAGTTCGCGTGCGACATTAATCGCCATTTTGTCTTCGTCAAGAGAAATTACTAAAATTCTTGGTTTACGAGTTTTAATTTCAACTAAAGAAGAAAGTCTTTCAAGACCCAATCCAAAACCAAAAGAAGAGATTCCTTCAAAAGTATAAGCCCCTCCCCCCACAATAGTCTCTTTTCTTTCATCGCTTTTTATCTCGAAAACAGTACCGTCATAATAAGATAACCCTCGAATTATTGTTGGGGAAAATAAAACCTTATAGTTATATAACTTGCAATATTCAATTAAAGAAATAATCTCTTTGTAAGATTCAAACTTATTAAAAAAATCTTCTCCTTGTTTTAGCCAATCAAGAATTTTTTCTGCATTGTATTTCTTCAAGTTTTTTTTAACTTCTTCCTCAGATAATTTATCATACTTATCAATTTCTCGAAGAACTTGCATCTTATCTTTTTCCTTTATTTTTGCTTCATCAAGAATTTCATTAAGTAACCTTCGATTATTAAATAAAATAACTGGTTTAATCCCGAGGCGAGTTAAAAATTCATTCAACATTGCAAGAATTTCCGCTTGATCTTTTATTGAAGCTCCAACAGTATCTGCATCGCATTGCGTGAATTGTCTAAATCTATTTGCTGAAACCGGCTCATCCCTAAAAACTGGCCCGATTTGAAATCTTTTATACGGAAGTTTTTGATTTTTCATTAATCTCTTCAATTGAAAAGTAAATTCGTATCTTAATGCAAGTTTACGTTTTCCTTTATCCTTCAGCGTATAAATATCTGAAATAGCTTCGTCGCCCTCTTGAGATTTATCCCCGCGCACAAACTCTTCAGACTCGATAATTGGAGTTTCTGCGGGTTCAAAACCATATTTATCAAAAGTCTCAACTAACATTTTTCTAATTGTTTCGCGCTTCAGCGCTTCTTCTCCAATGTAATCATTGAATCCTTTTATTAGCTCAGATATTTTTTGGGTCATTTTGCTTTCTCCAATTGTTTAATTAAAAACTGAGTATTCTCCATTATCGCAGAAATTACTTTCTTTGTGTCATTTTTATCTTCGTTAAAAACATCTGGAATTTTCCAACGAATAATTTTTTTTCCATCAAAACGACTTCCACAAAAGATAGATACAGGGACATCATTCGCAACAATTATAGTAATATCTTGCCAGATGAATAATTTTGTACTTAAACCTCGAGTTGGCCCACTAATAGAAATTCCCATTTCTCTTGCTACACCTTTTTGAAAAGGACTCAATGGGCTTCCTTTTATTAACCCTGCACTTTTAACATTAAAATTTTTATTTTTGTTTATCTTTTTAAAATATGCTTCCGCGACTTTGCTTCTAAACCGGTTAAATTTACAAACAAATAAAATATTTTTTTTTGTCATTTTTCTTTCTCCAATCTTTTAATTAACTTGTCAACTCTCTTTTTAATTTCTGCAATGCGACTTCGCAAAATACCTTTATTATCGCCAGGGTAAACGTCGGGAATACTCCAAACAATTACTTTCTTTTCAAATCTTTTACTATTAAATATCTTCCGAGGAACATCATTTGCGACAACTATAATCAAATCCTGTCTAACTAAATCTTCAAAACGAATTTCCTTTGGGGGCCCAGTTATTTTTATTCCATACTCTTCAGCTATTTTAACTTCGCGTTCATTGAGAGGATATCTTCCGACAATGACTCCCCCACTACTAGCAGTAATTTTTTTAGTTTTGTTTTTAAGATTAAAATAACTTTCAGCAACACGACTTCTAAAGCGATTGTATTTACAAACAAAAAATATTTTCATTTCATCCTCTTTTTGAAAGGACGATAGGAGAGAATCGAACTCTCGTCACACGGACCACAACCGCGCATTCTACCATTGAACTACTATCGTCATAATTTAATTTAAGAGAAAATTCAGGTATAAAAGGTTTTTGAGAAATAAAGTTACAACTAGGAAAATTCGTTATTTTAACGATGCCGACAGTTCCTAATTTTAGTTGTCATAATTATACAGAGATAACTGGGTATTTAATATTTTCGGTGGATAACTTTATAAAATATTTTTAATTTATTTAAATATGATTTCAGATTATTTTCCAAAAATAGAGGGATATTTGCCCAACGCTTATCTCAGGTCCTTGATAATTTTACTTTTAATTTTTGTAGCTATTTGGGGGATTATGTTTGTCATTAGAAAGATTATTACTAAATTAACTCAAAAGACAAAAACAAATATTGACGATATAATTATTAAAAAATCGTCTAAACCAATAATCTCAATCGCTTTTTTTATAGGGGTGCGTCTAGCGGTTGGAGAGTTGCCTCTCCCAGAAGAGATAATGAAAATTTTTGTAAATGTAATTAATTCTTTTTTGATTGTAACAATCTCTTGGTTGTCTTATGCAATTTTGGATATTGTAATATTACATGCTTGGCGTCAAGTTGCAAAAAGGACAAAATCTAGTATAGATGACTCACTATTTAACCTCGTGCATGGCCTATTGAAAGCCGTATGGGTAATTTTCACAATTATTTACATCTTAGATCTATGGGGGGTTGAAATTGGACCATTCTTGGCAGGATTGGGGATTGGAGGGTTGGCAATTGCATTTGCGCTACAAGAAAGTTTATCAAACATTTTTGGGGGGGTATCAATTATTTTAGATAAATCTGTAAGGGTAGGAGATTTGGTCTACCTCGACGATGGGACTCAAGGAAAAATATTGCACATTGGATTAAGAGGGACAAGGATTAGAACATTTGATAATGAAGTTGTAGTTGTTCCAAATGGAATGTTGGCAAATAGTAAAATTAAAAATGTGGCATTGCCAGATCCAAAAACAAGAATTGTCGTTCCTTTTGGAGTTGCTTATGGTTCTGATGTAGATAAAGTTAAAAAAATAGTTGTTGCAGAATTGAAGAAAGTAGAAAATTGTGCGAAAGAAGAAGAACCAATCGTTAGATTTATGCAAATGGCAGATTCTTCTTTGAATTTTAATGCATATTTCTTTGTAATTTCTTTTGAACATCGCGCCGACGCACTAGATGAAGCAAACACCCGAATATATAATGCTTTAAATAAAGCAAATATTGAAATTCCGTTCCCGCAAATGGATGTTCATCTGAAAAAATAAACCCTCGAGAGAACAGAAAAATTTATAATCTTGAATTCTTCGAAGTTTTATGGAAAAAGAAATTAAAGACCGACAAACCGGTGAAGTGTTTTTGCTTTCAGTAAGACAACATACTCTCGGAAGAGGATATGATTTACGTCTTAGTGAAAAAAAGGATAATAGAATAGTAGAAAGATTATTTGAAGATAGCTCAAATGCATATAAGGATTACAGAAAATACGGCGTTCCAGAAGAAGATGCAAAGCAGTTGTTTAGTAAAATAAACGATGTGAACGAATTTTATTTAATAT
>Ga0208958_1002375_pt1 | contig 16329 bp, 13 predicted proteins | sample RifOxyB1_FD_184032 | JGI IMG/M metagenome (GOLD analysis project Ga0208958, IMG submission 184032) | Soil microbial communities from Rifle, Colorado - Rifle Oxygen_injection B1 (SPAdes) | ecosystem: Environmental > Terrestrial > Deep subsurface > Rock core/Sediment | place: Rifle, Colorado... | reverse complement strand
AGCCAAGCCCGCCGACGGGACTTCGTGCAGAGCGAAGATAGGACTGAGGAGTCATTATGAGAGAAGGTCGGTTGAAATCAGTGCGGTGGATCCCGGGGCTAATCTTTCTCTCTCTTCTTTGTAGCGGAACGGCATCTGCCGGGACTTATTACGTCGATGCGTCCGCGGTGAATGACAGCGGCAATGGATCAGTCGGAAGCCCCAAGAAATATCTGGAGAGCGGCCTAGCGCTTCTTTCGGCCGCCGGGGGTGACACCCTCATCGTCCGAAACGGGACCTATTCGACTGCAAACGATCAAATGACCGGGATCCCGAGCGGGACTTCCAGCGCGACCAATATTGTTCGGGCAGAAAACGAGGGCGGGGCTATCATCACGGCTACCGGCGGCTTCAATGTTGCGAGCTCCTATGTTCAAATCGAGGGTTTCAAGTTTTCCGGGCCCTGGGAAAAGGCTCTTTCTGGAAACCACGTCAAAATTCTGCGCTGCGCTTTTGAAGGGGGGCCTAGTACTGCGAATGTAGTTAATTTCGATTTCGGAGGCAGCTATAACTTAGTCGAAGACTGCTGGTTCTACGGGACTGGAGGTCGATACAAGGTTCTCATCTACCGAGCGGATCACAATATCGCCAGGCGCATCGTGATTCGCGATGACGGCGGCTGGACCTCCAATACCGGTGATCCAGAGGCCGGGATCGTTGTCTACGAATCAAATAACATTTCCTTGCAGAACGTTCTCGTGATCGATTCCAGCTTAAACACTTATGATGACAACAACGTCGGGGCTTTTTATTTAACGGGTCATGGCGGGAATCCCTCCTCCAATAACATCGAGTATTTGGGTTGTATGGCAATCAACAACAAACGCGCCGGGATCCATGTCGATACCGATGATGGCGGCGTGGGCCTTTCTTTGACTGATTTTGTGATCTACGGAAGTCAGGATGAAATTCTGGGCACATCGAATACTTCCATGAACATGACCGTTAATCGGGCGACATTCGGGAATTCGAGCGATCGGTACATCGGAAACTGGGGAACTAAAAGCATTACGATGCTGAATTCAGTACTTTGGTCCTCGGCAGTTGAATCCGCCGGAGGTACCAGTGTCACTTATTCCAATAGCTACAACCTGAACGAATTTGCTGGAATCGGCGTCACGCACCTCAACCCATTGGCGAATGGGCTGCTTTACCTGCCTCGCATTGAAGACGGATCTGTTCTAAAAACGGGAGGCAGCAGTAATGGGCAGCGAGGCGCGCAGATCGTTTATCGAACTGGAACATCGGGGTCTCTCCATGGCGGCGCGGGTTATAATGCCCTCACCGGAACCGCTCTTTGGCCGTGGCCAAATGAAGCAAGAATTAAAGCTGATATGGCATCATACTCCGGCCTTGGGCCATCAGGAGTCAGGGGTTTTACAGCAGGAACAAGCAAGGATGGCTCACCCCAAACTCTCACCAAATATATCTGGGAGTATTTGGGCAATCAGATACCTGCGGACATTTACAATCCGGGTCCGCCTGACACCACTGCGCCGGTGATTTCCGCTTTCACTCTGCCCGCTACATCAACATCTTTAGTAGTTCTAATGACCACATTCGCCGCAACGGATAACATTGGCGTCAGTGGCTACATGATCACCGAAAGCTCTACACCTCCGACTGCCGGCGCGGCAGGCTGGTCGGCAACTGCTCCAACTTCATTCGCCTTCGCAGGACCTGGCCTACGCACAGCCTACGGTTGGGTCAAAGATGCTGCAGGAAATGTTTCTGCAAGTGCAAGCCAGAATGTGACTATCACACAGTCTGATTCAGTAGCTCCCACAGTCGCTACCTTTGTGATGCCGTCTGCTGCGAGCACTCTCACCGTCTCAGTAAGCGCATTTACTGCAACTGACAACACTGCTGTTACGGGCTACATGATCACTGACAACTCTACAGCACCCTCTGTCGGTGCGGCGGAGTGGTCGGCAACAGCTCCTTCCAGCTTCACCTTCTCGATCTTTGGCTCACAAACCGCATATGCATGGGCCAAAGATGCTGCAGGAAATGTCTCATCAAGCGCCATTAGAACCGTCACGCTAGATGCCACTGCACCTACCGTCGGCACCTTCACCATGCCAACGACTTCGACATCGCTAACCGTTTCAATAACAACGTTTACTGCATCCGACAACATTGCGGTCACTGGCTACCTCATTACAGGAACCACGACTGCGCCGCTCGCCAGCGATCCGGGTTGGTCGGCCACGGCTCCGACGTCATTTACGTTCGCGAGTGCAGGACCGACGAAGAAGGCTTATGCCTGGGTTAAAGACGCTGCGGGAAATATTTCAACAAGCAAGAACCGCACGGTGAACATCACACTCGCCGATACGACCGCTCCAGTGGTCAACACCTTCACGATACCTGCGACCGCGACCTCTCTCACTGTCTCGGTAAGTTCGTTTACCGCAACTGATGCTGTTGGAGTTACGGGTTACTTGATCACCGAAAGCGCTACCGCACCTTCATTCGATGCGGCTCTATGGACGGAAGCTGCTCCGACAAGTTATACGGCAGCATCTGCGGGGGCGCACACCCTGTATCCCTGGGTCAAGGACAGTGCGGGAAATGTGTCAGCCGTTTTCGGATCACCCAGGAGCGTTACGATTAATCTGGTCGCGAATCCCGATACGACAAAACCGAATGTATCCATTACCGCGCCCGCTTCCGGATCGACGGCCAGAGGCGTGGTCACGATCACGGCCTCCGCAAGCGACAACATCGCGGTCACTCGAGTTGAGTTTTTTGTCGACGGCATCCTTTCAGGTACCAAAAACGCGGCACCCTGGACGACGAGCTGGGATTCGGCGGCTCATCTAAATAAAACGTACTCGCTGACAGCTAAAGCGTTCGATGCTGCGGGGAATTTTCAGGCTTCTTCCCCCGTTTCGATCATCGTGAATCGAAAGCCGAGCCCGCCGACGGGACTTCGTGCAGAGCGAAGATAGGACTGAGGAGTCATTATGAGAGAAGGTCGGTTGAAATCAGTGCGGTGGATCCCGGGGCTAATCTTTCTGTCGCTCTTCGGGATGTTCCTTGCGGGATGCACACGAACAGTAACTCCAATGAGTTTATCAGCGGTCTCGATCGATCCTTCGACTAACAAAGGGAGCATTACCCTAGGATGGAATGCACCGACCACTAACACCGACGGGACTGCGGTCGACGACTTGGCCGGATACCGCGTACGGATCGGAACGTCTTCTGGAACTTACGCGACCACAGTCGACGTCGGAGCGACGACGACGACCACCATTCCCAACCTGATCAGCGGACAAACGTATTACTTCGTCGTTTCTGCCATCAACACTTCGGGCGCCGAAAGCAATGCATCCGCTGAGGTCTCGAAAGTGGCTCCGTAAAGTAGCGTCATTCATTCGTACTGATTTCTCGCAGAACAGAACAATACCTTGCCGTTGAATTACAGCAACTTACGAACCAAATTGGACCCATCTCTTCGTACGCTGGGCATAGGTTCTTAGCCATCTTCCCTCTCGTTCGATATTCGATCTGGCTGTTCGGCGCGGGCTACAGAGCATACCTGCTTAAAATGGGCGGGGTGGCTTTGAAAAGACGCGACCCGGACGGGAGCGTACCGGAATGATTCGACGTTCGGGCAGGATTGCCCGAACGTAAATCCCGAGCAAATCCCGGCACAGTCACAATCGGGTTCGCCGGTTCTCGTCATTTCGCACACCCGAGGTCAAAACAAGACTTCAGCAATTCCCAGTTCGCTGAAGGCATTGCGTTCCGATAAACGCAGTGCACCTTGGAACGCTCAGAAAACTCAGAATCCACGCTGACTCGGCCGAGATGAGGCCCGATCAGGAACTTCGGGATCACAGTATACCCCACACCTGCCATGGTCATGCGCAATTGCGCTTCCTGGCTATTGGACTCGACAACGCGGCTCGGTCGGATTCCCTTCTGATGTAATGCGCGCAAGGCAAAATATGGCTGGGAGTAATCACTGACCCGCGACCCCACGAAGGGCAGGACACTAAGGTCTTTGCGCCCAGAGCCTTTTGGGAATACGAGTTTAAACTCTACTTCGCCCAATACCCGGTGCCGCAACCATGGGTCTCTCGCCGGATTGTAAAATAATCCAAAGTCTGACGTCGACTTACTTACGCGCGCCTCGATCTGCTCCGCAGTGCCCGAAAAAAGGTCAACGGTCGATGCCATGCCGAGATCTAACAATCGTTTAACAAATAACGGTACGATGTGAATGCAAAGATTTTCCGATGCCGCCAGTCTGAGTACCTTGCCACTGGCCTCTCGTCGAATCTTCCTTTTAAGTTCATCGAATCGTTCAAACAAATCTTTCGATTCGGAGTAGAGGAGCTTGCCGTCTTCGGTAAGCCGAATCCCGCTTCTGCCCCGAATCATCAAGACCAAGCGTAGCTCCTTTTCTAGCAATTTAACGGAACGAGAGAGAGTTGGCTGACTACTTTGCGTTTCGCGCGCAGCCCTGACAAAAGACCCGTACTTGGCAACATCGCAGAAATGTCTTAAATATAATGTATTCATTTTCTAAATACTTATATTTAAATCATATATTTGGCAAATAGGCACTCGGACATTATCACCTTGTCAGTCGAATACGACGGAGGTGTTATGAAACAAGTATTGATTTTAGTTCTTTTGGTCATGAATTCATCTGCATTTGCTGCGAATTACGTTTGTCGAGGAAGCGACACGTCTTTTGATGGCCTCCGACACACAGAAACCACTGCAAACATACAAATTAATGCAGGTTCCTGTTGGTACTCAGTGGTCACGAAAACAGTCCCTCCTTTCTCGCCGCGAGTTACAAAATGGGAGTCCCCTCAGGACCTCCCCTGTCGACCGGTCTATTCGCGGGATACTGGTGAAATTGAGGGATTTGCCGCGACGATCGAGAAGACATGGAGCACGGAACAATTCTGGTTCTCTCCCGTACGGCTTGGAAAAATATCCATCAGCTACTCATCTACGTATGATTGCGGCGAGCGCGGACCAATGGTCTGCGACGGGCCGTGGTATAACTTCGAATTCTTTGATTGTAAGACCTTACGATGACGGTTCGCTCTCTACGTTCCTGAGGGATATGTTTCACCGACAATCGACGGGCGACCATCTAAGCCAAAATAGCAAATGCATCCCGCAACTAACTAAGAAATTAGTTGCTACCAACTAATTTCTTAGTTAGTCTTTGCCCATAGGGGGCACCATGGCCAGAAAGAGAGAAACCAAGACGCAGCGACTGCTCACGGAAGCGGAGCTTGAGCTGATGGCGATTCTGTGGAAGCTCGGAGAAGGATCGGTCAACGACGTTATCTCGGAGCTGCCCGAAGGACGAAAGCTGGCCTATACCTCGGTTTCTACGATTTTGAGAATCCTCGAGCAGAAGAACGTGCTGGACAGCCGCAAGGAAGGGCGCGGGCACATCTACTATCCCATTCTCAGCAAAGAAACGTACGAGGCGACAAGCCTACATCATCTGGTGACCAACGTTTTCGAGGGAACGCCTTCAACGCTCGTGCGCAGACTCCTCGAAACCGAAGATCTTTCGCAGGACGACTTGAAATCAATTCGGGTTCTTCTGAACAAGAAGTTGAAGTGACATGAATACGGAAAGCCTGATCGCGATTCTTCGCCGATACTTCGAAATCAATATTCTTCTCTGCGTCGCACTGGCGTTCGCTACCGGAGTGGAGCGGCTGTCGAATCGCTATAACCTCGTTACCCGAGTGCAGGCGCTGCGGCTCGCGCAGGGCATGCTCCTGGTGGCGATCTTGCTTCCGGCAGCGGCAAGTCAGATTCCCCGCGACGCGTTACTCAGGCCGTCGGTTCAAGTCTGGTCCGGAACTGACAAGGCGTCGTCCCAATCCTACGCGTTTCTTACACCCGCTTTTCGCGATAGGTCGCAGGAGCCGGTAGCGTCCGTGCTCTCAGGCTGGAGTATTGAAAGTCAAAAAGCGTGGGCGCTATTGTTGGTCTTGCTCGGCGGAAGCGCAATTGGCCTTACCATTTTTGGGTATAGAATCACTCGCCTACGGCGCATGTTGCTGCGAACGCCAGCTGTCAGGGTTGTTGGAAAGGTATCGGTGCTCGTATCGGACATAGACCGGACACCCTATTCGGCCTGGATCTGGGGCAGTGCCTTCGTGGTGCTGCCCTCTTGGATGCTGTTTCATCGGGATGATCTGCGCGTGGCCGTGCGCCATGAGATTCAGCACCATCGAAGCCGCGACACTCTATGGGCTCATCTCCTTGAATGCGCCAAAGCTCTCTTCTTCTGGAATCCTGCGATTTACGAATGGGCCAAGTTGATGACCCATCTTCAAGAATTTGCCTGCGATGAGGTTCTGATCGGCCGTCGGAACACCTCGCCGCAGACATATGGACGCTGCCTGTTGCGGGTGGCGGAATCGGTCGTCGGCTCTCGCTCCATGCTTGCCGGTACCACAGGCATGGCGGTGAGCGCTTCCGGCCACTCACTCAAAAGGAGAATTGAGATGATGTTCGAGAAAAGACGAAAGCCACCCGCTGGATGGTTTGTGGTGATCGGTTTAGGTACCTTTGCATTGATGGCGTCGATAGCCTTCGCCTCGCGCAGCGCAATTCAAGATCGCGCGCTCACGATGACGCAGGCTCGTGCTTTGGCGAAGTCCGCGTCGGTCGGAGCGGCGATCCCGATCACTATGAACGAGTTCGTGCTCACCAAGCTGAATCGGTACGTGGGCACGCCCGAGGGCAGGCGTTACGTGAAACAGGCCTTGATCCGCATGCCTCAGTATCGCGCGATGATCGAACGCAAAATCTCGAAAAACGGATTTCCGTCGGAGCTTTTAGCGATTCCTCTGTTTGAGTCAGGCTTCCAAAATGATGCTGTATCACCCACTCCAAATCGCGCCGCTGGCATCTGGCAGTTCATTCCAGCAACTGCGCGAAAGTACGATCTCATCGTCACCGAAAAAGTGGATGAGCGTTTGAATGCGGAGAAAGAAACCGATGCGGCAATGCGTTACTATCGCGATCTTTTCAATCTCTTCCAGGATTGGCGCTTGGCGCTCAAGGCGTACAACGAGGGAGAGCGGCGCGTGCAGCAGCTTATCAAAGAGCATGGAACGCGTGATCCCTGGGAACTTGAACGAATCTCGACGACCGAGAGCTATCTCGGCGGCGCGATCGCGATGATCATTATCTTGAAAAACCCGTCTTTGTTGGATTGAGCGTGACCTGATGCTCTTGTCGACCTCTTGGCAAGGGCATCAGGCTCAAATCGCTTACCCAATGTTGTTGACTGCTGTCGGTTTTCCAAGAATTTATTTCATCACTTAGCCTGGGTACGCTCCGGCATCGGATTTGGCCCAGAACTTCAGCGAACGTGAAAACCTGCTTTTTGACGATGTCGAAGAACCTTTCGTTCCGGCCATTCTTATCTGGGGACCGCGGGTCGTCCCGTTCGATCTCGGGCTCAGTCTTGGACTAATCCGATCTTTCTACGTTTCGGGGGCAGTAATGGTGCATTTCGCTCCAGGGTGTCCAAACATACTTCCTGTGTCTACCACGGCCACTTTTTAAGGTCGCATTTTGCGACCGAACCTGCTCGTTTATTCGTTTGGTCTCTACCTCCTATAACTTTGCCAAATCGTATCAAGCATGCCTTTTGTCCACGGATAACGAAAATCATGTTCTCGACGATCGATGCAGTCTTAACCATATTTCCTTCTCTCACTCATCCTGGATTTTTGATCGGTATTCGATCCGGCCGTTCGAAGAAAGGGCTTCCAGCAAACGCGCGAAATGCTCTATTTCGACATACAGTTCAAACGGGTCTTTTGGAATTCAAGGTCCGTTCCTCTTATCTGTGAATCGCTGGCAAGAGCATCGCTTGGCCTCACTCCGAGGCCTGCGATTCCTGGATGAGATGAAGCTACGCCACCCGGAGTGATGAAGAATCCGAGGGAGCCGCCGAGAAGTCGCAGCCAGAAGTACACCATTAAACCCGTAGCCATTCAGCCATGGCTGCCACGCCCAAGTGTCTACTCTCTTACGAACCCTACAATGGCCGCCATGCCGGAATACTGAGTGGATGACCATTCACAGACCATGCGATTGTGATCGTTATAAAGCAGTCCGCATTTGATTGTGACCTCGTTATGGCTGTTCCCAAGTTTCGTCTTTCCGTAGCGGTGCTCACCTCTTTTTTCATTGATGGCCTTTTTAACCGTTTTTTTGTCCGGCATGCTCATGAGCTCGGTTTCGGAAGTGTCAAAACTACGAGAGCTGCTCGATTCAAAACAAATGAAATCATGGCACGCAGAGTAGTGCGAAACGAGGAAGGCGAAGCTGCGTAAATAGACAATACTGCCGCCCTCCAGTGCCAGACGCGACCTCGCATCATTGCCGTTGGTAATGATGTTTTGCTCAAGCACTCGCAGCTCCGTGTTCTCTCCCTCCGGAAGCCAGCCACTAGCGGCATGCGTGATAATGAGCCGGTTCTGGGAGCGATCCCAGGGGTTGGTAATGCCTTGCTCATTCAATAACCCGAAGTCATTTTCGGATCTCTCCAGTTTGACATGAAACACGCGCTTCCAGCTTCCGGTGAATTCATTCGCGTTCGCCTTGTCATCGCGGAGTTTGGCGAGATCCAGCGCCTGGCGGACACTGATCTGCTCAAGGCCTGAAACCGCGTTCGACGCCGCAAAAGAAGTGGTTGCACAGAAAACAAACATGAATACGAGAATTGTTTTTTTCATAAATCGAGTCCTATTCATTGATACAAAGTTTTGAGACGGGAGCGAGCGAATTACGGGGGGCTTTCGAGGACGGAACCCATTCCATCGATTTGGTCCGGTAGTTGTATTGATACACCTGCCAGAACGCGCTGATCCTGACGACTGAGTAGCGGTTCATCGTGATCTCAAGGTATTTTCTGAGAGATCCGGACTTATCTCCTCTGATTGGATCGCTCCAACTGTAAGTTATTTCATTCTCGGTTCGGGCAAACCCCAAAGGGTCGACGATTTGCACGGCAAACGGCAGAAGGTCTTTGCGCGGCATTCCGTTTTTAGACGGATAGATCAGAATGGAGAGAGTTTTCGTCGATTCTTGAAATGAAAACTCGTAGGCGCAGCCGGAGCCATCCCGCGATTTGTAGGGCAAGCCGTGCTGACTGTGCTCGGAGCCCAGCGCAAGGTAGAGTTCTTCGATAGTGAGAGGTTCTCCAATTGGTTTCGATTCGTCAGCGGTTTCATAAGTGAGACTGAGGATCCTGCCGATTTCAGTTTTCAATCGGTCCGCTGAAAAGCGATCCAATTCTTCGAGGAGAATGCGTGTGACGCGTCGGACGGACTCATAGTCTTCGCGGCGTATTTCGACGGCGTCGCACATCTGCCCGCGCATGGGGCGGCTGCACTCCCATGAAATTCCGTCTCGCGCGAGAACGAGTCCCATCACCAGCTCGTGAACGAGGAGTGTGGCTTTCTCTCTCGGGCGCATGCGATCGTAATAGACGCTATCGATCCAGATCGATCCTTGCGTTTGAAGCGCCAGCTGATCCGTTTTGAAGGTGACCCCGACGACGTAAGACGGGATATGTTCGAGCAAGGCGGGAATCAGATAAATGTTTTTGGATTCATAAACGCGGGTGAGGTCTTCTTTGAGCCCCGGCAGTTTCTGCTGCAGCCGATAGAGCATGGGCGAGACGATTTCCTTGAACTCCGGAAGCGAGACCAGGTCCACTGCATAACTTTCCAAAGGGACCCCCTGGTAACCATTTCCGCCGCCACTGGCCTCTCCCCCGGCAAAAGCCGCCGGAAGCGCCAGCGAGGCGACGCGCTCAGCCGACAATTGAAACTCTCGATCCCGCAGATTCAGGGCATCCTCGATCTTCTCGTGCGTTGCGGGCTTGCCGTGCAGGAAGAGGGACGCTACCGCACCGGAACAGTATCGATTCATTTGGGCGAGGGATCGCCCATGCTCTCGAAGCATCACACGAACTGGAGAATGCGCGCGATTCACGATCTCGATAATGGACGCCCTGAGGGGCATTTGCATTATTCATCAGTGGTGTCGATCGCGCGTGAAGATGTCCCGAAGGCGCGGGAAATCCTCCTCGGCGCCATCGAAGAGATCCGAAGGGTCGTCAAAGACTCGAAAGAAAACAGTGTCTATGCGTACTGCCTGGACCTGTTCGAAGTTTAGGGCATTGGATCCAGTCGAGCCGGTCCTGCAGGTCTGCGTCATTAATACCCGCGGATTTAGGAAATAGGCTTCACTCCACCATCTCATAATATTACACTCGGGCAAGCGGCACACTCGAGACCTGACGGACCGGACATACTCACTGGAGCCCCTGATGAGCACTGAAAAAGAAGCAATCAAAGCCTTAGCTGAATGCGTTTCGGGCACAAGGTTGTTGCACGATCCGGCGGTCTTGGAGCGGTACAGTCGAAGTACGGCCTTTTGGAGTACCAAGCCCCTGGCGGTCGTATTTCCCGAGAACCGTGAAGAAGTGCAAAATCTCATTAAGATCGCAAACCGATTCCGGGTCCCGGTCTATCCGGTGTCCCAGGGCCGTAACTGGGGGTACGGCGACGCGTGCGCCCCAACTGACTGCGCAGATGCACTTCCATTTTCTTATCTGAAGAAATCTCAGTTTAGCCTTACGAAGTCGTAGCTCCCGCCACCTTGCAATAACGTGAATTGGCTGCCTTGGCCAGACTGATCCAATTTGAATATGAACGAAGCTTCAATTTCCGGGCTCTCAAATTCTGTATCGGATTTTGAAAAAAGCCTTATGCGGTAATTGTCCTGCTGTAATCCGAGAATCCCATGATCAACAAATATCGTAAGCGTCATCCGCAAGGGCTCCGAATGATAGACGCCAATCAGCTGTTTCTGAATTTCCGGGTCTGTCGCTTTCCATTCAGGCACACGGCATTCAACACCGAAAATTGGCGCACCAACGCAATCGGGCGAAATATCTGTATTTGAAAGTACCACAAAGCCCAGCTGATCCTCCCGGTCGAAAACCAGGTTAGCTCGATATCCACCCGTAGCTCCTGCGTGAGTCACAACCGAGTGATCTCCGAGTTTTGTAGAAAACCAACCGAGCCCAACCATAACACCATCAGAATCTGCTTTCTTCCGAGGTTTTTGTGCAAGTTCAGCCGCCTCCCCGAGCGGGCTGGAGTCTGGGCGCATATTAAATCGGGTGTATTTGATCAAATCAATCGCGGTCGTCTTGAGTACACCTGCTGGTTCCAACACATTAAGGTCCCAAAACGGAATCAGGTTAAAAAAACTTCCATATCCCTGCGCGGCCCGACTGAAATCGGAGGATTGCAGCGCCACTTTCGTATCGCCCATACCCAGCGGACCGGTGAGGTTGCTCTGAAGGTAGGCACGAAACTCTGTGCGATTGAGCTTGCTCGCTATGAGATGGCCCAGCAAGCCCATGCCAAGATTAGAGTATGAGCAAGGATAGGGACCAGCTTCTTTTTGTCTAAATCCTTTTAGGAATGCGAGTAACAGTCCTTCGTCATAATCCTTGTAAGGATTAAGCGGATCGGCAGGCAAAAAGTTGTCGGGCATACGTGGCAACCCTGAGGTGTGGGTTGCAAGCTGTTCCAACGTAATTGCGCCAGCGTCTGTCCCCCGCAATTCTGGCCACAGCGTTTGAACCTGGTCCTCCAACCGTACTCGACCGCGATTAACTTCCAACGCCAGCAACGTATTGGTAAATGTCTTCGTGATAGACCCCATCTCGAAAAATGTATCTCCGCCGGGAGTTTCACCTGTTCCAAAAATGCGTTCTCCGTAATTCCAGATATGGGTTTCATCACCGTGAATAACGCCAACAACTACGCCCACCTGAGTTCGATTTTTGAAATGCTTGGCAACTATGTCGTCGACCTTCACTTTAACGGAGTCAGACCAATCAGAAGCCAGCGCAGTGGCAGCGCCAAAGGCATAGAACATAAGCACAATTGAGTGATAATGAAAGGCGCGCATAACGCGCGGATAGCGCACCGCGACATTCTTGTCAAGCTAGCCTTTGTTCTTCAGAACGGAGATGCCGACGCACCTTTCATAAAGGCCCTCAATTCTTTAATGATCTAAGATCGAAAACAGAACCCACTTCAAGCAGATGAGACCAGATCGGAATAAATGAACTCGCAAAATCAGCCGACCCTGGAACCAGCGCAGTGAGGCGACTTCGATCAGCGGGATTTTTAGCTGCGTAGTCTGTCATCTTCACGAGAAGGAGCCCCGAAAGGAATACCTTCTTTGGATCCTGCGGCATGGGAAGATCCTTGTAATTTGGAAAAACAAAAGGCTTTTTCTGAACTTCAAATACCCTTAGTCCACAAAGTTCCTCCGGCTTGTCACTGCACCGTCTTTGCTCTGCAAAGAAGACCTTGTCCCCAGCAGTCTCTTCCCCTAGCCGAATAAGGATTCTGGAATACAGGTCTATGATGGCTCGATGAACGGCAAGCACGCCAGTAGCGCTTGCCGCAGCCTTTTCCGATTCCGTGCCGGCCCTCGTGGATTTGGCCGGAAGAACATAAACTGAGGAGAACGGAACCGACGAGTCAAAATCGTCCTGCGTTTTTGGTACTGCTGCCGCCAAAGGCTGGGCTTGCGAAAAACGTTTGTCACTCGAATCGATAGTCGCATACTTTATCCGCACTTGGCTCCGAGCCTGAACGTAGTCGTACAGATCACTGCCACCCGGGATGTTTCTCAATAGAAACGCGTCGAGCACCTTTCTTGCGCTGATGTCATGGTCAAGAGACTTGGGCCATTCGTACAATTTCAAATAGAGCTTCAGCCTTTCTGGAGCCGAGCGCGTCGGCAGAGGAAATCCAAGCCCGAGAATATCCTTGTAGCCGATATTCGTGATGTCCGGCTCATAGGCAGGGATATTTCGGAGCGCGGGGTTGAGTTGCCCAGAAACATTGGCTGCCTGCGTTTGAGGCAAATACACCAGATGAAACTTCAAATCCCGATTGATCTTCCAGCCCGTTACGGGATTTGCCGCGAAGGAACTCGCCACAAACGTATTCAATGACACAAGAAGGATTGCAAATAACCCAACAAAAAACTTTCTGACCATAAACGCTTCTCCGCTCCGGTTGATTATCATCAGTAGAACCGCTAATTCTTTCGCCAGCAAGAATGAAAAAGCCAGTTTGCCAGCTCTGGTCTTTCCGACGGATACGGATTCGCCTTGATGGCCGACATCCGAAAATTGCCGTAGCCCTCGTCCGTCAAATTGAGAAGAATAAAACCGTAGCCCTCGCGGCGGTATTCATCTTCTGTGAAACGCCATGTCGTAGCCGTCGCAAATGGGTAACGGCCACCTCCGCTCGGCGCAAAATCCACGCCCCCTGGAATAATGAGTTCGCCACGTTCATTGATAGCGATGCCGGTACGGCGTCTGTCCTTCAGGTCACCGAAAGCCCCCTGACGAACGAAATATTCGACTGCGGCGCTATTTCTCAAAACGAGTTGTGACCGCACAAACCACTGCCCTCGGGTTTGATACCATTCTTGATCGATTGCGAGCTCGCCCCCTTGGCAGCTCATGACGGGCTCCCACGCAGCCGACGCCTCTGCCAAATTCAGGGCAATGATCAGCACGGGCAATAAATTCAGATTTTTCATAATTCACTCCTATTCGTGTCCTGCGGTATACCTGCACGCGCATTCCGTATCAATGCATTTATATGCATCCGAACCGTGCATATTTGCATTCCTGATGATAATATGAATTCTATGAATTGGGACTACTACCGATACTTCATCGAAGTCTATAGAACGGGTTCCCTCAAAGAGGCGGCACGGAAACTGGGCGTGAATCAAACTACCGTTGGAAGAAACCTCTCGGCGCTCGAGACCGAAGTGGGAACACGACTTTTTGAGCGAAGATCGGATGGGTTCGTCATCACCGCTGCCGGAACGCGGATTTTAGCGGCGATTCAAGCAACCGAGGAAAAGATGCTTGGAGTAGAACGCCTCCTCTCTGGAAAGGACGAGCGCGCCGAGGGAGTTGTTAAAATTGCGGCTCCCGGTGCACTCGCCAATCATTGGCTCATTCCGAAGCTTTCGCCTTTCATGAAGAAAAACCCGCAGGTAGAACTTCAATTCCTCACGGGCCCAGAGCTGGTAAATCTTGCCCGCAGAGATGCTGATATTGCTCTTCGCCTGGTCAAACCAAAACAAAGTGGCTTAGTGCTTCGACGTGCGGGAAACATGAAGCTTGGGCTTTTCGGGAGCGAAAAACTCTTTCCAGGCACCACAATTCCTAAAAAGACGGATATTCATGATTTTCCATTCATCGGCCTTTTTCCTGACGTCGTTTCAGACGCGGAATCAGATTTGCTGAAGAAGCTCGAGAAGACCAGGCCACCCTCGATCAAATCCGCCGCGTGGAGTTCCGTATATTCCGCCGTAACCGCGGGTTTGGGGATCGGCATTCTTCCCAATTTCATGACTGCTGGAAAAAAGGGGCTTGTGCCGATCCTCCCGGAGATCACTGTCTCTGTCCCCGTATGGATCGTGTATCATCCAGACCTGAAGAATGCGGCGCGGGTCAGGGTCGTTCTTGACCATTTGAACAGACTTTTCGAGAACGATTTCAAATAAATGAGCCCCGCTACGGCGCATTTCCAGCGAAATTCCAGTAGTTACGATCAATCAAGAAACTACGCTCCTCTCATGCACAAATTCAAAAGTGCCGATAAGTTCACAAATGACCAGTGCGTCACTTCGTCTTATTCTGCTCCTGGTTTTTGGCTCGATTCCATACACAAACGCATTTGCAACAGAAGCATTCACCCCCGATCGCAATAGCGTCGACGCACAGGTCCTCGCCAGGGAAATTCATCGAGGCAGAAAGAGCATCACGGAGTTTGCCTATATCAGTGAAATTTGCAGGGAACTCAAGGTCCGCTGTTGGCTCTTCGGCGGCACTGCCACTGCCTTCGGCCAACACACTAAAAACAAGATCATCCGAAACCAGCATCCCGACTGGTTCCGAGCCGGCGCAAGCCGATTCGACGATGTACTTCCAAATCTGATCATCCGTAATCAGGACCTCGACATCGTCACGGATGCTTCGTCCAGGGTTGCCGAAGAAATCACAGACCGGGTTCGCCACAAATTTCCCCTCACGTTCATGGATAAAGGACCCTCAGCGTGGGAAGTTAGACCACTCACCTCGTCCATCGGTCTCAAGGAAGCCATTCTAGGAAACCCCAACTTCACTAACCAACACTCAGATTCGATGTCTAACGGTTTGATTGAGCTAACCGAACCGCCTCCTGGCGAATCTGTGATTCGTGACATTCGAAAATGGGAAGAGTCTCGAAAGGCAACTTTCGAAGGGATACCATTTCTCGATGATTTAAGCAGAGGTAAAATCACCCTGTATTTCTCGCCAAACCATGCACAAACCACCCTCGCCAAAGCCGGACGGAATCCGCCGATTCGTGAAGCGATCCGCCTCCTGACAAAAGCCTTTCAATACAATCTGGAGATTTCCGCCGAAGACAAGAGAGTTTTGCAGGGGATCGTTCAGTCCTTTGAACCCCGAACCATCACGTCCTCGGAAAGAGACTGGATCGAAGCAAGTGCTTTAAAAATGATCGTCAACTCCCAGAATTACGAACGCACGATCAACATCCTGGATGAGCTTGGTTTGCGCCCAAAATTGCTCGCACTCGGAGACGCGACCCGGGTCGGTTCTCTTTCGTGGCGGCTGAGCAAAGAGCCCCTGCGCTCAAAGCCCGTTGGTGCCGGAACCGGACGTACGGCCTCTGAACTCGGTATTTCCAAACTGAATCACCAGTTAAAGAGCCTCACGAAGGAGCTTGATATCCTTGAAGTGGCCAGTCGAGCGCTTGACGGACGCACGAACTTCGCCATCAGTCGCGCCTCGGGCGCATCCAGCGAAGTTGCCGTATGGGGGAAGGGCCTGTATACCAGCATTGGCGATTCCCTCTACTACCAAAAAAACGGCGGTCATGCCATCCACCTCGAACTCGATCCCAACGCACGCGAGGGAAGCGACTTCATGCTGATCAAAGACCCAAAATATCCCAATGTCGTCGTGGTAAAAAACAACGAGGCCGTTCGCATTCTTCCCTCCAGCGTCGACCTTTCCTTTTCTCAATTACTGACCGCAGCATCAGAGACTGATTTCCGGGCAAATGCGTTCTATCTGGAACAAAATGCAAACCGTCTTCGCAGCTCTTATCCTTCCCTACAGGTTTCAGAAGTAGATAC
>Ga0208958_1002372_pt1 | contig 16353 bp, 15 predicted proteins | sample RifOxyB1_FD_184032 | JGI IMG/M metagenome (GOLD analysis project Ga0208958, IMG submission 184032) | Soil microbial communities from Rifle, Colorado - Rifle Oxygen_injection B1 (SPAdes) | ecosystem: Environmental > Terrestrial > Deep subsurface > Rock core/Sediment | place: Rifle, Colorado... | reverse complement strand
ACATCTTTCAATAATTTCGCCCTTTTTAATATCGCTCCTGGCGAAGACTCCTCTGTCGGCATTAAGAATTCCCGATCGGCTGATATATACTTTGTCTGAAGTGAATAATTTCTTCATGCTGTGATTGTAACAAAGATGTCGAACCGGAATGCTGAGATTACAACGGAGCCTATTTTAATAGGCTGAGCGGGGGTCAGCCTGGGGATTTTTTATCCCTATAAGTATTATCTGCGATGAGTACACCCAGCCCAACAACAAGGTCTTCGCATTCCGGAAGTAAGTTTAGAATGTCCCACCTCAATCCTTCGCTCCCTAGTTTCTTGTTTTTTCGCGGATTCAATCCAGCAGATCCACTCATCGCGGGCAAGTGGTGTAATATCTGTCCACACCTCTAACATTTTAGGATCAGACAACAATGTTTTTTGTAAATCCGACGGCAGTTTGTGTACTACTCCACTGACGATTCCTTTTTTAATCATAAAATATTATATCAAATTTACTCCTGAACACTGAGAGTAATGAAGCTTAACAAGTAGAACTGGGTAATTTTACTGCTTACGGTCGCTTCGTGTCCAATAATCTTGCCGCGCATACCACTCTAGAACCCTTATATTCTTTAGACCGCATGATACGTGTCAGACAGAGTGCAAAATTCTGAGTTTATCGAAGGACTAAATGCACCCTAGAAGTTATTATTGGTGTCTCCAACCTTGAGAACACTTTACATGCAGTTTCCTTACTGAAAAGACACAATTTACTGTATTTTTGATTCTATTTGAAGAAGTCTGTTGTATTTTACAACTCTTTCCCCTCTGACCGGAGCACCAAACTTTACGTAATCCGCTGCAACTGCGACCGCCAAATCTGCAATAAACGCATCCGTTGTCTCGCCGAGTCTGTGGGAAATTGCGACTTTCATATTAGCGTCTTTTGCAATTTTTATTACTTTAAAAGTTTCTGAAAGAGTACCTATTTGATTGGGTTTAATCAAAACTCCGCCACATGCTTTTATTTCGACAGCTTTTGACAATCTTTCCGGATTTGTGGCAATCAGGTCATCTCCAAAAACAGTCATTTTGCCTGAGAACTTTTGATTAAGTTCCTGCCAACCTTCCCAATCATCTTCGCTAATGGCATCCTCAAGATAACCCAGCGGATATTCTTCGTTCAACTTTTCAAAATATTCAATTAGACCCGTCGTTGTTAAAGGTTCAGAATGATCTTTAATAGAGTAAACATCATTTTTGAAAAATGTATTCGAAGCGACATCTAAACCGTAGGAATAATCAACCTTGATTTTGTAAGATGTCCGGGAAACAGCTTCAGCAATTGTTTTGAAAGCTTCTTTGTTCGTAAAAATATTAGGTGCATATGCTCCCTCATCGCCTACGGAATGAACAATCTTTCGGTCTTTTAACAGTCTGCCTAAGCTTTGATAAACTTCTATACCTAAAGACAATGCATCTGAATATGATTTTTGCGGACTAGGAATGATTTGGAACTCCTGAAAATCCAAACTTCCATACCCGTGTTTGCCTCCATTAATTAAATTAAAAATTGGGGTCGGAAGTTTGGGGGTTTCAGCTTGGACACCGTATGGTTTTGCCAAATCCTTGAGATATATAAAAAGTGGAGCACTTTTACTTTTCGCCACAGCATTGGCGACAGCTATAGAGACCGACAAAATACTGTTTGCACCAATTCTGCTTTTATTATCAGTTCCATCAACCGTAATCATCGCTGTGTCTATTTTTTCCTGTTCTTCCGCTTCCATCCCAACTATTGAATCTTTAATAACGGTGTTAACATTTTCTACTGCCTTTAATACTCCAAGACCCATCCTTCTTGACGGATCATTGTCTCTTAATTCGATTGCCTCGTGAGATCCCACTGAGGCACCGGCAGGGGAGGCGCCTTTTCCCAAAGTTCCGTCATCAAGACGAACTTCCGATTCGATTGTAGGAAAACCTCTGGAGTCCAATATTTCGCGGGCGAAAACGTCATCAATTTTTGTCATAGCTATGTAAATTTGTAGAAGCTATCAGCTAAAGGAGTTTTAGCGGTTGTATAGCGAGCCTCATCGCTTATAGCTTCAATTTACAACATTTGAGGCACTTAAGTCAACGACAAAACACAAGTTTACCGGTTAATGGTTGTTATGCGACGTATATATTGTGTGCGAACCGTGGACGCTATTCGAACACATTTTATAACAAATTATATAGAAATTCCCATCTGTAACTATACCCACTAACAATTTTACTAGAAGTTGGGGCCGGTAAGAACAGCAAACCAGCCCCTCAGCTTCTATTTTACTAATCTCAAGGCGTTTAAAAACTTTGTTTCATCTTGTGGTAAACCAGCTACTCCTCTATCTAAATCACAACATCTAACATATCTATTGCTAGCCTTTTCTATTTCCTGGAACAATTCTATTGTCTGTTCCAGACAGAAACGGGATATCGGTGTCTCTGCTTCTGGTGGAATTGATGCCCATTTACCAGGTTTTCCGAAGGGCAATATATATGGGACTCCAAGATTTTTTTCACCTGTAAGTGTCCTTCCACACAGAGGGACACCAGGATAAAAATCCCTCTCACATATTTCATCAATTACTTCAGGATATTGCCTGACACAACGTACATCCTTCCCGTAACCATTGAGTTTATTAATTCCTTCTGTTATCCCGATACCTGCACATATTACGGGGGTCTTTATCCCCATCCCGGATAAGCCATCTGCCACTCTTCTTATTAAGTCGCCAGAAAAAATGACATCATCCACCAAAACTACTTCCTTTATTCCTGTTAAACGTAGTTTTCTGAACTGTTCAAGGATGGTGAGACTATCCATTCTTCTTCCTAACCCTTTATCTTGTCCATTTGTGTCTACCATCCTTGTTATATCCAGGGCACTCTTTGAGCGAAAATATACCCTATCGAGAGAAACAGGGTATAAACCAGTGTTCTGAACAATTTCGTTCATCCCAACAGTTAACTCCGTTTCTGAAACAAGATCAAAATTCCTAAACACCTGCCTAAACACGCTTTCAAACCTGTTTCGTAATTGCTTAAAAAACATTTTATTAGGTAAGTTAAAACCCCTCTCTTCTGCCCATCGGCTTAACAATAAAGATATATCTTCTGAAACGACATAAGGATTTGGGCGAAGTTGTTCGCCCAATTCCTGTAAACAATTTTCCCTTTCCGTCATTTTTATCACCTCCAATCTTTTCTTCCCAGAAAATAAATGATCCCTTCTAGGAAGGGATTGAGTGTGATAAAAACAGTGATTACTGGAGGACTACATCACAACCAACCCCTTACCATAAGGGATTCTGTAATGATGTGAAGAACTGTTTGGAATAAGGTTATTTTTATTCATATTTTTTAGAGGCAAGCGAATATGCTAAATCAACAACTTTTTTAGGAGTTTTTGCTTTTTTAATTATTATTCTTTTTCTGTCATCTAAATATTGCCCTGCTAACTTATCACTCCATCCACCCGTTCCCTCAAGAACAACAATTGGGATATTGGCCTGATAAGCAATGACAATTTCAGTCAAAGTGCCAGAACCACCATTGAGGGTAATAATTGCATCACAACTTAAAACCAGAGGTGTTTCTCTACCTCCACCCCTTTCAAGACCACTGGATATTATTACATCGCAGTTTTTTTCAAAAATATCTTTCCCTTTACCATAAGTTACTCCCACAGTTAAGCCTTTAGCTTTTTTGGCCCCCCTACAAGCAGCTGTGGAAAGCGAATCGTAATCTTTCTCCGCTCCAAAGATTAGAACAGCTCCTTTCTTAGCCACAAAGTATCCAACCTCTTCAGCTAATTTTTCAAGGTTTTTGGCATATTTTAAGTCTGCTGCTGAACCCATAACACCAATTTGAATTTTCTTTTGCTTTATCATAGTAAAGTATCTTGGTTAAAAAAATATAACTACAAACCTCCTTTTTCTCCTAACTTCTTTATCATAGTTAAATATCCACCCATACCATCTTTTAACCATTTTTGTATTCTTGCTATCGTCTTTGAACTCATGCCAGTTTTCTTTTCAATCTGTGTATATGGAATGTCCTTTGCGAGCAATCTTGCCACTTTCCACCTTTGACCAAATTCTGTAATCTCCTGTTCTGTTAACAAGTCACGGAAAAAGTCCCTGGCTTCCTCAATAGATTCCAAGGTCAGAATAGCTTCAAAAAGGCTATTCGTATCACTATTTACCCACTTGTATTTTGAATAATTATTTCTCATATCACTTTACTGAAGGAAAGTATACTAAAAGAAGCACTATATGTCAAATAGGGTTCGATCTATCCATGTTCGGTGGCAAACTCTAAGGCTAAATATTTATGCTGGAGGACAGGGTATACTTCGCTCAAGAGCTTCGTAATACCTTTGGAATTCGACCCCTCTCAAAATCCTTCGTAATTATACTGCAAATTACAAGACATTCCGTAGCCTTAGCAAAGGATTGTTGCAGAGCACTGCCATTATTATAAGTGCTTTAGAGAAAATTGTTAAGGCTTTTGAAGATACAATTCAGGTTGAACTTATAAGGGAAAGGTGGGAAGAAATCAAAACTATTCGAGCTCCGGAGTTGGTTAATGGATAAAACAAAATTATTTCTTTAACTCTTCTAAAAAACTTGTAATTAAATTGTATTGGGTTTTAAGTTCCTTTTTGCATATATCCAATGTCAGCGCTTTCCATTTTTCTTTTGACTTATTCTCAAGCAGATTAACTAAATCTGAAAAGGGCATATCTCTAAGAAACCTCATGGCGTATGAAAAACCTTTAATCGAAATAAATCTATAACAGTCAGCATTACAACAAATCTCTGATTCTAAAGAATGAAACTTGCCAACCCCATGGTGCTCAAGCACACAATGCTTGATGTTTTCTTTGTTACTCTCTGATAAGTCGGTTCTGCTTAGCAACTCATCCGTTTTGTCAGCAGACATTATAATGTGTTCAGAAAGTTTACCTTTTTTTAGCGCTTCACCTATCATACAATCCATTAAATATGTACCAGCTTCGACAATCTGAACATTTGCACCAAGTTCCTTTGCCAATTTAATTCCAACCACAGAAGACAGTTCAATATGTTGAACTAAGGGCATTGAAGTCCTTTTCTGCTCCTTATAGGCAAAATCTATGGCTATTTTTGTAAAATCGTTCATTTTGTTAAAAACTTTTCAATTTCAACCATAACGGTATTGCATTCTTTTTCAGAGCGCCTAAAATCGTGACCTATTTTTTGCATTCTCACCACATACGGATTAAAAGCATTTATCATTAGGACCTCGGATTCTTTGGGTGGAACAGATGTATCTTCCATTCCAATAAATATCATCAGCGGTTTCTTGATGTTACGGACAGCTTCAACTGCAGAATATTTTCTTGCATCTTCCACAAATGTTAGTGGAATTTCGAATTCTCTAAAATTGGTATCATCACCTGGTAAATCTCGTTTTGATATTCTTGAAGACCTTCCTTCCCACTTTTTGCCTAGTCCCTCAATTGAAGATGGTGGACACAAAGCAACTATCTTAGTTACCTCTGGAAGTAAGTTACCGGCGAGTATTGCAGTAAAGCCACCTAGACTGTGACCTATTAGAAGTATTTCTTCTGGTTTTTGGCTTCTATAGAAGTCAATTCTGTTTTTTATATGTTTGATATAATTTGTGACGGAATAATCACTTACATCATCCGATGTCCACAGATTACACGGGTCAAGTCGTTCAGCAACATAACCAAGCTCTTGAAGTCTTCTTTCAAAAATCCTCATATGAAGATAGTCGGGAGAATCCAAATAACCTGGCAGTAGTAGCGCAATCTTCATATATTTTTAGGTCCTAATAAAAATTCTATGCTGGGGGACAGGGATTCCCGCCTTGAATCGCACAGGGCGAGGCAGACGAACCCTGATTAACAGATCCAGATTCTGTCGTCCTACCCGCCTGGACTCCACACTCGTCCATTCGAGGCTGACCGTTGACGATACTAGTTAGCAAAGCTGAGCATACCGCTCTAGTACCTAATTGTCCCATATGATGAGTCTTATTTCAAGGTTAAATGCCTGCACTGAGCGAAGGCGAAGTGAGGCATTTGAGACAGTATAAAAAAGAAAAAAGGGAATGTGCTATACCAAACTCATAATCCGAAAATCAATGAACGGTTTTGTCCAATACTATTTAAACCTATTGTACTTTCAAAAAAAGATCGAAATGTACGCGTCCAGTAGAAGGATTTGACAAATTAATATTATATGGAGTAAAATGCTTGAGATGTTTGAAATATTGTCTTTCACCACAAAGCTTGTTAAATCTCTTCGTAGGAGAGTATAGCTTTTGGTGAGAGGAAATTTCTTATTCCAATTATTACAACCTCTCACATAAAGAGAGGTTTTTTAGTATTATGAAGGGTAAAAAAATGAGAAAAGAAATGGAAAACCAAATACACAATGAAGGCAAACCAGCAGATAAGTATTATGAATTTGTGGATATCGTATATGATTATGCCGCAATAACGGAATTTCCGTTGCGGAAAATGAAGGGATTAAACAGATTTCTACCGTTGTTGCCGGTTGAGAATGTTAATACAAAAATTGAAAATTTAGGCAATACTGCTCTTGAGAAGGCTAATAAATTTGGTGAAGAGGTGGGTTTGTCCAATTTATGGATCAAAAGAGAAGATTTGAATCCAACTGGATGTTTTAAAGATAGAGAAAGTGCGGTTATAATTTCAGCAGCCCAAGAGAAAAATGTTAATTCTGTATACATTGTATCTTCCGGCAATGCAGCTTTATCCACAGCAAAGTTTGCAAAAGAAGCTGGGATTGAGTGTTCGTGTTATGTACCAGAAAAAACTTCAAAGGAGAAGAAGGATCTGATAAAGAAATATGGAGCCAAGTTGGAATTAATTCCCGGTTTTTACGAAGATGTATACAGAACAGTCGTTGATATGCATCCGAATGGTTGGAATGTAACTTCCGGACAAAATCCAATTAGAATTGAAGGTGGAAAAACTATGGCTTACGAAATATTCGAACAATTGAAAGACGTGCCCGATGTGATTGTTATTCCTAGCGGCAATGGAGGTTGTTTATCTGCTACATGGAAAGGGTTTAAGGAACTCAAAGAACTTGGGAAAATTGATAAACTACCAAAAATGGTGTGCGTGCAAATTGAAGGAGCAGCCCCTATAAAAGTGGCATTAGAACAGAATAAACCATATGTTGTTCTTGGAGAGATTGAAGACTCGGTTGCTGAAGGAATTGTTGCACAGGAATCATACAACTCACCTCAAGCAGTTCAAGCTTTAAAAGAATCCGGAGGTTACGTAATTGAGGTTAACGATACAGAAGTGGTTAATGCCTTGAAAAAAATTATTGAAACAGAATCTATTATCCCGGAACCAACCTCGGCGGCAACTTTTGCTGCCCTATATAAATTAAAAGTACCAACAAACTCACTAGTTGTGGCTGTAAATACGGGTGATGGTAAGAAGATGATGGATGAGATCAGACATCTTATTAAGAAAGAGTAAATATCATGAGTAAGGCAGAATCAAAAGAAAGCATTGAGAAAATTGATAATAATTGGATTAGCGTGGAATACAAAGGAAATATTCATAGAATAGAAATTGCAAAAACTCCTCAGCAATTGACCGAAGCAAAAGAGCTTGATGATTTAGTGTTCGCAGGGCATGTTGGAATAACAATGGATGAACTAAATGAGATTGCAAATAATGGCGCGATACTGCTCATGAGGGATAATTATGGAAAATTAATTGGAGAGTCACAAGTGATTACCTCTCCTATTTCTGAACATCCGCATCTGGATCCAAATGAAGCATATAATTATGGAACAGCTATATATCCTGGATTACAAAACAATGGATTGGCTCAGATATTATACAAAGCTCAGGAATATGTAGCTTTAGAAGCTGGAAAATCGAAAAGTAGTCTTACCGTAAGGCTTGAAAACGCTCAAAGTATCAGAGGTAGGTTTAAAGCAGGTTATTATATTGTGGGATATGACCCTGATCATTTTGGTTCATTTGAAGAGGGGGGGGCAAGGTTATTGATGGAAAAAGAACTTTCAAGAAAAAATGGAATTGTTCCGCCGGATATTCTTGCAGGAATGGTTGATCGGGGAAAAGTGAGAATTCTCAAGAGTCAGTTAGATGGTTTCGACTTGGAACGAAACGGATTATTGGTAGGAATTGGAGTGAATTCCGGTGACGCTATAGATTTTATAGCACATCAACTTGTAACGAAAATATTTAATAATAAGAATATCGGTATAGGAATTTTAAAATCAAGCGAAGTTATAGAAAAAATCGATAAAACAAGCCTTTTGGTTTTTACTGATAAATAGTTCATCTTAATGGTAGTAACACACACTTCTTCTAAAAAGAATAAATATAATATATTATCCGAGAATTTAGACAAAGAATTACTTCAATGTTCATTGAAGGAAAGTAGGGAAGATATGGTATATTTGCCGGATCTAATAAAAAAAAATGGTATTAGTGTAGTCATTGAGGATTATGGAAACGCTTTTTTAAGGGAATCGGTAGCCATTAATTTTATACAAGCAGCGGCAAATTTTAATAAAAGAAATCTAACATTAAAGCTGGAAAGTGCCTATAGAAGTATTAACGAGCAAAAACAGCGCTTTACAAAAAGATTCCTTTTAATGAAAAATAAATATCCTGAAAAATCAAATAATGAATTACTCAAACTGGCAAACACTTATACAGCAGGAATTTTAATTTTAGCAGCTCACACTGCAGGTGCAGCTGTTGATGTAATCCTTTTGGATAAAAATAGAAAGCCTCTTAATTTCGGGACACCCTATCCTCTTGGAACTGCAAAGTCTGTTACAAACTACCCGAATTTACAAAAAAAGATAAAAGATAATCGTAAAATATTGAAAGAGGGTATGGAAAAATATGGTTTTATTAATTATCCATTTGAATACTGGCATTACAGTATTGGTGATGTATATGCAAGCCATATTAAAAAACAAAAATATGCAATATATGGTCCTGTTAATTATGATTTAGAAACAAAAACCACGGTTTTTCCTAAAGAGACACAAAGTTTTTACAAATTTTTTAAAACAACATGACGGAAAGAGAATATCACCATCATAAAAATATAAATTCTATTATTCCTGATGCAACAACTGTGAATCAATTTTCAGATTATATTGAACAAGTATCTTTATGGACAGACTTTTATAAAGATATGATGTGGCCCAGAAGTCCGGAAAAAATAAAAAGCTACTTTCAGAAAGGGCACTCTGTGTTATTGATTAATGATCAAAATGGTGAACTTCTTGCGCACGGAGCAATAAAATGGATATCACAAACCAATCCAATACTCGAAATTGGGACTGTTGTTGTTAATCCAAAATGTAAAGGTTTGGGATTTGGGACTGAAGTTACCAAAAAAGTAATTGAATATGCAAAAGAGGCTTATCCTGAAAAAACACACTTTGCATTTTGCAATCAATCGAGTCTTGGATTATTTAAGAAATTGGGTGCTATCGAGGCGCAAATGGAGGATTTACCTTCTGAGGTTTGGGATGGATGTGCCGCGTGTCCCAATAAACCAAAAGTTGAAACAGGAAGATTTTGCTGTGACACAATTGTCTATTTTCCTTAATAAACTCGACTTTATTGATTATAATTAATTTTATTTATTTAAATGTCAGCGGAAAAACCAATTGAGACAGAAAAAATGGCCAAGATTGTGCCTCATATAGAAAATGAATATTCACCTCTAAAAAAGGTTTTAGTTAACCAAACTCCACTTATCGTTACCAGATTTACTGATTTGAAAGTTAATCCGATTCAGGCAAAATCACTTGAAAATGAGCAAAGGAAAGGATCTGTTGAAGTTCCAGGCGCTGCTCAGCAACACGCGAATCTTTTACAAACTCTGCAAGAAAATGGAGTCGAACTTGTTTTCTCACGTGTTAAACCAATTAAAGAGGGTCATACACCAATGTTTACGCGGGATATTGGGATAATAATGGATAACAAAACTGTTCCCTCAAGATTAAGATATGACTATCGGTCCGTTGAAGTTCAGGGGTTGTTGGATGTGATTTCTCCTGAATCTGTCGTTAATTCCACTTATGACTATATGGTTGAGGGGGGAGACATTGCTTTTTTAGAAAAAGATCTTGTATTGGTCGGTATCGGACCTAGAACTGATGAAAATGGTTTTAAACTTCTTTCTGAAACATTTCCTGAAAAAGAATTTATTCCGGTATTTCCCGTAGTAAAAGAAAAGGCTTTTCATTTGGATACAGTTATGGGGATTTTGGGAAAGAAACATCTTGTTTATACTCCTGATTTGGTTCCTGCAGAATTAGTGAGATTTCTCAAAGAAAGAGATTATACATTTGTTGAAACGAGTTCTGAAGAATACAATACGTGTTGTACAAATGTGCTTGCGATTAGTAATAGAAGAATTATAGCTCCTGCTGAAAATAAAATTACAAATGAAAGAATAAGAAAATCAGGTGTGGAAATCATTGAAGTGCCGTTATCAGAAATTTTACCCCAAGGCGGAGGTCCGCATTGTCTTACGATGCCTTTGGTTCGCGAATAGTCTTACTGCTTTTTATTCGTTTATATGTTAAGAGATGCTTAAATAATATTTTTACTTCAATTTAATTCCTTCTTATTTGGGATCATACTTCTACTAATATAGGATATGACAGTTAAAATACAATGTTGATGAGAAAAAATATGATGATTCAGATAGTATTGATATATTGCAATTAATCGGCAATTTGAGATACTCTTTAAGAGTGCAAGATAGATGCTGATTTATTAAATGATATGAGAAAATTGAGATACAATCCATATACATAGATAAAACGAGATTACTATTATAAGATAAAGTATTTGATTGGATGCTAAAAAGAAAAGATAGTGTAATATCAGAAGGAATTATTAGAAATACTTGACAAGGTAATGTATACTATATACACATTTATACGGATTATGAGTCGAGCACGTAAAATTATAAAAACAAGAAGGATTATCAGAATCCTTCCTCTATTATGACCCGCTTTCAGCGGGTTTTTTTATGTTTAAAATATGAAAGAAAAAGAAGCCGAAAGAAAAGAGATAAATAACACAGAACTCGGAGTTTTTGAAGAAACAGCACAACTTAAAAAAGTAATGATGTGGGGACTCCCTGGTGCCGAAACTATTTTGGGTCAACTTTTACCAAAAAATAGAAGCTGCTTTGAAAAATCCTTCGATGTTTTAAAAGCAAGAAATGAAATGCAGGGAGCAATGGATCTTATTCACAAACAGGGAATTGAAATATTTGTTGTTAAAGATGAATGGGCAAAAATGATTCAAGACAAAGGTGTTGTTGCTGATCAAAGCGCGGATGAATTGAAGAAAGAATTAAAAGAAAAAGGTGCCTATTTTTATGATCGATTTAAAAATGAAAGGGAAAAAGAGATTGAGGAGGAGAAGCAAAAAGCATTAAGGGAGGCTGGTGTGGTTGAAGAACCTGCAGGTTTGGAGATTTTGGAATCCATCGATTCGGTTATAAATGCCGATGTTGCGCAGTACGGTGAGAATGCTGCTGTCGTTATGAATCAGAGGTTATCGTTAAACGGATTTTTCTGTCGAGATGGGGAAAATATTCCTCTGGCAAATATATTTTATGCAAGAGATCAATCAAATTTAATGGGGTCTACTTGGATATGGTCTTCAATGAAGCATGATATAAGAAAAGCTGAAGTTGGAATCTACAAAGACGTAGTTCGATATTCGGGAATCTTGAGAGATAGTGGCATCACAGAAGTGGAGGTCGAGGAGGTGGAAGATGGTGTAGGAAAGTTTGAGGGTGGGGACGGTATTGTTAATAACAGAACTGCATATATCGGACTTGGAGGACGCACTGATTTAGAGGGAATAAAACAGGTAGTGGAACCAATTTTGAAAAGCGGATTAGAACTTGTAATAGTCAGGGACAGAGAGAGAGCGCGTAATGGCAAAGATGAAATGGACGCAATGCACCTCGATACTTTTTGGATGCCAACAGGTATTGAAGAAATTGTTGGTTGTCCGGACGAAATTAAGAAAAGACAAGTATTCCAAACATATATGGATGAGAATGAGCAAGTTAGCTTTAGATCTTTGGGAAGTTTCTCGGATCATTTGTTAAGAAGAGAAATTGACTTGGTTCCTTTAACAAAATATGAACAGGAAAGATATGCTCCGAATTTTTTAAATTTGGGAAATGGTCAGGTTATATTAACGCTTGCAGAAGGCAATGATTTGACAGAACAACTTTCAAAAAGGGGAAAAACGGTCCAAAATGTGGATTTTCAGGAAGTCACAAAAGGTTTTGGTGGTTTGCACTGTGCAACGGCTGCACTTAAGAGAGGATAATTTTATTATAAAATGAGTAAAGAACATGGCATGTATAAAGAAACTACTCCTAAATCGACAGAAATATATCCATTATTTCAATTAAGAAACGATGTAGGTAAAGAATTGATCATTAAAACCGGCTACTCTGGAAATATTCCGAAACTTCAAGAACCCCCCTCAAACGTTGAAGCTGATTATGGGATTCAAATATCTCCGTTAGCAAAAAATATGAGTGTAAATCCGGTACAGCTTACAAATAGACTTGCGGAAGATCGATGGAATGTCAGATATGTGACTGATGTTTCGAATCAAGGACCCTACCTTAATTTTAAACTGGAAATGGGAGAATTTGGAAATTCCGTTTTGGATCAGGTACTTGCAATGGGTAAGGATTATGGAAAAGAGAATATTGGTAGGGGTAAAAAAGTGGTAGTGGATATGTCATCTCCAAATATTGCTAAAGAAATGAGCTACGGGCATTTAAGGTCTACCATAATAGGCGATGCGATATCCAATCTGTATAATGCAGAAGGATATAAAGTGATACGGGATAACCATATTGGTGATTGGGGAACTCAATTCGGAAAGCAAATTGCTGCTATTAAACTATGGGGGAATGAGAAAGAATTGCTTAGAGCAAAAGAACCAGTTGGAGAGCTACAAAAATTATATCAAAAGTTCCACAGTGAAGCAGAGAAAGATCCAAAATTGGACGATTTAGGTAGAGAATGGTTCCTAAAACTTGAACAAGGTAATCCCGAAGCAAAAAGATTGTGGAAGATGTGTGTCAATTTGTCTTTAAAGCAATTTAATGAGATTTACGATATTTTAAAAGTCAAATTCGATGTATCTTTGGGAGAAAGTTTTTACGAACCGATGTTGAAAGGGGTGATGAACAATGTTGAAAAGAGTTCCATATCTAGGAAAAGTGACGGGGCCCTTGTTGTTGATATGAATGATATAAATCTTGGAGTGGCCATTGTTCAGAAAAAAGATGGTGCCAGTGTTTACATGACAAGAGATTTGGCAGCTGCTATCTATCGAGAAGAAACGATGCGGGCGGATAAAGCTATTTATGTAGTAGGTGAAGATCAAAAATTATATTTCCAACAATTGTTTGAGGTGTTAAGAAGGTTAGGACATCATATAGGGGAAAAAAGTGAGCATGTTTATTTTGGGATGGTTCGTACAGAAGAAGGTAAAATGTCCACTCGTAAAGGGCGAACTATACTGCTTAAAGATGTTATTGATGAAGGTTTGTCAAGAGCGGAGAGTATTATTGAAAAAAGAAACCCCGATCTTTTTTCTAACTCTAAAAAAAGACAAGAGGTTTCAAGACAGGTTGCTATAGGGGCATTAAAATGGAATGATCTATCTGCAGACGCAAGAAGACCAATTTTATTTAATTGGGATAATGCCTTGAATTTTGAGGGATATTCAGCCCCGTATGTTCAATACGCAGCGGTTCGGGGTGAACGTATTTTAGAAAAATCGGGTTTGAATAGGGATGACCTTAAAGGTTCTATTGAATCGGTGAGTGGAATTTATGAGCAACCTAGCGAAAAGAGATTAATTAAAACAATTGCATCTTATCCAGCAATACTAATGGAAGCACAGGAACAGAATAATCCATCTGTTGTGGCATCCGGGATTTATGATCTTGCTAAGCAATTCAGTGCTTTTTACAATGAAGCCCCTGTATTAAACGCAAAGGACAAAGCGACAAGAATATCCCGTTTGAAATTAGTTGCAGCCACTTCGCAAGTTATTAAAAATGGTTTGGGTATATTGGGAATAGAAGTTCCCAAAACAATGTAAATTTATGAATGCATATCCGATAGTGTTGATAAGGTTTTGACATTACGGTATGATCAACGATCAAAATGGGCAAGGAATTGGATACATTTCGGAATTATGATGCACATACCTCTGAATTTGGAAACACATCTCGTTTTGTTCAAAAAGCATTACAAGTTGCGACTCTTGCACATGAAGGACAGATAAGAAAATCTGGAGAACCTTATATTATCCACCCCATTTCCGTTGAGAGGATCTTAAATTTAGAATGGAAAATAGAGAATGAAGAAATGAGAGCGGCAGCGCTTTTGCATGATGTGCTTGAGGATACTTCAACTTCTTTAGAGGAGATTACAAATAAATTTGGTATCAAAGTGGCAGATCTTGTATCCTCACAAACAAATTTGGAAGCGAGTACTGCGGGAATTTCCACAGAGGAATGGAATAATATTAAGGATAGGGAAAACGAACGAAAGATACTGGCTAAAAGTTTTTTAGACCCAAAAGTTGGTGTATGTAAGTTAGCAGATAGACTTCACAATATGCGTACATTAGATGCAATGAGTCCAAAAAAACAACGGGAAATTGCGGATGAAACCTTGCGTGTTTACGCCCCTCTTGCGGAAGCGCTTGGTATGTGGCTTGTTAAAAATGAGCTTGAAGATCTCTCTTTTTATTATTTGGATACGGATTTTTATTCAAAAGTGAAAAGAGAAATAGATACTGATAAAAGATTAAGTGAACAGTCAATGGGGTTTTGGGAATCCCGGCTAAAAATGTTTTTGAATGAAAAGAACATTGACGGTGAGATTCAGGTTAAGAAGACCGGATATTGGTCGCTTCTTAAGAAAAGAAGGGGTCAATCAGTCCATGGGGAAAGTTCTCTATCTGATTTTTCTGATATTAATGATGTTGTCAGTTATCGCCTATCCTTGGAACGTGAGGAAGATTGCTATCGAACATTGGGGCTTGTTCATAAAGAACTGGGGCATCTTATTGATTTTGATCGGGATGATATCTTTATGTTCGCCAATTCCCGCGATAATGGATATCAGGCATTACAAACAACTTTGGGAACGAAAGATGGAGATATCGAAGTTGCCATTATGACAAAAAAGATGGAAGAATTTAATAATTGGGGGGTGGTTAGTTTGATAAGAAGCGATGAAAAAGATTTAAGTAGTTACAAACTGAAACTTGTATTCACCCCGACCGAAGACGTCAAATTTTTAAAGCCCGAAGCAACGGGAATAGATTTTGCTTATAAAATAAGTGAAAATTTAGGAGCTGACGCTTCAGAATTATTAATAGATGGAAAAATATTTCCAATAACAACGGTAATTCCAAATGCCTCACTTGTTGAAGTTGTCGCCGCAAAAGAAACAAGAATATCTCCAGATAAAGAATTTCTCAATTATTCCTTGCCGGAAACACGAAGGGTTATCGATAGACAGCTGATTGTTTCTGAGAATCAGGTAACGATTGCAGATGCAAAGGAGTTTTTAAATAATGTCTTAATGCACAAAAGAGGGCTTTTAAAGTTTGATGACTTGGATAGAAGTGTTAAAAGACACATTTTAAATCGATTTGGCGTGACGGATTTCGATGATCTTTGTTTAAAGTATGCAGGACATAACATTGACAGGCTAACGGAAAAGATTGATGAAATTCTTGAAAGTATGGGTATTAATAAGTCGGATAAAAACATATGTACAGTAAGCGTGGGCGGTGTTGATACACCTGGAGTATTGGCTGAAATATCATCATGGATTCTGGAATATAAGGGGAATATTAAAAAGGTGGTTCACGAAACGGAAGCAAATCATTATGAGTTGAGGTTAGTGATAGAAGGAATTGGCCTCGTTGGAGAACGGTTTGTAAAGGAAAAACTTGAAAATGATAAGCGGTTTGAAAGTTGGATAATAGTTTGAAATCGCTGTCGGTCCTTCATTATTTGAGAATCACATTTTTATATTAACTTTTCTGTTAAATTTCTTTCACTGATGTGATAAAAAAGCCAAAAATAAAGGCTTTCGGATTAGTAGTGATATAATTTAGTTATGTCCGTGGATTTTTATGATAAAGTAGCCGGAAAGTTTGGTAAATATTCTACCGGAGTGGAAA